>Ga0268299_1003359_pt1 | contig 15003 bp, 13 predicted proteins | sample NOBtaG_FD_193484 | JGI IMG/M metagenome (GOLD analysis project Ga0268299, IMG submission 193484) | Activated sludge microbial communities from bioreactor in Nijmegen, Gelderland, Netherland - NOB reactor | ecosystem: Engineered > Bioreactor > Aerobic > Activated sludge | place: Netherlands...
CGCGTCCGCTGAAAGGGAAACCCGTTGTCGTGCTCACCGCGGGTTTACCGCCGAAGGGAGCGCGGAATCCGGTAGAGGCGCGGCGCGACATGGCAAGGCAGAAGGAATGGATCGAGGCACAGAAGCAACTGGTGCGATTCTCCGACCGCGGCCGGCAGGTAGTAGTGAACAGTTCGCACTGCATTCAGTGCATCGCGCCGGAGGCGATCGTACAAGCGGTGCGGGAGGTGCTGGCCGACGTGCGAGGCGGAGCGGACTTCACGGCAACCGGAACGGCGCTTCTACGATGACGGTCCTGCCGGCGTGTTCGGGATGCCGCGACAGCCGGGCCGCCTCCAACGCCGATGGAACGAGGAGCGGATGGCCTCCGACGAGTGTCAGGTTTGTGGGAAGGCCATCGGAGCCGATCGCCGCTTTCATGCGGACGACGCCTTGGATGCGCGCTTGCTGGGCGAGCGGCGGGTAGACCGGCGTGACGTTCGAGGCGACGACGGGGAATTGCTCGGGCGGGGTCGCGGACTGGAACGAAGGGATAGGGACAGGTGCGGGGAGGCTGCGCCACTCCAGATTCTCCGGGTCCAGATCGCGGGCGCGCCGAAGAAGCCGCTCGCCATACTCGGCAAGGCGGCGACGGTACTCCTTCAAATGCTCCGGCACATCCTCACCGGGCGGTACGTTAAACGACTGAGCGAGGATTAGCCCCACGCGTCCGGGAATGGCGGCGTTGGGTGTCGATTCCACAAATTCACGGGCGTGTTTCGCGAAGGCGGGATCGGTCTGAGCACCGCCGATCGAAATGTTCGTGGGGACGAGGCCGCTCGATATCGATCTCGAATAGAGCAAGGTCAATTGGTCGAACGTTCCCCGGTGTTCGGGGTCGATCCGGAGTGCGCGTTTCAGCAGATCCTCGGCGGCGAATCGGTCCTTGCTGGCATGGAAACCTGCCGCGTTGAGCAGCACGGAAGCATTGCTGGGATGGAGACCGGCCTGGCGTCTCCAGAGGGCGCCGGCGCGCTCGTAATCGGCGGGATCGTTGAGCGGATTGACGTACGGATGCAGCCAGAGCGAGTTGTGGCTGTGAAGAGACGATTCCGGGTGGTTCTCGATGAACCAGAAGATGTGCCGTACCCGTTCGGCGTGCATCGCGTTCAGAAAGTAATAGGTGGCGAGTTTCAGGCGCGTGGCTTGATCATCCGGCCTGGCGACGAGTTGGCGCTCGAGCACGGCCACTTGCTCGCTCGTCGGGGCGGGCGATTCCATAAGAGGGTCGGGGATGGCGATCGCCGACTGCTGCGCGGAAAGTCGCAGGGAAGCCGTGGCCACCAGCAACGGCACGGTGCACACGGCGATGGTGGCCCAACGAAGCGAGGTGAGCGGGGTGGCCGTGAAAGCGCGGAGGCTGAGAACGCGCTCGATGCGGTGGCCCACGTTGGACGAACTCGCCATCGCAATTCCGGCCGCTTGGCGAGGCTGGTAGCTGGACGCGGCGGCGAGCAGGGCCTCGGCATACGACGGGGCATCGCCGGTGATGGAAACGGCAAGCTCGTCGCATGCTTGCTCGGCCAGCGACGAGAGTTGGCGCGGCAGCCACCACGCGAGCGGGTGGAGCCAGAACAGGCAGCGGTTGATTTCGGCGGCGAGCGCGATGGCCCAGTCGGCACGCCGCGCGTGGGCGAGTTCGTGGGCGAGGACTGCCCGCAGCTTCGCCTCGGGCCACTCGCGCCAATCGGGAGGCAGAAGGACGACCGGGCGGGAATGGCCGGTGACCGATGGTGTGGAGACACCGGCGGACTCGCGCAATTCCGGCAACGGCCAGGCAAGCGAGAGGGCGGCCGCGATCGGTTCGGCCTCATACAAAGTGATCGGTTCCGATCGCGAGACGAGTTCGCGCGTGCATCGCACGGCCAAGACGAGCCGGGCCAGCAGGGCCGCGGCGATCGCGCAGTAGAGGATGGCTGGAATCGCCGCCGGCCACGCACGCTCCGGCGGTTGCGGCGCCGTGCCAGGCGGGACGATTCTCATGCTCATCGAAACGCCGGGCGCAGGAGAGCCAAGCGGGATGAGCGGGTTGGTCAACACGATGGGCGCCGGGGCGGGGAAGAGCGGAAGTGGCGGCGAGAACAGCATGACCGCCGGTAACGCCAACATGCAGGCGAGCACGGCGGCCCATATCGCGTGCCGAATCGCGGGCGAGCGGAACACGAGCGACGCGAGCGCGGCGGCAAGCGCCAGCGCGAGGGGCTTCCAGATCAACGCGGCCAAAGCGGCCATCGGAACTGTGAACATGCTAGCTTCCTTCCTCCGCCTTGCGGCGGGCGATCTTCCGGGCCAGATCGCGCAGTTCGTCGCGGCCGACGACTTCGTTGTCGACCAGACCGACGAGGAGGCGCTCGACGGAGCCTCCACACCAGCGGTCGATGATCTGACGAACGGTCTTGGCGGCGAGGTTCTCCGGTTGCTCGCAGCCTCTGTAGTGATTGGTCCGGCCATGGACGGTGTGGCGGACGTAGCCCTTCTCCTCGAGCCGCTTCAGCACGGTTCGCGCCGTGGATTCCTTCATCGGATGGCGTCCGGCAAGCGCCTGGCAAAGCGCGTCCGCGCTCAGGCCCGGCTGGCTCCAAACGGCGTCCATGACGAGAAGTTCGAGAGGGCTGAGGGGTTTGCGGGGCCGGTTTGCGCGAAACATTGTAGCGCTACAAAATGTAGCGTATAGAAACGGCGCCGTCAAGAGTTTTCTTCGGCGCTGTCGGCCTCGCGCGGATGCGATTGAAGCGGCCCGTCCGCCGGACCGGCGGCGCCTGTATCTAGCGGCTTCGGCCCGGGAGATTCGCCGCCGCCCGAGGCCGTGCGCCAATTGCCCTGCTTGCTATGCTTGAAAGTCAAACCCCTATGATTCCTGAACACATCGTCGAGGGACTCACATTTGACGACGTTCTGCTGGTGCCCGCCCGGAGCGACGTGCTGCCAACCGAAGCCGACACCAAAACCTGGTTCACCAGGAAGATTCCTCTCAACGTGCCGATCTCCAGTTCGGCCATGGACACGGTGACCGAATCGCACATGGCCATCGCACTGGCGCGCGAAGGCGGACTCGGCATCATTCATCGCAACATGCCGATCGACAAGCAGGCCGAGGAAGTGGACCGGGTGAAGCGTTCCGAGTCGGGGATGATCGTCGATCCGGTGACGGTGCAGCCGCACCAGAAGATTCACGAAGCGCTCGACGTGATGCAGCGCTTCCGCATCTCCGGCGTGCCGGTGACCGACGGGCATGGCAAGCTGGTGGGCATTCTGACGAACCGGGATCTGCGCTTTGAAACGCGCACCGACCTGCCGGTGGAAGACGTCATGACGAAGAAGAACCTGATCACGGTTCCCGTCGGCACGACGCTCGAGCAAGCCGAAGAGATCCTGCATCAGCACCGCGTGGAGAAGCTGCTCGTCGTGGACGATCAGTACCTGCTGAAGGGCCTGATCACCGTAAAGGACATTCAGAAGAAGGTAAAGTATCCGAACGCCGCCAAGGACGAGAAGGGCCGCCTGCGGGTGGGCGCTGCCATCGGGGCGACGGGCAACTATTTAGAGCGGGCGCAGGCGCTGGTGGACAAGAAGGTGGACGTAATCATCATCGACACCGCGCACGGACACAGCGGCCGCGTGCTGGAAGCGGTGGTCGCGGTGAAGCGCCTGCTGCCGGAGCTGCAATTGGTGGCGGGCAACGTGGGCACCTATGAGGGCGCGAAGGACCTGATCGACCGGGGCGTCGATGGAGTAAAGATCGGCATCGGGCCGGGTTCAATCTGCACCACTCGCGTCGTGTCGGGCGCGGGGATGCCGCAGATCACGGCCATTGCCGAAGCGTCGAAGGCGGCGCGCGCGGCGGGCGTTCCGTTGATCGCCGATGGCGGCATTAAGTACTCGGGCGATGTGACCAAGGCGCTGGCCGCGGGCGCGGATTGCGTGATGATCGGATCGCTCTTCGCCGGCACCGACGAGTCCCCCGGCGAGATGATTCTCTATCAGGGACGCACGTTCAAGACCTATCGCGGCATGGGCTCGCTCGGAGCGATGTCGACCGGAACCTCGACCGACCGCTATGCGCAGGAGAGCGCCGCGAAGCTGGTTCCCGAAGGCATCGAGGGCCGCGTGCCCTACAAAGGGCCCGTGTCCGAGATGGTGTTCCAGCTTGTCGGCGGCGTGCGCGCGGGTATGGGATATTGCGGATGCCGCTCGATCTCCGAATTGCAGCAGAACGCCGGGTTTGTGCGTGTCTCCATCGCGGGTCTTCGCGAAAGCCACGTGCACGACGTCATCATTACGAAGGAAGCGCCGAATTACCGGGTGGAGAATTCGTAACCATTTACCCCTGTCGCCCGGCGCCGGAATCGGCTAATCTGAGTCCCCGAGGAGGGGATCCCATGAAACGTATGATGATGCCGCTCGCGGCAATGCTGGCGCTCAGTGTGTCCGCCGTGGCGCAGCCAGGGCCGCAACCGCTGACGATGGTGGCGATTTTCAAGGTGAAGCCCAACAAGACCGCGGATTGGGTAGCGGTAATGAAAGGCGTATATGCGCCGGTGCTCGATCAACTGTTGAAGGACGGCGTCATCACCGCTTATGGGGCCGACTTGGATCTGCTGCACCAAGCGGGCAAGCCGAACGCGAGCGCGTGGATCGGGATGCCGGACTGGGCCAGCGTCGCGAAGGTGAACGCGGCGATCGAGGAAGCCCAGCGGAAGAACCCGGGCCAGATGGTGCGTTCGCTGGAGGCGACCGATCCGGAGGCGCATTCGGATTTGTTGCTTCGCTCGCCGGTTTTTCAGATGAAGACCCCGCCCGCGGGAGCGCTTCCCGTGTCGACATTCACTATGAACACCGTGAAGGCGGGCAAGAACGACGCCTATATGAAGCTGTACAACACGCACATGAAGCCCGTGCTCGACAAGTTGCTGCAAGAGGGCGCGATCTACGGCTACGGCATTGACGTCGAGGTGGAGCACACCATGCCGGTGGGGACGCGTGTGGAGTGGATCATGATGCCGAACCTGGCGGCGCGCGACAAGGTGAACGCGGCGTTTCGAGAAGCGCGCGGCAAACTGAGCGAGGACGGGCGGCGTGTATTGCAGGCGAGCTTCCAGGAAGTGCTGGAGGACGAACACAAGGACTGGACGTCGCTCAGCGTGGTCTTCGCGGCGAAGTAGAACAGGAGCAGTTCGGGCAAGCTAGCCTGGAAGCGTGAGTGGAAACTTCCTGGCGGCCGAATGGCGTTGGCTGGCGATGCTGAACTACCGGATCGACCCGGCCGTTTTGCTCCCGCTCGTGCCCGCCCGGACCGAACTCGACACATGGGGCGGCGAAGCCATGGTCAGCGTCGTCGGTTTCCGCTTTCTGAAAACGCGGCTGCTCGGCGTGCCCATTCCGTTTCATCGCGACTTCGACGAAGTGAACCTCCGCTTCTATGTACGGCGCGAGGTGCGCGGGGAGGTGCGGCGCGGCGTCGTGTTCATCCGCGAAGTAGTGCCAAGGCGGGCCATCGCGGCGATTGCGCGGTGGACTTATAACGAACCGTACACCGCATGCCCGATGAAGAGCGAGGCCGGTCCCGGCGGCGCCCGCTATGCATGGCGTCATGCCGGGCGATGGAACTCGCTCGCGGTGGAGGCGGCCGGACAACCTCGAACGCTCGTCGCGGGCAGCGAAGCGGAGTTCATCACCGAGCACTACTGGGGCTATACGCGGCAGCGGGATGGCGGCACGGTGGAGTACGAGGTGCAGCATCCGCCATGGCGCGTGTGGGACGCTGCGCAGGCGCGTCTTGACGGCGACGTTGGCGGCTTCTACGGCGATACTTTCGCGAGCGCACTAGCTGCGCCGCCACGCTCGGCGTTTCTAGCGGAAGGTTCCGCGATCGCCGTTCTGCGCGCCAATCGAATCTAACCGAAAATGGCCGCCCAACCGGTCTTGCATACCACGTAGATTCCCCATGGAATGAGGACCGCGACAAGCGACGAGCCCCAGGACTTGCGTGTTATTACCGCCATGCCCGTGGCCAGCAGCAGAATCGTCCAGAAGGAGAAGAAATCGATGCTCGACATTAGGCTTTTCATCCAGGGCGGCGAGCCCTCGCCCAGGAAGTAGCCGACGTTGACGCCGACTGGATTCTTGAGGTCGAACTCATCCGGCGGCTTGAGCATCATCACCAGCACCGCGGCGGCGGTGTTCACGATTCCCGGCAGCATGGACCACGAAACCACACCCAGCGCTTGCGCGAAGCCGCAAGGACCGTCAAGAAGGTATTTGAAGACGAGCATGAGAACGGCGGCGATAAAGGCGGCGCCACCGATAATGCTGATGGCCGGGCCGGCTACGCCCATGATGGGGAGAATTTTCAACTGCAGGGCGATGACCTGCTCGCGTTGCTCGCGGGGCATGGACTCCGTGCGCGGGTTCGTGTCCAATTCGTGGCGGATGAACGATTCCCAGCCGACATGGCTGCTGAACAGAAACATGTAAATGATAACGGCGGCCACGATCAAGAGGAGGGGCAGCCACCACCGGGGCGTTCGGGCGACCTGTTCGAAGACTCGGCCCGGTTCGAACCAGATATTGCCGAGCATCCACAAGGCGCTCTTGTTGGGAGTGGCCGGATCGAGAGAAGGTGCGAGAGCGGACATGACGAGGATCCTCCGCGAGCGAGTATACGCCAACCGTTAATTCGGGTCCATATTTACCGCGATCGGTCCGAAGAGGACAAAGAAGGAGAGTCGCGGCGAGCATGGTTTGGAAGAAACATTTGGTAAGCGACCCGGCGGTTAAGGGCGGACAGTTGTGCGCGAAAGGAACCGAAGTGACGGTCGCGGAGATGCTGAACGATCTCGCCGAGGGAGCCGGGGCGGAGGAGATCCTACGGCGCCATCCAGGGCTTCAGTTGACCCACGTGGCCGCGGCGCTGGCGTATGCGGCCGATCTGGCGGCGAGTAAGCACTGCTATAAGTGCGTGGCCGACGATTTGGACAAGCCGAAGCGGAAACGGCCGCCAAAGAAATCGGCAGGGGAGTAACTGGCGGCGCGAACGGCCAACCGTGGGCCTTTGCGCGCCGCGATTCCGTTCCCAACCACGACATTGCCCCATCCCGTGACGCGACAGTGACTTACCATCCCGTCATGGATGCGGCGCCCGGGCGCCGGGGTATCGTAATGCTTGGCGACTAGCTCCAGATGCGACCTTAGGTGTCACAAACTCTGGCTGGGTTGCGTTGTATGGATGTGAACGCACAAGGCGAGATTGTGGCGGACAGTGTAGCGGACGAAGCCGGGACGGATCTGGAGAGCATTTTTCGCGCTCACTACGAGCGCATTGCCCGCGTCATTGCGAAGGTCGTCTACGACCCGGCACGCGCGGAGGAGTTAGCCGTCGAGGTGTTCCTGAAATGGTGGCGCACGCCTCGAGCGCACGGGACAGGCGCCGGCGGCTGGTTGTACCGCGCGGCGGTGCGGGTTGCGCTCGATGAATTGCGCAGACGATCGCGGCGCGAGCGGTATGAGCGGCTGCTCGGCGTGCTCGGCAAACCACCGACGCCCGAAGAATTGAGCGTCGAAAGGCAGCGGCAGCAACAGGCGCGCGCGATTCTGCGTGCGCTGCCGGCGCGGCAGGCAGAGATGGTTCTGCTGCGCGCCGAAGGACTCAGCTACGGCGAATTGGCATCGGCTCTCGAACTGAATCCCGCATCGGTGGGCACACTGCTCGGCCGCGCGCAAGAGGCGTTCCGGAAGGAGTTCACGAAGCGATATGGAGAAGCATAGTGAAATGAGCACGGAACAATGGGTGAACGAACGCGTGGGCGAGTTGCGGCCAGCCGGGGATTGGCGGCCGGACGCGACTCGCGGGCTGGCGCGGCTGCGCGAGAGCCGGCGCGCGCCTGGGGCCGCGGGCAGGAGGCTGCGCTGGGGGCTGACGGCGGCGGCGACGGCGGCGTGCCTGAGTCTGGCGGTGATGCCGGGGGCGCTGGTGGGCTTCGCGCAGCTCATCTGGCAGAACCTGTTTCTGACGCGCGTGGAAGTGGTGCGGGTAAACCTGGACGACCTGAACGACCTCGTGCCATCGCTTCGCGGCGAATCGGTAGGTGGGCCCGGGTCGATGTCGGGCGTCTCGGATCTGGAGGAGTTTGAACGAAGGGCGGGCTACCGGCCGCGATTGCCGCGCTCGGAGGTAATGAAGGGAAAGCCTAGCTTCACGTTAGTGTCGCCGATTCGCGAGCGGGTAACGGTACGCGTGGGCGAATTGCGCGATGCGCTGGCGCGTGTGGGGGCCGGCGGCGTGCAGGTGCCGCAGGAGTGGGATGGCGCGACATTGGAAGTGGCCACGAGCGCGCTCGTGTTCGCGCAGTACAGCGACGTGCAGGTGATGCAGTGCGAGCGCATCGCCCTGCTCACGCCGCCGGGCTTCCAGACCGCGGCTTTCGTGGAGACAGTGTTCCGCATACTGGGCGTGGGCGAGACCGAGGCGCGGCACATGGGCAAACGCTTCGCGGCCAACCCGGCGTGGTTTTTCGGCGTTCCGCGCGAAGACGCCGCCAGCGTGAGTGAGATTCAGGTGCGCGGCGTTCCGGCAATGTTGATCGAGGATTTTACCGATGGCGGGATGCCGGAATCGACGGCAGTCGTGTGGAATACATCGGACCGGACGCTCGCAGTGGTGGGTAAGGTGAGTCCCGAGCGGGCCATTGAGGTGGCGGAAGCGGTGCAGTAGACACCGGCAACCACGGGCGCTTCGAATGGTTGAGGCGCCCGTTGGATTCGGTCGATCCGGTTCAATAGATCGCGTTGTAGGAAGTGACCTCCCAGCCGCGCGAATTGAGAACATCGAAGAACACTTCCTCTTCGCCGGCATAGCCTTTGCGCCGTACCCAATAACCGAGAGCGGTTCCCTCGGAATCGTCGGTCCGCCGGCAAAGCCGCCACGACAGAACACGGTACTGCGTTTCGCGAGCGAGAATATGGTCGCGGCGGCTCGCCGCGACAAACGGCGCCACAACCTCAGGCTTGCCCTCACGCATGAGCTCGAGGACCGCTTCGGCGGCGCGTTCAGGGCCCCGTTCGCGGAAGGGATTCAGCACGCAGTAGGCACGCGGACGGACCGCGCCGGCACCGGTATGAAACCGGAAGAGGACCGGGCGCTCGGAGCGAGTGAGCGCCAACACGGCCACGGCCACGATTGCGGCGAGTATCGCGGCCTTGGCGAGAGTTCGCAAGCGGCTCATGTGCGACCTATCATCGCACTGGCCCAGCCCGATCGAATCGCGCTTACCGCGCTCGTTCGCCGCCGGGCTCGATTGTCCGTCGCCTGCACCCTACCGCACCTTGGTGACCTTCACCTGAAGCTCCCCTTTATGAAGCCGCACGGAGAGGTTGGCCTTCGCGGCGGTATTCGAAGCGTCGCGGAGAATGGCTCCATCTTCGGTCCGCACGATGCTGTAGCCGCGTTCGAGTACTGCGAGCGGACTGAGTTGCATGAGCGCCGCATGCAGTTGCGAACTGCGCGTACGGGCTCCTGCAACGCATTGGGCCACCGCCGGAGCCAGACCGCGTGAGAACGATTCGAGGCGCGCCTTGCGGTGGAAGAGCAGGCGTTCGAGGGCCGGCGCCAGACGCGAGTGGGCGGCGGCGCGCCGCTGGCGCACCTGAGCCAGCCGAAGCCTGGGATCCGATCGCTGAATCAATGTTGCATGAGCCTCAATCAGGCGGCGCAGGCGCTCCAGCCTTGCGCGGGCGCGATCGCGGAGGCGGAACTGCGTATCGTCGAATCGCTGCGCCAGCCGGAGCGTGCGGAATCGCACGGCGCGTTCGAGACGCGCGGCATGGGCGGCAAGCATTTCCAGGATCGCAGCGGCGTCGCGGACGGCAAGCTCGGCGGCGGCCGATGGCGTGGGCGCGCGAAGGTCGGCCACAAAGTCGGCGATGGTGAAGTCGGTTTCGTGGCCGACGGCTGAGATGACAGGAATGGGAGACGCCGCGATGGCGCGCGCGACCGCCTCCTCGTTGAAGCTCCAAAGGTCTTCGAGAGAACCGCCGCCGCGGCCTATGATAAGGAGGTCGCCCCAGTTGGCCGCCGAGAAGTACTGAATGCCTTCCACGATGGCCTCCACCGAACCCGGCCCCTGCACCGGCGCCGGATAGAGGCGGATGTGCAGGCCGGGGAACCGGCGCGTCAGAACCTGAATCATGTCCTGGATCACCGCTCCGGTAGGCGAGGTGACGATAGCGATGCGGCTGGGAAACCGCGGCAGCGGGCGTTTTCGCGCGGCGGAGAAGAGTCCTTCGTCCTCCAGGCGCGCCTTCAATTGCTCGAAGGCGAGTTGCAGCGATCCCTGTCCCTGCGGCTCCAGCGCCTCGACAATCAGTTGGTATTCGCCGCGCGGCTCATACACGTCGATGCGCCCGCGCGCCTGCACGGCCATGCCCTCCTGCGGCTTGAACCGCAGCAGCCGCATGCTGCCCTTCCAGATGGCGCAGCGAATTTGCGAGGTTGCGTCCTTGAGGTTAAAGTACGCATGGCCCGAGGAGGCGAGTTTGAGGCCGGAGATCTCGCCCGCCACCCAGATGCCGTCGTACGCGGTCGTCAGGATCTCGCGGATCTCGCGCGTCAGCGAAGACACCGAATAGAGGCGGCGGGAAGACTGCAGATCCAATGAAATCTGACTCATAAGGCTACGCGCGATGGGTGATGCCACCGATCAAAAATTTCGATCACCCCGGTTTGACATCGTCTGGTATCCTTACTACTTTAATCCGCCCAGGCGGTTCCGCCCCAATCCAATCTGGAGGTTCCATGACCCCGAAAGAAGTACTTGAGTTTGCAAAGAAAAATGGCGCTCGTCAGCTCGATCTGCGTTTCACGGACCTGCCTGGCGTACAGCAGCACGTCTCCTACCCGATCAGCCAGTTGAGCGAGGATTCGTTCGAGGAAGGCTTCGGTTTCGACGGATCTTCGATCCGAGGCTGGGCCGCGATCAACGAGAGCGATATGCTCCTGATCCCCGACTCGAAGACGGCCGTAATGGACCCGTTCTTCGCCGTGCCGACGCTGGTTCTGTTGTGCGAAGTGGTTGACCCGATCACGCGCCAGCACTATGAGCGCGACCCGCGGTGGATCGCCCGCAAGGCGGAAATGTACCTCGGCACCACCGGTTTGGGCGACAAAGCCTATTTCGGCGCCGAAGCGGAATTCTTCATCTTCGACAGCATCCGGTTCGATTCGAACCAGTATTCAGGCTACTACCACATCGACGCCGACGAGGGCCGCTGGAACACGGGACGCGAGGGCGTGAACCTAGGCTACCGGCCGCGCTACAAGGAAGGCTACTTCCCGGTGCCGCCGATGGACCATATGCAGGACATCCGCGCCGAGATGGTGGAAGAGATGATCAAGGTGGGCCTCGACATCGAGTGCCACCACCATGAAGTCGCCACCGCCGGACAGTGCGAAATCGACCAGCGCTTCGACACGCTCGTGAAGTCGGCCGACAATATGATGCTGTACAAGTACGTGGTGAAGAACGTCGCCAAGAAACACGGCAAGAGCGTGACCTTCATGCCCAAGCCGCTGTTCGGCGACAACGGCAGCGGCATGCACGTCCACCAGTCGCTGTGGACGGGCGGCAAACCCACCTTCGCCGGCGACGGATATGCGGGCCTGAGCCAGACCGCTCTCTGGTACATCGGCGGCCTGCTGAAGCACGCCCGCGCCCTGTCGGCCATCATCGCGCCGACGACGAACAGCTACAAGCGCCTGGTGCCGGGCTACGAAGCTCCGGTGAACCTGGCGTACTCGCGCCGCAACCGTTCGGCCGCCTGCCGCATTCCGATGTACTCGGCCAGCCCGAAAGCCAAGCGCGTCGAGTTCCGTCCGCCGGATCCGAGTTCGAACCCGTACCTGGCGTTCGCCTCGATGTTGATGGCGGGTTTGGACGGCGTCCTGAACAAGATCGATCCCGGCGAACCGCTCGACAAGGACATCTACGATCTGTCACCGGAAGAGATGAAGGCCGTGCCTTCGATGCCGGCGTCGCTCGACGAAGCGCTCGGCTGCCTGGAAGAGGATCACGCCTTCCTGCTCAAGGGCGACGTGTTCACCGAAGAGTTAATCGAAACCTACATCGGTTACAAGAAGAAGAACGAAGCGGATGCGGTACGCCTCCGCCCGCACCCTTACGAATTCAGCCTCTACTACGACATTTAGTGGTCGACGGCGAAATAGGCTAGCGCCGCTGGGCGCCAACAACCGGCTCTCCGCAAGGAGGGCCGGTTTTGTTTTGAGCTGCAGCGAAACGCTCATGCCGGCAGTGCTTCATGGATGGCGGAGAATGGCGAGAAGAATCTGGGCGCCGTCCGCCCCGCGCAGGACGGCTGAACAACTGTTACGTTTTCTCCACCGGTAACCTCGGCCACCGTAAGCGCTGCCATATACTAATCCTCACCACAGAAAGGATTCACGACCCATGAACCGCAAACGCGCTCAGGACTACCCGCAGGAACTCCTCAATCTCTTCGACAAGTTCGTGCACGGCGACATCGACCGCCGCGCATTCGTGGAAAGCGCCCAGCGCTATGCCGTGGGCGGCGTCACGGCGGCGGCCCTTGTGGAAAGCCTGACGCCCAACTTCGCATGGGCGCAGCAGGTGCCCAAGGACGATGCGCGCATTCAGACCGAGTACGCCACGGTCCCTTCGCCCGAAGGCAACGGCAGCATCAAAGGGTACCTCGTGCGGCCCGCCAAGACGGCTGGCAAACTTCCGGGCATCATGGTGGTGCACGAGAATCGCGGATTGAACCCCTACATCGAAGATGTCGCCAGGCGTCTCGGCACGGCGAACTACATCGCCTTCGCTCCCGATGGGCTGACCAGCGTGGGCGGCTATCCGGGCGAAGAGGATCAGGCTCGAGCCCTCTTTCAAAAGGTCGACGGAACGAAGATGACGGCGGACTTCCTGGCCGCGGCAAAGTGGCTGAAGGCGCGTCCGGATTGCACTGGAAAGATCGGCGTAGTGGGCTTTTGCTTCGGCGGCGGAATGGCGAACAGGATGGCCGTGCAGCTTGGGGCGGACTTGGCGGCGGCGGTCCCCTTCTACGGTGGTGTCGCGCCGGCGGCGGACGTGCCGAAGATCAAGGCGGCGATGCTGCTGCACTACGCCTCGCTCGACACGCGCATCAACGCCGGCTGGCCCGGTTACGAGGAGGCGCTGAAGGCCAACGGCGTCCGCTACACGGGGCACATGTACGAGGGGACGAACCACGGCTTCCACAACGACACCACGCCGCGCTACGACGAGGCGGCGGCGAAACTCGCCTGGCAGCGCACGCTGGATCACTTCGCCAAGTACGTGCGCGGCTGACGCAGGCGTTCACTTCACATCGACCACGGCGCGGATGGCGAAATTGCCTTGAGCGGCCGCGTCCCGAAGATGGACGGGTTCGAACAGGCTGCCGTTTAAGCTTACGAATGAACGTCCCTGGTAACCCGAAATATCCACCGCCATGGGCAATTGGCCCTGGCCGATGGGGGCCGCGAATCCTACCAGAAAATCTCCCGAATCGATGCTGAGTTCGGGCACGGCGAACTCCACGAACTCGCCTGTCGTGGTCACGCGCCCGTTGCCCGTGCGGAAGGCCGGAGTCCCGATGGTGGCGGCGCCGCTTGTGTGCGCCGCGCTGAGCAACGTAAAGGTGTCGCCTGGGACCATGCCCCCTGACGGGAAGTAGATCCGGATCGCCTTGAGAGTGGCCGGATATCGCGGCGGGGTGAGGCGGTTGACCCAGTGTGCCTCTGTCGCGTTGAGAATGGTGACGTTGCGTTCAAAGCCGCCGTCATCCACCTGAAGCACCAACGTCTGCGGTCCCGTGAGGACACCATTGCCCGTGACGGGTACGGTAAACGAGGGACGCGCGGGGTCGTTCGAGGAAATCGTGACGACACCCGTGACAAGGCCCGCCGCCGCCGGCGTAAACCGAATGGTGATGGACTGTTGGCCTCCCGCGGCGACGTTGGCGTTCGCCGGACCGGCCACGGAGAACTGAGCCGGCGATGCGGTGATCGACGAGACGGAAAGCGGCCCGGCGCCTGTATTGCCGATCATGAGCGTCAGGTCCTTCGATGCGCCCACTCCGGTATCCCCGAAGGCAAGTGAGGCGGGCGTGATGGCCATTACAGGCGCGCCGCCGGAAGGAGCCGCGACGCCCGTGCCCGTCAGCGCGACCCCGATTTGCGGCGTCACCGGGTCGTTCGAACGAATCGTGAGAGTCGCCGACTCCAGCGCGGCTCCCGCGGGTTGGAAGCTCACCAACACCTCGCGAGAGGCTCCCGGCGCCAGCACCAACGGCAACGCGACTGAGGCGGTAAACCGCGTGTTGGAAGAAGCCACATCGGTTACCGAGAGGCTCGCCGTTCCCGAATTCGCGATCGTCAACGGACGCTGAAGGGACTGCCCCACGGTGACATCACCGAAGTTGATCGAGACCGGGTTGACCTGCAGAACAGGCGCGGGAGGCGCGTCGTACTGGACGGGGAGTTGAACGGTTTGGCCGGTGGAGCCGCCGAAGCGGACGACGAGCGGAAGCTTCGCGCCCGGCGGGAGCGTAGCGGGCAGTTGAAGGTTCAACTGGGCGAGGCCTATGAAGAACGGCGACAACCCCGCGTACAGCACCGTGACGGGCTGGCCGCCGAGCGTAACCGTGGCGTCCATCCGCGCGGCAGGCAGTGGCGAAGCGGGCGTGGCCTCGCCCGTAGTGGGCACGGAGGTGAGTCCCCCGACTCCGGTGAGATAAACGATGAGTACGTCCCCGGGCTTGGCCGGATTGGCTGCCGTGATGACGGCGTTGTCGGGGAAGCGCGTCGCGATGGGATCCTTCGTGGCGGCGTTCAGGAAGACGGCGGGAGCGAACTCCTCGACGCGCACCGATTCGGCGGGCGTCTGCGTCGTGTCGCGTTGGACGATCACTTGAGCGGTC
>Ga0268299_1003360_pt1 | contig 15001 bp, 12 predicted proteins | sample NOBtaG_FD_193484 | JGI IMG/M metagenome (GOLD analysis project Ga0268299, IMG submission 193484) | Activated sludge microbial communities from bioreactor in Nijmegen, Gelderland, Netherland - NOB reactor | ecosystem: Engineered > Bioreactor > Aerobic > Activated sludge | place: Netherlands...
TTTGCCGAGAGAGGAGGCCCCTAATGACGATCGGCCCAATCCGGACGTCGTTCCTCGTCGCTGGAATTTTCGTGATCTTGTGCGCGGCGACGTCCGCCCACGCGATCACCCCTGCTCAGAAGTGCGCCCTGGCCGTTCCCAAGGCGGCGCAGAAGTACCTCGCGGCGAAGATCAAGCTCGAACAGAAGTGCAGGAACGCCGGCTTCAAGGACGGCAGCTGCACGACGCCCGACGCCGGAGCGGTCGCGAAGCTCGATGCGAAGCTCGACAGCGCGATCACCAAGTCATGCTCGCTGATTCCCTTCCTTCTCCGTCAGATCGGTTTCCCGGGCCCGTGCAGTGACGCCAATCCCGGCGACGACTTCACGACGGCCGACCTCAGTGCCTGTATGAAGGCAAGCCACGACGCTTTCCTGACCAATCTGCTCCCTCTCCAGTACGACGCGACGCTCATGGGCCCGCTCGGGGACAACCTCAAGTGTCAAGCCGAGGTCGCGAAGCAGAGCGCCGGCATGGTGAACTGCGTGCTGAAGAGCGTCGGCAAGTGCCGTGACGCCATCCTGAAGGGCAAGTCGGGCGGCGTACCGGACCTTTGTGCCACGCAAGACACGAAGACGATGGCGGCCATTGCGAAGTGTGAGGCGAAGCTCACGGCCGGCATCGCCAAGAAGTGCACCGCGCAGCAGATCACCGACCTCAAGGTCTGCACGCCCGATCAGACCGACGCGGCAAGCGCCGCCACCTGCCTCATCACCGCGCAGGACGTCATGATCGACACGCCGTCGATCGACGTTCCGGCCGACCTCATCGACTACGAGTACGCGACGCGCGGCGGTCTGTGCGGCGACCTGATCGTGAATCATCCGAACGAGGAATGCGACGGGCCCGACGATTCCGCGTGTCCAGGCTTGTGTGGGACGGCGGCGATCCCCGACGGCTTCTTCGCGTGTCTCTGCAAGGACAAGCCGCGCATGGTCGTGGCCAACGACGCCGATGCCGACACCGACAACGGGTGGACCGGGCAGAGCTCGGACGGCGACGTCGTCCAGGACAGCGGGTACATCGTCGATCTCTACGACTGCGACATGAGCGGCCTCTGCAACGCCGGCCCGCACTGCTCGCTGCCGCCGCATTCGGCGTGCAACGTCCTGTCGACCGCTCCGTCCGGGACGACGTCGGACTCGATCTGCGCCGGGCTCGGGCAGGGCGTCTGCCGGAAAGAGCGCACGGCGACCGGCCCGCGCTGCCACCTCCAGCCGCAGAAGAAGTGTGCCTTCGACAATCCTGGGGACCCCGTCTGCAACCTTCCCGGCGATTTCTGCGAGACCCGCCTTCTCGGTGCGCCGGTTGGTCAGGGTGCGGGCGGCATCTCCGTCTGCAACGTCAGCACGTTGAGCGAGGACGTTGTCGGCACTGTCAACATCACGACCGGCGAAGGCGCGCTCAAGGTTCGCCAGCGCGCCGTCGTTGTGAACCCGATCACGCAGGACAAGCCGTGCCCGGTGTGCGGCGGTTTCTGCGCCGTCGACCGAGGACGGTGCACCAACGATGGCGAGTGCGGTCTCGGCATGGGCCCGTGCGTGACGGATCTCCTTTGCAGCGACGGTCCGAACCAGAATCGACCGTGCCGCACGACCGCGCCCTTCGGTGGAGAGCTCCCGTACTTCGGCGTGACGAGCATGGATTGCCCCCCGGACACGTCGGACGTAAACCTCATCAGCTCGGCTCAGGGCCTCGATGTGAACACCAACCCGCGCGGCACCGATTCCTATTCCCTGTCACCGGGCGTCGCATGCCTTCAGCCCGGGTTTACCAACAAGACGTGCGTCGGTGGGACGAGCGAAGGACGGCCGTGTACCGTCGCCTCCGAATGTCCCGGGGGGGCGTGCAGCCACCAATGCTTCTGCGCCAGCCAACAGCGTCCGAACGGATGCTTTGCGGCATGCGTCGGCGGCAGCAACGACGCTGCCCTGTGCGTCGAAGATGCAGACTGTCCGGGAGGCTTTTGCCACCCGGCCGATTGTCGCGAGGATCCGCTCGACATGGATTCGGATCAAGAGGGGGTGTGTACCTCCGGGCCCATCGACAAGCTCTGCTCGATCACGAAATTCAAAGCATGCCTCAACGACGCCGCATGCCAGCCGCCAGCCTGCGCGTATTGTGAGGTGGGGGAAACCTGCGAGAACGTCCCACGCCAGTGCTTCGTGAACAGCGGCATCACGCGCACGGGTGCACCAGGATTCCCGACCCGCACGGTAGCGTCGGTCTACTGCGTCCCGCCCAACACGACGGGGATCAACCTGTCGGCAGGCTTCGGCGGTCCCGGCGCATTGATCCAGCACGAGACGCTGCTCGTGGTGCCGTGATCGGGTGAATTGATCAGGCGAAGAGGGGGGTCGGTCCCGCACGGGGCCGACCCCCTTCGCTTTGGTGGCCCCTCCGCGGGAAACCGGGCCGGCATCAGGCGCATCACCAGTCTGGCTGATTCGAGGTCGGAATTTACATTGGCCTACCGTGGAGCGAGCTGCACACGCCGCGTGGAGCTGACTCACCCCGTTGCGAGCAGCTCACCGAGTCTCGGCAGCGCGTCGGCGACCGGAAGCACCCACACACCGCCCTCGTGATACGCGCGTGCTCCCGTGTAGAGGGCGAGGGCGCGCGCGGCTGGGAAACTCTCGCGGAACGCGTACAAGCCGGCGAGGTCGCCGTCGCGGAGGCGCGCGGCCCGTTTCACCTCGATCGCGATCAGCCCGCGCTCGCCGTAGAGGACGAAGTCGACCTCGAGTCCCGTCGGCGTCCGCCAATACGAGATCTCGTAGTCGAGCTCGGCGTAGTCGTTGGTGGCGCGCAGCTCCTGGAGGACGAGTGTCTCGAGCGCGGCTCCGTCGATCTCGTCCGGAGTGTCGAGCGGTCCGCGCGGCCGGATCGCGCGATAGACGCCGGCATCGAAGAGGTAGAACTTGGGATGGACGATCGTCTTGCGCTTGGCGCGTTTCCGAAAAACCGGGAGGCGCACCGCGAGGAGGAGGTCTTCGAGAATCGAGAAGTAGTCCTCGACGACCTTGCGGTCGACGTTGGCGTCGCGGGCGACCGCCGAGAGGTTCAGGACGCTGCCCTGAGAGAAGCTCGCCGCTTCGAGGAAGCGCGCGAAGGCGCCGAGATTGCGGGTGAGCCCTTCTTGCTGGACCTCTTCGCGGAGGTACGTCTGCACGTAGCTCTTGAGGAACGCGGCCGGCCGCTTCTCGACGTAGGCCGCCGGCAGCTGTCCGTGGCGCAAGGACCGTGACACGTCGAAGTCGCGGCCGAGCTCGACGGCCGTCAGTGGATGCATGCGCAAGGAGAGCGCGCGGCCCGCGAGCAGGTTGACGTTGCGGCGTTTCAGCGAGCGCGCGCCCGACCCGGTCAGGGCGAAGCGAAGCTTGCGCCGCTCGATCAGGCGATGGACCTCGTCGAGGACGGCCGGAACCTTCTGGACCTCGTCGAGCACGACCCACCCGCTATGTCCTTGCGGCACCATCGCGTCGAGCCGTTGCGGCGACGCGAGCAGCGCGGTGTAGACGTCGGACTCCAGAAGGTCGACGAAGACGGCGTTCGGGAATCGGTCCCGGAGCCAGCTCGACTTTCCGGTGCCCCGAGGACCGAAGAGAAAGAAGCTCTTGTCGTCGGGGGGGTGAAGCATTCTGGGGTACGCGAGGCCATTTCTGCTGAAAAAATGGCCTCAGGGCCACCAGAATTCTCCGGCGAGGGCTGGAAGTCAGGGCGTCGTGACGAGGAGCAGACGCTCCCCGAGCGCGGCGAGGTCTCGCAGCCATCGGAATGGCTCGGGAGCTTCCGTCCACCGCACGACCTGCCAATCGTCGGACGTGGCCTCCAGGAGCCGCCGTGCGACATCGGGCGCGAAAAGGCCGACGGCCTTTCCCTGAGCCCCGGTGAGTGCGCTCTCGATGGAGAGGTTCTGGAGGCAGCAAAAGCCCCAGACGTCGGCGAGATCCTTCGGCTCCCTGCGATCGACCAGCGCCGTCAGCTTGTTCGCGAGTATGTTCTCGGCGGAATCCACCAGTCCCAACACCGGGTGCTCGTGCGGCGAGCCTACCCGACTCGGAACGTCGTCCACCATTTCGATCTTGAGCGACAGCGATTCGGCCTCGAGCACGCACCGAACGAATCGACGCTCCCGCAGCTCCACGTGCAGGGTGGTGTCCGGATACTCGCGAAGCATGACCACGATCCGATCCGCCCACACGGGAAACTCCGGGGCGTCGTTCGTGAAGAGATCGAGATCGTCGGAGAAGCGATGGTCGAGATAGACGCGGGAGGCCGCGGTGCCGCCGGAGAGGTAGAAACCCGTCGCCAGCGATCGGATACGCCCCAGGACCGCGTCCTGGAGGGGATACAGACGATCGCGGAAAAACGCCGAGGACGAGGACGGCATCGCGGCCCTACGCTACCGGATCAGCTCGGGATGGTGCCGTGGTAGCCACTCGGCGACGAACCCGAGGCCGCGCCTCCTACTTTCCGAACGTACGCGATCGCGCCACTCGGGCCACTGCTCGACGAGGGAGCGGTACCCGAGGATGCGCACGATCTCCGGCCACGGGGCGTACTCGAGAAGCCGCACGACCGCCCACGAACGGTCGAGTGATCCGAGCGTGAGCGACCCGTCGACGAGCGCCTGGAATTGCTCGGCGCTGATGTCGTAGTCCCACACCCAGGGGAGCCGGCGGCCGGCGGACATGGCGACCACGCTAGCAGTCGGGTTCGCGGCCTGTCACGCCCATTCCCACCACGAAGCCGCGCTACTTCAGCTTCGCGCCGACCGCGCCGAGGCTCGCGGCGAACTGGTCCGCTTTGTAGTTGAAGCGGTCGATCGCGGTCAGCATCGTCTTCAGGTCGTTGCGGGCGGCGTCGCATTTGGCGTCGCCGACGGCCGGGCGGCAGAGCGCGCGGATCGCGAGGAACGCCTGCTCGGGACCGCCGGTCGTCCACCACCAGGGCGTGCTCAGGTTGTCGACGTCGAGCACGTTCGAGGTCTGCGACTGGCGGAACGCGAAGCGCTCGGCGAGCTTCAGGCGGTCGCCGCTCGACGTGACCCGGTTCAGCATGCGGCGCGTGGCGTCCTGATTGATCGTGCCGATCTGGCTCTCGAGCGAGCCGAGCCAGCCGACCATCGCGTCGGCCTTCTGCTTGGCCGCCTGCGGGCTCGACGGCACGGCCGCGACGACGGCGTTCCAGAGTCCGCCGAGCTGGTCGCGTTGGCCGGTCGCGACGCCCGACAGCACGGCGTCGACCATCAGGTAGTGGCCGCGCGCCTGGCGGAGCGCGTCGTCGACGAGCTTGTGATGGCACTGGTAGCAGTTGCGGTCGGCGAAGTGCGGGAACTGGTCGAACGATTGGTAGTTCGACCCGTCGGCGCGGTCGGAGAGCATGCGGAGCGCCTCGCGGAGCCCGGTGATCTGCCCGAGCGCCCAGATGGTCGGGTCGACGCTGAAGCTCCCGGCCGGGACCTCGTCCTGGTCGTCCCAGTGCTTCATGATCTGCGCGTACGCGACGAGCTCGAACTGGAGCGGAGGATGCCCGCCGGCGACGATCTCGTGGTCGATGGCGACGTGGCACTTGGCGCAATTGCGGGCGCGGAGCAGGTAGTCGTCGTTGTCGTAGAAGCCCTTCGAGACGTACGACTTCCGGTTCTGCGGCCAGTCGCGCTGGGTGTGGGCCTCGAGCCAGGCTTCGGCGGGACCGTGACAGTGCTCGCAGCTCACGCCGTCACTGCGCTTGAAGCGCGCACCGGCCGCGGTCGGCGCGTCCGGCGCGTGACAGATGAGGCACTTCTGGCTCGTCGTCGCGTCGATGCCCATGTACGCGGCGATCGCCTTGCCGCCCGCGGTCTCGAGCGTCCGGTAGGCGCGCGAATGGCGGTCGATGTTGGTGTTGATCCACTGGGTTCGCGCCGACTTCCACGGCTTCCAGTTCGGATCGGGTTTGTCGCGGCTCGGCAGGCTCGCGCCGTGACAGGTCGGGTTGCCGCACCGGCCGTCACCGACGAAACCGGGACCCGCCGTCGCCGGTGCCGCGGCCGTCACGACTCCGAGGCCCATCCACCCGAGCAGGATCAGCGTCTTGCGCATCGTCCCCACCCCCCGGCGCCGACTAACACGCGTCACGCGCGAGCCGCAACAGTCGGGTCCGCGGCGGCCGGCGCATCGCCGTCCACGGACGTCTCTCGCGAGGCCGCGGCGGTCGCCCGCGGCAAGGCCAGATAGAACGTGCTGCCTTCCCCGAGCGCGCTCTCGACCCAGACGCGGCCGCCGTGCGCGTCGGCGATCTCCTTCACGAGCGCGAGCCCGAGGCCGGTGCCTCCGATGCGCCGCGTCTCCGCGTTGTCGACGCGGTAGAACTTCGTGAAGAGGTCCTGCATCGCGTCGGGGCTCATGCCGATGCCGCGATCGCGGACCCAGAGCGTGACGTTGTCGTCCTCGGGCCGCGCGCCGACCCGCACCTCGCCGCCGGCGGGCGAGAACTTGATCGCGTTCGCGACCAGGTTCACGAGCGCCTGGCGGACGCGGTCGGCGTTGGCGCGGACGCGCGGCAGCTCGGCGCCGACCTCGAGCGCCAGCGTGTGTGAGGTGCTCGTGGGAGCAAGGAGCGCCAGCGTCTGGTCGAGCTCGGGCTTCAGGTCGACGGCGTCGAAGGTCCAGGTCTCGCGTCCGGACTCCATGCGCTGGAGATCGAGGAAGTCGTCGATCAGCTTCCCGAGCCGCATCGCCTCCTGGTGGATGATGCGGAGGAACTCGCGCTGCTGCGCCGGGCTGTAGACCCGTTGCAACATCAGCTCGGCGAAGCCGCGGAGGCTTGCGAGCGGCGTCCGCAGCTCGTGGCTCACGGTCGCGACGAGCTCGTTCTTGAGCCGCTCGACCTCTTTCCGCTTCGTGATGTCGACCTGCACGCCGATGAAGTTGGTGACGTTGCCGGCGCTGTTCCTGACCGGCGTGATCGAGAGCAGGTTCCAGAACGGTGTGCCGTCGGCGCGGTAGTTCAGGATCTCGACCGTGCAGTGCCGTTCCTCGGCGAGCGCTTGCCGGATCGTGGCGAGGGCGGCGGGATCGGTCTCGGGGCCCTGGAGATAGCGGCAGTTCCACCCGAGCACGTCGTCGCGCTTGTAGCCGGTCAGTCGCTCGAAGCCGGAGTTCACGTAGATGAGCGGGTTGTCGGGCAGCTGCGGGTCGGAGATCGTGATGCCCTCCGAGGTCGACGCGATCGCGTGGTCGCGGAGGTAGAGCGCGGCTTTCGCCTGCTCGCGCTCGGTCACGTCGCGGGTGTTGCAGACGACGCCGCGCACGGCGGGGTGCCCGAGCAGGTTGTTGGCGATCGTCTCGAGGATGCGCCACGAGCCGTCGGCGTGGCGGCTGCGGTACTGGATCGACGGCGCGAGCCCTTCGGCGTGGACGACGTGCGTCCAATAGCTCTCCATCTTGGCGCGGTCAGCGACGTCCATCAGCTCGAAGAGCGGCCGTCCCTCGACGTCCGGCGGCGAGATCCCGAGGACGCGCTCGACCGACGCGTTGATGAACCGCACGGTGCCGTCGGCGTCGACGAGCGCAACGACGTCCGAGACGCTGTCGATCAGCGCGACGATCCGGTCCTGCGACTCGCGGAGCGCCGTCTCCGCGTGCTCGCGCTCGGCGACCTGTTCGCGGAGCTGGTCGTTCAGGGTACGGAGGTCGGCGGTGCGGGCCGCGACCGTCTCTTCGAGATGATCGCGGTGGTTGCGAAGCTCCTCGCGGCTCTGGGCCAACGCCAGCTCGGCCTGCTTCCGCGCCGTGACGTCGAGGACGTGGCCCTCGTAGTAGAGGAGGGATCCGTTCGCATCGCGGACCGCGCGCGCGCTCTCGGAGATCCAGATGACCGAGCCGTCGCGCCGGTGGATCTCCGACTCGAACCCTTCGACGACGTCCTGGCTCAGAAGGAGCCGTTGGAACTCGGCGCGCCGGTTCGGCTCGACGTAGAGCTGCTCCGCGATGTCGACGACCTCCGCCGTGAGCGCCTCGACCGACGGATAGCCGTAGATGCGGGCGAGCGCCGGGTTGGCCGTCAGGTAGCGGCCGTCGGGGCTCGTCTGGAAGACGCCCGCGACCGCGTTCTCGACGATCGAGCGGTACTTCGCTCCGGACTCGGCGTCCGCCGTCGCGGGACGCTGGCGGCGAAACATGCTCATCCGGCGGCCAGGGGCAGGTCGATGGTGAAGGTCGCGCCCTGGTCGAGGCCGGTGCTGGCGGCGTGGATGGTGCCGCCGTGGGCCTGCACGATCGCGGCCGAGAGTGCCAGGCTGAGTCCGGTGCCTTTCGCGTGGTGCAGGGTGTCGAGCACGGTGAAGGGCCGGAAGAGCTCTTGCGCGAGCGCGGGTGGGAAGCCTCGGCCGTGATCGGTGACGCCGATCGTGGCGCGCCCGTCGGCCGCGGTGAGCGTGACGGTGATCCGCGCCGGCTGCGGTGAGAACTTGCGGGCGTTGTCGAGGAGCGTCTCGATGCAGGTCGCGAGCGCGGGCGTGCCGCCGCGGACGGGGCAGGGCGCGGGCGGCACGGTCACGCGGCACTGGGTTTCGTCCGGCATCTTCGCGGCCAGGCTCGTGACGAGCGCGGCCAGGTCGGTGATCTCGTCGACCGGCGCGCACTCGCCGGCGAGCCAGTCGAAGTACTCGAGCCCGCGGCCGACGAAGCCGTTCAGCCGCTCGTAGCCGGCGCGGATGATGGCCGCGACGCGGGCGCGCTCTTCGGGCTCCACCTCCATCTCGTAGAGGTCGAAGGCGCCCATCAGCGCGAGCGGCGTCCGGAGCTCGTGCGAGATGAAGGTCAGGAAGTCGGATTTGATCTGGTCGACGAGTTGGAGCCGGGCGTTCGCCTCGGCGAGCTCGCGGGAGCGTTCGCGTTCGGCGTCGACCATGCGGGCGAGGTCGCGGGCGTAGAGCGCGAGCTGCGCGTCGGCGGTCGGGGCGTCCGCGGGCGTCGCGGTCGGCCCGGCGGTTGCCGTCGTCGCGACCGCGGCGCACTCGCGGCAGAGCTCGTCGACCTTCGCGAGCAGCTCGAGCGGGCTGAACGGCTTCGCCAGGTACGCCGTCGCGCCGCTCGCGAACGCCTGGGTGACGTCGGCGCGCTGGCCTTTCGCGGTCAGGAGGATGATCGGGAGGTTCGCCGTCGCGGCGTCGCGCCGGAGGGCGGTCATCACCTCGATGCCGGTCATGTTCGGCATCATCCAGTCGAGCACCACGACGTCGGGCCGTTCGCTGCGGGCGAGGGCGAGCGCCGTCGCGCCGTCCTCGCTCTCGAGGATGCGGTAGCCCGGTTGGTCGAGCGTGGTGCGTACGAGGGTGCGGAGGTGCGCTTCGTCGTCGGCGAGCAGGATCGTCTTCATGGCGGCGCTCGGAGGGCAGCACGAGCCGTGCCAGAGGGCGATGCACGTCGCATGGTGCGTGGACGGGACATCGGAGCGCTGCGCGGTCCCGGAGCGTCGAGATTCCAGCGCTTTTGCCGCTGCGCCGTCGGTGGAGTGACGCGCCCGGGCAAACGCCTCGCATGCGACCTCGCGCGGCTTTCCGCATGGGGCGCTCACCGCTACACTGCGCGCGTTCCGACCCATCCCGGGCTCGGGCCGTCGCGCTGTGGGAAGAAGGAGTTCGGCATGAGCATCGGAAGGATGGACTTTCGGGGATGGGTCGCGTGCGCCGTCGGCGTGACGGGCATGACGTCGCTGCTGCTCGCGACGCCCGCCGCCGCGCACGAGGGCCACGTCGTCGGCACCGGCTTCGCCGCGACCATGGTGCACGCGCTCGAGCACGGGCTCGGCGCGCTGGTGATCGGGGCGGCCGCCATGGCGATCGTCGTGAGTGTCCGCCGCGCGCGGCGGCGCGCGGCGCGCGTAGTGGCGCGCCGCGGAGATTTTTCCTAGAAGGCCGCACATGAGCACCGTGCGCGCGTTCATGGAGAAGCACTTCCTCCACTTCAACAGCCGGGAGACGCTGGCGGCGGCGCGCGCCTACGAGGACCATCTCGCCGCCGGCGGGAAGATGCTGGTGTCCCTCGCGGGTGCGATGAGCACCGCGAAGATCGGCCAGATCGTGAGCCGCATGATCCGGGCCGGGAAGGTGCACGCGATCAGCTGTACCGGGGCGAATCTCGAAGAGGATCTGTTCAACCTCCTCGCCTACAACGACTACGAGATCATCCACGACTGGCGCGCGCTCTCGGCGCAGGACGAGGCCGATCTCTACGACCGCGGCTTCAACCGGGTGACCGACACCTGCATTCCCGAGACGGTCATGCGGCACATGGAGAAGCGGCTGCTCGATCGCTGGAAGCTCGCCTGCGAGAAGGGCGAGCGGAAGTTCGAGTCGGAGTTCCTCGAAGACCTCTTTCGCGACGGCGCGATGGAGGAGTTCTACCAGATCGGCGCGGAGAACAGCTGGCTGCTCGCGGCGTGGGAGGCCGGCATCCCGGTGTACTCCCCGGGTTGGGAGGACAGCACGACCGGCAACATGTTCGCGGCCGGCGTGCTGCGCGGCGCGGTGCCACATCACCAGTGCGTGAAGAGCGGCACCGAGCAGATGCATCACTTGATCGAGTGGTACCTCGACAACTGCGGCATGAAGGACGACCGGCCGAGCGTCGGCTTCTTCCAGGTCGGCGGCGGGATCGCCGGCGACTTCGCGATCTGTGCCGTGCCGACCATCATCCAAGACCTCCAGCGCGACGACGTGCCGTACTGGGGATACTTCGCCCAGATCTCGGACGCGGTGACGAGCTTCGGCGGGTACTCGGGTGCGGTGCCGAACGAGAAGATCACCTGGGGCAAGCTCGACGTCGAGACGCCGAAGTTCATGATCCAGTCGGACGCGACGATCGTCGCGCCGCTGATCTTCGGCTACCTGCTCGGCGACTAGGAAGCCGGCCGTGGCCGCCCCGCTGCTCGTGACCGGCGCCGCCGGCTTCATCGGCGCCCGCTTCGTCGAGTCGTGCGGCGCGCGCGGCATCCCGGTCGTGTCGGTCGACCGGCAGGCGAGCTTCGGCGAGCGGCCCGAGCATCGGGGCTTCGACTTCGGGACGATCGTCGATTTCGAGAAGCTGGACGCGTGGCTCGCCGCCGAGCGCCCCACGCTCCGTGGCATCGTCCACCTCGGCGCCTGCACCGACACGACCGAGATGGACGTCGGCTACCTCCGGCGCGTGAACCTCGAGTACTCCGAGCGCCTCTGGCGCTACGCGACCGAGCGGCGCGTGCCGCTGGTCTACGCCAGCAGCGCGGCGACGTACGGCGGCGGCGAGCGCGGCTACGACGACGACGAGGCGCGGATTCCCGAGCTCCGGCCGCTCAACCCGTACGGCGAGTCGAAGCAGCAGTTCGATCTCTTCGCGCTCGCCGAGGAACGGGCGGGGCGGACGCCGCCCGCCTGGACGGGCTTCAAGTTCTTCAACGTCTACGGCTACGGCGAGCGCCACAAGGGCAAGATGGCGAGCGTCATCCTGCACGCCTTCGACCAGATCCGTGCCGACGGCGAGGTGCGGCTCTTCAAGAGCTACCATCCCGACTTCGCCGACGGCGCGCAGCGGCGCGACTTCGTCGCCGTGGACGACGTGATTGCCGTGCTGCACTTCGCGCTCGAACGGCCGCTCGCGCGCGGCATCTTCAACCTCGGCAGCGGCACGAGCCGCACGTTCCTCGATCTCGCGCACGCGACGTTCGCGGCCCTCGGGCTCCCGCCGCGCATCCGCTTCATCGACATGCCGGAGACGCTCCGGCCGCGGTACCAGTACGCGACGGAGGCCCGCATGGCGCGGCTCCGCGCGGCCGGTTACGACGCACCGTTCCTCACGCTGGAAGAGGGCGCGCGCCGCTACGTGGAACGTTTGCTCACGGCGCGCTGAGCCCCGAAGCATTTTCTACAATCGCAGGGTGGCCACCGCGGGAAATGCCGTGTTTCCGGCGCGTCGCGCGTCGGCCTCGAACTTGCTGAACCCATCGTCAACACGACTTCGAGCGTTCGCGTCGACGACGCGACCAAGGAGGGATTGGCGATGAACTTCCTGGAGAATCTGAACAACGAGTCCGGCCGGGTCGGCTACCTGGTGATGTACTTCATGGGCGTTCCGATCGGGCTGATCCTGCTGCTGTGGGTCATCCTCGGGAACAACATCTTCACCGCCGGCTGATCCGGCCGAGCGGAATGAATTGGCCTCAGTGAGATCGGCGAAAGCGGTCGTTTGCTGAGGCCACATCCCGGCGTACACGTCTTGGCGTGCACGCCGGGACCGAGTCGATCGAGGCGGCGCCCGCGGCGACGCGGCGCTGCCTCGACCGTTTCTTCGCGTGGGGGTCTGCTCCCACCGTCGACGCGTACTGCGCGCTCTTCGCTCGCGACGGGACGCTGCTCGACGCCGACATGGATCGCCCGATCGGCGGCGAGGCGATCCGCGAGAGCATCACGCGCGTGCTACGGCTGCTGCCGGACTTCCGGTTCGCGCCGCGGCGCGTGCTCGCCCAGGGCCCGCACGCCTTCGTCCTCGCGGCGAATCGTGCGACGCTCGGTGACCGGGCGCTCGCGTGGGACGCCGTCTACGCGCTGACGCTCGACGGTGATCGGATCGGCGCCGGGCGCCGGTATTACGATCAGGCCGCGCTGCTGACCGGTGTCGACTCGTTCGTCCTCGACGACGCGCCGGGTGTGAACGGCGTCCCTCGACCCGGCGAACCGTGCGACCCGGGCGCGATCGATCCGGTCGCGCGCGCCGCCGCCTGGAACGCCGGCGACTTCGGCGCTCTTCGCAGAGCGCTCGGCCCGGTGCGACTGCACCTCGCGGGCCTCGGACGGCCCGTCGAGTCCGACCGCGAGGTCGCGGCGGCGCTCGCGGCGTTCGCGGCGCGGAGCGACGGCCTCTCCGTGCGGCCCGGCGCGGTCGTCCGCGACGCCGGCGGCACCGCCATCGAATGGGTCGGCACGATCGGGCGCGGCCCGGCGGCGCGCCGCTTCGCGCTCGTCGAGCTCTGCACGCCGTTGCGGGAACGCTGCGAATGGCGTCTCCTCTTCAACACGATGGGTCTGTAGCGAAAGGAGCTTCCCGATGTCGGACACCACGCGCACCGTGTTTCGTACGTGCTCGCTCTGCGAGGCGTGCTGCGGTCTCCGCTTCGAGGTCGAAGGCGACCGGATCACGTCGGTCCGCCCCGACGACGACGACGTGCTGTCGCAAGGCTTCGTCTGCCCGAAAGGCGTCGCGATCGCCGACGTCCATCACGACCCCGACCGCATCCGTCAGCCGCTCGTGCGCGGCGCCGACGGCGTGCTCCGTCCGGCGAGCTGGGACGAGGCGTTCGCGGTCACGGCGTCGCGTCTCGACGCCGTCCGGCGGGCGCACGGCCCGGACGCGATCGCGGTCTACATGGGCAATCCGATCGTCCACAACCACGGCGCGATCATGCTGCGCGGCGGGCTGCTCAAGGCGATCGGCACGCGCAACGCGACGAGCGCCGGGTCGCAGGACACGAGCCCGCGCTTCGCGGCGTCGTACTATCTCTACGGGAGCTCGCTCTCGATCCCGATCCCGGACGTCGACCGCACGCACCATCTCCTCTGCTTCGGCGCCAATCCGATGGTGTCGAACGGCAGCTTCCTCTCGGCGCCGAACATGCGGGGACGCTTGCGGGCGATCCAGGCACGCGGCGGGAAGGTCGTCGTCGTCGACCCGCGGCGGACGGAGTCGGCGCGCGAGGCCGACGAGCACGTCGCGATCCGCCCGGGCAGCGACGCGATGCTGATGCTCGCGATGGTACAGGCGCTGCACGCGCGGGGCCGCGTCGATCGTGCCGCGCTCGATCGGCTCGCCGGCGGCTTCGACGCGATCGTGGCGCTGCTCGCGCCGTTCACTCCCGAGGCGGTGGCGCCGCACGTCGGCATCCCGGCCGCCGACATCGTTCGCTTGGCCCTCGAGTTCGCGGACGCGCCGTCGGCGACCGCGTACTCGCGGATCGGCGTCTGCAACAACGCCCACGGCACGCTCGCGACCTGGGGCACGGATCTTCTGAACCTCGCGGCCGGCCGCCTCGGCGCCGAGGGCGGCGCGCTCTTCACGTCGCCCGCGTTCGACATCTGCGAGTTCTCGCGGAAGCTCGGCGGCGACGGTCACGCGCGCTGGCACTCGCGCGTCCGCGGGCTCCCCGAGACGCTCGGCGATCTTCCGGCGTCGATCCTCGCCGAGGAGATGGAAACGCCGGGGCAAGGCCAGGTGCGCGCGCTCGTCACGTTCGCGGGTAACCCCGTGCTCTCGACACCGAACGGCCGCCGGCTCGACCGCGCGCTCGCCGGGCTCGAGTTCATGGTGTCGATCGATCTCTACGTGAACGAGACGACGCGCCACGCCGACGTCATCCTGCCGCCGGCATGGGGTCTCACGGAGGATCACGTCGATCTGATGTTCGCGAACTACATGGTGCGGAACGTCGCCCGCTGGTCGCCGCCCGTGGTCGAACGCGGTCCCGACGAGCGTGCCGACTGGCAGATCCTGCTCGAGCTGACCGAGCGCCTCGGCGGAGGGCCGAGCGGCAACCGCTGGCTGGACGGCGCGTTCGCGGTCGCCAAGCGCTTCGGCTTCCGCTGGCACCCCGACACGATGGCCGACTTCGCGCTCCGCACGGGGCGCTACGGGGACAATTTCCTGCCGTGGTCGAACGGCCTCAATCGGAAGAAGCTCGAAGCGTCGCCGCACGGCATCGACCTCGGCCCGCTCGAAACCGGCATCGCCCGCCGCGTCTTCCACGGTGACGGCAAGGTGCACCTCGCCGACGGTCCGTTCCCCGCCGCGCTCGCGGAGCTGGCCGCCAACCTCGCGACCTCTCCCGCGGCGGACGAGCTGCTACTCATCGGGAGGCGCGAGCTTCGTACCAACAACTCCTGGATGCACAACGTTCCCGCGATGGTCGCCGGCAAGGAGCGCTGCGTCCTGATCGTCCACCCGGACGA
>Ga0268299_1003361_pt1 | contig 14992 bp, 11 predicted proteins | sample NOBtaG_FD_193484 | JGI IMG/M metagenome (GOLD analysis project Ga0268299, IMG submission 193484) | Activated sludge microbial communities from bioreactor in Nijmegen, Gelderland, Netherland - NOB reactor | ecosystem: Engineered > Bioreactor > Aerobic > Activated sludge | place: Netherlands...
AATTCCTCCTAATGTTTCTCCTTCTGATTCTTTCTCCTTTTCGTTTTTGTAGTGAAAACGATTTTTTCTTTTTTCTTGTTACCCTTTTTATTTCAACTATTTATGTTTTTCAACTGTCAAACTCAGGATACTATGGAAGAATTTGGTATTAACTAAAATTATTTTCCTAAATTTACTTACCTATTTACTAATCAAACCACTAATAACAAATGCTTTATCTAAGATTAACTACATAGCTAGTTCTTAACTACTAGTTTATGTGAGAGATGTTATTAGTGCTATTAGCCTAATCTGACTTAACCTAACCTAACTATATCTAAAATAAGGAGAAATTAAACTTATGTCTACATCTATATTGACATCTACGTTTACATCTACGTTTACATCTACAGATAAGTACCAAACCCAACTAAGAAAGGATATTGCTAAATCAGGTAATTTTCTTTATGTTGGTATGCCTACTAGCAAAAGCACAGTCCGAGTATTAGATGATTCCCATCAATGGCTACTGATCGACCTAAATGGAAAACCTCTTACAAAACCCTGTGCAAGCATAAGTCCTTTTTCTGAAGGCAGAGCAAAGATAAAAGAAAGCATTGGTAGTTATCAATATTTTGTGGACGAATTAGGTAACAAAATTATTCGCTACCCTTCTTTGCAGGTTTATGATGATGGTATTTTTTCAGAAGGTCTTGCAAGAGTTATTTGTACGAGTGGTGAAGATAGAAGAAAAATTGGCTACATAAACAAACGAGGAAAATTAGTAATCCCTTGCTCGTTTCATTATGCCAGCGAATTTTCAGACTCAGTAGCTTGGGTTAATTTTCGTCATCCATCTCCTATAGGAACTTTGTTTTACTTAATCGATAAAGAAGGTAATCAAACAATTCCTTATCCATTTAAAGCAACTAATCGTTTTGTTGATGGAGTAGCAGGAGTTGAACTATTTGAGCATTACTTTGATCCTAAAATGCGTCCTAAAAAGCTTAATCCCAACTATGTTCTCATTGATAAAAAGGGAAATCATTTAAGTGATAGATTTTTCTACATAGAAGAATTTCATGATGACTTGGCCGTTGCTTGTTTTGATGGAAATACTCAAATCTTTATAGATAAACGTGGTAAACAAGTAACTAAAAAGTCTTATGAAACTCTAGGCTTTATTTATGAAGGAATTTGTTGGGCTATTTTAGACAACAAAGTTTTCTATATGGACAAAGAGGAAAATCAAATTTCTCCATTTTGTGATCAAGCAAGTAATTTTTCAGAAGGTCTTGGTTGTGTACAATACAAAGGCCAATACTTTTTTATTGATAAAAATGGTAGACAAGTATTTTCCCAAACCTTTGATAAGGCCGAACCTTTTAACGAAGGTGTGGCACAAGTCCAAAAAGATGGAAAGTTTTTTTATATAGACCATTCTGGAGAACCAGTATTTATCTAAAGTTACTACCTACTAGCCTTTGCTAGTTGTTACTTCCTAATTCTTACATTCTACATTCTAAAACAAACCTAAACTCTCACTGCCAAAACCACCTAAGACAATTACTTATATTTAGTTTTTCCTAAAAAGCTACTTATGCGAGAACTTTGTCTTATGGTGGTTTGCTCAACCTATAAGGGAAAACCTATGAAACCTAAAGACCTACCTTTGCTTAATGGTATTTTTCCTGATTCTGAGGCAAAAAACTCTTACGAAGAAGAAAATAGTTGGTTGATAGAAATAATAACTATAGCCTATGAAAACTACGGTTATAGAAAAGAATCAGAGTATCAGGAAAAAATCACTATGCTTAAAAATAACTCTATTTATGGCTTATCTAAATATGATTTGTTTTGGCTAGCAGATAAATATGCTAGAGTTTTTGCTAGAGTTAAAGGCACATATGATTACTATCACTATCATAAATACTTTTTCTTGATTTTCTTTGGGAAAGAAAAGAAAAAATATCCTGATAATCTTTTCTGGAGCAAATCATATTGCAAAAGGCTGGAGCAAAAAGCTTTAGAAAAAGCTAATCCTGAGTGTCCTATTTTCTTTCATAGCGGAAATTCAGCCGCCAATGATTTCTTGGGCTACTCTATGGCTAAAAAGCCAATAGGCGTACAAATCCAACTATGCTCAGAAAATGTTAAAAACTTAATGCTCAACTACAATTCTCAAGAAGGCAGGTTATTTGTTGATTCAGGTGCTTTTTCTGCTTTTAGAAAAGGTGAGCAAGTAGATTTTGATAGAGTTCTTAAAGCTTACTTTGACTTAGTTGAAAAAGCTCAAAGGCCAGAACTCCTTAGCATAGTTGCACCAGATGTTGTTGGTTCTCAAGCAAATAGCTTAAAGCTTCTAGGACAATATAAAGCAGAACTTTTTAAGCTAATTTGTTTAGGAGTAGATTTAATAGTCCCTATACAGCTAGGTAAACTTTCATTAGAGGAAGCTTATAAAGAAGTTGTAGCGATTCTAGGGACAAAAGCTTTTCGTGTTGGAATACCATCAAATGAAAGGGCTGTTAAACAGGAACAACTTTTGGAGTTTGTTGCAACAGTACAACCCAAACAAATACACCTGTTAGGATTAGCTATAAACAAGTTTGATAAGGTTATAGCCCAAGTAAAAACAATTGCTCCAAATGTTCATGTTAGTGCAGACGCTACCACTTTAAGAGCAAAGCTTAAAAAGGGTAGCAACCTTGTTAACTTGATAGAAGCAAAAACCAAAAAAGCTGTAGAAGAAACTTTATCAACAAATACAAGTACAAATATCTATTCCTATGAAGCTTTGGTTAAAGGAATTTTTCATCAGCCTAATTTTCTGTCAGAAAGCCAAGCCAAACACCTAGCTAGATTAATTTCACCATTAGTAGAAGAACAAGAACGAATAATAAAGATTGCTCTAAGTGGAATATGTGGATTTTATAATGGTAGTAGATTAGGTGATTTGCTGGATAAACACTATGAAAAGCAAGTAGTTATGGAAGCCTTAAAACGCTTTGCAGAAACTCTTGCTAGACGTGTTGTTTCTGGAAAAATTAGAGCTTTTGCGATTAGCCAAATACAAAAAATATCTGCTTAATACCTAACTGAGTTTAAAAATAACTGCCTTAGCTTAATCAAAAGTTTAATCAAAAAATCCTACCCAAGTTCTGATAATAAGTTTGGCCGCCCTTTTCAGAGCGACCAAAACCAGTCCCCATACTGGTTATTATAAGAAGAAATTTAACAATTAAACTGTTTTTTAGCTGGTGAGCATATTGCTTGCCAGCTATTTTTTTTCTACCAACAGGCCGTAATGTTCTGCCATTTCTCTAACAGATGAATGCTTGGATAAATCCATTCCTAGCTTTTGCATATTTGCCAGCAAGTTTTTTTCTATTTCCTCAATAGGCTCATCAGAAAGCTTAATTCCATTTTTTTCTAAGTTTGCCATCAATTTTTGGTGTTTTGTTTCAATACTGGCATAAATCTTTGCTTCTTGAACCAAGCGGGCTAGGTTTTGTTTCTTCTTTGGCATAAGTGTTTTCCTAAGTATTTTTGGCTTTTTACGTGGGTAGGAGAAATAAGGTTTAAAATTGTTTAGTTAAATTTGCTTTGTTTACTTAAAACAGTTTGTTTATTGCTATTAGAAATGATGATCTAACTATGATTTTGATGTTACAGATAAAAACAAGGCTTCATTTTTGCTAGCAAATCAAAACCTAGCTATTGTTATAGAGAAACTCATATATTATAATCCCCGACTATGCGTAAACGAAAAGAAACCCCTTTTTCTACTAGTCCAAATCCTGCTCAGTTGTATCTGACTCCTGGGTTAAAAGCGGCTATTCATAAAGTAAAATACACCATTGAAAATCATCGAGGGTTAACAGCTATATTAGGTGATGTTGGTATGGGTAAATCTTCATTGCTAAGACTGATTTTCAATGACTATGCAGCACAAGAAGATGTGGAAGCTAGATTGATACCAACAGCTTCTTTTCCTTCGGATTTTGGTTTGGTGAAAGCTATATCTGGAAGCTATGGAATTGGCCCTAAAAAATCAAGGTATGAACAAGAACAAGCTTTTAATGCTTATTTAGTTAAACAATATGAAGAGGGAAAGTTAGTAGTTCTATTGATAGATGAAAGCCAATTATTATCAACCAAAATGCTAGAAGTCATTCGTACATTAATGAATTTTGAAAGTGATGAATCTAAACTTATCCAAATTGTTTTAGCTGGACAAATTGAGCTTAGAGACAAATTATTAGAACCTTCTAAAAAAGCTATTAGATCCAGGATCTTTGCTCCTTCAATACTTCAACCATTAACATTAAGTGAAACAGGAGCAATGTTAGAATTTCGATGTGAAAGGGCAGAAGTTGCATCTCCAATAACAGAAGAAACTCTAACAAAAATCTATGATTTAACCGCAGGTGTCCCACGCGATGTATTACGACTTTGTGATCTAGCTTATGATTTGATGAAGTTAAATGATGAAAAAGTATTTACTGTAGAGCTTTTGGAATTTGCTATTAAGGAAGCTGATTTATGACAGAAAAAAAATATTATGGCTACCAGCAAATTTTTGAAATTGACAGGAAACGCAAAGAGCTAGAAGAACAAACCAAAAGCAAGAAAAGCGAAGAACCTTATAAAAAACCAAAGCCTAATGCTAAATCCGATCAAAATACTCTATCCGATGAAGCTGATCTCAAGCCGATCTCAGATCAATTTTTAAACGATCAGAAAGAGCTAAAAAGCACATCTACTAGGGCTTTAAACGACTTAGTCTCAGAGCGACTTAGACACGAAGACTTAGACGCTACAAGACTAAGTCATGAGACGACTGAGTCGCCAGAAAACTCAGACTCTTTACGACTAAGACGCGAAAAGACTAAGTCTTCTGGCGACCTAGTAGGTTATTACAAAATTCCTAACTTTGTAGACGATGAGTTATTACCAACACTAAGCATAATTGAGCAAGTTATTTATAGAAGGTTATACAGGTTATCTTATGGATTCAATAAACAAACTACTGATTCTGTAGGGCTTAGTAGGTTAGCAGAAAAATGTAACTTAGGTACAACAGCAATCAAAAAAGCTCTTAAAAGCTTAGAACAAAGAGGGCTTATACAAGTACATTCTGATAACAGCAGGGATCCTAAAGGCGGAAATAGATATACCGTTTTTACTAATTTTCCCAACAGGCAAGGCTCCACGCGACTAAGGCGCGAAAAGACTAAGTCGCCAAACGACTACATAAAAGATGATGATCATGATGATTTAAAAAGACAAGATCATCATCATGCGCTAAATGCCCAAGTAGCGAACATAACAGAACATCAACAACAAGTGATGATGATGTATCAAAAGATTACTGAGAATGCTTGGACAAAAGCAGATAGCGATACCTACACAACAGTAAAGAACATACCATTAGAGAAAATAGAAATAGCTCTAAGGCTAGCAAGTGAAAGGGCAAAGAACCGGCCTAACTCATTTGCCTTCTTTATTAAAGAAATATTATCTGTCTCAAGTCCAAAGAAACAAAGTCGTTCTCAGCAAAAGAAAGCGATGGAAGCAATAATGAACAACATTCGTAATAGCAAAGTAGGTAGTAGCAATTACACTATTTCTGATTTTGCTTTTGATGTTAAAGAAGCTTGTATTAGGGAAGATGTTACTTTTGACAACAATATTTTTGATGAGCTTCTCGCTAAACAAAGAAGCTAACAACTTATAAGAAATTAGCCCAATTGCAGAATCTAGCTTAATAAATTTTAAGTAAATAGTTTTCCTCTCACTATTTGCTAGAAATTAGCAATAATATGCCAAATAGCTTAATGAACTTTATTGATACATTTATCTCTCAAGAGATTAAGGATGGCACAAAAGATATATTACAAAGATCTAGAATATCTGTGTTTATGTCTTTTGGGCTAGCTCTTGGTATATTTATTGCGTCTTCAATACGTTTAATAACAATGGGTTATGCAGATTTTAATGAAGTTTTGTTTTTTCTATCAAGCATAATCTTATTTATAAACCCGTTTTTATTAAGAGTGACAAGCAGATATTTACTTGCTTCATCTATCATACCTATTTTGCTAGCTATATTATTTCCTTTTGCAGCCTTAAATGCAGGAGGGTTTGATGCCCCTATAATGTTTGCTTTTCCTATGATTTTTATAATAAGCATGTTTTTAATGGAAACTAAACATGCTTTCATAGTTATAGCTTGTTTATTTTTAGAGATAATAGCTTTATTTATAACTACCAAGAATAATAGTTCTATTCCTGAATTGTTTAAATCTCAGACTAATTTTCAACTTATAAAATTCATCGCATTGTGTTTTACTGGTGCAGCAGTAACTTCTATTAGTTATATATATGAATTATTGCGTAGAGATGCAGAAAAACTTAATAAAGAAAAAATAGAGCTTTTAGGCCAAACTTACAAAGCTGAACAAGAAGCTAATAAAACTAAAAGCCAATTTTTAGCTAATATGAGCCATGAAATACGTACACCTCTTAATGGCATTATTGCTATATCACAGTTATTAATTAGTTCAAGCTTAAATAAAGAACAACAAGAACTTATAGAAATTGTTAGAACAAGTGGTAATAATCTTTTAGTAATAATTAATGAAATATTGGATTTTTCAAAAATTGAAGCAGGTAAGTTGGAATTAGAATTTATAGGCTGTGATGTACGTGAAATTATTCAGCAATCTGTACAGTTATTAGCATTACAAGCTAAGGACAAAGGACTTAAGCTTGATTATGTAATAAGTAAAGGCACAAATACTTTTTTGATATCTGATATTACTAGGTTACAACAGATACTAGTAAATTTAATTAGTAATGCTGTAAAGTTTACAAATAAAGGAGAGATTATTATTTCTCTTAGCGATACCAAAAAAACAGATAAAATCTATGAGTTTCATTTCCAAGCTAAAGATACAGGTATAGGAATCGCTCCTGAGCAAATAAATAAGCTATTTCAACCTTTTAGCCAAGTAGATGCTTCTACTACCCGCAAATATGGAGGAACAGGTTTAGGGCTTGTAATTAGTAAACGACTATCTGAACTACTAGGGGGTAAAATGTGGGTTGAAAGTACACTAGGCAAAGGCTCTACTTTTCATTTTACTATTATGGCAGAAGTTATTGGTGACAATGAGATTCAAAAAATTCAATCAATAAGAAATAAAAATATAAACATTGAGTCTATTGTTAAAGATATTCCTTTAGAAATTTTGGTAGCAGAAGACAATTTAATAAACCAACAAATTGCATTAAAGGTACTTAAAAAAATAGGATATCAGGCAGATATAGCTTCAAACGGCTTAGAGGTATTAAATAAGTTAGAGCAAAAGTCTTATGACTTGATTCTGATGGATGTGCAAATGTCTGAAATGGACGGCTTGGAAGCTACTCGTCAAATCTGCAAACTGTACTCTAAGGAAAAACGTCCTAAGATTATTGCAATGACAGCAGGTGCAATGGAAGCTAATCGGCAACAATGTTTGGATGCTGGTATGGATGGGTTTTCTACTAAGCCTATTGATATAGCAAAGCTACATCAAATTCTTTCTGAGTATCAAAACCTAAAAACAAATGTTGTAAAAACAGAAAAAACTACTTTGGCACAAGATTTAGTAACAGCAACAAATCTTTTAACATCAGAATTAAGAGAAAAAAACACAAAAGAGACACTAGTAGAACCAGTATTGGATTACTCACAACTAGGGGTATTAATTTCTTTGCAAGATGATGACGAGCCTAATTTAGTAGCAGAGCTAATAGAGAATTTTATTAATAGTTCAAAAGAGAAAATGGATAAATTGTCTAATGCAATTAATCAAAATGACTTCAAAACAATTCAAGTTATCGCTCATAGTTTAGTATCAACTAGCGGTTCTTTAGGGGCAAGCAAGTTATCGGTTCTTAGTCGTCAGCTAGAACAATTAGCAATAGAAGAACAAATGTCAGAAATTAAAGCTCTTTTTGCAACTTTCTTAGTAGAATTTGAAAAAGCAGGTTCAGCACTTAAAATTGAGCAAGAGAAAAATAATCTTAGGGAAGCAACATCTTAATGATATTTCAAAGAATAGGTTTATTTTCTTTAAGCAAGAAACAAATATTAAGGTAAAAAAGTATTAGGTGGTATGGTCTATTTTTATGATAAGGAAAAGAAAATCTTATGAAGTTAATTTGTAGAAAATGTGGTTATGTAACACAAGCTGAAGTCCATCTTCAAATATGCCCTATATGCAAATCTACTATGCAAATAGTCAAGAGGGCAAATCACAAAAGAAGTTAACAATTTCCAATAATTAAGCCTACCAGAATATAGTAGGCTACCAGCAAACACTAGCCTAGTGTTAAAGGTTAGCCTAGTTTTAGAGAATAGCCTAGTTTGCCTTAAGCTTATTTACTAATACTGCAAATTCATATAATTATAGAAAAATCACTTATATTTCTCTGTAATACTATATTATCAATAAGCTAATGATAAACTACTATACAATTTATAAATAAAAACCTATAACTATCATATAATCCTATAAATTAGCTGTAGTTCCAAAATGGAACTTGCAGAAATTAGCAAAAAATCAGCAAAGCTTAAAAATTAAATGATTGATAATATTATACTTATAGACAGCCCCAAAAATGGAATTAAGATTTATTAAATTTGCCTGTAATAACATTATTTTACAATGAGTTACATACACTCCCAATTTTGGGTCTTATAATCTTAGAAATGGAACTTATAGATAATATTACTGATTAAATTTATCATTAAAGGTTGTTATTTTAACCTTGATAAGTAGGGCTGATAATAGGCTTTATTTAGCTTTTATCAGAGATATTCTATCATCAAATATTAAATATAATTTAGCTAACTCCCTATTAAATCAATTAATTAGCTTATTCATTATCACTTCTATTATTTTGATAGTAGCTAATAAAATCAAGTAGTAGCTTCAACCTTTATCAATTTTAGCCAACAATTTAGCCTAGCAATCCAGAAAGCTAATAACTTACCGTATTTTTAACTATTTTTCTTGTTAAAACCAATTAAAACCAATTAAAACCAATTAATTAAATAATAGTAAATCTTGTATTTACAACAATTACTAATTACTAAAAACTTCTCTAAACACCTTTTTCCGAGAAATAAGCTTTTGGCACAACACTTGCCCTTAGAGCAGCGACACACAAAAACACTTTCTTATAGTTTTGGAACTACCCAATAAAAATGATGAAAGGAGAAATTAGAGAATAGAGCATTAATTAACTATTACTAATCACAGCAACAGTATAAGTTGATTGATGCTCTTAAAACTCTAACTAATCTTTATGAATGAGATAAACCTAAAAGACAACAATTTAATTAATCAAACGTCTGATATAAATAAAACTGATGGGCAATCTATCAAATCTCTTAACTCTGTTAACTCTGTTAAAACTAAGTTAAAAAGCTTCTGTCAAAAGAACTATCAACAGTTAAAACAACAGCTATTAGTTATTGCTGCTTTAGCTCAAGAGCAACTTAACGCATTAAGACTAAACCCAAACTTAAAACTTAATAGCAGCTTAAGAATAGGCTTATTACTAGTAATGCTTGTGATATTGCCTGGGCTAGAACTATGTGCTTATGCCCAGCAAGGTGGTGGTACAGGTTCAACAGGTGGTGGTACAGCTACAGGTGGTGGGGCAAGTGCTTCTGTTGAGACTGTAGCTAAAAACGCCTTTGACACTATTTACAACAGATGGAGACTACCTGTTTGTGCATTGTTATTCTTTCTAGCTGTGCTTCTGTACTTCCAAGGCGACCAAGGCAAAGTTCAGGCCGTTGGGGTTGTGATAGGGATAATTATATGGGCATTAGTACCATATTTTAGGGACATAGTATTTGGCTGGTTTGGTGATAAGGCTCCTACTGGTACTGGTACAACTACTACTTAAAATCTAATCATGTTGCCAATGGTAAATGAGCAAGTAGGGCAATGATTATGTTTGAGAATTTAGAACCAAGCGATTGTGGATTAGCTTCAACAATTGGATTAATCACTTATCAAATACTAAACCAATTCTCAACAAACTTAAGCTTAACGGCCATTTACAGCATAACCATAACAGTTATTTGTTATAGCTTGATACTAAGCCATTTTAAGAATAGCCAACTAAACAATAAAAAGCTCAATTATGAGCAAGAAAAAGTAGAAGAAAAGGTAAAAGAAATGCAACAACAAGACCAAAACCAATCACAAAGCCAAATAGAAAAAGTTAACACGTCATCACCAAAAAGATTTGTAGTTAGCTTTTCTTTGTTAAAGCTTACAGAAAAGGACGTTTTGTTGTGTGCGATAGTAGGCTTAGGAATAGGTTGCTTAATTGAAGTAACAGGCAACATAAAAACCACTGTATTTGGAATAGCACTTTATCCCTGGTTTGGGTTTTTAGCAGTACCTTTTACAGCTATGGTTATTAGTTTTCAACATAAGCTTAAAAGTAATACTCAAAGCTTATCTGCTAACCAAGATAAAGCTTAAAAGCTTTTCTTTTAATCAGTATGAAGCTTAAAAGCTTAAAACAATTAGCTAATACTTAATGACAAAGTTACTTAATTACTTAATTTTACCTAAAAGATAGAAAGTAAAACCAAAAACTATCAGGTTAAGGACGATGGAAAAGCAAGTTGAATCAATCAAAGTGGATGAGGAACTAAATGCTCAACAAGTGTTTCGTGCATTACATGAAACAGTGTTTTTTATACGCTTTCTTTGGTTCAGATTAACAGAAATAGATGTGTTGTTATCAGCAGGAGTAGGGCTAGTTGTTTGGTTTGTAGTCCAACAAACAGGAAATGAAAAAGCTTTGGTATTTGGCTTGTTTCAATTTGATCCTTGGGGTTGGATGATGGTGATTTTACTAGCAGCTACAATTATTAGTATTTTCCATAAGCTTAGACCTGAAGGGGATATTGAAAAAGTTGTTTATGACTTTTTCCAGAAAAAGGTATTTGTTGCTAGTGCTGCAATTAAGGACAAAAGATGGTCAATTGGTGTTTATCGTCGCTAATAGTCCAATTTAGTAACAGATAACTCTAACTAATACAATCAATTAACTATATTAGTGCTTTTACTCTTAACAGATGGAGTAAAAGTATTAGGGACATTTTTGTCTTAAAAACAAGCTAGAGCAACACCTTTAAGACTAGTAGAAGGTGAAATATTATGACGTTTACTGACTTTCTCCCAACACTATTAATAATTTTAGCTGTAGCAGGACTCCTACAATATCTAGGATGGCTAGACACTCTCATTGATAAGTTAGCTGGTCTTGGAGTTTATACGCTACGTTGGTTATTTGACGTATCGGGCGCGGTTGACCTACTTGCTGAAAAGTTAGCTTATCGTGATTTTGTAGAGAAACTAGATATTGTTGAGACTAAAAAGGGCTGGTTTTGGACAGGTGTTGAAATAACTCCTGTTAGTAGTGACGGGTTAAGTAACAGTGAACGTAACAAGTTAGGTGAAATCTTTAATAACTTTTATACCACCCTTCCAGCTAAAACACGCTGCCAGGTGATTAGTGTAATTGATAATGATGGCTCTATAGCTTCTAAGGTTCTTAATCGACTAACCAAGCAAAATAAAAATAGTGTATTTGCTCCTGTACTATTATCAAGGCGTAATTTACTGCTTAGAAAAGCTAAAGCAGGTGAGATTAGAAGCACTAGAACTTATGTTTTCTTTGGCAGACAAGGCAGTCAAATAAACGTCAACAAAGGCTTATTTAGAAGCATACTTAATTGGGTTAAGTCTACTTACAAATCAGAACCATTTCTTAACTTAGAACTAGCAGAAGCTAATAGGGTTAGAGCAGAATTACTAGCAATAAGAGCCGCTTTTATTACCAACTACAAGCTAGCTTGGGGACAATTAGATAATGTTGTTAGGCCATTAAAGCCATCAGAAATCTTTGCTCTAGCTTGGCAACGGCTTAATCCTGAACTAGCTAAAATTACTCAAGCACCTATTTACGACAAGGAAGTAGCTTTTTCACTGCTAGGTGATGATGTTGGGTTTGATAAAAATAATAATTCTACAAATGGCACAAATGGTAACAACAGCAATAACTCTATAAATGGTAGCAACTCCAACACTTCCAATATTTCTATTAGTTCTAAGCTTCAAGATGTCCCTCTAAAATTAAATAAACGGTCATTCTTGGATAACCCTAGGGAAATACTTTGTCAGACAAAAGTGGTTAGCAAAGAAGATTACTTCCTTTATGGCAACACCTATTGTATGACATTAAGTGTTAGTACCTTTCCTACTAATGTCTTTCCTACAATGGTAGAGCTAGTTTCTCGTAGTAGAGAGGTTAATTTTCCAGTACATATTTCTACACACTTCCTTACACAAGATAGAGCCGACACATTAGATTTTCTTTCTAAACGTCAAACTAGTGCAAGAAATAGCTTAAAACGTTCTGGCAATAATCCTGATGAAATACAAGAAATTCAAACAGAACAATATAAAGAACTTATTAGAGTTATTACTAATGAAAATCAGGTAGCAGGAAAAATTGGCTTTGCTATCACTTTTTGGGCAAGCAATAAAATAGAGCTTTATGGTCGTCGTGATTTACTAATCAATTTAGTAAGGCAAATGCAAGGCTTAACTATTAATTCTGAAAGACATTGCTCTTTTGATTTGCACCTTACAACAATGCCTTGTACACCTCATGGTAGTGCTGACACTTCACATGGAGATTTTAGAGAACGATTAGGATTATCAAGAGAAATAGCATCATTTACACCTTTCACTGGTGGGCCAACTGCTATTCCTCGTGGAGTAGAGCTAGATAAATCTACATATGTTTGGGAGACAAGGACTAGAGAACTATTTGCTTTTGATACTAATCCACAAAACCGCATATTTAGAAATGGGATGGGGTTAATTGTTGGACAAGCCGGAAGCGGTAAATCAGCTTTTCTTAACCTTTTAAGAATTAATCTACTACTTACTAGACGTGGAGTAACAATAGATTACAACTCATCAGCTATCAGGATAGCTAAAGCTGTTGGTGGAGTAGTTATTGATATTACTAAACCAAGCCAAACTAAAGGCTTAGGCTTATTTGCAATTCGTCCACAGCCTGGGGAGGTCTTTGATAAAGATGAACTAAATGAATATGGACTTCCTAAACACAGGATTCTAGCAGTACAAGAAATGTTAGCTAGGCTATGTATGGATGATCCATTAGCAGATAACCCAACACCATTAGATGCGGAAATGGTTAGTGTTCTAGCAGATGCAGTTAAGCTCACTTATGCACGAATGGTAAAGATGAACCCAATTATTGATGATTTTATCTTTACATTACGGGCTATTCCAGAAAAAGAAAAACGTCCATTAGCTCTAAAACTAGCTGCAAGACTTGAATTATTTAATGCTAACTCACAATTAGGACATTGGCTAAATGACCGAAGTGATCCATTACCACTAAGCACATATGTTGTATTTGAGTTTAGTGGAGCTAAAAATCTACCAAAATTAAGACTAATAGCATCGATGGCATTAGTCCAATATGTAGATAGATTTATCCATAGTGATCCATATGCTCCAAAATTCCTTGACGTTGATGAATTAGGTGAGATAGCTAAAGAGAAAGTATTAGCAGAAACAATTGACCAACTAATTAGAACTGCTAGAAAGAAACAAACAGTAGTAACAGTTGCTTCCCAAGATCCTAGGGACTTTGATGCTAGTGAGAAACTTAGAGCAATAGAGTCAAGTTGCGAAGTTAAGTATATCTTTGAGACTCAAAACCCTGTTAAAACAGCAGAAAGCCTTAATTTAACACCCGGTCAATATAAGGCAATAACTAGCTTAAGACCAGCAACCAAGGACTATAGCGAGTTTCTATTAAGATATCCTAGTCCACAACTGGGAGGTGGATCAGCAATAGTTAGATTAAGTTATTCTTCTGTAGAAGCTCGTTTAGTAGCAGGTGCAGGAAATGAAATAGCTACCATAAATGAAGCAATAGCAGACGCTAAATCAACAGGGCTACCTATCCATCCCAACCTAATAGCAGCAATAGAAATGCCTGCTTTAGTTGGTCGTGGAGCAAACCAAGCTAGTAGTCAATCTAGTACAAATAATCAAGTTAATTCAGCTAATATAATAAACCAAGTTAATTCAGTTAATTCAAATAACCAAACAAATATATTACCAGCATTAACCCAAAACCAAGCTAGCCAAACAGCTAAAAGGATGGTGGGTTAAAGGAGATGTTTTTATGAAAAACAAAGTGACAGCAATAACAGCTAATGAAAACCAACTAAGTGAAAATCAATTAGATAACGCGCTAAATGGAATGGTAAGAGCAAATATAGATGCAGTTAACCAAAAAGCTCTTAGCCAATTTAGCCAATTATCTGATCGAGTGTCAGATAAAAATGATTCTACTAATCGCTTCCATAGCAAAAAATCAAAATTGTTTTTGGCTATAGCTTTACTTCTAGGAACTAGCACATTAGCACTAGCAGAACTACCAGTTCACGATGCTAGACATCGTTTTGAAACAATCCTGCAATTTGGCAAAACAATACAAGAAATGCGTTCTCAACAAGCCTATAGAGAAATGATGGACGGTGCATGGAAAAGCCCAATGAAGCTGATAAAGGTTTCACAAACTACATTAGCTAGCTTAGGTGTAGATACTAAACAGCTTGGTTGGCTAAATGATAATTTTCGTGATGAAAAAGCTGTAAAAGTAGCTAGTGAAAGCATTGAAAGACTTAACAAAGTGCTTAAAGGCGATATTAAAGCGGGTGTCGATATGTCCCAGGTAATACAAGAAATCTATGGAGACATACCTGTTATAGCGGTATTCATTCAAAAAGAAGACATAAATCAGAATGAGCAAAAAAAGAAGAGCAATCATCAGAGGAAAGAGAAGAAATAGCAACAGAGAATGAATCTTCTAAAGA
>Ga0268299_1003362_pt1 | contig 14980 bp, 8 predicted proteins | sample NOBtaG_FD_193484 | JGI IMG/M metagenome (GOLD analysis project Ga0268299, IMG submission 193484) | Activated sludge microbial communities from bioreactor in Nijmegen, Gelderland, Netherland - NOB reactor | ecosystem: Engineered > Bioreactor > Aerobic > Activated sludge | place: Netherlands...
CCAGCTCAAGCTGGAGTTTTGGTGATGGGACATCCAGCAGCGCTATCAATCCGGTCTACACCTTCAATCGCCCTGGTATCTATACCGTGACGCTTACCGTCAGCGGGCCGGGTGGCTCGTCGAATGTTGCGCGGCAGATCATTGTGCAGAGTTTGACTGCACCCGTCGCCGCCTTCGTCGCAGATCGATATACTGGTAATGCGCCGCTGAACGTACAGTTTTCCAGCCAATCCACAGGCGGCATCAATGCCTATCGATGGGATTTCGGCGATGGCACAACCAGCGCTGAGACAAACCCACGCCACACCTACTCAAATGTCGGCACTTTTAATATTATTCTAACTGTGTCAGGGCCGGGTGGCTCATCGCTGGTCACGCGCCAGATTACGGTTGAAAATCCTTCCGTTCCACCACCAACTGCCGCCTTTACAGCCAATCCCATCAGCGGCGTTGCCCCTGTAACCATTCAGTTCACCAATCGTTCCACAGGCAATATCACCAATTACAACTGGAATTTTGGCGACGGCACTTTAAGCGCAGAGGTCAACCCATCGCATGTCTATGCCTATCCTGGGACATATACCATTACACTTATCGCGTCAGGCCCAGGTGGTTTGGGTACAGCGCAAATCGTCATCACCGCTTTTGAGCCGCCTACACCCACCCCCAGGCCAATTCAGCCGTCGCCGACATTTACACTCACCAACACGCCCACGCTGACATCGACTGCGACGTTTACCAGTACCGCGACTGCGACGAATACAAACGCGCCGACAGCTTCTACCGTTCCCATCTCAACGGAAACGTTGATCCCAACCCTGACTCAGACGTTGACGGAAACACCAACTCAAACTTCAACCTTAACGCCAACTGAAACGGCTACGGAAACAGCGACAGGAACGGCTACCTCTACAGAAACGTTGATCCCGACATTTACGGAAACTTTGACGGAGACACCGACTGCGACAAGCACGGAGACACCGACTGCGACAAGCACGGAGACGCCGACTGAAACGTTGATCCCGACATTTACGGAAACTTTGACGGAGACACCGACTGCGACAAGCACGGAGACGCCGACTGAAACAGCTACGGAAACACCAACCGAAACGCCGACTAGCACGGAAACACCAACCGAAACGCCAACGGTTGCCGCGCCCGTATCGTCGTTCACATCCGATGCGACGTTTGGCACAGCCCCGCTTACTGTCCAGTTCATTAACCAGTCAAGCGGCGATATTCAAGCTTATGCCTGGGATTTTGGCGACGGCGGCACCAGCATCGATGTCAACCCGTCTTATACCTACGTCACACCCGGCACGTACACCGTCACGCTGACAGTCACAGGCACAGGCGGATCGAACAGTTCGCAAACAAGCATCACAGTCAATGCACCTGCGCCGACAGCCAATTTCACATCCGATGTGACTAACGGCACAGCCCCGCTTACTGTCCAGTTCACCAACCAATCGACAGGTGACATTCAAGCTTATGCCTGGGATTTCGGCGACGGTGGCACCAGCGCTGATAACAGCCCATCTTACACCTACACGAACCCCGGCACGTACACTGTCACCCTAACGGTCACAGGCACAGGCGGAATTGCAACCGCTCAGTCCATTATTACAGTCAGCGCGGCTGCTCCGGTTGCGGCGTTCACGTCAGATACTACAAGTGGCAGCGCACCGCTCGCCGTACAATTCACCAGCCAATCGACAGGTGATATTCAGTCTTATTCCTGGGATTTCGGTGATGGTGGCGCAAGTGCCGAGGTCAACCCCTCCTATACCTATACTGCCCCAGGCACGTACACCGTCACTCACACTGTTTCAGGCCCAGGTGGCTCGAACAGTTCGCAAACGACGATCACGGTTAATGCAGCCGCTCCTGTTGCTGCTTTCACCTCAGACGTTATCGATGGTGCTGCGCCCCTCACCGTTCAATTCGCCAACCAATCGACAGGCGATATTCAAGCTTATGCCTGGGATTTTGGCGACGGTGGTACCAGTGCTGATGTCAACCCGACGTACACCTACATGAACCCCGGCATATACACCGTTACACTGACAGTGACAGGTTCGGGCGGCTCGAACAGTTCGCAAGCGACGATCACGGTCAACGCGGCTGCACCTATCGCATCCTTCACAACCGATGTCATCGACGGCCCTGCCCCGCTAACCGTCCGCTTTAGCAATCAATCGTCGGGCGCAATTGGTTCGTATCAGTGGGATTTCGGTGACGGCAATACCTCCAGCGATGTGAACCCGGTCTATTCCTACACCGCACCCGGCACGTACACGGTCACACTGACCGTGACAGGCGCGGGTGGCTCGAATAGTTCGCAGACCACGATCAATGTCACTTCCGCAGCACCCGTTGCCGCTTTTACCACCGATGTGACCCAGGGTGATGCGCCACTGGCAGTACAGTTCAATTACCAAGCGACGGGCGATATTCAGTCGATTACGTGGGATTTTGGCGACGGCAACACCAGCGCCGAAACCAACCCACTCTACACCTACACCACCCCAGGCACGTATACGGCAACTCTGACCGTTACGGGCGCAGGCGGCTCGTCGAGCGCTGAGGCCATCATCACCGTGAACGAGCCTGCGGCGACAGAACCTAAGACAGGGATTGTTGATACAACGCCGATTATTCCCGAATTGAGTATTGAGCTTGTCAACCGGATTCGTGCCATCTACGACGCCGGGGTCGCCAACGGCAACCGCGCCAGCGTGTTCGCGATTGCAGGTGACGACTATGCTGCACAAAATGGCTATCTCGATCCGTTCGCTGTGGCCGGCGGCTACTTCCTCGATGGCGGCAGCGGTTCATTGCAGGGCATTATCGACTGGTACAACCTGACCGACCTCGGCGGAAATACCAGCTTTAATCATGCAGGTGTGGCGCGTCGTAGCGGCTGGACGGCGGCTGATCTGGTAGACCCCGCCAATGCTGACCTATCGGTCTGTGCGGCTGGTGAAACACCGCTGACCTGCGAACTCCGCCTGACGCAGCCGTCCGTCGTCATCATCAGCGTGGGCGCGAACGATGCGCTGCAAGGCACAGACCCGGATACTTTCCGCCGCAGCATCCGGCAGGCCGTTCTCGACTCGGTTGATCTGGGCGTTATCCCGGTGTTAGTAACGATCCCGCCGCGAACAGACGCCTCACCCGACGCAATCCGCGCCCTGAACGAAATCATTATCGACGTGGCGACCAATAATCAGGTTCCGGTGTTCAACCTGTGGCGCGCACTGGGTCAACTGCCGAGCGGTGGCTTGAACGGCGACGGTGTGACGCTGAGTGTTTCGCCCAGCGGCGCAGGCGACCTGACCAGCGGAGCGATTGCCAGTTATGGCCTGAGCGCCCTCAACTACAATGCGCTCCTGACGCTGGATACACTGCGAAACACGATCTTCCCGGAAGCCTTCGTGCCATAAGCGCATAACAAAATCACAATAAAAAACAGGCTCTAACTTTTCGGTAGAGCCTGTTACTTTTCTATCGATTTTGCGACTCAAAAAGCTAAATTGCTGACAAGCTGAATTGCTGACCAGATCATCCCTCCGCGTTCAGCATGGTGATTACGGCCTTCATATAGCCCAGCGCGAACGCCATCCCCGCGTGCCAGGGCGCATCGCACGTCATCTGCGGCGTATGATCGGGAATCAGGACGCCCTCATAATTATTTTTCTTGAGGATTCGCAGCGCGCGAATCATATCGACATCGCCTTCATCGACAAAGACTTCTTCATAATGCGGCACTTTGCCACGCACGTTGCGGAAATGAATGTAGCCGATTTTGCCCTGCTTGCTGTAATGATCGATCACATCGTAAATATCGCCTTCGGTCATCTCCGCCAACGACCCGATGCAAAATTCCATGCCATTCGATTGACTCGGCTTGATGTCAAGCAATTTTTGATAATATTTCGGCTGGTAGACGAGACGCGCTGTGCCGCGAATGGTTGGCATGGGCGGGTCGTCGGGGTGCGCCGCCAGCCGGACGCCTGCTTCTTCGGCAACCGGCACAACTTCTTCCAGAAAATTCGTCAGCCGATCCCAAAGCTGCTCATGAGTCACTGTGCCTATTGTTCCCTCTGGCGCGTTGGCATCATAAACCATATTCCAGACCATACCGTTGGGAATCGGCGTTTCTTCCGGGCCATCTTTTCCTAAAAACCCAACAGATTCTGCCCCACCGCGTGCATATGGCCCCTGCACATGCCCCCACACCCCGGCAATGCTGAAGTTGTAGCCCATGACCGGGATGCCCGCCTTGCCGATGTGGCGAATCATGGTTTTGACATTTTCCATTTGCTCTTTTTTGCGCGGTCCATCCAGCAGCACATCGTACCAATGGGAAGGGTCAAAATTTTCGAGCGCCGCTAATTCCAGCCCTTCAGCATTGATCGCCGCGCGCAGATCGCGCAGTTGTTCATACGTCCACAGCTTATTTCGGTTATCCGATGCACCCCAGCCGCCGCTGGAAGCTGTTGGCAAGCGCGACGAGCCGCCGAAATAATCCGTCAGGTGTGCTACGATATGTGTCGCGCCAGCCTGCCGCGCGAAACGAAAATTTTCCAGCGTCAGCATGTGGCTGTAAAGTCCAAGCCCTAACTTCATGATGAACTTGCCTCCAAATGTATTGAGATCACAGATGCTCAGGCCAGCAGGCGTTCAGCATCTGCTTGTAATTGATCCAGCAGTTCGGGAATTGAGTCCTCAGTCAGCAAGATTTGTCCAAATGTGTTATTCCAATTTTCCCAGATGCTTGTCGCATTTTTAGCGAACGGTGGCACAGGATCAGTGGTCTCGTTCAGTAGGCTGTTGACAATCACCTGGATATTATCCTCAAACCCTTCATAAGGCGTCTGGCGCGTCACTTCAGAATCGGCAAGGACGCTTTTCAATGCAGGCAGGAAAAAGCCGCGAATTTTAGCGATCTGCCACTGCGTTTCTGGCTCAGCTAAAAATTCGACCAGCTTCACGCCCAATGCCGGATTCTGGCTCGTTTTTAAAGGCGAAAAAACAATGTTTCCGACCACTGTGTTCTTGTCAGCAGCGCCATCGCCGGGGTAAACGGGCAGCGGTGCAAAGACGGTATTGGCATTACGACGATGCGCCTGCCATGCGTCCCACGACGCGGATAGCTGATAGCCCGCGCGGTTATCCCACACCACGCTGCCGATTGTTTCATCGTCTTCGCTCATTGCTGCGCCAATATCGCTGGTTTTGAACAACGCGCGCAGCAGTTCATAGGCTGGAATCGAACGGGGGTCATTGAATCTGGCTTCTTTGCCATCGTCCGAGGCCATCAACGCCCCTGACCGGATGATCCAGGGCATCGCCCGCAGCGCAGATCGATAGGTTGCCCCTGGCCCATAGACGGTGAAGCCAAACCAATTCTGCCCTTCCCCGCCTGCCTTGAAAACTGACGCGGAGTCCCAGACCAATTCATCCCACGTTGCAGGAGTGAAATTGGGGTCGCCGCCAGACTGTTCCAGAATCGTTTGATTAATCTCCAACGCGAAGGTACTGGTCATGGCAGGGACGCCATAGACAACCCCATCGCGAATTGCACCGCCAATCGCACCTGATGGAAAATCATCCGGGTTGATGTTCACGTCATCAAAAGCCCCAAGAGCCGCAAATTCCTGCACAAATGCTTCTCCGTGCGTGACTTCTGGCGCATTTCCACTCGCAACCGCTGCCAGCAGCCCATCATACAGCGCTTCATCCCAGCCGTGTGCCTCGACTCTCAGCGTGACGTTGGGGTTGGCTTCCTCAAAATGATCGAAAATCCAACCCCACCACTGAGCCTCCGGGTTATCGGGGCTGGCGGCGATGATTTCGCGGTTATAATCCGCCCAGAACCAGATCACAAGCTCGGTGCTGGCCTGGGCGGGGAGTGGCGCGGCGAACGCAGGGATGGATGAAAGGGGTACAAGAGCGCTGGCAGCGGCGGCAGCTTTCAAGAACTCACGACGAGAAATAATTTTCTTTTCGGTCATTCCAACCAATCTCCGAATAAAACCCTTCTTTCATCCATCCTACCCGATCTCAGGCTGCTTCTGGCAATAAGATTTCGAAAATGATACTTATCGCTTGATCCTATATTTTCTATCGCTTGATCTCGTATTTGTGGATGGTGTCCTCGATCACCTCAACGCCCAAACCCGGCCCTTCCGGCGCGGTGATCCAGCCGTCTACGTGTCCAATTGGATTTTTAACCAGCTCGTGCTGCATCGGGTTTTTAAACGGCTTCAATTCAAAAATGGTCGGACGTGTCGCACACAAAGCCAGGTGAATGCTGGCAGCAGTGATAATCGCGCTGCTCCAGCAGTGAGGATCCATGCCAATATTGTACTGCGCGGCTAATTGGGTGATTTTGTGCATCCCGGTGATGCCTTCTGTGCGACCTGGATCAACCAGAATGATGTCACAAACCCCCGCTTCAAATAAGCGATGATAATCTTCGAGATTCCACAACCGTTCGCCCGTCGCCAGCAGCAAATCCGGCACGGCGGCGCGCAGCAAACGGTAGCCTTCCAGGTTGGTCAGCGGGAATGGGTCTTCGAACCAGGTTAAGCGAATTTCCTGAAAAGCCTTCGCCATGCGTACTGCGCGCGGCACATCCCAGCGCACTTTCGCGCCGATGTCGATGATAAATCCGGCATCCGGGCCAATCGCCGCGCGCACCGCCTTCGCGAAAGCAATATCGCGCGCTTCCTCGACGCCCAGATTGGCATGGCCTTTTTTGCCGAAGCCAACCTTAACCAGTTTATAGCCATTCTTAATATGCTCGGCGAGTTCCTCCGCCATCGTGTCAATTTCGAATGATTTGGGATGGGTGCTGGCGCATACAGGCAGGCGATCTTGGTGCTTGCCGCCGAGCAGTTGATGAAGCGGCAAATTCAGCAGTTTGCCCTTCAAGTCCCACAGCGCCATGTCAATTGCGCTGATCGCCATCGCCGCGATACCACCCACGTCACCATACCACCATACCTTCTGGCGCATGGCCTCCCACAGGGCTTCATTGTTCATCGGGTCTTGATTGAGAACGACTTCGCCCAGGCCATATTCGATGAGTGCCGTCGCCGCCATCGTTGATTCGCGAAACTGCGTAATCGCTTCTCCCCATCCGACCACGCCGTTGTCAGACTCCAGGCGCACAAAAATCAGATAGCGCAAGGCATTATCATCGTTGGGTTCTTCATATTCAACAGGAAAGACTTCAAGTTTTTTAACAATCATGGGTTTGTCCTAAACAGGTAAAGTGAGGCTTTCTATGTCTCGCGGATAATAGGTCATAATTTCGATGCCGTCCTGGGTGATCGCTGCCGTATCCGAGTGCCGGAAACCACCCAACGTAGGTGAATATAACCCAGGCTCAACCGTAAATACCATTCCAGGCTGCATCTCAGTGGTATCATAGCGATCAAGGTATGGCCCTTCATGATAGCGCAGGCCAATCGTGTGACCGCTGTGATGCCGCCAGTAGGGCATCAGATCATGCTTTTCAAAATAGGCGCGCACTTCTTTATCAACTTCGGCACAGGGTTTCCCTGGTTCCATCGCCCCCAATGCGGTATCTTGCAGCGCGACCATGTGGTCAAAAAAGCGGCGCTGGTCGTCTGTCGGTTTGCCCAAAAACATTGTCCGTTCAAGCTCCGAAAAATAGCCCCATACCGGCGCAGATGCCCCTGTTACCAACACATCCCCAGCCTGAAAGCGAATGTTATTTGCCAGCGAATGCGGAATCGAGGCATTACGCCCGATTTGCCCACGGTATCCGGCAGAAGCGCCGCTGCCGCTCAGACCGCCATATGCGCGATAAATCGGGCCAATGGCGTTATACATTGCCAGCGTGGCCTCATTGCTGGCGCGTTGCTCGACTTCGGTTTCCGATGCGCCGACGACGGTGTACTGCTGCAACAGCATATGCGCCAGATTGCCCCATTTGCAGCTTTCACGTAGGCAGTTGAGTTCGGCCTCGGACTTAATCGCCATCTGATCTTCGATAAACGCCCGAACCGCGCATACGGTCACATCAGCAATTTCCGAAAGCAGCGGCCCGCGATAGCCAAGAATCCAGGGGTAGCCGTCACTATCACCGCCGATGCGTCCCGTTAACCCCATTTCCTTAATCATGTTTGCCATGATCGTCATCGGGTGGGGGTTATCCGGGTATTCCAGATAATTGTCCACCCGGTCAATCAGCGCATTGGCTTTCGCGTGTTCTACTTCGAGGCGCGGGACGAACATCGCCCGTTCGCCTTTGCTGCTCATCATAAATGCAATTGGGCGCTCGGTGGGAATGAATGAAAATCCTGTGTAATACAAAATATAGTCACGGTCATATAAAATCACGCCGTTGAGATTTTCCGATTGGATATGTCTTAAAAGCTGGTCACAGCGCGCGAGGTGTTCGGCATCGCTAATTTTGAGTTGAGTTGTCCTGATTGTCATACACACTCCTTTTGTGGCTGCGTTTATTGTATCAAGTTGCAACATTTTTGCCCTCAAAGGCGTATATATAGATGGACAGCTTTACTCCTTTAGTAGCCCCTTACCGCCTCATGCTTCGGTCAGGGGCTTTCATTTAACCGCCTGCTCAGCTTCCAGTTTTCCCGCAGCGCGTTTGACAGTATAATCCGCGCCAATCATCACTTGAAAAGGAAAAAGGAATTGACTGACGAAAAACGCCCTATCGCTGTGGATGATCTCTATAAAATCACGCTCATTGAAGACCCGCGCATCAGCCCCGATAGTCAGTGGATCGCCTACGTGCAGGTGACTGTTGATAAAATGGAGAATGGCTATAAGCGCAATATCTGGCTGGTCGATACGCATGGCGGCAAACCTATCCAGTTAACACGCGGCGGCAAAGACTCACAGCCGAGGTGGTCGCCGGATGGACATACACTGGCATTTGTATCAGGCCGCGACAAAAAATCACAAATTTTCCTGCTGCGCATCACCTCTCCCGGCGGCGAAGCCCGTGCGCTCACCAGCCTGCCCAACGGCGCGGGCAGCCCAGCCTGGTCGCCAGATGGCACACATATCGCATTTTTGTCGAACATGAACGCCGATGAACGCACCAAAGAAGATCGCAATGAAGAAGAAGCACCGCCCATCGATAAGCTCGAATCGAAACATCGCAGCGAACGCAAAGAACAGGACGAAACCAAGCGTTTTGACCCGCGTGTGGCCTGGCGTGTTCCCTATCGTGTCGGCACAAGCTACCTCGACGAACGCTATGCGCAAATTTACGTGATCCCGGTTGCCGAAAATCTAAAAAAAGAAGATGCCAAGCCGCGCCGCTTGACGAATATCGACGCCGCGCACGAACAGCCGCAGTGGTCGCCCGACGGTCAATCTATTCTGACGGCGCGCACACTTGACCCGACGCGCGATGTCCCCTGGCGCTGGAACACGCTCTATCGTATCCGCGTTGCAGATGGCACAGCCGAACAGCTTACCGATGAAACCAACAGCGATGGAAACCCCCTGCCTTCACCCGATGGGCGATGGATTGCTTACGTGCGAACACCACAGGATCGGCTGACTGAACGCATTAACCGTCTGACGATTCTATCGACCAACGGTGGTGAACCCCGCGACCTGAACCTTGAACTTGACCGCAATGTAACAGCCCTTCGCTGGTCATCAGACAGCCAAGCATTGTTTTTCACGGCTGAAAGCTGGGGCAGCCTGGAAATTTATCATGTCCAGATTGAAACATCGGCTGTCGAAAAAATTATTGACGGCATATTGGAAGTCAACACCTTCGATATTGCGTCCGACGGCGGTGTCGCCTATACCGCCAGTTCGACTGCGAATCCCTCCGAATTATTCTGGAAAGCAGCAGGCATATCAGAAGCCGTTCAGATGACGACTGTGAATCGGGAATTTCTGGATAGCATCCTCGTTCACGAGCGCCACGAAATTCGGTATATACCGGAAGGTGGGCAAGAAATTCAGGGATGGTATTTGCTGCCGACAGGCTATGAAGAAGGCAAGCAGTATCCGCTGGCGCTCAATATTCACGGCGGGCCGCATGTGATGTGGGGCGCAAGCACACAATCCATCTGGCATGAAATGCAGTTCCAGGCGGCGCAGGGGTACGTCGTTTTTTATTGCAATCCGCGCGGCGCAGGTGGCTATGGTGAAGCCTTCCAGATGGCGCTCCACGCCGCCTGGGGTGATGTGGCCTATACCGACATTATGAAGGGTGTTGATACACTCATCGAAAAAGGCCTCGTTGATCCGGCGCGCATGGTCGTCACAGGCGGCTCCTACGGCGGCTACATGACAGCCTGGATCGTCGGTCATAGCAACCGCTTCGTCTCAGCAGTTTCGATTCGCGGTGTCTATAATCTTCTCAGCTTTTACGGCACATCGGATGTCCCCCTGCTCATCACCAACGAATTTGATGTTGAACCCTGGGAAAACCCAACCCTCTTGTGGGAACACTCGCCCCTAGCTTATGCTCACCACATCAAAACACCGCTGCTGATTATCCACAGCGAGAACGATTTTCGCGTACCAATTTCTGATGGTGAGCAGTTATTTGCTTATGTTCGGCGCAGCGGTGGGACAGTGCAAATGGTGCGCTTCCCGCGTGATGGTCATGAACTTTCACGCAGTGGAGAACCCGAACATCGTGTCAGCAGCCTGACCTACATGATCGACTGGTTCAATAAGTATTGCCAACCTGGATGAAAATCATCCTTGAGATAGCCGGGGATGCAGATGTCTGGCTACGCTATGGCGATGTATCTGGCGGGGCTGCGCGGAATCCCCCGATGAGCTGCGCGAAGCGGGGCGCGTGGATGGTGCAACCGAGATAGGCGTTTACCGCCACATCATTTTGCCGCTTTTGCACCCAATCACGCTCAGCGAGATGATTATCCTGGGCCATATCTCGCTGGCAGCCAGATTGTCGAATGGAATGTCCAGATGGCGGGTGCATTCCTTAACGCGCTGCCCACGCTGCTCATCTACTTTTTGCTTGGGTGCAATTTTATTCGCGGGCTGCTGACGGGAAGTGTAAAAGGATAAACGATCTTATGTTGCGTAAATGCGGATTGTGTTACAATTCATCTTAACATATTTCATAATCTCAATCTGGAGGGCGCTGAATGGCAGAATTCGTGTCGTTTGACCCCAACGTCGAGGTGCTTGGGCAATCCATGCTGTCAGTCGTGGCTGGCATGGACGCAACCGCCCAACCGCTCATCGAAAAATACAACCTCGACAAGCTCGAACCTAACAAATGGTATCCGTTACAACCTATATTAGATTTTTACAAGGAAATTTCATTATCTCGCAAAGCCATGCTTAATCTCGTTCGGACTGGCATGAAAGTTCCCGAAAAAGCCATCTTCCCGACTGAAATTGATACGCTCGAAAAAGCGCTGACGAAGCTTGATGAGGTTTATCATCTCAATCATCGCGGCGGGGAGATCGGTCATTACCACGCGAATGTTCTGCGTCCACACCACATCGACATTATTGCCGAGACCCCGTTTCCGTGCGATTTGGATTATGGCATTATTGTTGGGCTGGCGCGGCGTTTCAAGCCTGTTGACAGCAATCTCGCCGTCTACCACGATCTTCGCGCGCCATGTCGTAAAAAAGGCGCGGAAACCTGTACCTATCATGTAAGCTGGTAGCGACATTTTGTAGCGCATACCTTCCGACCACTGTACAATCTAGCATCAAATCTGACCCAATTTATGACCTCATAAAGGAGTTTTTTCATGCGAAAACATGCGCTTATTTTGCTGTTTTTACTGTCGGCTTTGATCGGTGTATTCGCGGTTTCTGCTCAGGATGCACCCGAAATTGCCGTTCTGACTCCCTATCTGGCACAGCCAGGGACACAGTTTATGGTTGAAGCGTTCCAGGCTGCTGCCGAAGAAAAAGGCTGGATGGTCAACGTGATCGATACAGCCGGTGATATTGCCGCCGTCAACAGCCGCCTTCAGGATGTGGTGAATCAGGGCGTAGACGCGATTGTCATCAATGTCGATCCGCAGCAAGTCCCTGCACTCAGTGAAGCCAACGAAGCCGGAATCCCGGTTTTCGGCCTGGACGCTGGCACCGTGCCTGAACTGGTCGTAAATGTCACTAGCAACGGCTATGCGATGGCTGCCGAAACCGCCAGCTACGTGGTTGACCGTCTAAACGGTGTGGGTCGCGTTGTTCTGTTCGAGTTTCCGCCCTACCCGCCTGTACAAAAACGCGGCGTCATTGCTGAGGCTATCTTCGGAAATGCGCCCGACATCGAGATTGTGGACACGGTTGTGCCAGATGTGACCGACGGTGGTATCGCCGATTCGCGCGCCAAGATGGAAGCAATTCTGGCGGCGAACCCCGATCCGGGCAGCATTTCAGCGGTATGGGCAGCCTGGGATCAACCCGCGTTAGGTGCGCTGCAAGCGATTGAAGCCGCAGGCCGTGAGGGTGAAGGGATTATCATTGTCGGTATTGATGCCAACCCGCAAGCGCTCGACGCCATTGCCGCAGGTGGTAATTTTGAAGCCTCTGTCGCTCAGGATTTTTCAGGGATGGGCAGCACGGTTGCCGACTTGATCGAAACCTATCTCGGCGGCAGCGAAATTACACAAACAACCGTTTATGTTCCAACGGTACTCGTCACGGCAGCGAATGTCGCTGGCATGATGCCAGAGTAAATCAAGTGCGAGGGTATCCCACTCCGCATGTCAAAAATGGCGTCGATACCTATTTCTCAGCCTCTCCTGAGTATCACGGGCGCGCATAAAAGCTATAGCGGCGTTCCGGTACTGATTGACGCCGCCCTCGACCTGCGCGCTGGCGAAGTTCACGCGCTGATGGGCGAAAACGGCGCTGGCAAATCGACATTAATCAAATTGTTGGCGGGTGTCATGCCCGCCGACTCGATTCAAATCGCGATGCGCGGTCAGCCTGTCAGCATCCATCATCCCCAGGCCGCCTTTGACCTGGGCTTGCGTTTTATCCACCAGGAACTCAATATCGTTCCACAGCTTTCCGTCGCCGAAAATATTTTTCTCAGCCGACCTTACCCGACTCATGCGGGCTTATTGGTCAATTGGCGCAAGCTGAACCAGCGGGCGCGGCACGTCCTTGAGCAGCTTGGCATCAACCACATCGACACCCATCAACGGATGGCGCGGCTGAGTCCCGGCGATCAAATGCTGGTGAGCATCGTCCGCGCTTTTGCCGATGACGAAACGCGGCAAGCTTCAATCTATGTGATGGATGAGCCTACCGCTTCGCTTTCCGGGCAAGAAAGCGCGATGCTCTTTCGCGTCATTGACAGTCTGAAGCGGCAGGGCTGCGCAATTTTATACGTCTCCCATCGCATGGACGAAGTTTTTAAAATTGCAGATCGTATCACCGTCATGCGTGATGGGCGTGTGGTCGATACCCGCGCTGCATCATCAGTTCAGCCGCCGGACATCATTCGCATGATGACCGGACGCACCTTGCAGCAGATTTACCCACCGCGTGAAACCCCACACGGCAGCCGCATTCGGCTCGAAGCGCGTGGGCTGCAAACGGCTGCGGTCAGCAATGTCACGTTTGAACTTCTCGAAGGCCAGATTTTGGGCATCGCGGGGTTGAACGGCTCTGGTCGAACTGAGCTTTTACGGGCGCTGATGGGTGCGGATCGCCTGCTGGATGGCGAAATTGTGCTGGATGGCCTCGCCATGCGCCGCCTGTCCCCGAAAATGGCATGGCAGCGTGGTATCGCCTATGTGCCAGAGGAGCGCCGTTCACAAGGGCTGGTTCTCACACGCAGCATCGGCAACAATATTACGCTCCCCCAGCTTCGCCACCTGAGCCGTGCCGGAATGCTGCTCAATCACGATATGGAATATCAAACAAGCCAAAAATTAGGCGACTCCGTGCGCCTTAAAGCCAAAGGCCCTGCTCAAACCGTGCGCCAATTGAGCGGCGGCAACCAACAAAAAGTCGTTTTTGCCCGCGCGCTGACACGTCCCCCACAAGTGATGCTGCTCGATGAGCCGACTCGCGGCGTCGATGTCGGCGCAAAAGCCGATATTTACGCGCTCATTCGCCAGATCAGCGCCAGTGGAACCGGGATTATGATGGTATCATCCGATTTACCCGAACTGCTCGGCCTGAGTGATCGCATTTTGGTCATGCGCGGCGGGCAGCTGGTCGATCAGGTGGACGCCGAGGGGTTGACCGAAGAATCGTTATTGACTCTGTGCTACGGCGCGGGATGATTATGAATCACACATCAGAACTGGATCGAAAAAGCGCTCCTCGTTATATCCCCTGGTCACGGCTGCTGCGGACATTTGGAACGCTGCTCGGCTTTCTGGTGATCGTGGGCTTCTTCTGGTGGCAAAAACCTGCCACATTTATGACGGTTAACAATTGGCTCAACATCACGCAGCAGGTGAGCATTTTAGGCGTGATCGCTTTCACCATGACGGTTGTGATGGTCGTCGGCGACTTTGACCTGAGTGTCGGCACGATGGCAAGCCTATCGGGAATCGTTATCGGCACATTATTTCAGGCCGAGCAGCCGATTCCTGTCGTGATCGCCGCCGCGCTGATGACTGGAATCATCGGCGGCTTGCTCAACGGCATCCTCATATCTTATATCGGGATTTCGCCGTTCGTCGCAACGCTGGGTACGATGACCATTTTCGGCGGCCTCGCACTCTACATCAGCGGTGGCAGCACCATTTTTGGGAAAATTATTCCTGAATCGTTCGTCACCTTCGGCAATGAAGGCCTGTATTTGACGACGATTGCCGAAAAAAATGTTGATCTCCCTTTCCTGTCGATTGTAACGCTGCTCACCCTGGCGCTGATCTGGATCATCCTCGAACAAACGGTGTTTGGGCGGCGGTTGTATGCCATCGGTGGCAACAAAGAAGCAGCGGCGTTAGGTGGCGTCCGGGTGCGCTTTCTGCGCATGATG
>Ga0268299_1003363_pt1 | contig 14974 bp, 14 predicted proteins | sample NOBtaG_FD_193484 | JGI IMG/M metagenome (GOLD analysis project Ga0268299, IMG submission 193484) | Activated sludge microbial communities from bioreactor in Nijmegen, Gelderland, Netherland - NOB reactor | ecosystem: Engineered > Bioreactor > Aerobic > Activated sludge | place: Netherlands...
TGCCACGGGGCATGTGGGTCACAGAAAAACGTCTGCATGCCGAGCGGGTGCAGCTGATCGTGATACGCGAACTCGGTGCCATTATCAAAGGTGATCGTGCGGCGTAAGGCCGGAGGCAGCGCCTGAAACAGGGCGGTGAGGCGGCGCGCGACGGGCGGGGCCGCCTTGCTGGGTTGCCGGCTCGCCACCAGCAAGCGCGAGCGGCGTTCATGCGTCACCAGAACCGCCTGGCCCTATGTCGCAAACAGCATCAGATCGGCCTCCCAATGGCCCGGGTCGTGCCGGCGGTGGACCGCCGCGGGCCGCTCGCTAATGGGGACGCGGCCGTGGATGTGGTCCACGCGACTGCCGCCGTTGCGGCCTCGCCACCCACGCGTGCTTTTACCGCGTGGCAAATAGTGGCGCCAGCGAGAGTCTTTCGTCCGGCGGATCTGGCTGGTGATGAAGCGGTAGATCGACTCGGCGCTGATGCGCAGGGCGCGGCCCTCGCGCTTGAGCCGGCCGGCGACTTGGGCGGGCGACCAGCCCTGCCCCAACCAGTGCAGAACGTGGGCCTGCAGCGCCGGCTGCCGGAGCAAGCGGCTCCCGCGCCACCGGCGGCGGTGGGCCTGCTCCTGGGCATAGGCGGGCGCATAGCCCACCTGGGCACCGCGATTGCGGTTCAGTTCCCGAAGAATCGTCGATGGCGCGCGATCCAGAGCTGCTGCGATCTGGCGGATTGTTTGCCCGGCTTCGCGAGCCCGGGCAATCGTGCACCGGTCTTCCAAGGAGAGCTGCGCATCGTGTCGTCCCATTGCAACACCTTATCCAACAAGTGTTGCACTTCGTTTGTGAATCTAGGGAATCCAGGCGACGCTTTTTCATCAGCATTGAGTCTTGATGAGAGATGGATGCCCGCCTTCGCGGGCATGACACAAGAGCAAACTGATCCACTACCGAGGCGATTCAGGGGTCTTGACAACCTACCGAATGGGACGCTAGCATCTTCGAATTCCTACCGGAATAGTCGTGTATGAAGGTATCTCTTCGATCTACTTACGGAATTATGGCTGCCGTAGATCTGGCTCTGCACAGTGGGCTTCTCCCGGTTCAGGCGAAGTCGATCGCCAAGCGGCAAGGTATTCCTGCGCGGTTTCTCGAACAAGTGCTGCACGCCATGAAGAAAGCGGGCCTGGTGTCCAGCCAACGCGGTGCTCAAGGCGGATACGTGCTCTCGAAGAAACCGACGGATCTCTCAGTCGCCGAAGTGCTGGAGGCGTTGGATGGCCCCTTCCTTATGTCGGGCGGGATGAACGGTCGCCCGCCACATCAACGAATGACAAAGTCGGAGCTCTTGCTGGCAAAAGTTTGGGAACGAGTTCACGAAGCGGAACGGCACGTGTTGGAGGCCATCACCATCGATGAGCTGGCCGGGAAGCAGCGCGTGCTCGATCAACAGCGTACCCTTATGTATCACATCTGAGGTTACTATCATGACCGCCAAGACCCTTACGTCCGGCATCGTCCATACTCACCCGATTCCACCTGCGATCGCCGACGAGATCGAAACGTTTGAACAGGAAGCCAAGCGTCTGCTGTCGGGTGAGATCGTTGCGGACCTTTTTAAACCCTTTCGTTTGCAATACGGCATCTACGGGCAACGGCAACCGGGCGTGCAAATGGTCCGCATCAAGATCCCCTTCGGAGGATTGACCGCCAATCAATTACGACGCGTGGCCGAACTGGCGGAACGGAATGCCACCGGAGTGGGACACGTGACCACCAGGCAGGACATCCAACTCCACTTCGTGGAGCTCAAGGACGTGCCCGACGTGATGCGGGGTCTCGCAGAAGTCGGCTTGACCACGCGGGAAGCCTGCGCCAACACCGTGCGCAATGTCACAGGTTGCCACCTTGCCGGGATCTGCCAAGGTGAAGTGTTTGATATCACTCCTTACGCGAAGACCGTGGCCTATCACCTGTTGCGGAACCCGCTGAATCAGAGCCTGCCGCGCAAATTCAAGATCGCCTTCTCCGGCTGCAAGCATGACTGCGCCCTGACGCCGATCCACGACATCGGCCTGTTGGCCGCTAAGCGCGAAGACGGCGCCATTGGGTTTCGCATGGTCGCCGGCGGCGGGCTTGGATCGGCTCCCCGTATCGCTCAAGTGCTTCGCGAATTTACGCCGATGAACGAGCTGATTCCGAGCATCGAAGCGGTCATCAAAGTCTTCGATACCCTGGGTAACCGCAAAAATCGGAATAAAGCCCGGATGAAATTCGTGATCGACAAGCTTGGCTTCGCAGAGTTCAAGCGTCGATGGGAAGAGGCCTATGTGAGCATGGGGCACGCTCGGCCTGCAAACGAGCCTCTGCGGGTCTTGGAACATGACGACAAGCCGACGCCCTTGATCATGCCGGATCCGGTGACGTCGAATGGCGCGTCGGGAAACGGGCGGGTAAACGGTGCGGAGGAAACGCCGTTCGACATGTGGAAACGCACCAACGCGGTGCGTCAGAAGCAGGCGGGCTACGTGGCCGCCGTCGTCAAATTGTTCATGGGTGACTTGACCGCCGACCAGATGCTGCACGTGGCCGATCTCGCTGAACGGTATTCGAACGGCAACATCCGCACCACGATCAATCAAAACATGATCATTCGATGGATTCCGGAAGCGGCGATCAGAAGTCTGTATGACGAATTGACATCGAAGGGACTGGCCGACCCCGGGGCGGAATTGGTGGAGGACATCATCGCCTGCCCCGGTACCGATACATGTGGTCTGGGCATTACGTCATCCAAGGGACTTGCCCGGGCCTTGGCGGAGGTTTTTCCCGCAGGCCGCGTCCCCGACGACCTGAAAGACGTCAGCGTCAAGATCAGCGGATGCCACAATTCGTGTGCACAACACCATATCGCCACGATCGGCTTGCACGGAGTCGGCAAGCGCATTGGGGAACACACGGCGCCGTTCTATGAATTGCATCTCGGCGGCAAGGTGAATGGAACGGCCAAGATCGGACAGATGACGGTGAAACTGCCGGCCAAAGCGGTGTCCGCAGCGATCACCCACCTGATCGACGTGTATCGCCGGGACCGCAAGCCGGGTGAGGGATTGCCGGCATTCATCGACCGGGTGGGCAAAAACGCTCTCAAGGACGAGTTGATCCCCTATACCATCGTGCCGGCGTTCGAGGACGATCCCACCTTCTACTACGATTGGGAGGGCGAGGAAGAATTCGTCTTGGAGGATCTCGGGCCTGGCGAGTGCGCGGGCGGCGCGCTCGAGATGATCGAGAACGGCATTCTCGAAGCGGATCAAGAGCTGTATCAAGCCCGGCTGTTGATCGACAACCATCAATATTCGGTGTCGGTGAACAAGTCGTACCGGGCGGTCTTGGCCGCCGCCAAGGCGCTCCTGGTGACCGAAGGCCTTGAGCCGTCGACCGATGCGGAAACGTTCGGCGAATTCGAACGCCGCATCGCGAGCCACGGTATCGTGCCGGCGCAGTACCGAGAGTTGGGCAAGAAGGTTGGAGATTTGGGTCCGAAGGATACGACGCTGGAATCGGCCAAGGGTAAGATGGCGTTTGCGAAGGGGTTCGTCGATGCCTGCCGCGCGGCGACGGAGCAGATGGGAAAAGATCTGAAGTTGGCGTCGGCGAAGGAGGAGACGGCTCCGGCGGCACCAGCACCGGCCCCCGCGAAGCCGGCTGCGCCGGTTCCGACCGGCGCGCCGCTGTATGACCTGCGTGGCGTGGCTTGTCCGATGAATTACGTGAAGACGAAGCTGAAGCTTGAAATGATGGATGCCGGTGAAAAACTGGAAGTTTGGCTGGACGCCGGCGAGCCGATTAAAAACGTGCCCATGAGCTTGAAGAACGACGGGCATCTCATCCATCTGCAGGAGGCGTTGGAACCGGAGGCGGCGCATTTCCGGATCCTGATCGAGAAAGTCGAGTAGTCTCGCATGACGCAGGTATCGCCTGAAGACATGGAAGACATAAAGGTGTGGGGCGACTCATTCGCGTCGAAGCAGCCGCAAGACGTGTTGGCTGCCGCAATCGAGCGATATGCGCCGAAGATCGTCCTGGCATGCAGTTTCGGCGCGGAAGATGTCGTGTTGGTCGATATGGTTCATCGGATCGATCCGGCGGTGCCGCTGTTTTATCTCGACACGGATTTTCTCTTTCCCGAAACCTACGCCACCAGAGATAGAATCACCGAACGATACAACTTGAAGCCGGCGCAAGTGCTGCAAATACAATCGCTGTTGACACCGGCAAGTCAGGCCGAACGGTACGGAGAAGCCTTGTGGGCCAAAGATCCCGATCAGTGCTGCAAGATTCGTAAGGTGGAACCGTTGAGCAGAGTATTGAAGGGCTATGACGCGTGGATCACCGGCATCAGGCGGGAGCAGTCTCCGACGCGCGCCGCCGCCAAATTAATCGAATGGGACAACACGTTCGGACTGGTCAAAATCAACCCGCTGGTGACATGGACCTGGGCCGACGTGTGGACCTACATCAAGGTGTACGAAGTCCCCTACAACGAATTGCACGATCGCAACTATCCCAGCATCGGCTGCACGCACTGTACAAAACCGGTGATGCCCGGGGAGGATCCTCGGTCCGGCCGGTGGCAGGGGCGTGAGAAAACGGAGTGCGGGCTCCATAAGGCCTCCTGATGCCGATGCACGAGCTCATCGCGAAAATCGCCAAGGGCCAGAAAGCCTCCAAGGACCTGACCTGGGAGGAGGCCAAGCGGGCCATGAAATTGCTCGTCGAGGGCGAGGCGACTCCGGCGCAGGTCGGCGCGTTCTTGGTCGCGATGCGCGTGAAAATGGAATCGGTCACCGAACTCGCGGCCTTCGCGGCGACCGCCCGCTCCTATGTGGCGCCGGTCCCCGTGTCGCAGGAACTCGGGGTGGTGGATTTGCCGAGTTACGCCGGCAAACAGGATACCTTTCATGCGCTGACCGGGGCGGCGATCCTCGCGGCGGCGGCCGGCGCGGCCGTTCTCATGCATGGATATGATGGAGTCCCCGGCCGCCCAGGCCAGGCGGGAGTCCTGGAAGCACTGGGCGTGCCGACCGATCTGGACGCGAAAGCCGCCGGAGAGGCCGTGACGAAACAGGGGTTTGCCTATCTGGATATCGCGCTCTACCATCCTCCGCTCTATCGATTTCTTGAGTTGCGGCGGGAACTCGGCGTGCGGAGCGTGTTCCATCCGGTTGCGCGATTGCTCAATCCGGCCCGCAGTCGTTCCCAGGTGATCGGCTTGACCCACCCGCCGTATTTCGAAAAGACCGCCGAAGCGCTTCGGATGTTGGGGGCGCCGAGAGCGCTCGTGGTTCGGGGCGTCGAAGGGGATCCAGAACTGTCGATCGCGATGGTGACCAAGGTGCTGGAACTGCGCGACGACCGGATCACCCCTCTGACACTCGCGCCCAAAGATGTGGGACTGAGTCTTGGGACATCGCGCGACATGGGCGGATTCCCGCCCGAGCAGCGAGACAAGGAAGCGCTGCTCCTCCGCCGAATCCTGCATAATCAGGTGCAGGGAGGCGCGCGTGACTGGGTGCTGTTCAACGCCGCGATGTTGCTCTATGCCGCGGGAAAGGAATCCTCGCTGGCCGCCTGCGTTCCGCGGGCGCGGCGGGCCCTCGAAGATGGCGCCGCAGCGCGAAAGCTCGACGCGCTCAGCCGGCAGCCGGTCGCCGCGGCGCCGGGCGGTTGACGTGTAGGTGAAGAGAGGATCGACCCGTGAAGCATCTGCGTCAGCTTGAAGACCAAAGCGTCTACATTCTTCGCGAAGCGTACAAGCATTTCGACAACCTCGCCATGCTCTGGTCCATGGGGAAGGATTCGACCGTGCTGTTATGGCTGGCCCGCAAGGCGTTCTTCGGCCACGTTCCCTTTCCGCTCCTGCACGTGGATACCAGCTACAAGATTCCCGCCATGATCGAATATCGCGACCGATTGGCACGAGAGTGGCATCTCAACCTCGTCGTCGGACAGAACAAGGAAGCGCTTGCCGCCGGTATGAACCACACGTTGGGTCGCGTGACCTGTTGCACGGCGCTCAAGACGAACGGTCTGAAGCAGCTTCTTGAACAGAAGGGCTACACCGGCGTGATCCTCGGCGTTCGGGCGGACGAAGAGGGCACCAGGGCGAAGGAGCGATATTTCTCGCCGCGGGACAAGCACGGCGACTGGGATTTTCGGGATCAGCCGCCCGAGCTGTGGGACCAGTTCAAGACGACCTTCCCGCCGGGGACCCACATCCGCATTCACCCGCTGCTGGATTGGACGGAGATCAACATCTGGGAATACATCAAACTGGAGAATATTCCGTTCATCGACTTGTACCTCGACAAGGGCGACGGCACCCGCTATCGGAGCCTCGGATGCGCTCCTTGCACGATGCCGATCAAATCGACTGCCAAGAGCGTGGACGACATCATCGAAGAACTGCGCCACACGACGGTGGCAGAACGGTCGGGCCGGGCGCAGGATGAGGGACGCGGGATGGAATTGCTTCGCAAAGACGGATACATGTGATCCCGATGTTCCGACCAGCAGAGGAGTCTTCCGCGCTATGACGTCCCATTCATCCAAACCGTCCGAGCATCTCAATATCGTCATCGTCGGCCACGTCGATCACGGAAAGTCGACGTTGCTCGGCCGGCTCTATGCGGATACGGGATCGCTTCCGGACGGCAAGCTGGAAAAGGTGCAGGCGATTTGCCGGCAACAGGGCAAGGAATTCGAGTACGCGTTCCTGTTCGATGCCTTTCTGGAGGAGCAGGAACAGGGGATTACGATCGACACGGCACGCACCTTTTTCATCTGGCAGGATCGCCAGTACATCATCATCGATGCGCCGGGACACAAGGAATTTCTGAAGAACATGATCTCCGGCGCCGCCCGGGCGGAAGCCGCCCTGCTCCTGATCGACGCGCTTGAAGGCGTGAAAGAGCAGTCCAAGAAGCACGGCTATCTGCTCTCGCTCCTCGGGGTGCGCCAGTTCGCGGTCGTCGTCAACAAGATGGATCTCGTCGGCTACCGGCAGGACGTGTTCGATGGGATCGAAAAGGAGTACCGGGAATTCCTGAGCCAGTTTGGAGCCGTGCCGGAACGGGTCATCCCGGTCAGCGCGAAACTTGGCGACAACATCGCTACACGCAGCTCGGCGATGGCCTGGTATGGGGGGCCAACCGTCCTGGATACGCTGCATCTCTTCAAGAAGGAGACGGCCAGATCGGAGCAGCCGCTCCGGTTTCCGATCCAAGACGTCTACAAGTTCGATGCGCGTCGGATCATCACCGGCCGTGTCACGGCCGGCCGGCTGAAGATCGGGGACCATCTGGTTTTTTCCCCTTCGAACAAGCGCGCCAACATCCGGTCCGTCGAGGCGTTCAATATCGAGCCGTCCCCGACGGGGGCGGAAGCCGGGCAATCGGTCGGCATCACGCTCGACGAGCAGATTTTCATCGAGCGAGGCGAAGTTGCGACTCATCAATCACAGTTGCCGCTGGTCTCGACCGCGTTTCGCGCGAACCTGTTTTGGCTGGGAAGACGCCCGCTTGAGAAGGGGCGCACGTATCTCCTGCGTGTCGCCACGAAGGAAGTGGACTGCGAGGTCGCCGTCATCCACAAGATCATCGATACCATGGATTTGGCGCAGCAGCAGGACAGTGCGTCGGTCGCGAGAAATCAGGTGGCCGAACTGACAGTGAGGACGAAGGCTCCGGTCGCGTTCGACTTGTCGTCTTCCTTTGAAGCCACCGGCCGGTTCGTCCTGGTGGACGAGTACGACATCGCGGGCGGCGGGATCATCACGGAAGTCGTCCGCGACGACCAGGAATTCCTCCGCGAAGAAGCCCGGCGGAGGGATTTTGCCTGGGTCAAAGGGGAAGTCGGTATCGAGGAGCGGGCGCAACAATACGGCCACCGGGCGGCGATCGTCCTGGTCACCGGAGGCCGGCATACCGGCAAGTCCTTTCTCGCCAAAAAGCTGGAATCCCGGCTCGTGGCCGATGGGCGACATGCCTATCTGCTCGATGGAGAAAATCTCCGTCGAGGCCTCGATGCCGACCTCTCGGAGCACGAGCGAGGGCAGACGACGGAAATGGCTCGCCGATACGGAGAAGTGGCGCGCCTGCTCATTGACACGGGGTTGATCGTCGTCTCCACGACGAATCCGTTCGGGATGGGGTATGCCGAGGCCGCGCAGGCGATCCGAACGCTGGTGCATCCGGCGCCGGTCATTGCCGTACATATGAGCAAGGTCCCAGAGGAGGCGCCCGCCGGAACGGATATCACCTTGGCGGGTCCGGCGGATTTCGACGCGGCGACTCGCCGGATCATCGAGGAACTGAAACACCGGGGCGTCCTGGCGCATGCCATCGGAGCCAAGCCGACGTTTCAATACTCGATTTAGGGAACCGACTCAGGGGAGCTGTGCCTGCTCCCGGTGAATCGAAACATCCACCGGCCGAACGGGGACAGTCGCTGGACCGAAAGGCGACAATCCGGTAGTGGATCGGCTTCCTCTTGTGTCATACCCGCGAAGGCGGGCATCCAGTCTCGATCAAGACTCAATACTGAGGAAGAGTAGGCCTTGACTGGATTCCCGCTTCCGCGGGAATGACAAACTGCAGTGCTTCTGATGGCAGACTGACCCACTACCGACAGTCTCCTTGGTTTGACTCTCCGGAAATCCTTATGCTACCGTACCTTCTCGCAATATCCACAGGTTGGACGAGGCGGTCGATATGGCTCCCGATAAGGACCTGAAGACGATTCTCGGAAAGCTTCGGTACTCCGACGACGCCAAAGTCGTACAGCAGATCACCGAGCAAATGCAGCAGGTGCAAGCCAGAATGGCGGGCATCAAGCATAAGCTCGTGGTCATGAGCGGCAAGGGCGGTGTGGGGAAGAGCATGACCACGGTCAACCTGGCCTTGGCATTGGCGAGGCAGCACAGCCGCGTCGGTCTGCTCGATGTGGACTTGAACGGCCCCTGTGTTCCCCGGATGCTCGGTCTTCACGGCCAGTCGCTGACTATGACTCCCGCGGGAGCGGTCCCGCCCATCGGGCCGTTGGGCATCAAAGTCGCGTCCATGGATTTCTTCCTAGGGGCTGCGTCCCCGGTAAGATGGAAAGGGCCGATGGATGTCAGCCCGGTTTGGCTGGGCCTGATGGAGATGAACGTCATCCGGGAATTTCTGGCCGACGTCGTCTGGGGGGAGTTGGACTATCTGCTCGCGGATCTTCCTCCCGGAGCCGCCGCGGACAAACCGCCCGTCATCGCCGGGTTCATTCCCGATTTGGCGGGTGCGATCGTGGTGACAACTCCGTCCGAGGTCGCCTCCGATGTCGTTCAGAAATCCGTCACCTATGCCCGGGACATGGGGATCAAGGTGCTGGGCATTGTCGAAAACATGAGCGAATACCGCTGCCCGTCCTGTGGGGAACAAAACGAATTGTTCGAGGGCAATACCGAAGCCATGTGCGAAGTGTTGGATCTCCCCCTTCTTGGCCGTATCCCCTTTGACCGAAAGCTTGCCCGCACCTTCGACAAGGGCGAACCGTTGCTGGATGAGACGTATCCGACTATCCAGCGGTACCAGGAAATCGCCGGGCGTATTCGAACGCTGCTGGATTACAAGAAGGTCCTGGCCGAAAAATTGTGACGCTCATCCAAGAGGAGATGCCATGAAATTCGTGTGTCTCAATTGCGAAACCTACATGAACTTCGAAAAGGTCGAAAAACCCGGAGAAGGGTCGCTCGGGGTGTTTTTCGGCTGCCCGTCCTGCGGGGCTAAATTTTCGATGGTTACCAATCCAGGCGAAACGCAAATGGTCAGTTCGCTGGGCGTCAAATTGGGCGGCAGAACCGTCGCGCCCGAGCCGTTCGAAATGACCAGAGGAACCCTGAAAGACGAAGCATCGGCGGGATCCGGCCAGATGGCGGCCTACTTAAATGAGAAGATTCAGGCCGGTCAACCGGTGGCTGCATCACCCGCCGCGCCCCCCAAGAGCGGCGACAAGACGGGAAGCAGCGGCTGTCCCTTTTCCGCCATGGTGGCCGAGATGGGACTCACGTCCTCCGGGCAGCCGGCCAACGGCGCACCCGCAAAATCGGAGTTCACCTGGACGGCGGATGCCAAGGAAAAACTTGATCGGCTGCCAGTTTTCGTCAAGCCGATGGTTCAGAGCAGCGTGGAAGCCTACGCCAGAAAGCAAGGTTATACGACCATCACATTGCAAGTGATGGATGACTCCAAGAATGACTCACCCAACGGCATTGCCTGGACGCGTGAAGCGGAGCAGCGGCTCGACAATATCCCCGACTTTATCCGCCCGATGGCCCGCAAGGAAATCGAGCGGCTGGCCAAAGAGCGCGGCGTTGCGACGATCACGGCGCAGGTGATGGACGACGCCAAAGATAAGTTCATGAAATTCATGTAGATGAGCATCCAGTCGGGATTGATTTCCATACAGGCCTGTCCGGCATCCCGGATAGGCCTTTTCTTTACCTGCCCGGCCGAACATGTACGAATGACTCGCCGGCTTGCCGGACTCCTCCTGTGCACATTCCTCTGGATCTCCCTGATGCCGTCTCTGTTGTCCGCTCAGCATGGCGAATTGCATCATGCGGCAGTCACGCCCGGCTCTCATCATGACGGACATGCCGGCTCCTCGGATGGCTGGGAGGGTTCTCCCGCCGGCATCGCATATTCCGAGCGCAATCACCATGTGGCAGGGCTGTTCGTGGTGTTGATCGGACTGACGGAGCTAAGCTATGCCTTCCGATGGTCTGCGCTGAGCTGGGCCAGATTCGTCACGCCGGTTGCCATGCTTACGACCGGTCTGTTTTTGGTCATTTGGAGTGACCACGAGGCCTGGCCGATCGGCTCACTGAGCTTCGCCCAATCGTTCTTTGGGCAGGAGTTGGAGATTGTTCAGCACAAGCTCTTCGGACTGGCGGCTCTTGCAGTCGGCTCGATCGAACTGCTACGGCGGCTCGGCAGGCTGCGCCGTGCCGTCTGGATGGCGCCCTTTCCGCTCATGGCGGTCGTGGGCGGCCTGATGTTGTTCGCTCATTCCCATGGCGACCATCCGGCCGGGGCAAAAATCGCCCTTCATCATGCCGTGATGGGGACGATGGCGGTGACGGCAGGCTCGAGTAAATTGCTGTCTGGCTGGATGAAGGAGCAACAGACGCCGTCACGATGGGAGGTCGTCTGGGCCTGTCTGATCGTGGTCATCGGCACGCAATTGCTGATCTATTCTGAATAGCGCTCATCTGCTCATCTGGTTGAGCGGGCTGATTGATCCGGCGGCGGCCGCCCTGGCCCTTGCAATTGACACCCTTCCGAACCCTGTGTTACCTGTACCGAATCGGCGCAAGACGAATATCTGCCAAGACAGTCGATTTCTGGATCGACTGAGGAGTGTGAGTCATGGGCGGCCACAGTCATTGGGCCACGATCAAACGACACAAATCGGCTCAAGATGCGAAGCGCGGCAAGATCTTTACTCGGATTATCCGAGAGTTGACCATCGCCGCCCGTGGCGGGGGCGATCCCGACGGTAACCCGCGGCTGCGGCTGGCAATCGCAAAGGCCAAAGAAGCCAACATGCCGGGCGACACGATGAAAAAGGCCATTCAACGCGGCACCGGAGAGCTCCCCGGAGTCTCCTATGAAGAATTCACCCTCGAAGGGTACGGCCCCGGTGGGACGGCCGTGCTGCTTGAAATCACCAGCGATAACCGCAATCGTACGGTCGCCGAAATCCGCAGCCTGTTCACAAAGAACCACGGGAACATGGCTGAAGCGGGCGCGGTGGCATGGCAATTCCAGAAGAAGGGACTCCTGACCATCGACAAGGGCAAAGTCGAGGAGGATGCCCTGCTCTCGCTGGTGTTGGACGCCGGAGCGGAAGACGTCAAATCCGGGGAGAAGAATTTTGAGATCGTTACCAATCCCCAGGACTTCGAGGCCGTCAAGAAGGCTCTGGTCGACGCGAAAGTCGATACGTCGCTTGCCGAGCTGACATTTGTCCCGCAGAATACGATCCGGCTTGAGGAGAAATCTGCGGAGCAGATGCTCAAGCTCATGGAAGTCATGGACGAACACGATGACGTGCAGAAGGTGCACGCCAACTTCGACATTCCGGACGACGTGATGGAAAAAGTCGCCGCGGCGGCGGCCGGGTAGCCGCGGGCCGTTCCCTTCCGCCTTGGATTCTCGCACGACGGTTTCATGATCGCCTCACTGACAGGCCGATTGGCCTTCAAGGCGCCGACGCATCTGACCCTGGACGTACAGGGGGTCGGGTACGACGTCTGGATCCCACTGAGCACGTATTACGGACTGCCCGACCTGAACGCCTCGCTTTCCCTGAACATCCATACCCATGTCCGCGAGGACGCGATTCAGCTCTTCGGTTTCAGCAGCCGGCAGGAGAAGGAGGCATTCTTGCTGTTGACGACCGTGTCCGGCGTCGGACCGAAGACCGCGTTGGGAATTCTTTCCGCCTTGCCAGTGTCCGATCTGGCATCGGCCATTCAAACGGGCGACGTGGACAAGCTCGAAACGGTTCCAGGGATCGGCAAGAAATCTGCCGGCCGTCTCGTCTTGGAACTCAAGGACAAACTGGGCAAACTGCACCCCAGCCTGAGCACTTCAAGCCCAGGTTCCGAGCAGCCGCACGACCGGACCGTTGAGGATGCGCTCTCGGCGCTGACGAATCTCGGCTATCGGCCGCAAGACGCCAAAGAGGCGTTAAAACGCGTTCGACAAGAACGGCAGGCGATCCTCAGCCTGCAGGACCTCATTCGCAATTCGTTGAAGGAGCTAGCCAGGGGGTAACTCATGACGACCAGGATCGGTGATCGCCCGATTGTGCGAGCCTTCAGCGCCGTGATCATCGCGGGCGTGATCATCGCGGGATTGTTCATCGCGCCCCCCGGCCGCGCGGAGGCAGCCGATGCGGGCATGGAGCCAAAGAGCAGCCGCAAAACCTGCGGCAAGTGTCCGGACGGCTACGCCGTCGTCGGGGTGACGCAGGCGCCGACCATCTGTAAAGACGGGGATCCCACTTTGGTGGAATGCGTTCCGTTGGGAGGCAATATGCTGTCGGTCTGCGGGACCTGCCCCGACGACTATCGCGAGATCGGCCGGTCATCTCTGCCGTCTCGATGCGGCAATCACGAGGGCGGAACGCTCACTCAATGCCAGCTGCAGAAATTGGAATCGAACATGCCGGACCCGACGCAAGGCGGAAGGACCTGCCCTCCTGATTGCGGCAGTACGGCGACACCGGGCCAGGGGACTCTCCCTCCTCCGGCCAGATATCTTCCGACACCGGACAATCCGTCCCGATAACGAATCGCAGCCGACAACGAGCGGAACAATGCCGCAACGAGTGGCCAGTCCACAAGCGACGGACGAAGAGCGAAGCATGGAAAACGTGCTTCGTCCTCAATCCCTCGACGACTACGTCGGGCAGCCTCGCATGAAGGAATCCCTGCGGATCTGTATCGAGGCGGCCAAGCAGCGGCGCGAGACGCTGGACCACACCATCTTTTATGGTCCGCCCGGACTGGGCAAGACCACGATCGCCCACATCATCGCCCGTGAAATGGGTGGGACGCTTCAGGCCACCTCGGGCCTGGTGCTCGCCCATGCCGGCGATCTGGCGGCCGTGCTCTCGAACCTTCAGGAGCATGATGTCCTGTTCATCGACGAAATCCATCGGCTGCCCGCCGCAGTGGAGGAAGCCCTCTATCCGGCCATGGAGGATTTTCAGCTGGACTTGGTCGTCGGACAAGGGCCTGCGGCCCGTACCGTCAAGCTTGATCTCCCTCGATTCACACTGGTCGGAGCGACGACCAAGGCCGGTGCGTTGACTTCCCCTCTGCGCGATCGGTTTGGGCTGGTGTACCGGCTCGATTTTTATACGCCGGTCGAACTCCGGCAGATCGTGACACGCTCGGCCGGTCTGTTGAACATTCCCATCGAACCGACCGGAGCGGACGAAATCGCCGTGCGTGCGCGAGGAACCCCCCGGATCGTCAATCGTTTGGTCAAACGCGTCCGTGATTATGCGCAAGTCAAAGCCGAGGGGCGAATTACGCGGGCCGTGGCCCAGGATGCCTTGGCTTGGCTCGGAGTGGACGCGGCAGGCTTCGACGAGATGGATCGGAAGATCCTCCTGACGATCATCGAAAAATTCGGCGGCGGGCCGGTGGGAGTCGAGTCCCTGGCGGCAGCCGTGCAGGAAGATCGGAGCACCCTCGAAGACGTCCACGAGCCTTACCTTATCCAGGCCGGCTATCTCGAACGAACCGGACGCGGCCGGCAGGCCAGCAAGCTTGCCTATGACCACTTCAATAAGCGGTCCGACTTGCTGCTCTAGTCTCATCATGCCTGCGCAACCGCAACAGACCGACGAAAAACTCCCGAGGCGTCAGTTCGCGTGCGAGAAGATCTGAGATGCTGACAGCAGGCGGTTCGACAGCCAAGCGATGAATCCGGCGACGATCAGTCTCGTCGTGTTTGCGTGTGTGTTAGGCGGGACACTCGGTGGGATGTGGCTGCGGGCCAAATTGCCCAAGCATCACCTCGACGCCGAATCGAAAGACACCGTCAAGGTGGGAATCGGACTCATCGCCACCATGACTGCGCTCGTGCTCGGTCTGGTGACGGCTTCTGCCAAGAATTCCTTTGATTCCACGAATGCCACCGTGAAGCAGGCGGCCATGACCATCCTGGCCATCGATCGTACGCTCGCCCGTTACGGACCTGAAGCGAGCGGGATTCGTAAAAACATCCGGCAGGCGCTGGAGATACGGATCGAGCACATTTGGGGGCGAGGCCTCTCGACGCGCGCCGACCTCGATAGTACCAGTATTCAACCGGATCTGAGCGCGGAACGGTTGGCCGACGCCATCCGCGCGCTCACGCCCAGAGACGAG
>Ga0268299_1003364_pt1 | contig 14973 bp, 9 predicted proteins | sample NOBtaG_FD_193484 | JGI IMG/M metagenome (GOLD analysis project Ga0268299, IMG submission 193484) | Activated sludge microbial communities from bioreactor in Nijmegen, Gelderland, Netherland - NOB reactor | ecosystem: Engineered > Bioreactor > Aerobic > Activated sludge | place: Netherlands...
GACGTCGTCGCCGTCCTGGCCGTCCATGCGGTCGTTCCCGTCGTGGCCGTAGAGGTAGTCGCGCTCCGTGCCGCCGTAGAGGTAGTCGTCGCCGCCGGCCCCGACGCAGACGTCGCTGCCGCTCTCGCCCCAGCAGACATCCCAGCCGGCCCCGCCCCAGAGGGTGTCGTTCCCGTCGCCGCCGTACATCCAGTTGTTGTCGCCCTCGTCGGTCAGCCAGTCGTTCCCCGCCCGGCCGACGAGGACGTCGCCGCCGAGCTGGCCGAGGAACGTGTCGGCCCCGGACCCGCCGTAGGCGACGTCGTTCCCCGCGCCGCAGTAGCCGAGCGTGTTAAGGGCCGTGTCGTTGACGAACCAGTCGTTGCCGTCCCCGCCGGCGTAGATGATCGAGCTGATCCCGGCCGCGGCGTGGCTCGTGTACGCGCCGTTCTCGTACACCGTGACCGTGGTGCCGCCGTTGCTGGAAAAGACGCTGTGGTAGTCGTTGGTCGAGCCGCCGACGACGTAGAGGACGCCGCCGGAGATGGTCGAGTACGGGACGACGCGGTCCTCGAGGGCCTCGACGCTCGGGCGGGTCGGGTTCGTGTGCATCGCTATTCTCCTCGGGACGAGGGCCTGACGGGATCGGAATCGTGTCACCGTGGGCAGTACCGGCCCGACCGGGCGTTGTGACATCCCCGCGGAATTTTTTTCCGGCCGGGCCGGGGTGATCGGCCGACCGGGGAAGGGAACGAAGCGCCTCCCCCGCTCCTCGCCGTCCGGGCGAGGGGGGCGGCGGGGCGAGGTGATAGAGCGTTGTCAATCCATCTGGTCTTCGCCGTTGGTGACGGTGTCGTCGCCGGCCTCGCCGCGGAGGTAGTCCCAGCCGTCGCCGCCGTCGAGGGCGTCGTCGCCATCGCCGCCGTACAGCGTGTCGTCGCCGTACTCGCCGTACAAGGTGTCGTTCCCGCCGTCGCCGTAGGCGGCGTCGTTGCCGAACCCGGCGTCGAGATAGTCGTCGCCGTCGCCGCCGGTGGCGACGTCGGCCCCGTCGCCGCCGTAGAGGTAATCGGTCCCGCCGTCGCCCGAGAGGGCGTCGTCGCCGTCCCCGGCGTCGAGGATGTCGCCGCCCTCCCCGCCGGAGGCGACGTCGTCCCCGCCGCCGCCCGCGAGGCTGTCGCTGCCCGCCCCGCCGAGGAGGGTGTCATTGCCGGTGGCGCCGGCGAGGGTGTCGTGGCCATCCCCACCGGTGACGGCGTCGGCCCCGGCGTCGCCGGAGCAGGCGTCGTCGCCGTCCTGGCCGTCCATACGGTCGTCGCCGTCGCCGCCGAAAAGGGAGTCGTTGTCCGCCCCGCCGTAGAGGTCGTCGTCGCCGCCGCCGCCGTTCAGGAAGTCGGTGCCGGCGTCGCCCCAGCAGACGTCCCAGCCGGCCCCGCCCCAGAGGGTGTCGTTCCCGTCGCCGCCGTAGAGCCAGTTGTTGCCGACATCGCCGTGGAGGTGGTCGTTCCCGCCCGCGCCGGCGAGGGTGTCGTTGCCGTCGTTGCCATACAACTGGTCGTTGCCGGCCCCGCCGGCGACGAGGTCCTGGCCGGCGTCGCCGGAGGCGACGTCGTCGCCGTCCTGGCCGTCGAGCTGGTCGTTGCCGGCCCCGCCATAGAGGTAGTCGGTGTCCGCACCGCCGTAGAGGTAGTCGTCGCCGCCGGCCCCGACGCACACGTCGGTGCCGGCGTCGCCCCAGCAGACGTCCCAGCCGGCCCCGCCCCAAAGGGTGTCGTTCCCGTCGCCGCCGTAGAGCCAGTTGTTGTCGCCCTCGTCGGTGAGCCAGTCGTTGCCCGCCCGGCCGACGAGGACGTCGCCGCCGAGCTGGCCGAGGAACGTGTCGGCCCCGGAGCCGCCGTAGGCGACGTCGTTCCCCGCGCCGCAGTAGCCGAGGACGCTGAGGGCCGTGTCGTTGACGAACCAGTCGTTGCCGTCCCCGCCGGCGTAGATGATCGAGCTGATCCCGGCCGCGGCGTGGCTGGTGTAGGTGCCGTTCTCGTAGACGGTGACGGCGGTGCCGCCGTTGCTGGAGAAGACGCTGTGGTAGTCGTTGGCGAAGCCGCCGACGACGTAGAGGACGCCGCCGGAGATGGTCGAGTACGGGACGACGCGGTCCTCGAGGGCCTCGACGCTCGGGCGGGTCGGGTTCGTGTGCATCGCGGTTCTCCTCGGGACGAGACGTGGGGCCGGACCGGTTCGGGATTGTGCCGCCGTGGGCAGTACCGGCCCGACCGGGCGTTGTGACAACCCGCGCCCCGATTTTTTTGCGGCCGCGTCGCCTCGCCGGCGGCGGTCAGGCGAGCTGGCCGCGGGGGAGACGAGAACCGACACGACCCCGCCGCCCCCGACAATCGGGACGGCGGAGTCGTCGGGCCGGGCCCACCCGGCGTCAGTCGAGCTGGTCCTCGCCGTTGGTGACGTAGTCGTAGCCGTCCTCGCCGCGGAGGTAGTCCCAGCCGTCGCCGCCGTCGAGGAAGTCGAGGCCGGTCCAGCCGAGGAGGGTGTCGTTGTCGCCCTCGCCGTAGAGGATGTCGTTGCCGGCCCAGCCGTCCATGTAGTCGTTGCCGGCCCCGCCGTAGAGGGTGTCGTCGCCGTCGCCGCCGAAGACGGTGTCGTCGCCGGTCCAGCCGTCGACGGAGTCGCCGTCGGTGCCGCCGTTGAGGTAGTCGTTGCCGGCGTCGCCGAAGAGGGTATCGATGCCGGCCTCGCCGTACAGGGTGTCGTTGCCCGCCTGGCCGTCCAGGTAGTCGTCGCCGTCGCCGCCCAGGAGGGCGTCGAGGTCACCGCCACCGTAGAGGCTGTCGTTGCCGGCCCCGCCGTACAAGGAGTCGTTGTCATCGCCGCCGCGGAGGACGTCGTTGCCGTCGCCGCCGTCCACGGAGTCGTTGCCAACCTCGCCGGTCAGGGTGTCGTTGCCGGCCTCGCCGTACAGGACGTTGTTGCCGTAGAAGCTCTCGATGGAGTCGTCGCCGGCCCCGCCGAAGAGGGTGCTGTTGTATCCGCCGGTCAGGGTGTCGTTGCCGCCCTGACCGTACACGACGTCGGGGCCCGACCAGCCTGACAGCCTGTCGTCGTCGTCGCCGCCGCAGAGGGTGTCGGTGCCTTGCTCGCCGCGCATGTAGTCGTTCCCGGCCCCGCCGTCCATCGAGTCGTCGCTGGCGTTGGCGTCGTGGTCGATGAAGGGGTAGATCGTGTCGCCGATCATGATGTCGTTGCCGCCCTGGCCGTACAGGGTGTCGTGGCCGCCGTGGCCGTAGAGCTCGTCGTTGCCGTCCTGGCCATCCAGGAGGTCATTCCCGACGCCGCCGTACACGTTGTCGTGGCCGCCCTGGCCGTGCAGGGTGTCGCTGCCTTCCCCGCCGTAGACCGAGTCGTCGCCGTCCATGCCTTCCATGTGGTCGCCGCCGGCCTCGCCATGGAGCGTGTCCTGGCCGGCCTCACCGTAGACGTAGTCGTTCCCGCCGCCGGCGTAGCACTGGTCGTCGCCGTCGCCGCCCCAGAGGGTGTCGACCCCGCCCCCGCCGTGGAGCGTGTCGCGCTCCGCCCCGCCGTAGAGGTAGTTGTCGCCGCCCCGGCCGTTGAGGAAGTCGGCCCCGCCCTCGCCGAGGAGGGTGTCGTTGCCGGACCCGCCGTAGACCGTGTCGTTCCCGGTGCCGCCGTAGGCGTACGCCCCGGTGGCGGTGTAGTTCTCGAAGTAGTCGTTGCCGGACCCGCCGATGTAGACGATCGCGGTGATCCCGGCCGCGGCGTGCTGGGTGAAGGTGCCGTTCTCGTAGACGGTGACCGTCGCCCCGCCGTAGTCGGACCAGACGGCGTGCACGTCGTTGGCGGCGTCGCCGACGACGTAGAGGTAGCCGCCGGAGATGGTCGAGTACGGGACGACGCGGTCTTCGAGGGCCTCGACGCTCGGGCGGGTCGGATCGGTGCGCATCGCGATTCTCCTCGGGGCGAGACGGGGTACGGAGCCGGTCGGGTGCTGTGACGCCAGGGACAGTACCGGCCCGCCCGAGGGTTGTGACACGGCCGCGCCTTTTTTTCTCGGCGAGGTCGCCGCGCCGCCCCAAAGACGACACGCCCCCGCCGCCCTCGTTTCGGAGCGCGGCGGAGGCGTCGTGAGCCGGCGTCGGCCCGGCGTCAGTCGCGCTGGTCCTCGCCGCGGGTGACGTAGTCGTCACCGTCCTCGCCGCGGAGGTAGTCCCAGCCGTCGCCGCCGTCGAGGTGGTCGTTGCCGATCCAGCCATAGAGGGTGTCGTTGTCGCCCTCGCCGTAGAGGTAGTCGTTGCCGGTCCAGCCGTCGAGGAAATCGTTGCCGGTCCAGCCGAGGAGGGTGTCGTTGTCGCCCTCGCCATTGAGGACGTCGTTGCCGGTCCAGCCGTCCAGGTAGTCGTCGCCGTCGCCGCCCCGGAGGGTGTCGTTCCCGGCGTCGCCGTAGAGGGTGTCGTTCCCGGCGTCGCCGTCCAGGTAGTCGTCGCCGTCGCCGCCCCGGAGGATGTCGTTCCCGGTCCAGCCGTGGAGGACGTCGTTTCCGTCGCCGCCGTCCAGGGAGTCGTTGCCGGTATGGCTCAGGAACTGTTCTTCGGAATCGCCGAAGAGGGTGTCGTTGCCGGCGTCGCCGTACAGGGAGTCGTTGCCGCCCGCGCCTTCCAGGTAGTCGTTGCCGCCGCCGCCGTCCAGGGCGTCGTCATCCCACCCGCCGGCGAGGGTGTCGTCACCGAGGCCGCCGTTCATCGTGTCGTTGCCGGAGTTGCTGGACAGGTAGTCGTCGCCCTCGCCGCCGTGGATGGCGGTGTGGCCGTGACTGCCGTAGAGGGTGTCGTTGCCGCTGCCGCCTTCGACGGTGTCGTTGCCGCCTGCCTGGCCGCTGACGACCGAGTCGTCGCCGTCGTTGCCGTACACGGCGTCGTTGCCGTGCCAGCCGTACAGGGTGTCGTTGCCCGCCCCGCCGTGCAGGACATCGTCGCCGCCCCAGCCGTCCAGCCAGTCGTTGCCGTCGCCGCCGTACATCGTGTCGTCCCAGTCGGTGTGAACCCAGGGGCTGTTGCCACCGTAGATGGCCAGGGTATCGTTACCCGACTCACCGTGCAGGAGGTCGTTGTCGTCGTTGCCGGGATCGCCACCAATACCGACGCCGCCATCGAGCCAGTCGTTGCCGTCGCCGCCCCAGCCGGTGTCGCCTCCCTGGCCGCCGAAGATGATGTCGTTGCCGCCCTGGCCGTACACGATGTCGTTGCCGGCCTCGCCGTACACTTGGTCGTCGCCTTCCTGGCCGTCCACGATGTCGCCGCCGCCGCCGCCGTAAAGGGAGTCGTGGCCCGCCTCGCCGTAGACGAGGTCGTTGCCGCCGTTGCCGTAGCACTGGTCGTCGCCGTCGCCGCCCCAGAGGGTGTCGACCCCGGCCCCGCCGTAGAGCGTGTCGCTCTCCGCCCCGCCGTAGAGGTAGTTGTCGCCGCCCCGGCCGTCGAGGAGGTCGACCCCGTCCTGGCCGAGGAGGGTGTCGTTGCCGGACCCGCCGTAGACCGTGTCGTCCCCGGTGCCGCCGTAGGCGTACGCCCCGGTGGCGGTGTAGTTCTCGAAGTAGTCGTCCCCGGACCCGCCGATGTAGATGATCGCGCTGATCCCCGCTGCGGCGTGCTGGGTGAAGGTGCCGTTCTCGTAGACGGTGACCGTCGCCCCGCCGTAGTCGGACCAGACGGCGTGCGTGTCGTCGGCGGCGTCGCCGACGACGTAGAGGTAGCCGCCGGTCAGGGTCGAGTACGGGACGACGCGGTCTTCGAGGGACTCGATCGCCGGACGGGTCGGATGGGAGCGCATGGCGATTCTCCTCGGGGCGAGACGGGGTACGGAGCCGGTCGGGTGCTGTGACGCCAAGGGCAGTACCGGCCCGCCCGGGCGTTGTGACAACCCGCGCCCCGATTTTTCCCGGCCGCGTCGCCTCGCCGGCGATCCGGCGTGCTGGCCGCCCCGGGCGAGACGAGGAACGACACGACCCCGCCGCCCCCCGACACGGGGACAGCGGGGTCGTCGGTGCGGGGCCGTCCGGTTCAGGTGATCTCGGCCTCGACGTTGATGACCCAGTCGAATCCGGGGTCGATGCCGAGGTAGTCCCAGCCGGAGCCGCCGTCGACGAAGTCGCTTTCGGTCCCGCCGTAGAGGATGTCCTGGCCGGCCTCGCCGTAGAGGAGGTCGCTGCCGGCACCGCCGTTGAGGAAGTCGTCGCCGCCCCCGCCGTACAGGGTGTCGTTGCCGGCCTCGCCGGCCATGAAGTCGTAGAGGCCCCCGCCGAGGAGGAGGTCGTTGCCGACGCCGGCGTAGAGGTAGTTTTCGCCGCCGCCGCCGGACAGGGTGTCGTTGTCCTCCGCGCCGTACAGGGCGTCGTTGCCTTCGCCGCCGTGGAGGGAGTCGTCGCCGAGGTCGCCGTACAGGAAATCCTGGCCGTCCCCGCCGGCCATGGTGTCGTGGCCGCCGTCGCCGTACATCTGGTCGTTGCCGATCCAGCCGCTCATGTAGTCGCTGCCCTCGCCGCCGCGGAGGGTGTCGTTGCCTTCCTCGCCGTCCAGGATGTCGTTCTCGGTCCCGCCGTCGAGGTAGTCGCCGCCGTCCAGGCCGTCGTCGCCGAAGGGGGCGTCGTAGCCGCCCGTGTCGCCGAAGAGGAAGTCGTAGCCGCCCTGGCCGTACAGGGTGTCGCTGCCGTCGTTGCCCAGGAGGGTGTCGTCGCCGGCCATGCCGTCCACGACGTCGTCGCCGGTGCCGCCGTCGAGGGAGTCGTGGCCCGCCTCGCCGTAGACGAGGTCGTTCCCGCCGCCGGCGTAGCACTGGTCGTCGCCGTCGCCGCCCCAGAGGGTATCGACCCCGCCCCCGCCGTGGAGCGTGTCGCGCTCCGTCCCGCCGTAGAGGTAGTCGTTGCCGCCCTGGCCGTCGAGGAGGTCGATCCCGCCCTCGCCGAGGAGGGTGTCGTTCCCGGTGCCGCCGTAGAGGGTGTCGTTCCCGGTGCCGCCGTAGGCGTACGTTCCGGTGGCCGTGTAGTTCGCGAACCAGTCGTTGCCGGACCCGCCGATGTAGATGATCGCCGTGATGCCGGCCGCGGCGTGCTGGGTGAAGGTGCCGTTCTCATAGACGGTGACGGTCGCCCCGCCGTAGTCGGACCAGACGGCGTGCACGTCGTTGGCGGCACCGCCGACGAGGTAGAGGTATCCGCCGGACAGGGTCGAGTACGGGACGACGCGGTCTTCCAGGGCCTCGACGCTCGGACGGGTCGGATGGGTGCGCATCGCGATTCTCCTCGGGATGAGATGTGGGCCGGAACCGTTTCGGTGATGTGATGCCAAGGGCAATACCGGCCCGCCTGGGCGTTGTGACTCGCCGCGTCCCGATTTCTTTCGGCGGGTCGGCCGCACAGGACGGGAAACGACGCGACGATCCGCCCCCCCCCAAGTCGGAGGGCGGAATCGTCGCGAAACGGGTCGGCCCGGATCCGGGGAGCGGCGACCGATCCGGGAGGCCGCTCCCGGAGCTTCCCGGTCGGTTGCCGGACGCCGGGTCAGTCGAGCTGGTCCTCGCCGTTGACGACGGTGTCGGTGCCGGCCTCGCCGCGGAGGTAGTCCCAGCCGGAGCCGCCGTCGAGGTAGTCGTTGCCGGCCCCGCCGTAGAGCGTGTCGCCGTCGGCCTCGCCGAGCAGGTAGTCGTTGCCGTCGCCGCCGACGAGCTGGTCGAAGCCGGTCCCGCCGTAGAGCGTGTCGTTGCCGACCTCGCCGTAGAGGGTGTCCTGCCCGGACCCGCCGTCCAGGACGTCGTCGCCTTCCCCGCCCCAGAGGGTGTCGTTCCCGGCCTCGCCGTACACGAGGTCGTTGCCGATGCCGCCGTCCAGGGAGTCGCTGCCGTCCCCGCTCTGGAGGGTGTCGTTCCCGGCCTCGCCGCGCTGGGTGTCCTGGCCGGTGCCGCCGTTCAGGGCGTCGTCGCCGTCCCCGCCCTCGAGGGAGTCGTCGCCGTCCAGGCCGTACAGGGCGTCGTTCCCGGCCTCGCCGTACAGGATGTCATGGCCGGTCCCGCCGTTCATGAAGTCGTCGCCGTAGAAGCCGTACAGGGTGTCGTTCCCGGCCTCGCCGTCCACGAGGTCGTTTCCGGTCCCGCCGTCCATGTAGTCGCCGCCGTCCCCGCCCTCGAGGGTGTCGTTGCCGGTTTCACCGAGGAGCCAGTTGGAGCCGGCCCCGCCGTCCGCGAAGTCGCCGCCTTCCCCGCACCAGACGGAGTCGTCGCCGGCCTCGCCGTACAGCTCGTCGTTACCGGCCACGCCGTTGAGGACGTCGTTGCCGATCCCGCCCCAGGCGGTGTCGTTGCCGTCGTCGCCGGAGAGGGTGTCGTTGCCTTCGTCGCCGTGCAGGCGGTCGTTCCCGGCCCCGCCGCCGGCGGAGTCCGCCCCGGCCCCGGCGTAGAGGCGGTCCTCGCCGAGGCCGCCGTCGAGGGTGTCGTTGCCGTCGTTGCCGTGCAGGTCGTCGTTGCCCGCCCCGCCGACGACGAGGTCGTGGCCCTCGTCGCCCGACGCGACGTCGTTGCCGTCCTGGCCGTCCATGCGGTCGTTGCCGGCGTGGCCGTACAGGAAGTCGGTGTCCGCCCCGCCGTAGAGGTAGTCGTCGCCACCGCCGCCGACGAGGACATCGACCCCGGCCTCGCCCTGGCAGACGTCCCAGCCGTCGCCGCCCCAGCAGACGTCGTTGCCGTCGCCGCCGTACATCCAGTTGTTGCTGTCGCCGTCATCCGCCAGCCAGTCGTTGCCGGCCCGGCCGACGAGGACGTCGCTGCCGAGCTGGCCGAGGAACGTGTCCGCCCCGGAGCCGCCGTAGGCGACGTCGTTCCCCGCGCCGCAGTAGCCGAGCGTGTTAAGGGCCGTGTCGTTGACGAACCAGTCGTTGCCGTCCCCGCCGGCGTAGATGATCGACGTGATCCCGGCCGCGGCGTGGCTCGTGTACGCGCCGTTCTCGTAGACCGTGACCGTCGCGCCACCGTTGCTGGTAAAGACGCTGTGGTAGTCGTTGGTCGCGCCGCCGACGACGTAGAGGACGCCGCCGGAGAGGGTCGAGTACGGGACGACGCGGTCTTCGAGGGACTCGACGTTCGGGCGGGTCGGATCGGTGCGCATCGCGATTCTCCTCGGGACGAGACGGGGCCGGAGCCGGTTGGGAATGTGCCGCCGTGGGCAGTACCGGCCCGACCGGGCGTTGTGACACGCCGCGTCCCGATTTTTTCGTCCGCGTCGCACCGCCTCGCCCCCGACGGTCAGTCGAGCTGGTCCTCGCCGCCGGCGACGGTGTCGTTGCCGTCCTCGCCGCGGAGGACGTCGTAGCCGTCGCCGCCGAGGAGGGAGTCGTCGCCGGTGAAGCCGTACAGGGTGTCGTTCCCCTCGTAGCCGTACAGGCTGTCGTTCCCTTCGAGGCCGTCCATGTAGTCGTTGCCGCCGTAGCCGTAGAGGCGGTCGTCGCCGAGGCCGCCGAGCATGGTGTCGTTGCCGGCCCCGCCATCGACCTCGTCCCGGTCGGCCCCGCCGATGAGCCAGTCGGCGTCGCCCTGGCCGTAGACGTTGTCGGTGCCCGCCCCGCCGTCGAGGGTGTCGATCCCGTCGCTGCCGTAGAGGTTGTCGCCGTCGGCGTTGCCGTACAGCTCGTCGCGGCCGGCGTTGCCGCTGATGACGTCCATGCCGTTGTCGCCGGAGATGACGTCGTCGCCGTCGTTGCCGTCGAGGCGGTCGTTGCCGTCGTGGCCGTAAAGGAAGTCGCGGTCCGCCCCGCCGAAAAGCGAGTCGTTGCCGGCCGAGCCGACCAGGACGTCGGTGCCGGCCTCGCCGTAGGCGAATTCGACGCCGGCCCCGCCCCAGCAGGTGTCGTTCCCGTCGCCGCCGTAGAGGTAGTTCCGCTCGGTGCCCTCCTCGCTCAGCCAGTCATTGCCGGCCCGGCCGGTCATCACGTCGGCCCCGGCCTGGCCGACGAACGTGTCGGCCGCCGAGCCGCCGAACAGGGTGTCGTCGCCGGCCCCGGCGTAGCCGAGCGTGGCGAAATAGGTGTCGTTGAAGAACCAGTCGTTGCCGTCGCCGCCGGCGTAGATGATCGACGTGATCGCCGCCGTGGCGTAGTTCGTGTACGCGCCGTTGTCGTAGACGGTGACCAGGCCGGGGGTGCTACTGACGAAGACGCCCTGGTAGTCGTTGCCGGAGCCGCCGACGACGTAGAGGACGCCGCCGGAGATCAGGGACGCCGGGACGAGACGGCCTTCGAGGGACTCGACGCTCGGCCGGGTCGGGGTGTTGGACATGGTTCGGTTCCTGGACGTGGCCTCATGGGACGGAAAACAACACGCCTCCCCCGCCCTCAAGTTGGAGTGCGGGGGAGGCGTTGTGACGCGGCGTCCGTCCGGCGTCAGTCCATCTGGTCCTCGCCGTTGACGACGGTGTCGTCGCCGGCCTGGCCGCGGAGGTAGTCGAAGTCGTCGCCGCCGTTGAGGAAGTCGTCGCCGTCGTTGCCGTACAAGGTGTCGTCGCCGGCCTGGCCGTAGAGGATGTCGTCGCCAGCCCCGCCGGAGAAGAAGTCGTCGCCGGCCTGGCCGTACATCCAGTCGGCACCCGCCCCGCCCAGGAGGGTGTCGTCGCCGTCGCCGCCGAAGAGGGTGTCGTCGTCCGACTCGCCGTACAAGGTGTCGTTGCCGGCCCCGCCGTCGAGGCTGTCGTCGCCGAGGCCGCCATCGACCGTGTCATTGCCGTCGTTGCCGTACAGGACGTCGACGCCGGCCCCGCCGAGGACCGTGTCGTTGCCTGTGTCGCCGGAGGCGACGTCGTTGCCGTCCTGGCCGTACATCTGGTCGCTGCCGGCCTGGCCGTACAGGAAGTCGTTGTCGTTCCCGCCGTAGAGGTAGTCGTTCCCGCCGCCGCCGACGAGGACATCGCTCCCCGCCTCGCCGTAGGCGACGTCCCAGCCGACGCCGCCCCAGCAGGTGTCGTCGCCGTCCCCGCCGTAGAGCCAGTTGTTGTTGCTGCCGTCGTCGGCGAGCCAGTCGTTGCCGCCCCGGCCGACGAGGACGTCGCTGTTGAGCTGGCCGAGGAACGTGTCCGCCCCGCCGCCGCCGTAGGCGACGTCGTTCCCGGTGCCGCAGTAGCCGAGCACGCCGAAGAACGTGTCGTTGACGAACCAGTCGTTGCCGTCGCCGCCGGCGTAGATGATCGACGTGAAAGCCGTCGTCGAGTAGTTGGCGTAGTCGCCGTTCTCGTAGACGGTGACGGCGGGAAGTTCGTCGGTGTAAAAGACGCTGTGGTAGTCATCGCCGGAGCCGCCGACGATGTAGAGGACGCCGCCGGAGATGGTCGAATACGGGACGACGCGCTCCTCGAGGGCCTCGATGCCGGGCCGGGGATGGGACTTGCTCACCGTCGCTCTCCGGAAAGTGGGACGCTGGGAATCGAACGGTCGCGGACCTCGGGGCCGGGTCCCCGACACCAGGCGTCGGGAACCCGGCCCACGCTGGCGTCAGGACAGCTGGTCCTCGCCGTTGGTGACGGTGTCGTTGCCGGCCTCGCCGCGGAGGAAGTCGTTGTCGCTGCCGCCGTTGAGGGAATCGTCGCCGTCGCCGCCCCAGAGGCTGTCGTTGTGCGACTCGCCATACAGGGAGTCGTTGCCGGCCCCGCCGACCATGAAGTCGTCGCCGGTGTAGCCGTACATCCAGTCGTTGCCGCCGCCGCCGGACAGGGTGTCGTTGCCGCTCCAGCCGTCCATGTAGTCGTCGCCGTCGCCGCCGATCAGGAAGTCGTCGCCTTCGCCGCCGTGGACGGTGTCGATGCCGCCACCGCCGTCGAGGGTGTCGTTGCCATCGACGCCGTACAGGACATCGACGCCGAGGCCGCCGAGGATGCTGTCGTTGCCCGCGTCGCCGGTGCAGAAGTCGTTGCCATCCTGGCCGTCCATGAAGTCGTTGCCGGCGTGGCCGTACAGATAGTCGGTCTCGGTGCCGCCGTAGAGGTAGTCATTGCCGCCGCCGCCGACGACGACGTCGCTGCCGGCCTCGCCGAGGCAGACGTCCCAGCCGTTGCCGCCCCAGGCGGTGTCATTGCCGTCGCCGCCGTAGAGCCAGTTGTTGTTGCCGCCGTCGTCGGACAGCCAGTCGTTGCCGCCCCGGCCGACGACGACATCGCTGCCGGCCTGTCCGAGGAACGTGTCCGCCCCGCCGCCGCCGTAGGCGACGTCGTCGCCGTTGCCGCAGTAGCCGAGGACGTTGAAGAACGTGTCGTTCGTGAACCAGTCGTTGCCGTCGCCGCCGGCGTAGATGATCGACCCGAACGTCGCGGTCGAGTAGCTGGCGTACGCGCCGTTCTCGTAGACGGTGACCTCGCTGCCGCCGTTGCTGTAGAAGACGGTGTGGGTGTCGTTGCCGGCCCCGCCGACGACGTAGAGGACGCCGCCGGAGATGGTCGAATACGGGACGACGCGCTCCTCGAGGGATTCGAGGTTCGGCTGCGGATGGGAAGTGCTCACGATCGCTCTCCGAGAACTGGGTTGGTTGTGACAAAAGGGGCCTTGCACCGTCTCGTTTGACGGCTGCGGCTCCCCTTCTGCCCACCCGGTCTCTCGGAGCCGGGGGTGGAAACCCGACAAAAATCTCCAGAAAGCCGGCGACGGCCCTCACCGGGAGGGCGGGTCGGCGAGAGATTCTTGTTCCCTCGCCGGGTCGGGCGCACTATCTTGAGCGTCTCACCCTGGAGGATCCGCCATGCAGTTCCGCTTCCGCTCCGCCGTCGGCCTGGTCGTGCTGGCCGGCGTATTCGCCAGCGTCGCCGTGTCGCAGGCCCCGCCGACCGACCTGAAGAAGGCGTACATTGACGGCACTGGCCCCGACTGGAAGACGCTCGGCAAGGACGACTTCGTCAACGTCAACTGCGACCCGGACACGTGGACCTGGACCGGCGACGCCGTCCGCTGCACCGGCAAGCCGGTCGGCGTCATCCGCTCCAAGAAGCCGTACACGAACTTCGAGCTGGTCCTGGAATGGAAGCACGAGAAGTCGGCCGGCAATTCCGGCGTCTTCGTCTGGACGCCGGAGGAGTCGCTGAAGGACCTCAAGCCGGGCGGCCTGCCGCACGGCATCGAGTGCCAGGTGCTCGACCACGGCTACAAGGAGAACTACGAGAAGTCGAGCAAGAAGATGGCGGACTGGTTCACGACGAACGGCGACGTGTTCCACGTCGGCAAGGCGAAGATGAAGCCGTTCCCGCCCCTGTCGCCGAACGGGTCGCGGAGCTTCCCGCGCCACAACACGACGAAGGGGTTCGGCGAGTGGAACCACTACTACATCCGGGCGATCAACGGCGAGGTGCGCCTCTGGGTCAACGGCGTCGAGGTCTCCGGCGGCAACAACGCCGAGCCGCGTACCGGGTTCGTTTGCCTGGAGTCGGAAGGGTCGCCGATCGACTTCAAGAACATCCGCATCCGCGAACTGCCGTGACGCGGCATCGCCGAGGTCGGGCCGGCTAACGCGACGGCGGCGAAGTTCCCCGCGGACTTCGCCGCCGTGCCGTTTTTGGCCGGCCGGGTACTATGGAGGCGGGGCGGAATCGAGGTCCACGGGACGAGGCGATGACGCGGCAGGGGGGGCCGACTTCCGTCGGGGCGGTCGTCCGCTTCCTGGACGGCGTCGCCTTGCGGTCGGCCGACGACCGGGAGTTGCTCGACCGCTTCGCGGCGACGCGCGACGAGGCGGCGTTCCGCGTCCTGGCCGAGCGGCACGGCCCGATGGTGCTCGGCGTCTGCCGGCGCGTCCTCGGCCGGCTGGCCGACGCGGAGGACGCCTTCCAGGCGACGTTCCTCGTCCTGGCCCGCCAGGCCGGGTCGATCCGCAAGGCGGACGGCCTGGCGGGCTGGCTGCACGGCGTCGCCCGCCGGGTGGCGATCAAGCTCCGGAGGGCCCAGCGCCGCCGGGTCCGCCACGAGCGCGCCGTCCGCCCGTCGCCGGGCCGGCCGCCGCTCGACGAGCTGACCCGGGCCGAGGTCAAGGCCGGCCTGGACGACGAGCTGGCCCGCCTGCCGGCCGAGTACCGCGAGGTACTCATCCTCTGCTACCTGGAGGGCCTCACCCGCAACGAGGCGGCCCGGCGGCTCGGCGTCGCGGTCGGCGTCGTCAAGGGCCGGCTCGAGCGCGGCCGGAAGCTCCTCGCCGACCGGCTCGCAAGACGGGGCCTCGACCTGTCGGCGTGCCTGCTGCCGGCCGTCCTGCCGCCGGAGGTCGTCGCGGTCGCGGTCCGGTCGGCGGCCCGCCTGGTCGGGGGAGGAGCGGTCGGTCCGTTCATCAACGAAATCCTCACAGGGATGGCCATGTCGAAACTGAAATGGCTCGGCGTCGCCGCCTGCGCGCTCCTTCTGGTCGTCGGTATCGGCGTCGGTCTGGCGATGCAGCCAGGTGGCCCGGCGGTCGGGCCTCCCGGAGCCGACGAGGTTTTCGTCCGTCGATCGGAGGCCCCGCCGGGGACGGGCAAAGCCCCGCCGCTGACGCTCGCCGAGCCGGTGCGGGCCGCTCGGTGGAGCGGCGACGGCCGGGTGATGGCGACCCTGAGTTCCCGCGTCGATACGGTCGATGGCAAGGAGGTGACACTCTCTCGCTTCCGGGTCTGGGACGCCGCCACCGCTAAGCTGAAGGCCGACCTCGGCGAACTCGAGTACCGCGGCCTCAACTCCTACGCCCTGTCGGCCGACGGCAAGGTGTTCGCCCTCAGCATCCGCGGCCGGATCGACGTCGGCGACAAGGTCGAGCTGTGGGACGCCGAGAAGGGGGCCCTGCTCCGGACGATCGAGATGGACTACGGCCGGAGCCGGGTCTGGTTCTCCTTCGCCCCGGACGGCGGCAGCCTAGCCGTCTGCGGCAGCGACGTCAAAGGCGACCGCCTGATCGGCACCGTTCGGCTGTTCGACACGACGACCGGCAAGCCGACGA
>Ga0268299_1003366_pt1 | contig 14963 bp, 13 predicted proteins | sample NOBtaG_FD_193484 | JGI IMG/M metagenome (GOLD analysis project Ga0268299, IMG submission 193484) | Activated sludge microbial communities from bioreactor in Nijmegen, Gelderland, Netherland - NOB reactor | ecosystem: Engineered > Bioreactor > Aerobic > Activated sludge | place: Netherlands...
TGCTGCGAGCCGCTCACGACGAGGATCTGCTCGGGCTCGCAGCGTACGCCACGGCCGCGCAGCAGGTAGCCGGCGAGCGCGGCTCGCAGCGCCGTCGATCCCTGCGGGTGTCCGTAGTCGTAGTACGCCGCCGAGGCGCGGCGGGCGCGACGCCCGAGGCAGCGCTGCCAGATCTGCACCGGGAAGTCCTGGAGCGCCGGCGCGCCGTAGCGGAAGTCGTAGGGCAGGCGGGGACGACCGCTGACGTACGAGCTGAAGATCGGACGCGTGCGGCGGTCCGTGAGAAAGGTGCCGAACGGCGAGAGGCGTGGCGGGCCCGGCGGCGCTTCGGCCGCGAGCGTGGCCGGCGTCGCGGGCTTCGCGCGGCCGGGCGTCGGCGGGACGTCGTGCACGAAGGATCCGGACCCGCGGCGCCCGTCGAGATAGCCTTCCGCGGCGAGCTGCTCGTAGGCGAGCAAGACGGTCGTGCGCGACACGCCGAGCTCGTTCGCGAGCGTCCGCGTCGCCGGGAGGCGCGTGCCGGGCGGGACGACGCCGTCGAGGATGCCGGCGCGGAGCGCGCGATGGAGCTGCCGGAAGAGCGGGCCGTCGCCGTCGAGCCGAATCCACATGCGGGCACCTCCGAGTGGTCTTATCGAGACCGCAAAAAGTGGATTACTAGAAGCACCAACGCCGCGCTTCCGCTAGATCGCGGCATCGCGAGAACGAAGGAGCATACGCCATGGAGCAAGCGCGGAGCGTGGTCGAAGGGTTCATCGTCGGGTCGCCGTACGGCAAGCTGCTCGGCATCACGAGCGAGGCGATCGAGGCCGATCGCGTCCGCGTGCGGCTGCCGTTTCGGGAGGCCGTCACGACGATCGGCGACATGGTGCACGGCGGCGCGATCGCGTCCCTCGTGGACGTCGCGGCGACGGCGGCGTGCTGGGCGAGCCCGTCGGTGGACCCGGCGTCGCGCGGCACCACCATCGGATTCAGCATCAACTATCTGAACGCCGGGCGCGGGCAGGATCTGATCGCGACGGCCGAGGTCATTCAGCGCGGCAAGGCGATCGTCGTCTGCCAGGTGTCGGTGCGCGACGGCGCCGGCGTCGAGGCGGCGCGCGCCACCGTCACCTACAAGCTTTTCGGAGGGAAATGAGATGATCCTCTACTCGGGCCCCATGAGTCTCTTCACCGGCAAGGTGCGCATCGCCCTCGACGAGAAGGGCCTCGACTACGAGCTGGTCAGCGTGCCGTTCTCGCGCGCCGGCTACGAGCCGAAGCACCCGAAGGTCGTCGAGCTGAACCCGAAGCGCCAAGTTCCGGTGCTCGTCGACGGCGAGCTCGCGATCTACGACTCGACGATCATCCTCGAGTACCTGGAGGAGCGGCATCCAACCCCGCCGCTCTATCCAAGCGACCCGGCGGCGAAGGCGCGCTGTCGCGTGCTGGAAGCGGCGGCGGACGAGATCCTCTTCCAGCCCGTGTGGGATCTCATCCGCGAGGTCTTCTACAAGCCCGACGGCGCCGGCCGCGACGTGACGCTCGTCGAGAGCGGCAAGGTGGCGATCGCGGCCCACTACGATCGGCTGGAGCGCCAGCTCGGCGAGCAGCCGTTCCTGTGCGGCGAGCCGACCGTCGCCGACATCGCCTACTTCATGACGATCACGTTCGCGACGAGCCTCGGCCAGGGCCTGACCGAGCGGCATCCCGGCCTGCAAGCCTGGTATGCCCGCGCCCTCGCGCGCCCCGCCTACGCCCGCGAGGTGGACCGCCTGATGACCGCCAACCGCGCGCTCGCGTCGTAGCGCGCGCGGCGGCCCGATTTAGAACCGACGGAATTCCAGGTCGTACTGGAAGTTCCGGACGCTGCCGTCGGTGAACTCGACCTGCACGCGTGCCAGGTTCGAGCGATCGAAGAACATCCGGATGCGCTGCACGTCGGGGAGGTTCGTGTCCGGCGTGATCTCGTACGTGACCGTGCCGGACGGGAAGGTGTCGGGCCCTCGCACCTCGAGGCTGTTCACGACCAGGAGGAAATCGGACGTCTCGAACTGGTCGAAAAGCGGGGACGCGAGGAGGCTGCCGCTGTACTTGTAGCCGTCGTCGAGCGGGCTGCTGCGGAGGCTGCCGTCGAAGCTCACCGACTCGTCGGTCCGCTGATCGACGACATCGATGACGATGATCGGATCGTCGCCCGCGTCCTCGGCGTCGCCGCTGATGAGGCTGTTGTCGAGCAGGCAGTCGGAGAACGAGGCGTCGAGCTGGCCCTCGAAGAACGTGAGGTCGAGCGTGCCGTCGGCGCGGTTGATGCACTCGATCGTCTGGTCGACCCGCTCGTCCCGATACTCGACGAACGTATTCAAGACGTCGGTGACCATCGGCTCGGTCCGCTGGATGAGGTGGGAGAGCTGGCGGCTCGGCGTGCCCTCGAGCGGGATGCAGTTGTCGCTGATCGGCAGGAGAGCGGCTTTGCGGAGCACGAGCACGCCGTCGGTGACCCCGATCGAGCCGTTCACGTCGACGTCGCAGATCAGCTTGGTGCAATTGCTGGACAGTCCGGCGGCCGAGCGCAGCACCTGGACGCCGTCGGTCACGCTGACGGAGCCGTTGTCGTCGACGTCGCCGCAGATGTCGAAGATCTGGGCCGCGGCGGGCGCGGGACGGATGGCCGTGAGGGCGACCGCCACAGCGATCGCGGCGAGACACTGGAGGGAATTCGTACGTACGTTCATGGTCGGGGAAAGATCCCCCGAGGCCACGCGCGTAGTCAAGACGGAGATTGCGGAGGGCCGGGGCGCTCGCGTAGGAACCCGCCCATGCGTTCCGTATGGATTCCGAAGGTCGGTGCCCCCGACGTCCTGGAGCTGCGCGAGGGTCCTGATGTCCACGCCGGACCGGGCGAGGTGCGGATCCGCGTCGTCGCCTCCGGGGTGAATTTCGCCGACGTCATGGCGCGGATGGGCCTCTATCCCGACGCGCCGAAGCTCCCGTGCGTCGTGGGGTACGAGGTCGCGGGTACGGTAGACGAGGTCGGCGGCGGGGCGAGCGGGTTCGCGGTCGGGGATCGCGTCCTCGCGTTCACCCGCTTCAAGGGCTACGCCGACCTCGTCGCCGTGCCGGCGGCCCAGGTCGCGGCGATGCCGGCGGAGATGAGCTTCGAGGAGGGCGCGGCGCTCCCGGTCAACTACCTCACGGCGATCCTCATGCTCGAGGTGCTCGGGAACGTCCGCCGCGGCGACCGGGTGCTCGTGCATGGCGCCGCCGGCGGCGTCGGGTTCGCGGCCGTCCAGCTCTGCCGTTTGTACGGCGCCGAGATCATCGGCACGGCCTCGGCCGCCAAGCACGCCGCGCTCAAGGATGCGGGCGTCGCGCACACGATCGACTACGGGACGCAGGACTTCGTCGCGGAGACGAAGCGCGTGACCGCGGGGAAGGGCGCCGACGTCATCCTCGACCCGATCGGCGGCGAGAACCTCCGCAAGAGCTACCGCGCGCTGGCCCCGCTCGGACGGCTCGTCGCCTACGGCGTGTCGTCGATGGCGCCGGCGACCTCGCGGCGCATCCTGCCGGCGCTGTGGCAGCTCGCCCGCATGCCGCGCTTCGGCTTCGTCCGCCTCATGAACGAGAACCACGGCGTGCTCGGGTTCAATCTCGGCCACCTCTGGGACGAGATGCCGCGGCTCCGTACGTTCCTGGAGAAGCTGCTCGACCACTACCGCGACGGCCACGTGCGGCCGGTGATCGCGAAGACGTTTCCGCTCGCGGACGCGGCCGGCGCGCACGCGTACCTCCAGAGCCGCGCGAACGTCGGAAAAGTGCTGTTGCTGCCGTGATGCGCCGGGATACTTCCCTCTAATTCACCTTGGTCGCGGCGCCGACGAAACAGCGCCCGCCGAAGCTCACGCGGACCTCGGTCGCGGCGGCCGGCTGGTTGGCGGCCCCCGGTGCCCATGCGGCGTCGGTGCGGAGCGTGATCTTGAAGATGCCGCCGGAGTTCCGCTTCTCGCGGAGGCTGATCGACTTGATCCCCGTCGCGCCCTTGGGCGCGCGGTAGCGGAACGCCGTCCCCTTCGCCTCGACGCTCGCGCCGGCGACGCCGGCGGCCATGATCGGCCCGTCCGTATCGGTCGCGACGAGGCTCACCGTCTCGTGCGCGTAGCCGTCGAGGTCGATTTCCGCGGTGAGCGACAGTACGCCCCGGCGATCCGTCAGCGAGGCGCGCTTGAAGGCGACGGTCTGCGTCGAGGCGCAGACTTCCGGCGCGCCCGCCGGCGCGCTCGCCGGGTTCGCGGGATCGGTGCCGGCGTCGCGCTCGTCGCCGTCCCCGACGCCGTCGGCGTCGCGGTCGAGGGCGATCCGCGGCCCGGACGCGGGCGGGACGCACGTGAACGTGAGCTCCTGGCCCGCGCTCAGCGAGCGGGCGCGGAGCGCGGCGCTCGTGATCGGGGCGTCGCCGGCACGGTCGCCGACGTACCGGCCGTCTCCGAGGTAGAGACTGCCGCGCATCTCGGCCCCGACCGCCCCTTTGACGACCAGGTCGCACGCGCCCTCGTCGGCCTGGGCCTCGAGAAGGTCGATGCGGGGATCGACGGTCGCGGCGTTGCTCGCGGTGCGCGTGATCTGCTGGCCGACGATCGGCAGCAGATTCGAGTCGAACGCCATCATGAACGCGTCCATGTTGCGGCGCATGGTGTCGTTGGCGAAGCCTCCGGGATTGCCCGGCCGCTGACTGAAGAGCGCCGCGCTGTGGAAGCGGAAGAGGGTGTCGACCGCGCCGTCGTGCAGGAAGCCGAAGCCGCGCACCTGGTCGCCGGTGAAGCCGGCACCGCCGCCCGGCGCGACGCCGAGCCCGAACATGCCGACCTTCTGGTAGGCGTTCCGGATGTGCGGGATCTTGAAGACCTGGGTCTCGCCTTCGAAGCTCGATCGGCCGTCGCCGCCGAAGAAGCCGGGAAAGTCCACGACGCCGGTGCTGGCGTTGGCGTTCGGGTCGAGCCGGTGGCAGCCGTTGCAGTTCTGCACCGTGTCCGAGATCGGACCGAACCACATGGTTCGCGCCGCGTCCTGCTCGGGTGTGAGCGAGTTGTCGAGGTTGCGGATCGGGTTCGGCGGGTAGGTGACCTGGAGGATGAAGTCGGTGAACTGCCCCATCTCGGTCGGCGTCAGCAGCTCGCTGCGTCCGATCAGGCCTTCGAACGCCGGATTGAACTTCGAGAAGGCGGCGACCTCGTCGAAGGCGCCGCCGCCCGGCTGCGCCGTCGGCCCCGAGTTGCCGCCGGTGCGATCGCCGCGCCAGTGCATCGGGCCTTGGTTCGCCATGCCGCGCAGACTCTGCGTCGTCATGGGGCCCTTCATCGGATGGAAGTCGGGATCGATGAACGGCCCGACGGTGAACGGTCCGGGATTCGTCAGCTCGGTGCCGTCCGGGTCGCCGAGGTCCCATGCGAGGCTGTCGAAATCGCCGAAGATGTGGCACCCGGCGCACGCCGAGTCGCCGTGGCTCGAGCTGAGCGTCGTGTCGTAGAGGAACGGCCGCCCGGTGACGACGCTCGCGGGCTCGGGGTTGTGGAGCGCCGTGTGCGCGAGCTCCGCGCCGGTCGCGGTGCTCAGCACCGACACGGCGTTGTCGAAGCGGGTCATGACGTAGAGCTGCGAGCGCGTCTCGTCGAGCACGAGGCCGGTCGGCCCGCCGCCGCTCACCGGCAGCTGGTCGTTGGCGTTCGGCGTGAAGGTGTCGGTCTCGAGCGCGCTCGTCGAGTAGACGCCGACCTCGCTCGAGCCGAACCCGGCGACGTAGAGGGTGGCGCCGTCGCTCGAGACGGCCATGCCGAGCGGGAAGCCGAGGCTCGTGTCGTTCTCGGCGTTCGGGAGCGGGGCGCAGCACGTGTCGTAGTCGATGTGCTTGTTGAGGTGCCGACGCTTCGGCGGCCCGCCGTCGAGCACGGTGATGCGGCTTTCGGCGAAGTGCCCGCGCACCGTCGCCGGCTCGCCCGGCGGCTTGAAGCCGGCGGCGAACGTGCCCGGACCCTCGAAGCGCACGCGATTGAACGACTCGAGATTCGAGACGTACACCGCGCCGCTCACGGGGTTCACGGCCATGTTGAAGAGGATGGTGCCGACGCCGCTCGCGACGCCGGCCGGACCGGCGACCTGCACCGGCGGGTTCGTGGTGGCGTCGATCGCGAAGACGTCCTGGTCGGGAAGCGAGAAGCGGATCACGGAGTCCCAGCAGCGCCCGAGCTCGTCGCGCCAGTGCGTGCCGTCGTGCTGGACGATCAACCCGACCTCGGGGCCCGGGATGTTCTGGAAGTTGCGGTTCGGGCCGGGGAGACCGCCGGGCGCGGCGCTGCAATCGAGCGGGCCCGTCGTGGCGGTGCCGCCGTCGGGCACGAAGCCCTCGGCGATCGCGGTCGTGCGGTTGCCGGAGTGGAACACCGCCGCGTAGACGCGCGAGCCGTCCGGGCTCACGGCGAGCGCCCGCGGCGTGTCGCCGAAGAGGGTGACGATCGTCTCGGGCGTGCCGCCGAGCGTCGCACCGAGGTTCGCCGCGTCGAACACCCACACGTCCGCGCGTCCCAGGCCCTCGGTCGCGAGGATGGTCTGGATGGTCGCGTGCAGCGGCGTGTTCTGCCCGCGGTGCGCGGTGGTGATGAAGGCGCGCGTCCCGCCCGGACCGGCGAAGACGATGTCGCGCGGCTCGTCGCCGACGAGGAGGGTGCGGACGACGCGGGCGGCTGCCGGCGTCGTGACGTCCACCACGCTCACACTGTCCGAGAGATGGTTCACGACCCAGACTTCGCCGTTGGTGCGCGCCGCGACGGCGGCGGGCTCGAGGCCGACCGGGACCGAGCCGACCTTGGTGAGCGATCCGACACCGACGTCGAAGATCTCGAGCCGGTTGTCCGGTGTGTTCACGACGAAGAGCCGCTGTCCGTCCGGCGAGAGCGCGAGGGGTCGGACCTGGCCGGTCTCGAACGTGATGAAGCTCGGGAGCGCGTGGGCTGGTCCTGCCAAGAGCGAGAGGACGAACGTCGCGACGAGCGTCAGCTGCGAGGGGGTTCGCATGCGCTTCTCCTGAATGATTGGACCGGCGGGGCCGCCGGTCGGTTCACGGCACTGCCCGCTCTCTAACAGCAATACGTACGGCCATACAAGAAAAAAGTGTGTCCGTTCGTCGAGAAATCGAAGGGCCCAGGATCAGGCTGCGACGGTAGCCGCTTCGGTGCGGAGGAAGTGCTCGAGCTCGTCGATCGCGGCCGAGGCGTCCCGGTACCCGATGTCGATGAGCGCCCGCGTGTAGGAGGCGTCGAAAAGCAGGTAGCTCATGAGGTCGGCGCTCTGGGCGTCCGGGGTGCCGAGCCCGTCCATCACGTGGCGGAGGATGCGCGGCATGCGGTGGGCGCACCGCTCGGCGACGAGCGCCAGATCCTCCGACGGCCCGATCGTGAACGGCGTCACGACCCGCATCGGCTCGCTCAGCGCTGCGCCGCTTCCCGACGGGGTCGACGACTCGCGTCCCTGGTACGACAGGATGAGCTCGTTCATCCGCTTCAGATGGTCGAGGTCGGTGTCGAGGTGGTCGAGGAAGATCGCGTTCAGGAAGACGCCGCAGATCTGCGCGAGCGGAGGCGCGGGGATGCGATGCTCGTCGCCCGCGTCACCCGCGACCACGCCGAGCTCGGCGGTCGAGAGCCGCGCCGCCGCGCGCTGCGACCGTACGCCGACCGCGAGCACGCGCTGCGCGCCGAGCCGGATCGCCGGGCTGAGCGGCGTCACCTGCCGGAGCCCGCCGTCGCCGAAATACACCTCGGTCCCCGCCGAGCGGATCGCGACCGGCGGGAACACGATCGGAATCGCCGCAGACGCGCGCACGTGATCGAGTGATAGCTCGACGGAGCGCACCACGCGCCGACTCTTGATCCAGACCGGATGTCCGGGGCGGCCCTCGACGAAGATGAAGGAGCGGCCCGAGTGGTAGCTCGTGGCGGCGATGGCGACTGCGTAGAGGTGGCCGTCGGCGATGGATCGGCCGATGCCGTCCAGTCGGAGATGCTGGCTCAGGAATCCCTCGAGCGGTGACGCGTCGAGGAGCGCGCACGCACCGCCGCCGCCGAGGACGCCCCCGAGCGACAGGTCGCGGAGCCAACGGGCCGCGCCCATACCGAGCGTCAGCAGGTCGGTGCGAAAGACGTCGTGCACCCGGAGGTTCGCCCACAGGTCCGCGAGGCGGCGGGTCGCGGCGCCGAAGTCGCCGCTCCCGGCGGCGATCATGGTGCCGTTGATCGCGCCGGCCGACGCCCCGACCACGATCGGGAACGGCGACGGTCGGTCGGCGAACGCGGGAAGCTCACCCAGGCGCTTCAAGACCCCGGCCTGATAGGCGCCACGCGCGCCGCCAGCGGTGAGGACGAGGCCGATCATCGCGGTCGCACTGCCACGACCGGCGAGGGAGCAAGGCGGGTGCCAGCCTGGTCGGTTGCCGCCGTGTCCGAGGGCAGGGGGTTTTCGCGCGCGGCGACCTGCGCTTGCTGCCTCTCTTTGTGGCGCCGCCCGTCGGGCGTGCACCGCGCTACCTGGACGTGGGGGGATCCGAGATCAGCAGCGTCCCTTGCGCGATGCAGGCGAGCTTGCCGTCGTTGCTGACGTCGCAGCGGACGACGGCCGACCGCCGGCCGAGCGCCACGACCGTCGCCTCGGCGGAGAGCACGCCGCTCTTCACGGCGCGCAGATAGTTGAGCTTGAACTCGGTCGTCGCCGCCCACTGCCCGCGCTTCATGAGCGGGTAGAGCACGCAGCCGAGTACGTGATCCACGAAGCCCGCCATGACGCCGCCATGCACGGCGCCCATCGGCGTCACGAGCTCGTCGCGGACGGTCATGCTGGCGACGAGCCGTCCGGCCGTGAGCGAATCGAACCGGATACCGAGGTAGCCGGGAAGGCCCGCGGGCATGTCGTGCGCTTTCACGAGCGCGTCGGCGATCGCCTGATCGAAGCCTTCGAACGCGGGGGTCGTCATGCGGACTCCTAGCGGCCGGCGAGCGCGAGCGTGAAACCGCGCTTCTCCACGCGATGGCGCGGTGTGAACGCGAAGAGCGCCTCGCAGCCCGTGCCGGCGACGGCGCGGTCGACGGCGGCACGCCCGGCGTCGTCGAGGGCGCGGTACGCGTCGAGCGGGCGCTGCACCATCCAGGACGTGTACGAGCTCGTGAACCGGTCCATCGGAATGCCCCGCAGCGACGTCGTATGACCGCCGACACCGCGCGGCGGCTCGACGAGATCCGCCGGCTGGCCGTCGGCCCATTCCTCGAACGCGGCCACCCCCGCGAGGATGAGCGGCACCGCGTCGCTCCCGACCAGGCGCAGGATCGGTTCGAGCGTCGGCGCGAGGGCGTCGTCGGCGAGCCACGTCGCGGCCGCCTGCGCGTCGGGATCGGGACGGTTCATGCGCTCGATCCAGTTGCCGACGGCGGGTGCCGTCTCACGGAGGAGTCGCCCGGGCACGGCGTCGAGATAGAGGTGCGCGTAGAGCGGACCCATGAGCGCGCAATCGGCGAGCGACATGCGACCACCGAGCAGGTACGGGTGCACCGCGAAGTGCGCCGACATGGCGTCGAGCAGGTCCCGCAGGTGCGCTTCGATCGCGGGGATCGTCGCGGGGGTGATGCCGAGGAACGGCAGCGTGCCCTGCATGCGGGTCGCGAACTTCGTTGCCGCCGCGGGCTCGGGCGACATCGCGGCGAAGTCGGCGCGCGCCTTGGCGATGCTCTCGGGGAAGCTCCAGCGGTAGTGCATCGCCGGCAGGAGCATGAACTCGTCGGCATAGAGCTCGAGGAGGTAGGCGATCGTCCGCTGGACCGGGGTCGTCGGATAGAGCGCCGGTGTCGGCTCCCGCGCTTCGAGTCGATCGAGGATCGTGCTCGTGTCCTGCCAGGTCTCGTCCTCGGGCGTGATCACGATGGGGATGAAGGAGTACCCGGTGCGCGGCAGGATCACGCCGCGATAGTCGGGAATCACCTCGAGGTAGTGGATGCCCTTGGCGCGGAGCGCCGGGCGCACCTTCGCGGAGAAGTACGAGATCTCGGCCGCATGGAACCGGTAGGGAGCCGTCATTGCCCGCCTACGCGCCGCGCGCCTGCCGGGCGGCGAGGATCACTTCGAGCCGATCCGTGTACCGGCTGCGCACCGCGATGAACTGTTGGTGGGAGAGGAGCAACGCCCGCGCGACGGCGCGCACCTCCTCGTCCTCGACGAGCGAGATCGAGCCCTCGGCGGTCGCGACGGCGAAGAGGCAGTCGATGAGCTGCGCCTTCTCCTCGGCGGTCGCGATCGCGTTGAAGGCTCGGGTGAGCGACGCGTAGCTGATGCCGCCGAGCGTGGTCGCGGCGTGCGTCGCGATCTCGATGACGGTCTCCGCTTCGGCCGCGGGCAGCCCGGCGTTGGTGGCGAGGAGCGGTCCGAGCACCGCGCGCTCGGCCTCCGAGACGCTGCGGTCGACGTAGGCGACCCGCACCAGGAGCCCCGCGAACGCGGCGACGAACTCCGCCCGCTTCGCGTCGAGCGACGTGAGACGCGACTGGATCGTGCTGGCGAGTCGCTCCGACCGCGGGGCATCGCCGCGGGTCGGGCGGCGCTCGTCGTCACGGGCCGAGTCCGGCTCGGCCTCCGCCCAACCGAGGAGCTTCAGCAGCGACATGATGGGGGGTCGTCCTTCTTCGGTCTCGCGCCGCGCGTTCGCGATGCGACCGCCGATCGAGTCGGCGAGCCGGCTTTCTAGGTGGGATGGCCGTCGACCGTCAACCTTCGACCATCGATGAGCGTATGGGTGGGTCACTTCGAAGCGGGGTCGGTGCGGGCGCGCGGTGTCCCGTCGAAGTGCCCCCTCCAGCTGAACACGGTTGCAGCCGCCGAGGTCGGGTGGCATGCAGGGCGACGAGCCGCGTGGCTCCGGTCGTTCACTCCACACCACATCAGCGAGGGTCCCCAAATGGCGATCAAAGAAGGTGACGCGGTTCCCGACGTGAAGCTCACGGAAATGGCCGACGGCAAGCCGTCGCAGGTGTCGTTGGCGGAGCTGTCACGCGGCAAGCGCGTGGTGGTGTTCGCGGTGCCGGGCGCGTTTACCCCGACGTGCTCGATGAAGCACCTCCCAGGATTCGTCGATCAGGAGAAAGCGCTTCGCGCGAAGGGCGCGGACGAGATCGTCTGCATCTCCGTCAACGACGCGTTCGTCATGGACGCCTGGGGCAAGAGCAGCAACGCCGGCGGCAAGGTGCGCATGCTCGCCGACGGCAACGGCGAGTTCACGCGTGCCGTCGGTCTCGGCATGGATGCGTCGGGCTTCGGCATGGGCGCGCGCTCGCAGCGCTACGCCATGATCGTCCGTGATGGGCGGGTCGAGAAGCTCCTCGTCGAGCCCGGCCCGGGCCTCAACGCGTCCAGCGCCGACTCGGTTCTTTCGAATCTCTGAAGGACGCCGGCCGCGTGACGAGTGCGATCGACGCGGTCGGTGAGGACGTTCCGCTCCTCGAGGGCATCCGGACGACGCGCGCCATCCGGCGCCTCCGTCCGGATCCGGTGCCGGCCGCGCTGATCCGCAAGGTCTGCGAGGCCGGCACGTTCGCGCCGAGCGGCGGCAACCGGCAGCCGTGGTTCTTCATCGCGGTGACCGAGGCCGCGCGCCGCGCGTTCGTCGCCGAGCGCTACCGGGCGGCGTTCGCCGCCTACATCCAGCCGGCGATCGATGCGGCCGCCGACCCCGCGTACCCGGACGCGAAGCGGCGCAACCTGAAGGCGGCCCTCCACCTCGCCGAGCATCTGCACGAAGTGCCGGTGCATCTGTTCGTCGCGGGGTGGACGCGCCGGGGGTCGCCGCAGACGCAGGCGCTCTTCCCGGCGATTCAGAACGTGCTGCTCGCGTGCCGTGCCGTCGGGCTCGGCGCGTCGCTCACGTCCGTGCATCTCGCATTCGGGCGTGAGATCGACGCGTGGCTCGGGCTTCCGGAGAACGCGCCGACGTGCGCGCTCCTGCCGATCGGGTGGCCGATCGGACGCTACGGCCGTCCGGTGCGGCGGTCGATCGACACGTGTCTCTTCGCGGAGCGTTACGGCGAGCCGTTCGGCGGCTGATCCGCGAGTCCGGTGAGCAACCCATAGCTCGCCGCCGTCAGCATCACCCCGAGCACCGACCGCCACGCGGGAATGACGTACACCGCCGTCGCGCTTCGAACTGACCCACCACTCGGCTACAACGCGAGCCACCATGCTGACGACGGCCGACTGGAACCTCGTAGTGACCGCGTACGGCGGCCGCCGCCACGATCTGGTGCACGCCCTCCGCCCGATCGTCCGCCTGAAGCGCGCCGGCTACGCCGAGGTCACCATCGGAAAGGCCGACGACGTGGAAGCGACGCTCGGAGCGATCGCCGCCCGCGCCGACGCCGACCCCGTCTTCGCAAGCGAGATCCTGGCCCGCGTCGTCCCGGTGACCCGCACGTTCGCGATCGCCGCCGACATCGAGCCACAGCTCGTCACCGAGACGACCGCCTTCGCGGCGACGCTCGCCGAGCAAGGGTTCCACGTCAGGGTCGAGCGCCGCGGCCACAAGCGCGAGCGGCGGTCCGATCAGCTCGAACGCCGGCTCGGAGGCGCGCTCGTCGATGCCATCAAGGCGAACGGCGGGACGCCGCGGGTCACGTTCGCCGACCCGGACTTCATCGTCGCGGTCGAGCTCATCGGCGACTACGCGGGCATCGGTCTCGTGCCGCGCGCGTGGCGCCGGGCGTATCGATTCGTGCGGCTCTGAGTGTCGCGGACGACGGCTACAGATCGACCGGCGGGAGCGGCGGCGGCAACAGCGGCGCCGGTTCGGGCGCGGTGACCGGTGGCAGTTGCGGTGCCGCTGCCGGCACTGGTTGCTGCGGTTGCTGTGGCTGCGCGTTCCGGTTGCGGTTCCGGCCACGCCGGCCGCGTTCGCGACGGAGCTGGCGCTCGCGCCGCCGGCGGACCCGCGGCGGTCGGACGACCGGCTGGTAGAAACTCTGCGGGCGCTCGGCGACGCCGCGACACGCGTCACAGAGGCCACACGGCCGCTCGTTCGACTCGCCGAAGTAGCGCCGCAGGGTCACGGCGCGGCAGCCGGGCGCGTGCACGTACTCGGCGACGGAATCGAGACGCCGGCCGTCCTGCGTGCGGAGCGTCGCGAACTGCCCGGCGAGGTGGCGCGACTCTTCCTCGATCGTCTCGGGCCGCAGGACCTCGATCGTACCCTCGGTCATGCGTACGAGCTCGGCCTCTTCGAGGATGGCGAGCAAGGCCTGCGCGATGCGCGGACCGAGGCCTGCCGACATCGAGAGTGCCTCGAGCGTGGGCGTGCGGTTCTCGCCGCCCCACGCCGCGAGCGCCTCGCCGATCTTGTAGAGCTGATCGGGACGGACGCGGCTCTTGCCGAGCAGGAGCTCGTGGATGTCGCGATCGGAAGGGTCGTAGAGGAGGATGCAGTCGGAGCGGCGGCCGTCACGACCGGCGCGGCCGGCCTCCTGGACGTACTGCTCCAGCGACGCCGGCGCCTGGTAGTGGATGATGTAGCGAATGTCGGGCTTGTCGATGCCGAGGCCGAAGGCGCTGGTCGCGACCATCACGGTGCGGCGCCCCGACTTCATGTACATCTCCTGCTCGTGCACGCGCTCCGCGGCGGTCATCTTGCCGTGGTAGCGGTGCGCCGGGATGTCGAGCTGGCGCATGACGAGATAGACGCTGTCGACCTCGCGCGTCGTCGTGCAGTACACGATGCCCGGACGGTGCAGGCGGCGCACGAAGCGGATGAGCGCGCGCGACCGCATGTCGCCCTGACACTCGAGCACCTGGAACGCGAGGTTCGAGCGGTGCGGCGAGCTCGACACCACGACCGGGTTGGTGAGGCCGAGGAAGCGGGTGATGTCCTCGCGGACCTTCTCGGTGGCGGTCGCCGTGAGCGCCATGATCGGCGGGCGCCCGAGGGCGCGGAGGTGCTCGCCGATCCGGAGGTACGCGGGGCGGAAGTCGTGGCCCCACTCGGAGATGCAGTGCGCCTCGTCGACGGCGGCGAGGCCGATGCCGGTCTTGCCGAGCGATTCGAGCAGCTCGGGCGAGCCGAGCGTCTCGGGCGTCGTCATCAAGAGGATCGGGCCGCCCGACTCGAGGCGTTCGAACGCCGCACGCCTGGCCTTGCCGCGGATCGTGCCGTCGAGACGCACGACCGGGACGTCGAGCTTCTGGAGCTTCGTGTGCTGATCCTCGAGGAGCGCCAGCAGCGGCGAGCAGAGCACCACCGGCTTCGGCAGCGTCATCGACGGGATCTGGTAGCAGGCCGACTTGCCGAAGCCCGTCGGCAGCACGACCAGCACGTCGTGCCCGTTGGTCGCCTCGCTGATGATCCGCTGCTGCTCGGGATAGAGCCGGTTGAGACCGAGACGCCGCGCGGCGAGCTCGACCGCGCCGCCGACCTGCGGGCGATCGCCGCCGCCGTGACCGCGGCGCTTCCGCCTCCGTCGCCGACGCCGGCCGCTCCCGGGTTGCTGCTGGCCGTTCTGGAAGCCGCCTTCGCCGCCACCGTGGCGCTGCTCTGCGGGGCGGGCCTGCACGGGCGTGCCCGGCGTCGCGTCGCCCGACGGCGCGGGCGTCGCGGCGGGGAACGACGGCTGCGGTCCGCCCGGATGTTGATCGCGCCGCTGGCCGTCCGGACGTTGACCGTCCGGACGCTGCCCTTCGTGCCGACGCCGGCCGCGACCGCGACGACGCCGACCCGAACGGGGCGCGCCATCCGGGCGTGGTCCGCCCTGGGGTCGTGGGCCACCTTCGGGCCGCGGTCCACCTTCGACACGCGGCACGGCGTCCGGACGTGGCGTGCTCTCCGTGGCGGGAGTCGGAACCGGCATGGAAGAGGGGGCGACGCCGACGGGGGCGGGCGGTTCGGGCGGTCGCGGCGCTGCGACCGCGAGGGGTCG
>Ga0268299_1003367_pt1 | contig 14950 bp, 3 predicted proteins | sample NOBtaG_FD_193484 | JGI IMG/M metagenome (GOLD analysis project Ga0268299, IMG submission 193484) | Activated sludge microbial communities from bioreactor in Nijmegen, Gelderland, Netherland - NOB reactor | ecosystem: Engineered > Bioreactor > Aerobic > Activated sludge | place: Netherlands...
TCTGCAAGGCGCCTGGGCCATTCTGCTTTCGCGTTACAGCGGAGACCGAGATCTGTTGTTCGGCGTCACCGTCGCCGGAAGGCCGACCGACTTACCGGGCGTCGAAGACATCGTCGGCCTCTTCATCAACACCTTGCCGCTTCGCGTGACCGTCAGGCCGGAAGTTCCGGTGATGACCTGGCTGCGGCATCTGTTGGCGGAGAACTATCGCATCCGCCAGTACGAATACGCGCCGCTGGTACGCATCCAACAATGGAGCGAGGTGCCGGCGGGGCAGGCGCTTTTCCGCAGTCTGCTCGTCTTCGAAAATGCGCCGAAGGATGCACGCCTGGGAGAAGAACGGGCGGACCGGTCGCTCTCCTACGATCAGGATCGCGTCCACACGAACTATCCCATGACCGTCGTCGGCTATCCCGGCGAATCGATGGGCGTGCGCCTCTCCTACGATCGGCGCCTCTTCGACTCCGCCGATGTGGCGCGGATGTTAGCGCATCTCAAGCGACTGCTCGAATCGATGGCGACTTCGCCTGAAGCGGCAATCCGTGATCTGCCCATGTTGGATGAGGGTGAACGGGAGCGCCTGGTGACCCTGTGGAGCGGGAGCGGCCGCGATGAAGCGACGGCGGCTGATTTCCCCACGCTCTTCGAGGCGCAGGTCACACGCATGCCGTCCGCAACGGCGGTGGAATGCGGCGATGCCGTCATGACCTACGATGAACTCAACCGCGCCGCCGATGGTGTGGCTCGGGGGTTGCGCGGACAGGGAGTGGGGACCGATGACATCGTCGCGTTGCTGGACGATCGCAGCCCGGCGCTCTTGTCGATGATCGTCGGCGTGCTCAAGGCCCAGGGGGCCTATCTGCCCTTGGATCCTCACCATCCGGCTGAACGGCTGGCTCAGATCGTCTCGTCCGCCCGCGTGAAAGTTCTCCTGGCGGGCCCACGCCATCTCGCCTTGGCTTCCGCCGTGGCCGGCATGATTGCGGAAGGCGTGAGGCCGTTGCTCCTGTCTTCTGAAGCGGTGAGCAAATCCGGGGATCGGGAGATCACGCCGTCCGGTGCCGCAGCATCCAACGGTACCGCTCGTCACCGCCTTGCCTACGTCATTTTCACCTCCGGCTCCACCGGCACACCAAAAGGCGCGATGGTGGAATCACGAGGCATGATGAATCACCTGACCAGCAAAATCCCGACGCTGGGGCTGACGCCGGCGGATGCCGTCGCGCAGACCGCCTCGCAATGTTTCGACATCTCGGTGTGGCAATTGTTGACACCGCTGCTCTGCGGCGCGCGGGTGTGCATCATTCCCGATGAGATCGTCCGCGACCCGCAGCGTCTGTTGAACGAAGTGTCGGCGCGCCGCCTGTCGGTGCTGGAGCTGGTGCCGTCCTTGTTGGGTGGGCTGCTGGATGGGCCCCCCTTGCCGCTCCCACATCTGCGCTGGTTGTTGCCCACGGGCGAAGCCTTGTCGCCGGCCTTGTCTCGCCGCTGGTTTGCTCGGTATCCAGCGGTGCCGTTGCTGAACGCCTACGGTCCGGCCGAGTGTTCAGACGATGTGGCCGTGGCCTGTATCCGCCACGCGCCGGCCGAAGACGAAACCAGCATGCCGATCGGCTGGCCGATCACCGGTGTACGGTTGTATGTGCTCGATCGCCATCTGGATCTGATGCCGCCCGGCGTGGCCGGAGAGCTCTGCGTCGGCGGCGTGGCGGTGGGGCGGGGGTACCTCCATGATCCGGCGCGAACCGCGGAGGTCTTCGTGCCGGACCCGTTCGGCACCGGCCCCGGGAGCCGGCTGTACCGGACCGGTGACCTGGTGCGGTACAGGCCTGACGGCCTGCTCGAGTTTGTGGGGCGACGCGATCATCAAGTGAAGCTCCGCGGATTCCGCATCGAACTGGGCGAGATCGAGGCGCGGCTGGCGCAACATCCCGAGGTGGACCGCTGTGTCGTCGTCGTGGCGGAACCGCAGCGCGGACATCAGCAATTGGTGGCCTACGTTGCCACGGCGGCCGCGCTGCATGCCGATGGGTTGCGGGTCTTTCTGCGCCGTACCTTACCTGACTACATGGTGCCGGCCTTGTTTGTCTTACTGCCTGCCTTGCCGCTGACGCCGAACGGCAAGATCGACCGAAAGGCCTTGCCCGTACCGGATGCGGATCGTGCGGCGGACGATTTCGAACCGCCGGCTACACCCACGCAGGACCTTGTTGGGGGGATCTGGGCCGAGATTCTCGGTCTGGATCGCATCGGCAGGCGCGATCACTTTTTCGAGCTGGGAGGCCATTCACTCCTGGCCACTCAAGTCATGTCCCGCGTGCGCACCACGTTCCAAATCGAACTGCCGTTACGGACATTATTCGACCATCCCACGGTAGAGGCCTTTGCCGCAGCCATCGATCAAGCGGTGACACAAGGCGACGAGACTCACGTGCCTCCGCTTCTTCCGATGCCAAAGACTGATGCGATGCCGCTCTCCTTCGCGCAGCAGCGCCTCTGGTTCCTGGCGCAAATGGACCCGGACAGCGGCGCCTACAACTTGCCGTTCGCCCTGCGCCTGGGCGGCACCGTGAATCATCACCTGCTCCAGCGCAGTTTTCTCGCCCTGATTCGCCGGCATGAAACGTTGCGCACGACCTTTCCCGCAGTGGACGGAGAACCGCGGCAGGTGATCGTCGAGGCGGATCACTTCCCGATCCCCATCGAGGACCTGGCAGCCTTGTCGGAGTCCGAGCGGACGGCGACCATCAGCCGGTATGTGGAATCAGAGGCGCATGAGCCCTTTCGCCTCGATCGAGACCTGCCGATCCGTGCGCGCCTCCTCAGGATCAGCGCCGAGGCGCACATCCTCCTCGTGACGGTTCATCATATCGCCGCCGACGCCTGGTCCTTGGCGGTGGTGACCCATGAAGTCGCGGCCCTCTACAACGGGTTGGCACGGGAGCAGGATGGCGAGCAGGTCCCGTCGAACGATGCTTCCGCAGCGCTCCTGCCTCCGCTGCCGATCCAGTACCGCGACTTTGCCTTGTGGCAACGGCAATGGCTCCAGGGTCCCGTACTCGAACGGGAGATCGGGTATTGGAAGCAACGATTGGGATCGGCGCCGCCTCAGCTGACGCTTCCGACCGATCACCCGCGGCCCGAGCAGCAGAGTTATCGCGGCGGACGGATCACGTTCCACATACCGGCAGAGGTGCTCGAACCGCTGCGGCGATTGAGCCGGCGGCAGGGCGTGACCCTGTTCATGACGTTGCTGGCCGCGTTCAAGGTGCTGTTGTCCCGGTTGGCCAGGCAGACCGATATCCTGGTCGGCACGGATGTCGCCAACCGCAACCGCGCCGAAACCGAGCAGCTGGTGGGATTTTTTGTGAATCTGCTCCCCCTGCGTACGGACCTCAACGGGAACCCTTCGTTCGTGCAGCTCTTGGGACGCGTACGGGACACGGCGTTGGGTGCCTATGCCCATCAGGATGTGCCCTTCGAAAAAATCGTGGAGTCGCTCAAGTTGCAGCGGGATCTCGGGAGGAATCCGCTGGTGCAGGTGTTGTTCGTGCTTCAGAACGTGCCGCCTCCGTCCCTGCAGTTGTCCGGTGTGGATGTGGAGTCGCTGGAATTCGAACACGAGGTGTCGCGATTCGACGTGGGACTCTTCATGGAGGAAACGGAGGACGGTTGCGCGGGTCTCTGGAAGTTCAGCCGCGACCTGTTCGAGTTCGAGACGATAGCCGGATGGACGGATCGTCTACTGGGACTGTTGCGGCAGATCGGACTCTCGCCCGAGCGGGGGATCGACACGTTGGGCTGGGAGGATGAACGGACAAAGGAGGCGCAGACCATGGATCAGCAGCAACGAACCGAGCAACGGCTCCAGCGATTCAAGGCGATCAAGCCGAAACCGATCGCCTTGGCCCAACGCGCGTTGGTGACCGGTCGCCCGCTCCTGGAGGGCCATGCGATGCCCTGGATCTATACTCCGGCGGTGGAAGACGTCGATCTGGCGGGATGGGTCGGAGAACATCGCAGCCGATTGCAGCGTGAACTACTGCAGTCGGGCGCACTGTTGTTCCGCGGGTTCGCGCTCAAGACGGTGCAGGACTTTGAGTCCGTTGCACAAGCCTTTTGTCCCAATCTCTTCGGCGAATATGGCGATCTGCCACGGGAGAAGAGCGGCCGCCATATCTATGGATCGACACCCTATCCGCCGGACAAGCCCATTCTCTTCCACAACGAGAGTTCCCACATGCATCGGTGGCCGCAGAAGCAGTTCTTCTTCTGCCTCCAGGCCGCGCAGGAAGGCGGTCAGACCCCGATCGTGGACGGCCGTCTGATGCTCAAGGGGCTTCGAGCCGAGCTGCGCGAGCGGCTGCGCGCCAAACAACTGATGTATGTCCGCAACTTTCTTCCCGGCGTAGATGTGAGCTGGCAAGACTTCTTTCACACCACCGACAAAGCAGAGGTGGCGGCCATCTGCGCCGCGAACGGCATGGTCTGGCAGTGGTTGGAGAAGGAGGGCTTACGGACCCAACAACTGTGTCCCGCCATCATCGAGCATCCCGATACGGGCGAGGCGGTGTTCTTCAATCAAATCCAGCTACATCATGTCTCCTGTTTGGAGCCCGCGGTGCGCGAGTCCCTCTTGTCGATGCTCGGTATCGATTCTCTGCCGCGAAACGTCTACTACGGTGACGGTACACCGATCGAGGACGAAGTGGTCGATGAGATCGGCGCCTTGTACGAGCGGACCGCCGTACGGTTTCCGTGGCAGGAGGGGGACCTCATCATGCTGGACAATATGCTGGTAGCGCATGCCCGAGATCCCTTCGTCGGACCCAGAAAAATCGTGGTCGCCATGGGAGATATGATCGCGCAGTCCGCCGTTCACTCCATGACGTCGTAGGGGGAAGGCATGCAACAGGAAATCGAGATCGAAGGATTACGACTCTCGCCGCAACAGAAGAGGCTCTGGCTGTGGCAGCAGCAGGGTCATTTCAGCCTGGGACGAGCCGTTGTCACGCTGGACGGCGCATTCGACGAGGACGCGGTGTTGGCGGCGCTTCGACGGGTGATCGCCCGGCACGACAGCCTGCGGACGACGTTTTATCGTCAACCGGGCATGAAGGTGCCGTTTCAGGTCGTCCATGAGGCAGGGGACGTGGACTGGCAGGTGCTCGATCTCCGTCATCTCACCCGGGATGGCGAACGCGAAGAAGCGCTGGAGCAGGTGGCCCATCGGAGTGACGCGCCTGATTGGGAACGTGGACCGCTCGTGCGCGCCGTCTTCTGTCGATGGACGGAGACCCATGCGCGGGTTCTCCTCGACATACCGGGTCTCTGTGCCGATGCCAAGTCGCTGTCGAACATGGTTGCCGAACTAAGCCGTGCGCTGGACGGAGATCCCGGCGATCTAGGGGACGACCCCGTTCAATATGGACAGTTTTCAGAATGGCAGCATGAGCTGATCGAAGCGGAAGAGGCGGCCCAGGGACGAGCCTGGTGGTCTCGTTACACCGGCGCCGGGCCGGGCAGGGTTGTCCTGCCGTTTGAACGAGACCCTTCTCTCAGAGACTCCGATGCCGGGAGACGGCCGATCCATCGGGCGCTCTCAACGGCCGAGATCCGGCGGTTGCAGGACCGGGCCGGCGACGCTCACGTCTCCCTGCCTGTGCTGTTGTCTGGCTGTTGGTCGGCGCTGCTCTCTCGCATGACCGAGTCGCGCGAGGTCACCTGCTGGTGGCGAACCGACGGCCGTCCGTATGAAGAATTGTCCGAGGGGATCGGACTGTTCGAACGGTGGCTCCCGCTTCCCTTCCGGATAGAAGGCAATATGGCGCTCGGAGATCTGCTGTCGCTGTTGTCCCGCCAACAGGCGCAAGCAGAAGACTGGCAGCAATATTATGCCGGTCGGTCGGAGGACGAAGAACTGCAGGCGGTCAGGGATGCGATCGGCTTTGAGTACAGCCGTCGTCCTACGCCTCACCGGACGGCGGCCGGTCTCATCGCGCTGGCGGAGCGGTCGCTATGCGCTGAGCCCTTCAAATTGCGCCTGGCGTGTTTGGAAGATGCCACGGGCCTTGCCATGAGCTGGCACGTCGACCGGGAACGGATCCCGAGCGAGATGATGGAGGTACTGGCGGATCGCTACGTCGAATTGCTGCGCGGCCTTCCGGATCGGCTCGACATCGCGATCGATGAGTTGGAGATCGTCGGCGCACAGGAACGGATCAGACTGACGCGGGAACTCAACCGTACCGGTCACTCTTGCCAGTCCACCTCTTTGATGCACAGCCTGATCGAGGCTCAGGCGAAACAGCAGTCCGGGCACACGGCCCTGGTTGCCGGCGGTCAGCGCCTGTCCTATGACGCACTCAACCGCCAGGCCAATCGGATTGCACGGGCGCTCAGACGTCGCGGTGTCACCATCGGGGCCCGCGTCGGTCTCTGCATCGATCGTTCGGCCGACATGATCGTGGCGATGCTGGGCGTCCTGAAAGCCGGTGCCGCCTACGTACCGATCGATCCGGCCCATGCTGCGGTGCGACTGACTCCGCAGATGGCCCAGAGCGGCGCGGAGATTCTGTTGACCCGATCGGCGACGGACCAAGCGCTTCTTGGATTCGACGGAGTGAGACTGAATCTTCCTGAGGATGTGGTAGACGAACCGGATGAGGATCTCGACCTGGCGTTCTCGCCGGACGAACTCGCGTACGTGATCTACACGTCAGGATCGACCGGCCAGCCGAAAGGGGTTGCCGTTTCCCATCGTAGTCTTGCCAACTATACGTCCGCTGTCACCGGACGATTAGGCTTAGCCGGACGTCTGCAGTTTGCCACCGTCTCCACACTGAGCGCGGATTTGGGCCACACGGTTATTTTTCCCGCACTCACCTCCGGCGGCTGCCTCCACGTGATCGACTATGAAACCGCAACCGATGGACGGTCGTTCGCCTCATACCTCAGCACACATCCCATCGATGTGCTGAAAATCGTGCCGTCCCATTTCAAGGCTCTGCTGGCGACCAGCGAAGGAGAGGCGGTCTGGCCGCGCGCCTCTCTCATCTTCGGCGGTGAGACCTTGCCCTGGGATCTGGCCGATCAGGTCAGGCAACAGGCGACCTGCCGCGTCATCAACCATTATGGTCCTACGGAAACCACGGTCGGCGCCACGACCACCGCCGTGACCGACGACCCCGCACCTCGCATCGCCCGCAGCGTGCCCATCGGGCGTCCGATCGACAATCTGGAGACCTACATCCTGGACGAACGACTGGAGCCGGTGCCGGTCGGCGTGGCGGGAGAACTGTATGTGGGAGGGCTTGGGGTTGCGCGCGGCTATTGGAATCAGCCGGATCGCACCGCCGAACGGTTCGTTCCCAATCCGCATGCCTCTCAACCAGGATCACGCCTCTATCGAACCGGCGATCGAACCAGGCGGCTACCGGACGGCTCGATCGAATTTCTAGGCCGAGTGGACCACCAAGTGAAACTCCGGGGATTCCGGATCGAACTTGGAGAAATCGAGTCGGTGCTGCGGGAGCATCCCGCTATTCAGGATGCCGTCGTCACGGTTCGCGAAGAGAGCCAGGGTGAATCGTCTCTCGCAGCCTACTATGTGGCACGAGGGGTGGAGCCGGATGGCCGATCCATCCAGGATTTTCTCCGCTCCCGTGTGCCGGACTACATGGTCCCGACTGCCGTCATCGCGTTGCCCGCCCTACCGCTGTCCGCCAACGGCAAGGTTGATCGTCATGCGCTTCCGGAGCCGGAACGCGACGGACAAGGCGTTCGGCACTACGTCGCTCCCGCCACGCCTACCGAAACCATTCTGGCCGGGCTCTGGACCGACGTGTTGAAGCGAGAGGGGATCGGCGTGCAGGACAATTTTTTCGACCTGGGCGGGCATTCGTTGCTCGCCACGCAGGTCATGTCCCGGTTACGAACCGCGTTCGCGGTGGAGTTACCGTTGCGAACGCTCTTCGAGGCCCCCACGATCGCGCAGCTGGCTCTGGTAGTTGAGACGGCGAGAGGGAGCGAGAGGGGAGAGCAGGCCCCCCCGCTGATCCCGTTTGCGCGAACCGGACCCATCCCGCTGTCGTTCGCCCAACAACGGCTCTGGGTGCTTGCGCAGCTGGAGCCGGACAGTACGGCGTACAATATTCCGATCGCCCTGCGCGTCAGAGGGGCGCTTGACGTCGCGGCCTTGGAGCGCAGCTTCCACGAGGTTGTCGGTCGTCACGAATCCTTGCGCACCAGGTTTCACAGTCTGAACGGGGTTCCGGTGCAGGTGATCGGGCCCGCCCGGCCGTTCACGATTCCGCTCATCGATCTGCAACATCTTCCCGAGGAGCGCCGTGCGCAGGCGGCCACTCGCTTGGCGGCGGTGGAAGCGGAGCGTCCGTTCGATCTTCGGTACGGGCCGCTCTTGCGCGTCAGTTTGATTCGACTCCGTTCCGATGAGCACCTTGTGTTGCTGACGTTGCACCACATCGTGTCGGACGCCTGGTCCGCACATGTCCTCGTGCAGGAGCTGACGGCACTCTACGCCGCTGCGGTCGAGGGGCGTCCGGCTCCGTTACCCGACCTGCCGGTGCAATACGCCGACGTCGCGCAATGGCAGCGGGCGTGGCTGAGCGGCCCGATCCTCGAACGGGAATTAGGATTTTGGAAAACCGTGCTGGGCGGTGACTTGCCCGTCCTCAATCTTCCGACGGATCGCCCCAGGCCGGCCGTGCAAACGTCACACGGCGCGATGGTCACCGCAACCATCCAGCCGGGCCTTTCCGGGGACCTCAGGGCGGTGAGCCGCCGGCTGGGCGCGACTCTGTACATGACGCTTCTGAGCGCATTCTTTATCCTGCTGGCTCGCGTTGCCGACCAGTCTGATCTGATCGTCGGAACGCCCATCGCCAACCGGACGAGAAAGGAAACGGAGGGGCTCATCGGCTTCTTCGTCAACACGCTCGCGATTCGCACGCGCCTCTCGCAGCAGAGCACGATCGCCGACGTCATTGCGACTGTGCGCGAAGCCTGCCTGGAGGCCTATGCGCATCAGGAGACCCCGTTCGAGAAATTAGTGGACGCGTTGCAACCGTCGCGCGATGTGAGCCGTTCACCGATCTTTCAAGTCATGTTCGATCTTCAGAACGCGCCCGTGGCCGACTTGCAGGTCAGCGGATTGGAGTTCGAGGCCATCGAGATCGAGACGACGACCGCGAAGTTCGACCTCTCCATGACGGTGCAGGAGGCGGACGACGAGTTGATCGTGGGGCTCGAGTACAACACCGATCTCTTCGAGGCCGCCACGGCGAGCAAGCTGCTGCATCAGTATGAGCTGATTGTGGCTTCGTTGGTTCGAGACGTCCGCATGCCCGTGGGATCGATTGCCTTGTTGACCTCCGGGGAACGGCAGGCCCTGTTGTCGGTGAATCGGGGCTGTCTGCCATCACGGCCCGCGCTGCCGCCGTCGCGGCTCTTCGAACAGCAGGTGGAACGGACGCCGACCGGGACGGCGGTGGTATTCAAAGACGAGGCCTTGTCCTATGTTGAACTGAACCGGAAGGCCAATCGTCTGGCGCGCTGGTTGCGGAGTCGGGGCGTGGGGCCGGAAGGGCGAGTCGGCATCCGCTTCGAGCGTTCCGTGGAGCTGGTCGTCGCGCTGTTGGCGATTCTGAAGGCCGGCGGAGCCTATGTGCCGATCGATCCGGCGTACCCGGCCGCGCGACAACGACAGGTGGCACTCGACGCAGGACTGGATCTCTTGCTGATCAGCGGAGCCGGGCTGCCTGGCGATCATGAGTTCCCCATGCCGGTCCAGTCGCTCGATCTGCTGGGTGACGACCTGCAAGCACTGGACGGCGACAATCTGCCGGGCATCTATTCTCCTGACCAAGCCGCCTATGTGATGTACACGTCCGGCTCGACCGGCAGCCCCAAGGGCGTCGTGGTCTCCCACGGCGCGCTGTCACGGCACCTGCAAGCCATCGCGCCTGCGTATTGCCTCGGTCCGACTGATCGAGTCTTGCAGTTTGCCTCGATCGGCTTCGACGTGGCGGGTGAAGAGCTGTGGTCTGCTCTCCTGGTCGGCGCGGCCGTGATGCTGCAACCCTGCCGCCTGTTCGATTCGCTTCCGGAGTTTGCCCGGTTTCTCGATCACCAACAGGTGACGGTCGCAGGGGTCCCGGCTTCGTACTGGCATGAATGGATCGGCGCCATTGAGAGCAGCGGCTGCGCGGTGCCCCGGTCCTTGCGGTTGGTGATCGTGGGCAACGAGCCGGTCGCCTCCACCGATCTTGACCGATGGCGGCGGCTGGTGGGTCCGACGGTACGGTGGCTGAACGCCTATGGTCCGACGGAAACCACGGTGACTGCCAGCCTTCACGAGCCGGTGCGCACGACGAGGAGCGAGCCGGCGACCGTCCCGATCGGCCGCCCCTTGGCGGGCCGGGCCCTGTACGTACTGAACCGAGACCTCGAACCGGTGCCATTCGGGTCGCCGGGAGAGCTCTACATCGGGGGCGAGAGTCTGGCCCGCGGTTATTTGGGGGATCCCGCGCGCTCGGCTGCGGTGTTCGTGCCGGACCCGTTCAGCGAGAGGCCGGGAGCGCGCCTCTATAAAACGGGAGATCGGGTTCTGGTCCGGCGCGAGGGTACGATCGAGTTTCTTGGTCGAGTCGACGACCAGATCAAGTTGCGTGGATTTCGCATCGAACCAGGTGAAATCGAAGCGTGCTTGCGCAGACATCCCGATGTGCAGGCGGCCTTTGTTCGCCCTCGAACGGACGCGCAAGGCCGAACGAGACTCATCGCCTATGTGGTGCCACGGGAGGCTGGGGTGGTGGAAAGCCAGACGCTCCGCCGTTGGCTCGGCCCAACGCTTCCGGACTATATGGTGCCCGCTGTCATCGTGCCGGTCACCGACCTGCCGAGGACCCCGGGGGGGAAGATCGATCTAAAGGCATTGCCCGAACCGGATTGGGCCGGCCCAGACCAGCAGCCCTCCGCAAGGCCGATCACGCCGCTTCAACGGCGGTTGGCGACGATGTGGAGCGAGGTCCTCGGTGTCGGTCGGATCGGGCTCCAAGATAATTTTTTCGATCTCGGAGGCCATTCTCTTCTGGCCGTGCAGCTGATCGCACGGATCCAGACTGTGGTGGATCGTCCCCTGACGTTGATGGACCTCTTCCGCCATCCGACCGTGGAGCAGCTGGCTCAGCGGCTTGACGAGGGGCAAGTCTGTCCATCCCCGGAGGTAGTCCCGCTGCGTGAGGGGCGTGACCTGCCTCCGCTGTTCTGCTTCGATCCCGATGGCACGCACGTGCAAGCCTATCGGCCGCTGGCGCTGTCGCTGGAAGAGGGGCGGCCGGTATACGGCTTGTCGTTGAGTCACCTCTTTGCAATGCGCTGGCAGGATGTGTCGATTCTCAAGCTGGCTGAGCGGCAAGCGGCAGCGATTCGCGATCGACAGCCGCATGGTCCTTATCACTTGGTGGGGTGGTCGAACGGGGGCGTGCTGGCGTTGGCGGCAGCGCAGGTGCTGGAGCGAGACGGGGAGAAGGTCGCGTTCCTTGGGCTCTTAGATAGTCAGCCGGAGCACGCCTTGTACGAGACGCAGGGGCCCACGCCGGTGGAGGAACTCCTGGCCTACATCCGGCGGGACCGACGAGATGCGTTCGCTGCCATTCCGGAATCCGAACGCATCGCCTTGAGGCAGAATCTGGATCGGCTGGATGAGGAGCATCGATTGGAGGCGGCCATTCAGTGGGCGCGCGAGCGGGAGTTCCTCTCCCCCGAGGAGGCGGAAGCCTCGATCGGTTCGCTCAAACTCGGATACGCCTTGGCCAGGGAAGCCGCACGGTTTCTGTCGAGGACCAGGAACCATCCCATCCAGGCCCCGATTCACGTCTGGTGGACGAGTGCGACCCTCTCGCGTTGGGGGAAAGGTCCGGTCGAATGGTCGGAGCATACGACAGGACCAGTCTCGGTGGAAACCGTGGACGGGGACCATATGGACGCGGTCCATAGCATCTACGCCCATCAGCGGATCGGGGCGGCTTTAGCAGGCGACACAGGGTGCTCTGGGACGTGATGCCGAACGAGGCGCCGCTCGTTGCGGCCATGGCACCCTGTCTCTATGTACTCTCTAGAAAACGAGATGCGCTGAGCGCTCAGGATGGACAACGTGCGAGAAGATGCATCCCCGGCAACCGCGTGCTTGTCCTGAAACTAGCGGTTGGGCGTGGCAGATCGGAGTTGTCTCATCAACCTGGGAAAATCTATTGCTCCCCATGATGCTGCAATCGTATTGTCCTCGATTCTGTCAATCACCAGCGCGGTAAATTCGACCGGCCGATCTGTGGGGGCAATACCTTGGAATTCTCCACGATGCGTGGCTCGATCGGTCGTACGCATGGCCACTCTATCATCCTCTGCAAACAGATCATCAATCGAGTGGTGGGTGTCCGGGAATGATCGACGAAACTCCCGCTCAAGACGTTCCGACTCCTCTCGATCCATCGCGCTCCCATCCAAATGTCCTACATAGTCAAGACCAATGAACTCGTCGAGACCTCCGGGGAGACCTTGTATTGGCGAATGCAATCCACCGCCGAATGAGCTCTTTGTTTGAATGCGTGGTCATGGGCTCATTGGGTTGCTGATGGACTCCTGCCGAGCGCGCAGTCCGCTATGGATTCGCCCTGTTTCCTTTCTGCATTCAATGATAGAGTCAGACTCGTCGACCAGGCAATGGGCATGGGAATTGGTCGTTGCAGACCAGGCCTAGCTCCCCGACCGCGTGCAGCACCATAGACAGAGGGATCGGCACTCCAACGGGAGGAATCAGATGGTCTCGCCTCAGATCATTTGCCTGAACGGCACATCGAGCGCCGGCAAAACCGCCATTGCCAAGCAGCTTCAGGAAAAATTGCTGCCAACGATCTACTTGAACTTCTCGATCGACAGCATCCTGTATACCCTGCCTCCCAGCGCCCTTGACCGCATGACTCATGGGCAGGATATTGCTGATCTCAACTATCCGCACTTGGTGGGGTCTTTCAACGCCTGTGTCGCGCGGTTGGTCGAGCTGGGCCATTTTCTGGTGATCGACAATGCGATGGATCGAACCGAACACGTCATCGACCTCCTCGAGAGGGTCCAGGGATATAGCATTCTGTTGGTCGGGGTTCATTGTTCGCTGGAAGAACTGAATCGGAGAGAACGGCAGCGGCAGGATCGAACGATCGGGGAAGCGGCTGCGCAGTTCAATCGGGTACATCGGGGTCTCATGTATGATGTTGAAGTCGATTCGAGCACTCAAGGCCCAGCTGAGTTGGCCTCCGAGATTATGGATTGCATCAAACGTGTGGATGTCTTGCAGGGACGCGACAAGACCATGGCATACCTACAAACACTCGGCCATGGGTAGACATGTGTGCTCGGCAGTTCACATGCGATCACCGCTCAATGTCGCTCTCTCCCAATAGGCGATACTGACAGCCGTGCGCAGCAGCGTCTGACAGACGTTGTCATGAGAAGCCAACCGTCTGATACGCATTAAGGCCGGGGAGCGCTTCCGGCGATCAGGACTGCGTTGGCTTGAGGGCCGCGACGTGCGAACCGTCCGTTGCCTGTGCCTGCCGCACGGGACCTCGCCAACGCAACTCCGCCAACATCGTATAGATCAAGGGTACCAAGAACAGGGTGAGGAGCGTCGAGAGCACGAGACCGTTGATGACGACGAGGCCGATGTGCCACCGGCCGGCGGCGCCGGCACCGGAGGCCAAGGCCAAGGGGAGGGCGGCGAGGATGGTGGACATCGTCGTCATGATGATGGGACGAAGTCGCAACGCTGCGGCCTCGACGATCGCCACCTGAGTGGGACGGCCGTCCTGCCGCAGTTGATTCGCAAACTCCACGATGAGGATGGCGTTTTTCGTGACCAGCCCGATCAGGATCATCAACCCGATTTCGCTGTAAATGTTCAACGTTCCCCGAAAGAGCAACAGCGCCAGCAAGGCGCCGGCCAGCGCCGGCGGCACCGACACGAGGACGGTGATGGGGTGGCGGAAGCTCTCGAACTGTGCCGCCAGAATGAGATAAACGACCAGTAGGGCCAGCACAAAGGTGAAGTGGAGGTTGCCGGACGACTCCTTGAACTCTTTGGTTTCGCCTGCGTAACTGATGCTGGCGCCGGGGGGGAGATGTGTGCGGATGATCTGTTCCAACGATTCCACCGATCGGCTGAGAGTGGAGCCGGGACCGACCCCGGCGCTGATCGTGGCGGCGCGCAGTTTTTCGTAATGGTTGAGCTGTTTGGGAGCGACGGCTTCGCTCAAGGAGACGAGGTTGCTGAGAGGGATCAAATCTCCCTGCGTCCCGCGGACGTGCAGGCGGTCGATGTCCGATTTGGTGCCGCGATGCTGGGGCCGCATCTGGATGATGACGGGATACTCCTTCCCCTCGCGCATGAACATGGAGGCTTTCCGTCCACCGAGGAACACTTCCAATGTCCGGCCGATCGTCTCGACCGGAATGCCGAGATCGGCCGCTTTGTCCCGACTGATGTCGACCCGCAGCTCGGGCTTGTTGAGGTCGAGGTCGCTCTCGACGTTCACCAACGCCGGATGGTTCACCGTGTCACGGCGGACCTGCGTCATAATCTTGTCCAACACGTCATAGGTCGGACCGCGTACCACCAGTTGCACCGGCGTCTTGCTGTCTTCCTGATTGAACGGCGGCGGGTTGAGCGCGAAGACGCTGGCGCCGGGGATGGCCGACAGGGTCGGTTCCACTTCGTCGACGATCTCTCGCTGCACCCGGTCGCGATCGGACCAGTCCTTGAGCGTGACCCAAGTGACGGCGCGGGTCACCAGCGTCGGGCGCCAGCCCCGCGCGACGACGGTGTAGTAGGAATCCATCTCGGGAATGCGTGCGGCTGTCGTCTCGGTGTCCTTGG
>Ga0268299_1003368_pt1 | contig 14945 bp, 12 predicted proteins | sample NOBtaG_FD_193484 | JGI IMG/M metagenome (GOLD analysis project Ga0268299, IMG submission 193484) | Activated sludge microbial communities from bioreactor in Nijmegen, Gelderland, Netherland - NOB reactor | ecosystem: Engineered > Bioreactor > Aerobic > Activated sludge | place: Netherlands...
CAGCGCGTGGGCTACCAGCGGGCGATGGAGGGCGAGCTGGCCCGGACCATCGGCGCCATCGACGGGGTGCAGGAAGCCAGCGTGCACCTGGTGATCCCCAAGGACGACCTGTTCGCGGCGGACGACGTGCAGGCGTCGGCCTCGGTGCTGCTCGTCACCCGCAACGGCCAGGAGCTGGCCCCGACGCAGGTCCAGGCGATCGTGAACCTCGTGTCGTCGTCGGTGGAGGGCATGACGCCCGACCAGGTGTCGGTGACCGACCAGAACGGCCGGATCCTGGCCGCCCCCGGCGACGACGGGGCGGTGGCCGGGCTGGAGGGCGACAGCCAGCTCCGGGCCCGCCGGCAGTACGAGAGCGAGCTGGAGAGCGACCTCGAGTCGCTGCTGTCGACCGTGGTGGGCCCCGGCCTGGCCCAGGTCAACGTGACGGCCGACCTCGACTTCGACTCGGTGCAGACCACCACCGAGCAGTTCGAGCCGATCAGGGGCGAGGACGGGTCACAGACCCTGCTGAACGAGACCAGCCGCCAGGAGCTGTACCGGGACGCGGCGGCCGCCGGCGAGACCGGGGTGCTCGGCACCGAGACCCCCGGGACCGACGCAACCGGGGCCGCCACGTCCACCACCGCCGCGGGCGCCGACGACACCTCGGTCAAGTACAGCCTCGACGAGAAGGCCGCCGACTACGCCATGAACCGGGTGGTCACCACGGCCGACAAGGCGCCGGGCCAGGTCACGCAGCTGTCGGTGGCCGTCCTGCTGGACGAGGCGGCGGTGGACGCCGCCCGGATCACCGACATCGAGAACCTGGTGACGGCGGCGGCCGGCATCAGCGCCGAGCGGGGCGACACCCTGGCGGTGTCGCTCCTGCCCATCAACGAGCAGGTGCGGGCGACGATCGAGGCCGCCAACACACCGGAGGAGGTCACGGGCGGCGGCCTCGACCTGATCGGGCTGATCCGCACGATCGGCACCGTGATCGTGGCCCTGGTGGTGATCCTGTTCGGCCTGAAGAGCCTGAGGCGGGACGGCGGTCGCAAGGTGATCGACTCGGTGCCCCTGAGCGAGCTGGGGGACGGCCTGCCCGCCCTGTCGGCCGGCGCCGTGGGCGAGGCGGACCCGGCCGAGCCGGTGGAGCAACGGCTCCAGTCGCTCATCGCCAACCAGCCCGATGACGTGGCCGGCGTGCTGCGCTCCTGGCTGAACGACGAGGAGCTGGTCAGGTGAGCACCCCGGTGGATCTCAGCTCCCTCAGCCCCCGACGCAAGGCCGCCATCCTTCTGGTGAAGCTCGGCCCGGAGCAGGGGGCGCCCCTCCTGCGGGGCCTGCGGCGGCCCGAGCTGAGCGCCATCGCCGACGAGGTGGCCCACCTCGGCAAGGTGCCGGCCGCCCTGGCCGAGGCCGTGGTGCGGGAGTTCCTGGAATCGGCCGAGGTCGACATCCTGCCCATGGGCGACTACGACCTCGCCTTCAACTACATCCAGTCGACGTTCGGCGACCGCATGGCCCGCGACGTCATGGGTGAGGTCACCGGGGGCATCTCCGACGTCCCGTTCAAGTTCATGGACAACCTCGAGGCCGAGGTGGTGGCGGAGAACCTGCTGGGCGAGCTGCCCCAGGTGATCGCCCTCGTGCTGTCGCACCTGCGGCCCGACCAGTCGGCCGAGATCATCTCCTACCTGCCGCCCGAGGTGGTGGTGCAGGTGGGACTGCGGCTGGGGACGATGGAGCGGGTCACGGCCGACGCCCTGGCGGCGGTCGAGGAGGGCCTGCGCCAGCGGTTCGCCTCCGTGCTCGAGAACAAGTTCCTGGAGGCCACGGGCGGCATCGACTCCCTGGTGGAGCTGCTCACCCTGGCCGATCCGGCGGTGAAGGACCTGGTGATGAAGGGCCTCACCGAGATCGACGCCGAGCTGGCGCTCGAGGTCCGGGCGAAGATGTTCGTCTTCAACGACCTGCAGCTCCTCGCCGACCGCCAGATGCAGCTCGTGCTGCGCTCGGTCGACTCGAGCCGCCTGCCGCTGGCCCTCAAGGGCGTGTCCGACGGGGTGCGGGACAAGGTCCTCAACAACCTGTCGAGCCGGGCCCGGGAGAACCTGCTGGACGAGATGCAGCTCATGGGGGCGGTGCGCACGGTGGACGTGGAGGCAGCCCAGAACGAGATCCTCGACTCGGTGCGGGCGCTGGAGGAGTCGGGCGAGCTCGTCATCAACCGGGGAGGCAACGACTTTGTCAGCTGAGCTGGTCACGAGCCCCGTCCTCACCGGAGCCGAAGCGGCCCGAGCCCGCCGGATCGACCTCGTCGGCCCGGTGGACGACTCGAACGCGCTCACCCCGACGGGGCCGTGGGCGGCGGAGGCGGCCAAGGCCTTCGACCGGGCCCGCCAGGACGGCTACGCCGCCGGCCTGCGCCAGGGCAAGGCCGACGGCGCCACCCAGGCCCGGGCCGAGGTCGGGGCCGAGATGGCCCGCCTGGCCGACGCCCTCCACAGCCTGTCGGCCGAGGTGGACGCCCGGGTGGCGGCGGCCATCGACGAGCTGGCCCAGCAGACCGCCGGCCTGGCCCTGGTGATCGCCGAGGCCATCCTCGACCGGGAGGTGCGCACCGCCCGGGATCCGGGGGCCGACGCCATCGCCCGCTGCCTGGCCATGGCTCCCCTGCCGGGGGCGGTGGTGGCCCACCTCAACCCGGCCGACGCCGAGCGGCTCGGCCCGCTCCCTCAGCTGCAGGGCCGACCGTTCACCGTGGTGCCCGATCCGTCCCTGTCGTCGGGAGAGGCCCGGGTCTCCTTGGCCGACACCCTGGTGGACGGCCGCCTCGACGACGCGCTGGCCCGGGTGGCCGAGCTGCTGGGCCAGCCCGCACCGGGCGGCTCCGTCCGGCCCGGAGCGACGCCATGAGCCCTGTGCTGGCCCCGGGGCCCGTGTCGCCGGCGCTGCTGGCCGGCATCGTCGCCGCCGCCCGCCCCCGCCTGGTAGGCCGGGTGGAGCGTCTGCTCGAGTCACAAGCCGACGTGGTGGGGCTCCCCGTGGGTGTGGGCGACCTCGTCATGATCGGGGCGACGGAACCGGTGCTGGCCGAGGTGGTGGCGGCCGCCGGTTCCCGTACCACGGTTCTCCCCTACGGCGACCTCCGTGGGCGCCGGGTGGGAGAGCCTGTCCTGTCGGCCGGTCGCCAGATGCAGGTGGCGACCGGCCGGCAGCTCCTCGGCCGGGTGCTCGACGGCCTGGGCCGCCCCCTCGACGACGGCCCCCCGCTCGATCCGAGCACCGCGGTGTCGATTCACCACACGCCGCCCGCCGCCCTGGAACGGCCCCGCATCGCCCAGCCCCTCCAGGTGGGGGTGCGGGTGCTCGACACCCTGCTGACGTCGGGTCGGGGGCAGCGGGTGGCCATCCTGGCCGGCTCGGGGGTGGGCAAGTCGAGCCTGCTGTCGATGCTGGTGCGGGGCACCGAAGCCGAGTGCAGCGTGCTGTGCCTGGTGGGCGAACGGGGCCGTGAGGTCCGGGAGTTCATCGAGAACGACCTCGGGCCCGAAGGCCTGGCCCGCTCCGTGGTGGTGGTGGCCACGTCGGACCAGCCGGCCCTGGTGCGGCGCAACGCCGCCTACCTCGCCACCCGGGTGGCCGAGGGCTTCCGGGACGAGGGCATGGACGTCAACCTGCTGATGGACAGCGTCACCCGCTTCGCCATCGCCCAGCGGGAGATCGGCCTGGCCGCCGGCGAGGTGCCGACCACCCGGGGCTACCCTCCGTCGGCCCTGGGCCTCCTGCCCGGGCTGCTGGAGCGGGCCGGCACGTCGGCCTCGGGCTCGATCACCGGCTTCTACACGGTGCTGGTGGAGGGCGACGATCTCAACGATCCCGTGGGCGACACCGTGCGGTCGATCACCGACGGGCACATCTCGCTCAGCCGGGACCTGGCCAACGCCGGCCACTTCCCCTCGATCGACGTGCTCCGCTCCGCCTCCCGGGTGGTGAGCTCGGTCTGCACCGCTGAGCAGCGGGCCCTGGCGGCCCAGGCCCGACGGCTGCTGGCCACCTACGACCGGGCCCGGGACCTCATCGAGATCGGCGCCTACGCCCCCGGGGCCGACGTCGAGATCGACCGGGCGGTGGCCCTGCACAGCCAGCTGGAGGACTTCACCCGTCAGCCCCTGCACGACCTGACCACGGCCGCCGAGGCGTGGCGCATGCTGGCGGCCGTACTCGACGGCAACGGGCTCGAAGGCAACGGGCTCGAAGGCGGAGCGCCGTGAGCGCCGCCCGCAAGGCCCGCGCCCTGCGCGCCACCCGGGCCGCCCAGCAGGTGGAGGACGGGCTGAAGCTCGCCGCCTTCCAGGCCCGCCAGCAGGTTCGGGAGGCCGAAGCGGCCATGGCGGCCGAGGCCGACCGGACCCGGGAGCTGCTGGCCGCCACCGCGGACCCGGCCCTGCGCAGCCTGTTGGCCCAGGCCGGGGTGCGCCACCAGCGGGTGCTGGATGCGGCCCGGGACCGTCTCGAGGCCGACGCGGCGGCGGCCGAAGCCGCCTGGCACGAGGCCCGCCTGCGGGTGCGCTCGCTGGAGAAGCTGGTGGAGCGGCTCGACACGGGCCTGCGCGCCCGGCGACGCCAGGCCGAGAACGCCGAATGGCAGGACGTGGTGACGAGCCGGGCGGGCCGGGGCCGCGCCAGCGCCCCGGTGGGGGGTGGGGCCCGATGAGCGGTGCCCTCGCCTTCGGACCGGGGGCCGCTGCGGCCCACATGCCGGAACGGTTGGCCGTCATCCAGGCCCGCATCGGTCTGAGCGCCTCCCGTCCGACCCCGACCCTGGGCGGCGCCAGCGACGGCGCGGCGTTCGACTCGGTGCTGGCCGGCGCCCGGTCGGGCACCGGCGGCGGGGCGGCGACCGGCGCCCGAACGGCCGAGGCGCTGCTGGCCGACGCCCTCGGCGTCGACGCCTCCGGGGGCTGGCCCCTGCTGACCGGCACCCGTCTGCCCACCGGACTCCTCAACGCGCTCGGCTCCGACGTGTCGAGCCCGGCCGGCCCGAGCATCGATCTCGCCGCGCTCACGACCGCCGCCGCCGATCCCGATGCGACAGCCGCTCCCGGCCAGGCAGCAACTCCCGGTCAAGCCGTGGTGGCGGAGGCGGCGAAGTACCTCGGCGTGCCCTACCTGTGGGGCGGCACCGATCCCGACAAGGGCCTCGACTGCTCGGGCCTGATCCAGCTCGCCTACCGCCAGGCCGGGGTGGAGATGCCGAAGTGGAGCCGTCACCAGGCCACGATGGGGGTGGCGGTCGGCTCGATCGACGAAGCCCTGCCGGGCGACATCCTCGCGTTCGGCCGTCCCGTCAACCACGTCGCCCTCTATGTGGGCGACGGCAAGATGCTGCACGCCCCCAAGCGGGGCGAGGTGGTGAAGATCGAGCCCATCGACCGGCCCATCGGGTCGATCCGCCGCATCATCACCCCCGATGCCCCGGCCGCAGGCTCCGGCGTCATCGGAGCCGACCCGGCTGCACCGGTCGCCGCCGCGCCCGCCGCGGCACCGTCGACGTCGACCTGGGAGGCCGGGCCGGCCGAGCAGCGCTACCAGGCCCTGTTCATCGAGGCCGGCCGGCGCTGGAACGTGGATCCCAAGCTGCTCGCCGCCGTCGCCCAGGCCGAGTCGGGCTTCAACCCGAACGCCAAGAGCCCCGCCGGGGCCCAGGGCCTGATGCAGTTCATGCCGGCCACCGCGGCCGAGATGGGCGTCGACCCGTGGAACCCGGCGTCGGCCATCGACGGTGCCGCCCGCTACCTGCGGGCCTCGCTAGACCGCTTCGGCTCCACCGAGCTGGCGGTCGCCTCCTACAACGCCGGCCGGGGAGCGGTGGCCCGCTACGGCGGCGTGCCCCCCTACCGCGAGACCCGGGCCTATGTGGACAAGGTCCTCGACGCCTGGAAGGACCGCTCATGAGCTCCGACCCCATCTCCCTGGCGGCGCTGCCGGCTCCGGCTGCCCCGTCTCCGGCGGCCCGCCCGGTGCCGGCCCGGCCCGGTGACGGCCGAACCGATCAGGCCGGGGCCGACCGGTCCCGCCGCTTCCATGATGCCCTCGACCAGGCGGCCCGGACCTCGTCCCGGCCCGACCCGGCCGCCACCCGCAGCGACCCACCCGGGGGCCGCGCCGTGGACGCCGGCCGCCGACCGGCGGGCGGGCCTCAGGGTCCCCGGCACCAGGGCCCCCACCGGCCGACCCGGACGGCCAGCGACGAGGGTGCGGCGCCCGGCGGCACCGCGTCCCGCGGGACCCAGGGTCCCCGGGGCTCCCATCGGGGCGGATCCACCGCAGCCCACGACCCCGGCACCGATCCCGCCGGCACCGATCCCGCCGGCACCGACCCGGCGGCGACCGCCGCCAGCATGAACGCTCCGGCCGTGACGTCGCCAGCGCCCGCCGCCGGCGACCCGGCGCCCGCCGAAGGGGCCCCGGTCGACGCCCCGCCGGCCGTCGCCTCCGGAGCCGCCCCGGCAGGGGCGGGCGGTGGAGCGGCCGGCGGTGCCCCCGCTCCCCTGTCTCCCGCTGTCCAGCCCGGGGCCACGCCTCTGCCCGGTGGCCCCACCGGGCCGGTCCCGATCGGCTCCGGCGATCCCGCCGGTGTCGGCGCCGAGGCGGGCGACCCCCGGGTCCCGGCCGGTGCCACCACCGACGGCGCCCCGACGACCGACGCCGCGACGACCGACGCCGCGACGACCGCCGTCTCCGACACCGGCGCTTCCACCGGAGGCCCGGCTGCCGGAGACGCCGCCGCCGGCGATCCCGCCACCGGCGACCCCGCCCCCGGAGGCACCGGTTCCGGCGATGCGGCCACCGGCGACGACACGGCCGGGGGCCGACCGGGCGCCGGGGCCGACCGGCCCTCCCAGCCCGCTGGTCCCGCCGCCGGGCCGCTGAGCGCCCTGGCCGCCGCGCCGGGCTCCGCCCCGGCCATGGCCGCCCCGGCGCCGCCCGCTCGCCCTCCGGCCGGGACGGCGGGCGGGATCGACGGCCCGCCGGGCACCGGCACCCGGACCGGTCCCGCCGACCGGGCCGAGGCCGACACGAGGTCGCTCGACAGCCGTCTGGCCGCCGCCCTCAACGGCGATCCGGCCGCCGGCCCGGCACCCGCCACGGCCTCGAACCCGGCCGCCGGCGCCTCCCGGTCGGCCGGGCCCGATCCCCTGTGGCAGCAGGTCCAGCGGGCCCTGCACGCCGTGCGTCTCACCGCCGAGGGCAACCACGAGATGACCATCCGGCTGCGGCCCGACCATCTCGGCTCGCTCACGGTCAAGGTGACCACCGGCGAGGCGGGCACCACGGTGGCGCTGGTGGCCGACAGCCGGGCCGCCGCCCAGCAGCTGGAGCAGCAGCGCCATCTCCTGGCCGACGAGCTGCGCGGCGGCGGCCTGCGGGGCGCTGCCATCGACATCGGCCTGGGCTCGGGCGCATCCGGCGGCACCGCAGGCCGGGACGGTGCCGGTGCCGCCGCCGGTTCGAGCTCACAACCGGGCGGCTTGGGCCGTCCCGGCGGAGGCGCCGCCACCGACCACCACCTCGACGCCAGCCGGGCCGAGGCCATCCGGGCCGCCGCCCGCCGCCGCCCGACCGCCTCGGTGGACCTCGCCCTATGACCCTCCGACCAGCCCCGACCTCGAGTAGAAGGAGACCGCGCCATGGCTGACCTCGTGACCGCCCGGGCCGGCGCCACCGTCCCAGTGGCCTACCAGACGGCCCCCGCTCCCACCGCCAACCGGGCGGCCGGCAGCGCCCGCCTCGATGCCTCGAACTTCGCCGGCTCGTCGGGCTCGGCGCTCGCCGGTGCCCAGTCGAACACCCTCGACAAGGACGCCTTCCTGAAGCTGCTGGTGGCCCAGCTCAAGTACCAGGATCCGATGAAGCCCAGCAGCTCCGAGGACTTCATCGCCACCACGGCCCAGTTCACCGTGGTGGAGAAGCTGGACCAACTGACCGAGCAGGGTAAGTCGACGGCGCTGGTGTCGTCGCTCACCACCGCCTCGGCCATGGTCGGCCGCACGGTGTCGGCCATCCAGGACGGTGCCCCCGTCGAGGCGGTGGTGCTGCGGAGCAAGCTCGTGTCGGGCGAGGTCGTCCTCGACACCGACAAGGGCGTGGTCCACCTGAACGAGATCGTCTCGGTCGGCGCCCCGGCGCTGGCCACCTCCCCGTCCACGTCATCGCAGCCCGCTTCATCCCCATCCGCAACCGCCCCACCCGCTGCCCCAGCAACCACCCCCGCCACCGAAACCCAGGAGACCCCAAAGCCATGATCCGTTCCATGTACGCCGCGGTGTCGGGCCTGCGCAGCCATCAGACGATGATGGACGTCGTCGGCAACAACATCGCCAATGTCAACACCCACGGGTTCAAGCGCAGCGAGGCCCTGTTCCAGGACGTGCTGAGCCAGATGATCCACGGCGCCGGCACCCCCACCGCCAACCTCGGCGGCACCAACCCGGCCCAGATCGGCCTGGGCGTGATGGTGTCGGCCATCGCCCAGAACCTGGGCCAGGGCTCGCTCCAGACCACCAACCGCGATCTCGACCTGGCCATCCAGGGCGACGGCTTCTTCGTGGTCGACCAGGGCGGCGAGCAGATGTTCACCCGGGCCGGATCGTTCTTCCTCGACGCCAACGGCCGGCTGGTCAACAGCGATGGCGGCCTGATCCAGGGCTGGAACGCCGACGCCGCCGGTGGCCTGGTCGACTCGGGCGGGACCCCCGGCGTCATCCGGATCCCGATCGGCGAGCAGAGCTCGCCGGTGGTCACCAGCGACGTGAAGCTGGGCGGCAACCTGAGCGCCGATGCCACCGTCGGCACCCAGTACTTCACCGGTCTGAGCGTGTTCGACGAGCAGGGCAACCCGATCGACATCGACCTCACACTGGAGAAGACCAACGACGACGAGTGGACCGTGTCGGCCACCTACGGCCCCACCCAGATCCCGATCGTGCTGGCCGACAACGTGCTCACGTTCGGGGCCAACGGCGAGCTGACGTCGCCGGCCGACCTCCAGATCGACATCGGAGCCGGCGGGATCCCCGGCCTGGGCGCCGTCACCTTCACCATCGGCGGGGCCGGCGAGCGCCGCATCACCCAGTACGGCGGTGCCTCCTCGGTCGCCCCCGTCACCCAGGACGGGTCGGCCGCCGGCATGCTCCAGTCGCTGCGGGTGGGCACCGACGGTGTGATCGTCGGCTCCTATTCCAACGGTCTGGTGAAGCCGATCGGGCAGGTGGCCATGGCGGCCTTCTCCAATCCCGAGGGCCTGGAGCGCATCACCGGCTCCAACTGGCGGGTCACCACCAACTCCGGTCTGGCCCAGATCGGCACCGCCGGCTCGGGCGGCCGGGGGTCGGTGGCGCCGGGCACCCTCGAGATGTCCAACGTCGATCTGGCCGAGGAGTTCACGGCCCTCATCCGGGCCCAGCGGGGCTTCCAGGCCAATTCCCGGGTGGTCACCTCATCCGACGAGCTGCTGCAGGAGATCGTGGCCCTGAAGCGGTGATCGCCTGAGCGGCGCCCCTGATCTCTCACGTCCCCCTTCCCTGGGCGTGAGGTGAGCACGGCAGGTCCCAGCCTGAGCGCGTCAGGCTGGGTCCTGCCGCGTCTGGGCCCGGACCAACCGTCCAGGCAGGGCGCGTCCAGGCAGGGCGATCGACCCCACCACGGCGAACGCCTGAGACACCGCCGAGCCCGATCTCCGGATCTACCCGATCAGAGGTCGATGGGGCCGTCGCCGTCGGACAGGAGCCCGGCTCGGCGCAGCAGCTCGAGCGACCGGTCGACGATGTCGCGCCGGTCGACCTCGAGCAGGGCCAGCGAGTGGCGGAGGCGCTCTTCGTCGGCTTCCCGCTCGAACCGGCTGATCTTGTCGGGGTCGTCGTCGAGAGCGTGGATCAGGAGGTTGGACGCCTGCACCACATGGGCCGCCACGTCGTCATCGCTGCTCGGGTCGTGGTGGTAGCGCACGGCGTCGGCGATGGTGGCCGGGATCTCCCACAACTCGAGCAGCATGGCGCCGAGCTCGGCGTGGTCGACCTCCACCAGCTCCCGCTCGGCCGTGGTCACCAGAACGTGGGCGTTGCGGGCCAGCTGGAAGTGGGCCGGGTCGAGCACCTTGTCCAGCACGATCTGGCCGATGTCGTGGAGGAGCGCGGCCGTCACCACCTCAGGCCCCACCCGGCGGCTGGTGCGGCGGAAGATGGCTTCGGCCACGTACGACACCCGCACCGAGTGGTCCCACAGCCGGCCCGGGGCCAGGTCGTAGGCAGCCAGCGCCTCCTGGGGCTGGGCCCCGATGGCGGTGTGGGTGGCGATCGCCAGCACCCGGGCCAGGCCGAGGCGCACGATGGCGGCCTCCACGGTGACTATCTCCGAGGCCGGGGCCGACGCCGCCGAGTTGGACTGGCGGAGCAGGGCGGCCACCAGCGACGGGTCCTCCCGCAGGATGCCCACCACGTCGGCGATCTGGCTGTGCTCGTCGGCGATCAGGGCCGCCAGCCGGCACACCGTGGTGGGCAGCGGCTTCATGGCCTCGGCCAGGCTGAGCAGGTGGTGGTGGAAGTCCAGGTTCGAGGTGTGGTACATCACGCGGCCTCCACCAGTCGGTAGCAAACGAGGGGGGTTGGTCCGACGGGCTCGAACCCGTCGGACGGCCCCAGGATCGGGTCGTCGTCGCCGAGCAGCAGGCGCCCTCCGGGAGCCAGCGCTGTGCGGCGGATCCGCTCGATCACCTGGAAGCGGACGGGCTCGGGGAAGAACCGCAGCACGTTGCGCAGGACCACCAGATCGCAGCGGGGGATGCCGGGCCAGGGCTGCACCAGGTTGATGACCAGGGGCGCCAGCAGGGCCCGAAGCTCGTCGACGGCCACATGGTCCCGCCCGTCGCGCTGGAAGTGTCGGTCGAGCAGCTCGGCGGGAAGCCCCCGGCGGACCTCGATCCGGCTGAACCGGCCGGCGGCGCAGCGCATGACCATCGTGGGCGACAGGTCGGAGGCCAGGATGCGAACCTGGCCCGCCTGGACCAACGCCGGATGATGCTCGCGAAGGAGGATGGCGAACGAGTACGGCTCCTGGCCGCTGGAGCAGGCGGCGCTCCACACCGTGAGCGGCCGACCGGGGTCGCGCCCGGCCACCAGGGCCGGCAGCAGCCGCCCGGCCAGCGGCTCCATCAGCTCCGGGGTGAGCAGGAAGGAGGTCTCGTTGGTGGTGAGGGCGTCGACGGTGTCGGCCATCAGCTGGGGATGGTCGCCGGGGCGCAGGGCCCGGACCAGCTCGGCGATCCCCGGGAGCTGGTACCGGCGGGCGACGGGTCGGAGGCGGGCGTCGACCAGGTAGGAACGGCCCCGGTCCAGCAGGATCGCGCTCTGTTCCAGCATGAGGCGCTGCAGGGTCAGGAAGTCGGCCTCCGACACCGCGTCGGCGGCTGTCGGGTCGGCGGGGGCTGTAGGTGAGCTCATCGCTGCCTCATCGCTGTCTCATCTCGTCAGGCCGACGCTCCGGCCGTGGCCGATGCGTCGTCCTCCTGCTCGTCGTCCTCGTCGTCCTCGTCGTCCCGGTGGGTGATCCCCGGCCCCCAGTCATGGGTACGCCACGCCTCCACCAGCTGGGGGGCGGCGGCCTCCTCGGACGCCGCGGCGTCGGCGGCGGGAGCGGGGGCGGCCTTGCCCTCGTCGTCCCCATCGTCCCCGTCGTCCCCGTCGTCCTCGTCGTCCTCGTCGTCCCGGTGGGTGATCCCCGGCCCCCAGTCATGGGTACGCCACGCCTCCACCAGCTGGGGGGCGGCGGCCTCCTCGGACGCGGGGGCCGTCTCCGCTTCGGGCTCCGGCGCGGTCGTCGCCTCGGGCTCGGGAGCCGGGGCGGGCACGGCCTCCAGCTCAGCCTGCTCGAAGTCCGACATCGACCAGGGCTTGGAATCCACCATCCCCATGTCGACCACGATCTCGGCCACCGGCTCCGGAGCTGGCGACCAGCGATCGGAGGCACCGCCGCCCGCTACCGCATCGATCCCGGCCCCGACGGCCTCCACCCCGCCGGCGGTCACCCCGGCGGCCGGCACCTCAGCAGTCGCCTGCTCCTGGGCCGCCTTCTCCCGTGCCGCCTTCTCCAGCACCGAGCCGGTGACCACGTGCACCCGGCCGAACACGCAGGTCCACTCGACCTCCAACGTCGGTAGGCCGACCGGGAGGTGATCGGGTACGTCGACCCATTCGGCGCTGAGGAACGACACGCCCGACGGCCGCACCTCCGCCCCCTCGGGCAGGATCAGCACGGCCGAGCCGAACAGCACCATGACCTTCATCTTCAGCTCGTCCGGCTCGTCGCCCTCCACGAAGGAGTGGCGCATGTCGAGGCGCACGGAACCGAACAGGGCCAGCACGTTCGACCGGGCAGCGAGCCGCCAGCGACCGGTGCGTCGGCACCGGCCGAGCACGGCCGACATCTTGGCTGGTGGGTGCTTGGCCACGGACTCTCCGAAGACGGGGCGCGGTTCGCCCCCATCACCGTCGGATGGAAACCCCCGGCGGTTGAGGGCCCCCGCCGATTTGCCCAGCATCCGCCGAGCGCCGCTCCCCGGGCCGTGCCAAGCTCGCCCGATGGAAGACCGGGGGGTCGGGGGCGGGGCGCCAGCCAGGCGCTGGCCGGCGTCCCTCCTGGGCCACGACCGACCGGCCGACCTGGCCCTCGTGCTGGCCACGTTCGCCCTGTTCACAGTGGTGGAGCACCTGACCCGGGCGGCGGCTGCGCTGACCCCGCCCGACCTCGGACGGCCCTCGCTCCTGGCGGCGGCGGTCACCCACCGATGGTGGGCGCTGGCCCCGCTGGTGGTGGGCGCCGGGGCCGCCGCCGTGTTCCGACCCCATCGCCTCCTGGCCTCCTGGGGCGAGCTGGAGCAGGGGCGGGCCCTGCGCCGGTTCGCCGGGATGCTGGTGGTGCTGCTGGCCTGGCTGGCGTCGTGCTACCGCTACAACTGGCTGGCCGGCCGGCTCCACGGGGCCGACCGGATGGCCGTGGTGGCCCTGGCCGCCGCCGCTCTGGCCCGGCCGGCGTTCCTCGTGCCCTTCGCCGTGGCCGTGCGGGTCATGGCCGAGCAGTTCGTGCTCCCGTTCGACACCCCGGCGGGCCGGAACATCGACGACCTGCTCGTGCTGGTCGTCCTGGCGGTGGCGGCCGGCCATCTGGTGTACGTGGCCACCGGCCGCAACCGCACGGCGCCGGTGCTGCTGGTGGCCGGCTCGGCCCTGGCCGCCCACTTCTTCGTTCCCGGCAAGGGGAAGGTGGCCATCGGTTGGCTCACCCACGGCAACCTGGCCAACCTGCCGATCAGCAGCTACGCCGCCGGCTGGCAGGGCGGGGGCGACGGCCGTTGGGCCCGGGGCGTGTCGGACCTCCTCCAGACGGTCCGCCTGCCGGCCATGGCCGCCATCCTGGCCGTCGAGCTGGGGTCGATCGTGGCCGTCACCCGGCCCCGGCTGTTCCGCTGGTGGCTGCCGGCGGCTGTCGGGTTCCACCTGGCCGTCTTCGCCATCACCGGGTTCTGGTTCCTGTCCTGGATCGCGGTGGAGGTCGGCCTGTTCGTGCTGCTGACCGCCCCTGCCCTACGGAGCTGGGTGGCCGACAATGCCACGCCGGCCCGGGGGCTGGTGGCCGCAGCCGCCGTGCTCGGCGCCCCGGTGCTGTTCCACCCGCCCGGGCTGGCCTGGCTCGACGCCCCCGTCTCCTACGGCTACCGGATCACGGCCACCGGAGCCAGCGGTGCCGCCTACGCGGTCGACTCCGCCGCGCTGGCCCCGCTCAGCCATCATGTGGCGTTCGACCGCCTCCAGCTGGGGGCCACGGTGCCGGCCAGCGGCGCCTACGGGGCAGCGGCGACCGCGGACGACGTCGATGCGCTGGACCAGATCCACACGTTCGACCAGCTCGACGCCCACGAAGCGGCGCTGGGCCCGCCGACCCTGGTGGAGCCGTCGCAGCAGTTCCTGGCCGACTACCTGGCTTACGCCAGCCGGCCCCACCGCTCGCTCCCGGCCCGCCTGGCGCGCCGATTGGGCCCTCCGGAGCACTTCTGGACCTCGGGTGAGGAGCCGGCCTACCGCTTCCAGGAACCGATCCGGTCGCTCGACGTGTTTCTCGTCCGCGTCATCGACCCCAGCTTCAGCCACGATCGCCGGACCGTCCTGCGGTTGGAGGTCGGCCTCGACGGGCGCCCGGAGGTGGTCAGCGGCCGGTGAACACCGGCGGCCGCTTCTCCAGGAAGCTGGCCACCCCCTCGGCGTGATCGGCGGTGGTGAACAGGCGGGCCAGGTTGGTGGAGACCCACACCCCGAGGCCGTCCCAGTCGGGGTCGAGCGCGGTGCGCAGGCCCTGCTTGATGGCCTGCACCGCCAGCGGTGGGTTGGCCGCGATCTTCGCCGCCAGGGCCAGCGCCGTGGGGAGCAGGTCGTCGTGGGGCACCACCCGGCTCACCAGCCCGGCCTGCCTGGCCTCGGCGGCGTCGATCACGTCGCCGGTGAACAGCAGCTCGGCCGCCCGCTCCCGCCCCACCGCTCCGGCCAGGCGGCCGAGGCCGGCCACGTCGCAGTTCAGGCCCCGGAGCACGAACAGCTCGCCGAAGCGGGCCCGTTCCGACGCCACCCGGATGTCCGCCATCAAGGCCAACTCCATCCCCCACCCCACGGCCGGGCCGTTGACGGCGGCGATCACGGGGACGTCGGTGGCCAACAGGGCGGCGGCCAGCGGGGTGGTGCGGGGCTCCCGGGCCAGGCGCTCGGCCGGCTTGGCGTCGGGGTTGGCCATCACCTGCTTCACGTCGTCGCCGGCGCAGAACCCGCCGGGATCGGCCCCCGTGATCACCAGGCACCGGGCCGTCGTGGACCGCACGGCGTCCTCCATCTCGGCGTAGGTCCGGAAGGTGAGCG
>Ga0268299_1003369_pt1 | contig 14939 bp, 9 predicted proteins | sample NOBtaG_FD_193484 | JGI IMG/M metagenome (GOLD analysis project Ga0268299, IMG submission 193484) | Activated sludge microbial communities from bioreactor in Nijmegen, Gelderland, Netherland - NOB reactor | ecosystem: Engineered > Bioreactor > Aerobic > Activated sludge | place: Netherlands...
ATGGCCGCCGGTGGCGGGTCAAACGACGGTGGGTACCCCGGCTGGGCACCGAGCGGGTGCTGAGCCGGGTGCGCCACCAGCCCGCGGCCACGGACACCGGCGGGGCCGGGGGTGGCGGGGTCGACGCGAGGGGGTGCATGCCGTTCGCCGACATCGACGCCGTCGCCATCGCCCTGCTCCTGGTCGTCTTCGTTCTTGTCGCCCTCGTGGTGGTGCTGCCCGTTCTGTTCGTCCTCGTCGACCTGGCGATCCTGGCCGTCCTGGCCGTCCTCGGCCTCGTAGGCAAGGTGGTGTTCCGCCGGCCCTGGGTCGTGGAGGCGGTCACCGACCGGGGCAAGCGCCACGAATGGCGGGTGGTGGGCTGGCGCCGCAGCGGCGAACGGTGCCACGAGATCGCCCGCAGCCTGGAGGCCGGCGTGATCCCGCCACCGAACGCGCCGTCCGATTGACTGGCAGAACGGTCTGTGCAACATTCTGCCGTCGGGGCGGAGCTCGCCGAGGCGGGAGCTCGCCGAGGCGGGAGCTCGCCGAGGCGGGAGCTCGCCGAGGCGGGTCCGAGACACGGGTGAGGTGGCTGTGCGGTGGAGAACACGGATGCTGGCGTCGGCGTTCATGCTCGGGGTGCTGGCCCTCGGTGCCGTGGCGGGGCCATCCCCTGCGGTGGCCGACCCTTACCCCTTCCTCAAGGACGTGACCGCGATCGCCGCCGGCGACGTCCACACCTGCGTCCTGTTGAGCGACGGGAAGGCCCAGTGCTGGGGCTTCAACTTCTTCGGCCAGCTCGGCAATGGCACCAACATTGACAGCCTCACGCCGGTCACCGTGCTGCGGTCGCCGGGCGGCCCACCGCTGACCGGCATCGTCGGCCTCGCCGCCGGCGAGCACCACACCTGCGCCCTGCTGTCGAGCGGACGGTCGATGTGCTGGGGGTACAACGGCAACGGCCAGCTGGGCGACGGCACCACCACGGACAGCCCCACACCGGTGACGGTGCGTTCGCCGCAAGGCGGTCCGGCGCTCCAGGGGATCCGGGCGATCGCCATCGACGACGGCCTCTCGTCCTGCGCCGTCCTCACCTCGGGCCAGGCCCGCTGCTGGGGCAACAACGCCTTCGGGCAGCTGGGCGACGGCACGCTGACCGACAGCCCGCTCCCGGTGACGGTGATGAGCGCCCCTGGCGGGCGGGCCTTGTCCAACATCACCCAGATCGCACCGGGTCAGTCCCACACCTGCGCCCGCCTCGGCAACGGCCAGGCCCGTTGCTGGGGCAACAACGCTTTCGGCGAGCTGGGCGATGGCACCACCACGGACAGCCCCACACCGGTGACGGTGCTCAGCGCGCCAGGAGGCCCCGCCCTCACCGACGTCACCAGCGTGGGCGCAGGCTTCATCCATTCGTGTGCTCTGCTTGGCTCCGGCCAGGCCCGCTGCTGGGGCTTCAACGACTTCGGCTCCCTGGGCGACGGCACCACCACCACCAGCCCCTCGCCGGTCGCCGTGATCGGTGCACAGGGCGGGCCGCCCCTGACCGGCATCACCAGCCTGGCCACCGGCGCCTATCACGCCTGCGCCAAGCTGGGCACGGGGCAGACCCGATGCTGGGGTGACAACATCTTCGGGGCCCTGGGCGACGGAACGCGCGCGGGGCCCACCCCGGTGCCGACCACCGTGCTGAGCTCAGTCGACGGCTCAGCGTTCACCGGTGTGTCCTCGCTCAGCGCCGGCTCCATCCACACCTGCGCCCGAATGACCAACGGGCGGGCCCGATGCTGGGGCGGTAACGCCGTGGGCCAGCTGGGCGACGGCACCATGGAGGACCGGCTGGTTCCGGTACCCGTCCTTCGTTGAGCCCGAGCCCCACCCCTGACCCGTCTCCGACCCCGGCCCGCCGTCACACCGCCGCTCTAACCTGGGGGCATGGCAGCATCGATCCGTCTGGCCGTCGACATCGGCGGCACGTTCACCGACGTGGCCCTGGAGCAGGTGCCCGACGGCGGCGACCCAGCCCGGCCGCTCACCACGGTCACCAAGGTGCTGACCACCCACGACGCCCCCGAGCGGGGCGTGATCGAGGGTGCCACCCGGGTGCTGGAGCGGGCGGGGGTGGCGGCGTCGGCCGTCACCACCATGGTCTACGGCACCACGCTGGCCACCAACCTGCTGATCGAGCGCAAGGGCGCCCCCACCGGGCTGCTCACCACCGAGGGCTTCCGGGACTCGGTGGAGATGCGCAACGAGAGCCGCTACGAGCAGTACGACCTCGACATCGAGCTCCCCGCCCCCCTCGTGCCCCGCCGCCTCCGCCTCGGCGTGCCCGAGCGGATCAGCGCCCGGGGCGAGGTGCTGATCCCGCTCGACACCGCGGCGGTGGCGGCCGCGGCCGAGACGTTCCGGGCCGCCGGGGTGGCCAGCGTGGCCGTCGGCTTCCTCCACAGCTACGTCGACGACCGCCACGAGCGCCGGGCGGCCGAGGTGCTGGCCGAGGCCCTCCCCGGGGTCGAGATCTCGCTGTCGTCCGAGGTCTCCCCCGAGATGCGCGAGTACGAGCGGATCTCCACCACCTGCGCCAACGCCTACGTCCAGCCGCTGATGAGCAGCCACCTGGCCCGCCTGGAGGCCGAGCTGGGCCGCATCGGGATCACCTGCCCGGTGTTCCTCATGTTGTCGGGCGGCGGCATCACCACGCTGGCCACGGCCCGGCGGTTTCCGGTCCGCCTGGTGGAGTCGGGCCCGGCCGGGGGTGCCATCTTCGCCGGCCACATCGCCCGCCAGCTCGGCCTGGGCGACGTGGTGAGCTACGACATGGGCGGCACCACGGCCAAGCTGTGCCTGATCGACGACGGCACCCCCCACACGAGCCGCAGCTTCGAGGTGGCCCGCATCTACCGCTTCATGAAGGGCTCGGGCCTGCCGCTGCGGATCCCCGTGATCGACATGGTGGAGATAGGGGCCGGCGGCGGCTCGCTTGCCCACATCGACGCCCTGGGCCGCATCGCCGTGGGCCCCGAGAGCGCCGGCTCCGAGCCCGGCCCCGCCTGCTACGCACGAGGCGGCACCGGCGCCGCCGTCACCGACGCCGACGTGCTGCTGGGCCGCATCGACCCCGACGACTTCGCCGGCGGCACCATGCGCCTCGACGCGGCGGCAGCCAGCGCCGCCCTCGACGGGGCGGTGGGGGCCCGGCTCGGGCTGGGCCCGGTCGACGCTGCGCTCGGCGTGTCGGAGATGGTCGACGAGAACATGGCCAACGCGGCCCGGGTCCACGCCATCGAGTCAGGCGAGATCGTGGAGGCCCGCACCCTGATCGCCTTCGGCGGCGCCGCCCCCCTCCACGCCGCCCGCATCGCCGAGAAGCTCGGCGTGTCGCGGGTGATCGTGCCTCCCGGCGCCGGCGTCGGCTCGGCCCTCGGGTTCCTGCGGGCCCCGGTGGCCTACGAGGTCACCCGCAGCTTCCACCAGCGCCTGTCCCAGCTCGACGGTGCCGCCTGCAACGCCCTGCTCGACGGCATGCGGGCCGAAGCCCGCTCCGTGGTGGAGCCCGGCGCCGCCGGCCGGCCGCTGGTGGAGAGCCGCCTGGCCTACATGCGGTATGTGGGCCAGGGCCACGAGGTGGGGGTGGAGCTGCCGGTGCGGATCGAGAGCGAACGGCTCGACGAGACCAGCCCCGACACCCTCACCGCCGCCTTCGTGAAGGAGTACCACCGGCTGTACCAGCGCTCGATTCCCCACCAGGAGATCGAGATCCTGAGCTGGGTCCTGTCGCTCGGCACCGAGCCCGATGCGGTCGCCACGATCCCCCTCGACGACGTGGACGGCGGCGATCCCGCCACGGCTCCGACAGCGCCGGAGCCGTCGGGGCGGCGCCGGCTGGTCGATCCGGCCACCGGCGACACCGTCGACGCCCTCGTCTACCAGCGCAGCCAGCTGACCCCGGGCCAACACGTGGCGGGCCCGGCCGTGATCGTGGAGACCGACACCGCCACCGTGGTGTCGGGCCGGTTCACCGCCGCCGTCCACCCCCTCGGCCACCTCGTGCTCACCGCCCGGGCGGCGGCCAATGCGGGCGCGCCCGCCGAAGGCACCGACGGCACCACCTCGGCCCTGGCCCGCATCCACCAGCACGTGATGTGGAACCGGCTGATCGCCGTGGTGGAGGAACAGGCCCAGGCCCTGGTCCGCACGGCGTTCTCCACCAGCGTGCGGGAGGCGGGAGACCTGGCAGCCGCCGTGTTCGACCGCCAGGGCCGGATGCTGGCCCAGGCCGTCACCGGCACCCCGGGGCACATCAACGCCCTGGCCTCCTGCGTCGTCCACTTCCTCGACGCCCACCCCATCGACACGATGGAGCCGGGCGACGTGTTCATCACCAACGACCCGTGGCTGGCGTCGGGCCACCAGCACGACATCACGGTCGCCACCCCGGTGTTCGTGAAGGGCCGGCCGGTGGCGGTGGTGGCCAACACCTGCCACGTGGTCGACATCGGGGGCCGGGGCTTCACCCCCGACGGGCGCCAGGTCTACGAGGAGGGCCTCAACATCCCCATCCTCCACCTGTTCCGGCGGGGCGAGGTGAACGACACGCTGATGGCCATCGTGCGGATGAACGTGCGGGAGGCCACCCAGGTGGTGGGCGACCTCTACTCGTTCACCGCCGCCAACGACATCGCGGCCCAGCGGCTGGTGGCCATGATGGCCGAGTTCGGCATCGACGACCTCGGCCCCCTGGCCGACTTCATCGTCGACAGCTCGCGGGACGCCACGATCGAGCGGATCCGGGCCCTGCCCCGGGGCACCTTCCGCAACTCGCTCACGATGGACGGCTACGAGCGGCCGGTCACGCTGGCCGCCGCCGTCACCGTGGGCGACGGCACGATCCACGTCGACTACACCGGCACGTCGCCCGCCTCCAACCACGGCATCAACCTGGTGCTCAACTACACCAAGGCCTACACCACCTACGGCATCAAGGTGGCGGTGGCGCCCGACATCCCCAACAACCACGGCTCGATCGAGGTCTTCACCTTCGACGCCCCCGAGGGGTGCATCCTCAACGCCCCCCGCCCCTACCCGGTGGCCGCCCGCCACATCATCGGCCACCTCCTGCCCGACACGATCCTGGGCTGCGTCCACCAGATGCTGGAGGGTGGGGTGCAGGCCGAGGGGTCCTCCGCTCTGTGGAACATCCAGCTCCGGTCGGGGCCGTCGGTGTCGGTCAGCACCGAGTTCGAGGGCGAGATCCCGTCGTTCGACATGATGCACTTCAACTCCGGTGGCACCGGGGCCCGCCCCACGCTCGACGGGCTGAGCGCCACCGGGTTCCCCAGCGGGGTGCGGGGGGTGCCGGTGGAGGCCACCGAGTCGATCGTGCCCATCATCTTCTGGCGCAAGGAGCTCCGGCCCGACTCGGGCGGGGCCGGCCGCCGGCGGGGCGGGCTGGGCCAGGCCATCGAGCTGGGCGGCGTGGGCGGGGCCCCGTTCGACGTGCTCGCCATGTTCGAGCGGGTCGACAACGCCGCCGTCGGCCGCAACGGCGGGCTCCCCGGCGCCCGGGGATCGGTGGAGCTGGCGTCGGGGGCCCGGCTGCGACCGAAGGGCCAGCAGCCGGTGCCGGCCCATGACCGGCTGGTGCTCGGCCTGCCAGGGGGCGGCGGGTTCGGCCCGCCCCACGAGCGGCCGGTGGAGCAGGTGCTGGGCGACATCGCCGACGGCTACGTGTCGGCGGCGGCCGCCGCCGAGCTGTACGGCGTGGTGGTCGACGGCAACGGGAACCTCGACGAGGCGGCCACGGTGGAAGCCCGGTCACGATGACCTCAACCCCGGGCGACACCTCCACATCAGCAGAGACCGCATCTGAGCACTACGACGTCGTGATCGTGGGCGGGGCCATCATCGGCAGCGCCACCGCCTACTTCCTCAGCGTCAACCCCCGCTTCCAGGGCTCGATCCTGGTGATGGAGCGGGATCCCACCTACGCCTTCTCCTCCACCGCCCTGTCGGCGGCCAGCGTCCGACACCAGTTCTCCCGCCCGGTGAACATTCGCCTGTCGCAGTTCGCCACCGAGTGCATCGAGCGCTTCGCCGATCTGGTGGCGGTGGACGGCGAGGTGCCCGACCTCGGCTTCCGCGACACCGGCTACCTGTTCCTGGCGTCCGACGACGAGCAGATGGCCCAGCTGCGGGCCAGCCACGAGATCCAGCGGGCCGAGGGGGCCGCCGTTCGCCTGCTCGACCGGGCCGAGGTGGCCGCCCGCTTCGGTCACCTCACCACCGACGATCTGGTGGGGGCGAGCCTGGGCGAGCGCCACGAGGGCACGCTCGACGCCTTCAGCCTCCTCCAGGGCTTCCGCCGCCGGGCCCGGGCCAACGGGGTCGAGTACCGCCACGACGAGGTGGTGGGGATCGACACCGAGGGCACGTTCCGGGTCGACCCAGACGGCACCCCCCACGGCGAGGGCCGGGCCACCGCCGTGCGCCTGGCCTCGGGAGCGGTGATCGGCTGCGGCACTGTGGTCAACGCCGCCGGGCCCCGGGCCCGCTGGGTGGCCGAGATGGTCGGGCTGCGGCTGCCGGTCGTACCCCGGGTCCGCTCGGTGTTCGCCTTCGACTGCCGCACCCCGGTGCCCGACCCGTTCCCCCTCACGATCGACCCGGCCAACGTGTGGGTGCGCCGCGAGCCCCCGATCTGGCTGGCCGGCACGAAGCCTGAGCCCGACCCCGACGCCGCCCTCGACGACTTCGCCGTCCGCCACGACGAGTGGGAAGCCCGGGTGTGGCCCACCGTCGCCCACCGGATCCCCGCCTTCGAGTCGGTCAAGCTCGTGCGCAGCTGGGCCGGGCATTACTCGGTCAACGTGCTCGACGCCAACGCCGTGATCGGCCCCGCTCCCGGATTGCCCAACTTCCTGTTCGCCAACGGGTTCACCGGCCACGGCCTGCAGCACGCCGCCGGCGTGGGCCGGGGCCTGGCCGAGTGGATCACCGAGGGCCGGTACACCACGATCGACCTGAACGAGCTGGGCTACGAGCGGATCCTGGCCAACGAGCCGTTCCTGGAGCAGGCCATCATCGCCTGACCGCAAATGGATCTCCGCACGGAGCGTCTCACCGGCGAGACGGTCCATGCGGAGATTTCGGCTTCGACGGGCCGGGGGCCGACGGCGGTAGCTTTCGACCATGATCACCACCCGCTCCGAGACCATCACCGCCGCCGACGGCGGCACCTTCGCCGGCCACGTGGCCGTGCCCGCCTCGGGCCACGGCCCCGGCGTGCTCGTGATCCAGGAGATCTTCGGCGTCAACGCCTACATCCGCGACGTGTGCGACCGCCTGGCCGCCGCCGGCTACGTGGCCCTCGCCCCCGACGTGTTCTGGCGGGTGCAACCCGGCGTCGAGTTCGACTCGTCCGACCAGGCCACGATCGCCCCCGCCATCGAGGTCACCGGCCAGTGGGACGGCGAGGTGGGCCTGGGCGACCTCGGCTCGGCCCTGGCCCACCTCCGCGGCCTGCCCGAGGTGCGGGGCGGCACCGGGGTGATCGGCTTCTGCTTCGGCGGCACCCAGACGTTCCGGGTGGCCGCCGCCTTCGACCCGGCCTGCGCCGTGTCCTACTACGGCTCGGGCACCGCCGGCCTGCTCGACCAGCTCGACGCCGTCACCTGCCCGCTGCTGTTCCACTTCGGCGACGACGACCCCTACCTGCCCAACAGCGACGTCGACGCCATCAAGGCCGCCACCGCCGATCGCCACCACATCGCGGTGCACGTGCACGCCGGCGGCGGGCACGCCTTCGACAACCACTTCGCCCCCCACTTCAGCCAGCCCCGCATCGCGGTGCGGGCGTGGACCGAGACCCTGGCGTTCCTCTACGCCCACCTGGGGGGCATGGGCCAGGGCGGCGCCTGACATGGCCGACGACGGCGGCCCCGCCCCCGAAGACACAGCCACCCCGAAGGACACCTACACCCACGGCCACCATCCGGCGGTGCTGGCCGTTCACTCGTGGCGCACGGCCGAGAACTCGGCCGGCTTCCTGCTCCCCTACCTCCAACCGGGCCAGCGCCTGCTCGACGTGGGCTGCGGCCCCGGCACGATCACGCTCGACCTGGCCGAACGGGTGGCGCCGGGCGCGGTGGTCGGCATCGACAACGCAGCCGATGTCATCGCCACCGCCAACGAGAACGCGGCCGAGCGGGCCGGCCTCGATGCCGGCCGGGTCACGTTCCGGGTGGGCGACGTCTACGCCATCGACGAGCCCGATGACAGCTTCGACGTCGTCTACGCCCACCAGGTGCTCCAGCATCTGAGCGACCCCCGGGCCGCCCTGCGGGAGATGCGCCGGGTGTGCCGTCCGGGCGGCGTGGTGGCGGTTCGCGACAGCGATTACGCCGGGTTCGTCTGGGCCCCGCTCGACCCCCGGCTCGACCGGTGGATGGCGCTGTACCACGACCTCGCCCGGGGCAACGGGGCCGAACCCGACGCCGGCCGGTTCTTGCTCACCTGGGCCCTCGACGCCGGTTTCACCGACGTCACCGCCGGCGCCTCGGCCTGGTGCTTCGCCACCCCGGACGACCGGGCGTGGTGGGGCAACAACTGGGCCGACCGGGTGTCGAAGTCGGCCTTCGCCACCCAGGCCCTGGAGCGGGGCCTGGCCACCCAAGCCGAGCTCGACGACCTGGCCGCCGCCTTCCGCCAGTGGACGGCTGAGCCCAGCGGCTACTTCGCCCTCCTCCACGGCGAGCTCATCTGCCGCCCCTGAGCGCCCACCCCGATCTGGTGTCCCCAGCCGTCACGGGTGACGGGCTGGGACACCAGATCGCATCGGGCCGGGGTCAGAGCACAGTTCGGACACGGCGGGGTCGCCGGGTCGGGACGACATGCCGATCAGGGGGCACGGCTTCGGGTTGAGCTGGCAGATCCGTTCTCCTTGCCAAGCCGCCGCATACTCTGTATACATCTCAATATGGCGATGTACAAGAGCTGCCGACCGACCGCCCCGGGACTCCGGTGAAGGCCGACGCCGCCGCCCTCGAGATCCGCCGGGCGATCCGCCAGGGCGTGCTCAGCCCGGGCGAGGAGCTGAACCAGGAGCAGGTGGCGGCGAAGCTCGGCATCAGCCGGATCCCGCTGCGGGAGGCGCTGCAGAGCCTGGCCGCGGTCGGCATCGTCACCGCCTCCCCCGGCCGGGGGTTCACCGTGACCCGCCTCGACGCCGACGAGGTCGACGAGCTGTACGGCCTGCGCCTGCTGATCGAGCCCCCGCTGGCGGCTCCGGTGGTGGCCGCCATCCGCCCCACCCAGATCGACCGGCTGCACGACCTCGACCAGCGCATGCGCTCGGCCGCCAGCCAGGAGGAGTGGGCCCAGCTCAACTACCTGTTCCACCTGGAGCTGTACAAGCCGGCGGGCCAGCCCCACACGCTGCGCTTCGTCCGCCAGCTGCTCGACCTCGTCACCCCGTACTCCAACATCTACGTGCACGGGATGGGGGGCCAGAGCCGGGCCGAGGGCGAGCACACCGAGATGGTGGCGGCCATCCGGGCGGGCGACGCCGATGCCCTGGAGCACCAGATCCACCTCCACCTGCGGGGGGCGCGGGAGGCGATCCTGCGCCACATGAAGATGACCACCGAAGCCGACCTGGTGAGCCGCCTGGTGGGCCTGCACCACGACGACGAGGCCTGAGGAGGCGGAGATGACGGCGATCGACTCAACCACGAACGGGACCGGGACCGGGCGCTGGGAGTTCTGGATCGACCGGGGCGGCACCTTCACCGACGTGGTGGGCCTGGCGCCCGACGGCTCGATCGTCACCCACAAGCTCCTGTCGGAGAACCCCCGCCACTACCCCGACGCCGCCGTGCAGGGCATCCGCCACCTTCTGGGCGTGGGCGCCGACGAGCCGATCCCGCTCGAGCGGATCGGGGCGGTGAAGATGGGCACCACGGTGGGCACCAACGCCCTGTTGGAGCGGCGGGGCGAGCCCACGGTGCTCGTCACCACCCGGGGCTTCGCCGACGCCCTGCGCATCGGCTACCAGAACCGGCCCCGCCTGTTCGACCTCGACATCGTGCTGCCCGAGCTGCTCCACCGCCGGGTGGTGGAGATCGACGAGCGGGTCGACGCGCAGGGCAACGTGCTGGTGCCGCTCGACCTCGACCGGGCCCGGGCCCAGCTGGAGGCGGTGCGGGCCGAGGGGTTCGACGCCGTGGCCATCTCGTTCGTCCACGGCTACCGCCACACCAAGCACGAGGAGCTGGTGGCCCAGGCGGCCCGGGAGATCGGGTTCGCCCAGGTGAGCGTGGGCCACGAGGTGAGCCCGCTGATGAAGCTCGTGGCCCGGGGCGACACCACCGTGGTCGACGCCTACCTGTCGCCGGTGCTGCGCCGCTACGTCGACCGGGTGGACACCGCCCTCGGGCTGGCAGCCGAGGGCCGCGCCGGTGATGGAGACGACAGCGGTGCCGGGCACGACCCGAACCGGCTGTGGTTCATGCAGTCCAACGGCGGGCTGACCGAGGCCGCCGCCTTCCAGGGCAAGGACTCGCTGCTGTCGGGCCCGGCCGGGGGCGTGGTGGGGATGGTGGCCACCGGCGCCGCCGCCGGCCACGACCACCTGATCGGGTTCGACATGGGCGGCACGTCCACCGACGTGTCGCACTACGCCGGAGAGCTGGAGCGCACCTACGAGTCGGAGGTGGCCGGGGTCCGGGTGCGGGCTCCGATGATGCACATCCACACGGTGGCCGCCGGGGGCGGGTCGATCCTGCACTTCGACGGCAGCCGGTTCCGGGTGGGGCCCGACTCGGCCGGGGCCGACCCCGGCCCCGCCTGCTACGGCAACGGCGGGCCGCTCACGATCACCGACGCCAACGTGGTGGTGGGCAAGCTCCGGGCCGAGCACTTCCCCGCCATCTTCGGCCCCGGGGCCGACCAGCCGCTCGATGTGGCCGCCGCCCGGACCCGGTTCGAGGCCCTGGCGGCCGAGGTGACCCGGGCCACCGGCCGGCCCCACACCCCGGAGGCCGTGGCCGAGGGGTTCCTGCGGGTGGCCAACGACAACATGGCCAACGCCATCAAGAAGATCACGGTGCAGCGGGGCCACGACACCTCGGGCTACACCCTGGTCTGCTTCGGCGGGGCCGGCGGCCAGCACGCCTGCGCCGTGGCCGACAGCCTCGGTGTCGAGCAGATACTGATCCATCCGCTGGCCGGGGTGCTGTCGGCGGTGGGCATCGGCCTGGCCGACGTCCGCTGGGTGGCCGAGCAGGCCGTGGAGGCACCGCTCACCGCGGTGTTCGACGAGCTCGGCGGCCGGTGGCGGGCCCTGGAGGCCGAGGGCCGGGCCGCCCTGTCGAGCCACGGCAGCGCCGACGGCGACCACGGCGCCGGCCCCGATGCCGATGCGATCCGCACCGTCCGCCGGCTGTCGCTGCGCTACGCCGGCAGCGACACCGCGTTCTTCGTGGATGGCACCACCGCCGCCGAGGCCCGGGCCGCGTTCGAGGAGGTCCACCGGGCCCGGTTCGGGTTCACCTCGCCCCGGGCCGAGGTGCTGGTGGAGGCGATCCAGGTGGAGGTGGTGGTGCCGGGGCGGGGCGCCGGCGTCGACCTCGGAACGGCCGGCGGTGCCGGTGCGGACGGTGACGCCCTCGTCGGCCGCCACCCGGTGGTGAGCGGCGGCGCCACCCACGAGGCCCCGTTCCTGCGTCGCTCGGCGCTCGCCCCCGGCGAAGCGGTGGACGGCCCGGCCGTGATCGTCGAGGCCACCGCCACCACCGTGGTGGAGCCGGGCTGGCGGGCGGTGCTCCAGCCCACCGGTGACCTCGAGCTCACCCGGGTGACGGCCCGGCCCCGCAGCCACACCACCGGTGCCGGCGCCGGCACCGAGGTGGACCCCGTGCAGCTGGAGATCTTCAACAACCTGTTCATGAACGTGGCCGAGCAGATGGGCCTCGTGCTGGAGAACACGGCGGTGTCGGTCAACATCAAGGAGCGGCTCGACTTCTCCTGCGCCGTGTTCGATCCCCGGGGCGACCTCGTCGCCAACGCCCCCCACATCCCGGTGCACCTGGGGTCGATGAGCGAGTCGGTGCGGGCCGTGATCGCCCGCAACCCGGACCTGGAGCCGGGCGACGTCTACGTGCTCAACGCCCCGTACCAGGGCGGCACCCACCTGCCCGACGTCACCGTGATCAAGCCGGTGTTCGCCGCCGGGGCCGAGGGCCCGGGCCACACCCCGCTGTTCTTCGTCGCCTCCCGGGGCCACCACGCCGACATCGGCGGCACCGTGCCCGGCTCGGCTCCTTGCGACTCCACCACGATCCACCAGGAGGGGGTGCTGCTCGACAACGTGCTGCTGGTCCAGCACGACCGCTTCCTGGAGGACGAGATCCTGGCGCTCCTCACCGGGGGCGAGTGGCCGGCCCGCAACCCGGCCCAGAACGTGGCCGACCTCAAGGCCCAGGTTGCGGCGTGCCAGAAGGGGGCCACCGAGCTGGCCCGGGTGATCGACCACTACGGCCTCGACGTCGTCCACGCCTACATGGGCCACGTGAAGGACAACGCCACCGAGTCGGTCCGACGGGTGATCGACGGGCTGAGCGACTGCTCGTTCACGGGCGAGGCCGACGACGGCTCCCGGGTGTCGGTGGCGATCCGGGTGGACCGGGCGGCCCGCTCGGCCGTGATCGACTTCACCGGCACCAGCCCCACCCACCCCGGCAACTTCAACGCCCCGGCCCCCGTGGCCCGATCGGCCGTGCTCTACGTGTTCCGCTGCCTGGTGGGCGACGACATCCCGCTCAACGCCGGCTGCATGGTGCCTCTCACCCTGATGCTGCCGCCCGACACGATGATCAACCCGTCGTACCCGGCGGCCGTGATCGCCGGCAACGTGGAGACCAGCCAGCTCATCGTCGACACCCTGTTCGGGGCGCTGGGCGTGATGGCCGAGGCCCAGGGCACGATGAACAACGTCATCTGGGGCAACGCCACCCACCAGTACTACGAGACGATCTGCGGCGGGGCCGGGGCCACCCCCCGGGCCAGCGGGGCGTCGGGGGTGCACACCCACATGACCAACACCCGCCTCACCGATCCCGAGGTGCTGGAGTGGCGTCACCCCGTGGTGCTGGAGTCGTTCACCCTGCGCCCCGGCTCGGGCGGGGCGGGCCGGCACCGGGGCGGCGACGGCGTGGTACGCCGGGTCCGCTTCGGCGAGGCCATGGAGCTGAACGTGATCTCCGGCCGGCGGCGGGTGCCGCCCTACGGGATGGCCGGGGGCGAGCCGGGAGCCTGCGGGCGCAACCTGGTGATCCGGGCCGACGGCACGGTGGAGGACCTGGCCGGCAGCGACCGGGCTCATCTGGAGCCGGGCGACGTGTTCGAGATCCACACCCCGGGCGGCGGCGGCTACGGTCGGGCCACGGACGGCTGACGGCCGGACGGGGGGGGAGGGCTGCGGTTGTGGACGGGCAGGGCGGCGACGACCGGGTGGTGATCCGGTTCGGGCGGCGGTGGATCGGCCTGTACCTGGCGGTGGGCACGATCATCCTCGTCGTGTTACGGGTGGGGCTCGACTCCGGCGAGCCCCTGGTCGACTACCCGCTCGGCGGCCTGTCGTTCTGGATCGGGCTGCGGATGCTGCTCCATCCCCTGGCCGTGGTCGACCCCGAGGGGTTCGCTGTATGGGGCCTGGTCGTCGGCCGGGCGCGCCGGGTGGACGCCACCCGGCTCCGCACCGACGGTCGGGCCCTGCAGTACCTCGACGGCGCCGAGTGGAAGCCCGGCTTCCGCTGCGGCCTCGCCCACCCCGCCGACTGGACCGCCCTCGAACGCTGGCTGGCCGACCGGGCCTGAGCCCCCCACTCTGGCCCAACTTTTCACCGACGGCGTCGCCGGTGACGGCCTCCGTGAAAAGGTCGCGGCCGCTGCGTTCTTTTCATCGACGGCGTCGCCGGTGACGGCCTCGGTGAAAAGACCGCGGGGAGCCGACGGAGTCAGTGGCCTTCGAAGGTGGGGGTGCGCTTCTCCCGGAAGGCCCGGATGCCCTCCTTGTGGTCCTCGGAGGTGAGCGTGATGGCCTCGGCGGTGGAGGCGTAGTCCATGGCGGCGGCCATGTCCTGGTCGAGACCCCGGTAGACGGCGGCCTTGGCCAGGGCCAGGGCCAGCGGCGGGCCATCGGCCAGGCGGAGGGCCAGGGCCCGGGTCTCGGCCAACAGCTGGTCGTGGGGCACCACCCGGCCCACCAGCCCGATGCGCAGCGCCTCCTCGGCCGAGAGCAGCTCCCCGGTCCAGATCATCTCCAGCGCCTTCTCCACCCCGACGGCCCGGGGCAGGAGCCAGGTGCCGCCGGTGCCGGGGAACAGGCCGATCTTGGCGAAGATCTCGCCGATGCGGGCCGTGTCGGCCATGACCCGCAGGTCGCAGGCCAGGGCGATGTCGCAGCCGCCGCCGGCCGCCACCCCGTTGATGGCGGCGATCACCGGCTTCTCCACCGCCCGGATGGCCAGGATCATGCGCTGGGTGCGACGGAGCCACGCCCGCCGGTCGAACGGCCCGGGGGCCCGGGGCGGGGCCGCCGACGCTTCCTCGGCCGCCGCCCCGGCGGCCGCCCGCTGCCGCTCGCCCAGGCTGCGGACGTCGCCCCCGGCGGAGAAGGCCCGCCCGTGGCCGGTGATGATGATCACCCGGACGTCGCGGTCCTGGGCCGCCAGGTCGAGGGCGGCGATGGTGTCGGCCATCATCCCCGGGGTCATCGGGTTGAGCACCTCGGGCTCGTTGAACCCGATGGTGGCGATCCGGTCGGCCACCTCGTAGGTGATGGCGGTGAAGGTGGGGCTGTCCATGGCCGTCACTCTGTCACACCCCCTCCCCCTGCCCCCAAGAAACGGGCGACCTCACGCCCCGGGGGCGGTGGCGGCCCAGAAGGCCTCCATGAC
>Ga0268299_1003370_pt1 | contig 14931 bp, 9 predicted proteins | sample NOBtaG_FD_193484 | JGI IMG/M metagenome (GOLD analysis project Ga0268299, IMG submission 193484) | Activated sludge microbial communities from bioreactor in Nijmegen, Gelderland, Netherland - NOB reactor | ecosystem: Engineered > Bioreactor > Aerobic > Activated sludge | place: Netherlands...
TGCCGGGGGTGGGGGCGATCCCGCGGCGACGCGGATCGCGCCAGGGGACACCGTGATCTTCTACAACTATCGGGGCGATCGGCCCCGCGAGTTGGCGATGGCGTTCATCCTCGACGATGCGGCGTGGGCCGGGGTCAAGCCCTCGCCCGATTCGGGCACGCGCGGGTTCGACCGCGGGCCGCGCATCGACACCTGGTTCATCGCCATGACGGCGTGGTCCGAAGACCTGGCCCCGCACATGCACGTGGCGTTCGGCAAGCCCCCGCCGATGGCGGGCATTGCCGGGGAGGCTTGGAGCAAGGCGGGGCTCACCCAGTTCCGGTGCGCCGAGACGGAGAAATACCCGCACGTGACGTTCTTCTTCAACGACTATCGCGAGCAGCCCTTTCCGGGCGAGCGCCGGGGCAACCCGCAGTCGCCGCGCGTCAAGACGTACGACCTCAAGCCGGAAATGGCGGCGTATGAGGTGCGGGAGATGGTGCTGGCGCGCCTCGCCGCGCCGGACCGAGAGGACGTGCTGGTGGTGAACTTCGCCAACTGCGACATGGTGGGGCACACGGGCAACCTGAGCGCAGCGGTCCGGGCCGTGGAGGTTACCGACGAGTGCGTCGGGGCGATCGTCGACGCAACGCTGGCGCTCGAAGGCGGTGGGGCAGGGGGGCACGTGATCGTGACGGCCGACCACGGCAACGCCGAGCAGATGTTCGACCCGGAGGCGAACTCGCCGCACACCGCGCACACGTTCTTCGATGTGCCGCTGATCGTGGTTGGACCCAAGGCCCGCGGTCGTCGGCTGCGGGGCGACCTGGACCCGGGAGGGTGGTTCGATCAGGGCGTACGCGAGCGGCGCGGCCGGCTCGCCGACGTGGTGCCCACAGCGATGGACCTCATGGGGATGACGCCGCCCCCGGAGATGACCGGGCGCACGCTTCTGGCCTGACCACGGGAGGCTGGTGTACGCGGAGCCGGGCGGGCGGGGCCGCGCGGGCCGGCATCCGGCTACGCTCGGCGCATGTCCATCTTCATGAAGATCATCCGGGGTGAGATCCCCTGCCACCGCCTGTACGAGGACGCGCACGTGCTGGCGTTCCTGGACATCAACCCCGTTTCTCGCGGGCACACGCTGGTGATCCCGAAGGAGCCGGCCGTCACGCTCGACGCGCTCAGCGACGACGCGGCGGCGGCGCTGGGGCGGGCGCTGCCGCGGATCTGCCGGGCCGTGGTCAAGGTCGCGGGGTGCCCCGGGTACAACCTGCTGCAGAACAACGGGGCGATCGCGGGGCAGGAGGTGCCGCACGCGCACGTGCACGTGATCCCGCGCTACCCGGGCGATGAGGCCGGGGCGGGGCTGCGGGCACTCTGGCGGCCGACGAAACTGGACCCGTCAGCGGGGGCGGCGCTGGCAAAGCAGATCGCGGAGGCGCTGGCGGCGGGATGACCGGGTGGTATGCTGCTCGGGTGCCCGCGGCGAAGTGGAATCGCGACTGCCCTGTGACGGCCCGACGTGAGCGCGTCGGGCTGCCGGGGGCGGGCGCGATCGCCGGACTGGCATGTGTCTTGGCGGCGTGCCTGGCGACTCAAGGGCGCGTTGCCGGGAGCGCCGAGCGCTGGGACGCACCGCCCCCGTCGCCGGCGGTCGGTGAGCGGAACGACACGGGAGTCGCGGCCGCGGCGCTGCGTGTGCTGCGTGACTCGTGCATCGAGTGCCACGGCGCATCGAAGCGGGGCGGGCGATTGCGTCTGGACTCGCGCGAGGCCATGCTGACAGGCGGCCGAGCCGGGCCTGCTGCCGCGGCGGGCGAGCCCGTACGGAGCCTGCTGATCGAGCGGATCCGGGGCGAGGGTGACGAGCAGCGGATGCCGCTCGAGCGCGACCCGCTCACGCCCGAACAGATCGCCGCCCTAGAGGCTTGGATCGCCGCCGGCGCGGCTTGGCCCGACGGGATCATCGTTTCCGACCCGCACGGGGCGGAGACTCGGCACTGGGCGTACACCCCGCCGACGCGTCCGCCAGTGCCGCCCGCGCGGGACGAGGCATGGCCCCGCAACCCAATTGACCGCTTCATCGCGTCACGGCTGGACGCCGAGGGGCTCGCGCCCGCGCCCTCCGCGTCCCCCGCGGTGCTCCTCCGTCGCCTCTACTTGGATCTGGTCGGCCTCCCGCCGAGCGTGAGCGAAGTGCTGGCGTTCGAGGCCGATCCGTCCGACGCCGCGTACGAGGCCATCGTGGACCGCCTGCTCGCCTCTCCCCGGTTCGGCGAGAAGTGGGCCCGGCACTGGCTGGACCTCGCCCGCTACGCCGACTCCCGTGGCTTCGAGAAGGACGGCACTTGGAGCATGTGGCCCTACCGCGACTGGGTGATCGCGGCGTTCAACGCCGACAAGCCCTTCGACGAGTTCACCATCGAGCAACTTGCAGGAGATCTGCTGCCCGGCGCAACGCTCGCGCAGCAGGTCGCGACGGGGTTCAACCGCTGCACGATGATCAACGAGGAAGGCGGCACCGACCCGGAGGAGCAGCGCGTCGCCGCCGTCATGGACCGGGTGGCGACCACGGCATCAACGTGGCTCGGTGCGACGCTCTCCTGCGCCCAGTGCCACGACCACAAGTTCGATCCCTTCACCCAGCGCGAGTACTACGCCTTCTTCGCCTTCTTCAACAACAGCCCGGCGGAGACGCGCCAGAACGACCGCGCGGAGATCGAACTCACCAGCCACGCCATCGAGATCCCCGACCCGCGGCGGCCCGAGTTCGAAGTCCGTGCCGCGGCGGCGCGGCGGGTGCTCGAAGCGCTCCCCCCCGACGCGGTGGTCGAACGCCGTGCGTGGCACGCCGAACTCGGGTCCCTCGAGTCGCGACTGAAGCCCGTGACCACTCAGGTGATGAAAGAGTTGCCCGAGCCTCGCGCCACCCACGTTCTGCAGCGTGGCTCGTTCCTGAGCCCGGGCGAGCCCGTCGAGCCTGGCGTGCCGGAAGTGCTGGGCCGCATGGATCACGGCCCGGGCCGACCCACCCGACTGGAACTGGCCCGGTGGATCGCTGATCCGGCCAACCCGCTCACGGCACGGGTCGCTGCGAACCGACTCTGGGAGCAGGTCTTCGGGCGCGGGCTCGTCGAAACGAGCGAGGACTTCGGGACCCGCGGCACCCCCCCTTCCCACCCTGAACTGCTTGACTGGCTCGCCTGCGAACTCGTGTCCCGTCGGTGGAGCCAGAAGGCGATCATCCGGCTGATCGTCACATCCAGCACCTACCGCCAGTCGTCAGCCGCGGGCAGCGAAGCGCGGTCTCGTGACCCGGAGAATCGCCTGCTGGCTCGCGGGCCGCGATTTCGCCTAGAGGGCGAACTGATCCGCGACACCGCGCTGGCCGCGGCGGGCGTGCTCAGCCCGCACGTCGGCGGGCCGAGCGTCTTCCCGCCCCAGCCCGAGGGAGTCTGGTCGAACCCCTACTACACCGAGCCTTACGCCGTCAGCCGGGGTGAAGATCGCTACCGGCGGGGGATCTACACCGTGTGGAAGCGATCATCGCCCTATCCCGCGTTCACGGTCTTTGATGCGCCGCAGCGGCAAGTCTCGTGCGCGAGGCGGGGCCGATCCAACACCGCCCTGCAAGCCCTCACCACCCTCAACGACCCGGCGTTCGTCGAGGCGGCTGTCTCGCTAGGCCTGCGCATCCTCCGGGCACCGGCAGCGAGCGACCCCGCCCGCGCCGAGGCCCTGTGGCGCACCGTGCTCGCCCGCGCGCCCAGCACCGCGGAGCGCGATCGCCTCCTGGCGCTCGTGGTTGCCCAGAGGGCCCGATACCGCGCGGCACCGAACGACGCAGACCGGTTGCTGGCAGCGCTCCCGGGCGGCTCCCCGCGGGGCCTGGACTCCGCCGACGCGGCCGCGTGGACGATCGCCGCCAGCGTGGTCCTGAATCTGGACGAAGCCCTCACCAAACCCTGACCCCCCACCCCCTCACCCACCCACTCATCCGATGCCCCACACGCCAAGGCCATGCTGCGACCACGTGCCGGCCCGCACCGCCGCGGAACTTCTGGCGATCACCCGCCGGCAGTTCTTCGGATCCTGCATGTCGGGCATCGGGGCGGCGGCGCTCGCGTCGCTCCTGGGGCCACGCGGGGCGCTGGCGCAAACCGGGGGCCCCCGCACCCAGAATGCCGCGGCATTGCCATTGACGCCCCGCGCCCCCCACTTCGCGCCCCGGGCCAAACGCGTGATCTTCATGCACATGGCGGGGGCGCCGTCTCAACTCGACCTCTTCGACCCCAAGCCCAAACTCATCGACCTCCACGGGCGACCCTGCCCGCCCGAACTCATCCAGGGCGAGCGCTTCGCCTTCATCCGCGGCACGCCCACCTGCCTGAAGTCGCCCTACGCCTTCGCCCGGCACGGGGCATCCGGGCAGGTGATCAGCGAACTCCTGCCCCACCTGGCAACCGTCGCCGACGACATCGCCATCGTCCGCTCCATGCGCACCGATCACTTCAACCACGCGCCGGCCCAACTGTTCGTCCACACCGGCTCGCAGATCATGGGCCGGCCCAGCATGGGCTCGTGGGTCACCTACGGCCTCGGCTCGGAGAACGCCGACCTCCCGGGCTTCGTCGTCCTCACCAGCGGGCCCAGCGACCCCGACGGCGGCGCGGCGCTCTGGTCCAGCGGCTTCCTGCCCACCGTCCACCAGGGCACACGCTTCCGCTCCCGCGGCGATGCGGTCCTCCACGTCTCCAATCCGCCGGGCGTCTCACGCGAGGGCCGGCGCGAGGCCCTCGACGCCCTCGCCGACCTCAACGCCGCGGCGCTCGATCGCGAGGGTGACCCGGAGATCGCCACCCGCATCGCCCAGTTCGAACTCGCCTATCGCATGCAGACCAGCGTGCCCGACCTCATGGACCTGGCCGTCGAGCCGCCGGAGGTGCACGCACTTTACGGCACCCAGCCCGGACGCACCGCCTTCGCCAACAACTGCCTCCTCGCCCGCCGCCTGCTCCAGCGCGGCGTGCGGTTCGTTCAACTCTACCACTGGGGATGGGATTCCCACGGCACCGGCACCGGTGATGACCTCCTCCACAGCCTCCCCGCACGCTGCACCGAGACCGACCAGCCCGCCGCCGCGCTCGTCAAGGACCTCAAACGTCTCGGGATGCTCGACGACACGCTCGTCATCTGGGGCGGCGAGTTTGGCCGCACGCCCATGAACGAGGCCCGCGGCGGGTCCACGTTCCTAGGGCGAGACCACCACCCGCACGCCTTCACCATCTGGCTCGCCGGTGGCGGCATCAAGCCCGGCATTGCCTTCGGCTCAACCGACGAACTGGGCTACCAGGTCGCGGAGAACCCCGTCCACGTCCACGATCTCCAGGCCACCATCCTTCACCTGCTGGGCCTCGACCACACGCGCCTCACCTACCGCTTCCAAGGCCGCAACTTCCGCCTCACCGACGTGCATGGCGAAGTGGTCCGCGGCCTGCTCGCCTGAACGGGGCACCCAACCGGTTCGCGCGCCCTCGAGCCGCCCCGCCCCCGCGGCGCGGGCTTCAGACGACGCAGATGATCTCCCGCTGCCAGCCGCTGGTCACGATCGGTCCGCGCTGCGGGTGATAGAACATGTTGAGTTCCAGCCGCACGCCGAACTCGGGAAGATAGAGCCCGGGCTCGACGGTCCAGCCCAGCCCGGGCATGACCTCGCGGGTGTCGCGGGTCTCGATGCCGTCGAGATTGACGCCCATGCCGTGGACCATCGGGCCGGGCGACAGGCTGTGGCCCGTGCGGTGCTTGATGAACGGACCCATCCCGGCCTTCAGGATCGGCCCGCGTGCGGCCTCGTCGAGTTGCCAGCCCTGGAGCCGCTCGCCCCGCGCATGCGCACCCTGGGCCAGAGCAACGGCCGCGTCGCGCGCCGATCGGACGACCTCGAACACCTCGCGGTGCTTCGCGGGCACGTCCGGCGACCGGCCCACGAAGCCCATCCACGTCACGTCGGAGAAGATGTTGTCGTCGCCCGGGCGGCGGGCCCACAGGTCGATGAGCACCCAGTCCCCCTTGCGGATCGCGCTCGAGCCTTCCGCGGGCACCTCGAAGTGCGGGTCGCCGCTGTGCGCGTTCACGCCCACGATGGGCGCATCGGGTGTCTCGAGCCCCTCGGCGGCGAAGCGGTCGAGGATGAAGCGCTGGATGTCCCGCTCGGTGGGCGCCCGCCCGGCGGCCACCTCCGCGCCAATGCGGGCGAACGCGGCATCCTTGATCGCGTCCACCTGGCGCGAGGCCAGTTCGTGGGCCGCGAACGCCGCGTCGCTCCACCGCGCGATCGTCGCCTGCACCAGGTTCGCCGACGACACAACCTCCACGCCCTGCGCCCGCACCAGTTCCACCGTCCCCGCGTCGGCAACGCTCATGACCGGGAGCGCGCCCCCGGGCACGTATTCCATCGCGACGCGCCACCCCGGGCGGAGCACCTCTGCCAGGGCCGCGTTCAACTCCGCCCACCCGCCGAAGAGCCGCTTGGGAAGCGCGATGTCCCTGAGGCCCGGCCCGTCGAGCGGGCTGTGGAGCAGCACGGGCTCGCCCCGCGCGGGGACCAGGAGAAACACCCGCCGCGTGAGGTGCCGTTTCTTCTCGCTCGGGAAGAGGCGGGCGAGCACGGGGTTGGAGCCGCGGAAGTCGTAGACCAGCCACGCGTCGAGGTGCTGGTCGCGCAGGCACGCCTGGATCTCGCTGACGTTCATGCCCGATGATACCGGCGGTCAGTGGCGGCACTCGCCGCTTCCCCCCGTCTCTCCCCGCGCCGCGCCGCCCGGGCGGTACACTCTGCCCTCATGCCCGCGCCGCGACTCCCGCGAAACGCCGGAAACTACGCCCTGCTGGCGCTGCTGCTGGCCGGGTTGGGCTTCGCGCTGATCTATCCGATCGCGCTTACGCTCCGCGGCGCGTTCGCGCGGGACGTCGCCGCGGGCACGGGATGGACGCTCGACAACCTGCGCCTGGTCTTCGAGGACCCGACGCTGGTCGCGGGTCTGGTGAACTCGCTGAAAGTCGCCGCCGCCACCACCACCGGGGCGATCCTGCTGGCGCTGCCCCTGGCGGTGCTCTCGGCCCGGTTCGTATATCCGCTCAAGGGCCTGTTCAACGCGCTGATCCTCGTCCCGTTGATCCTGCCGCCCTTCGTGGGCGCGATCGGGTTCAAACTCATGTGGGGGCGCGAGGGCGCCATCGCCGCCCTCACCGGGCTGGAGTTTGACCTGATGGGCTCGGCCCGGTTCTGGGGCGTCGTCGCCGTGCAGGCGCTGAACCTGTACCCGATCATCTATCTCAACGCGACCGCGGCGCTGGCGAATCTCGACCCCGCGCTCGACGAGGCCGCGGAGAACCTCGGCGCGTCCTGGTGGCGGCGCTTCTTCACCATCACGCTCCCGCTCATCCGCCCCGGCCTCTTCGCGGGCGGCACGATCGTCTTCATCTGGTCGTTCACCGAACTCGGAACGCCGATGATCTTCGACTACACGCGCGTCACCCCCGTGCAGATCTTCAACGGGCTCAAGGACGTCGAGAGTTCCGCCCAGCCTTATGCCCTCACGCTCCTGATGCTCGTCGTCGCGGGGATCACCTACACCCTGGGCCGGGCCGTCCTGGGCGGTCGGGCCTACGCCATGTACGCCAAGGCCTCCCGCGCCTCCTCCGAGTCTGCGCTGCGGGGGCCCGCCGCCTGGGCCGCCACGGGCCTCTTCACCTTCGTCTGCGGGCTGGCGCTGCTGCCCCACATCGGCGTCACGCTCACGGCGTTCGCGGCCCCGGGCTCGTGGTACCAATCGGTCCTGCCGCGAGAGTTCACGCTCTCCCACTTCGGGCAGGCCCTCGGAAGCGACCTCGCCAGCACGTCGATCACCAACTCGCTCGTGCTCGCGTCCATGGCCGTGGCGCTGGACCTGCTTATCGGGATCGCCGTTGGGTATCTCATCGTCCGCACGAACATCCGCGGGCGGGGGCTGCTCGACACGCTGTGCATGATGCCCCTGGCCGTGCCGGGCCTGGTCATGGCCTTCGGCTACGTCGCGATGAGCCTCAACTGGCCCTTCGGGCCTGATGGCCCGCTGGGGGGGATCGCAAGCGTCGTCGCGTCGCAGCCCAACCCGGTCCTCTTCCTGGTCATGGCCTACGGCATCCGCCGCCTGCCATACATCGTCCGCGCCACCGTCGCGGGGCTTGAACAGACCAGCGGGCAACTCGAAGAAGCCGCGCTGAACCTGGGCGCCTCGCGCCTCACCGCCATCCGCCGGATCGTCCTCCCGCTCATCGCGGCAAACCTCATCGCCGGCGCGCTCCTGGCCTTCAGTTTCTCGATGCTCGAGGTCAGCGACTCCCTGATCCTCGCGCAACAGGAGCGGCAGTACCCCATCACCAAGGCGATCTTCACCTTCGCCAACCGCCTGGCCGACGGGCCCTACATCGCCGCCGCGATGGGCGTCTGGGGCATGGCCCTGCTCACCGTGACGCTGGTGGGCGCCAGCGTGCTGCTGGGCAAGCGCCTGGGCGCGATCTTCAGGGTCTGACTGAGGGCGCAGGCCCCGTCCCGCTACGCCGCCGTCCCCCGCGCGGCGAGCACCTCCACCCCGGGCGAGCGCTCGCCGCTGCGCTCGCCCGCACGACCCGTCGCTCGGCCGGTCGCCGACGACGCCGCACCCGCGCCGGCCAGATACACCCGCTCAACGCTCGGGTGGATCCCGCACAGGATCTGGTGCGTGATCGTCCCCGCCGCTTTCGCCAGGCTCGGCAGGTGCGTCGGGCTCTGAGCGTCGCCCCCGATCAACTCCACCTCCGCCCCGACCCGCGCCAGGCTCTCGGGCAGACCCGTCAGGTCAATGGTGATCTGGTCCATGCTCACCCGCCCGATCACCGGCGCAGGCGCGGGCCGCTCGAACACCTCCACGTGCTCACCGCCGCGGGGGCGGTCGAACATCAGCCCCGTCAGCGCCACCCGGGCCGTCGCGGTGTTCGTCTGCGGGTTGCTCGACAGCCCCACGGGGTACCCGGCGGCATACCCCACGGGCACGAGCCCCACCCGCGTCGGCCGGGCCGTCTTGAAGGTCCGCCCGTACCCCACGGGCCAGCCTTTGGGCACCTCGTGGACGTGCACGATCTTCGACACCCACCGCGCCGCGGGCTGCAACTGCTTCCCAAAACTGGCGAACTCCACCCCCAGCGGGTCGGTGAAGGACTCGAACCCATACCCATAGAGCCCCTGCCCGATGCGCACCATGTTCCCGTGGAGCGTTCGGCTCCGCAGCGCCGCCGCCGTGTTGGCTGCGTGAATCCACATCCCGCCCAGCGAGCCAAGCCGGGGCTTGTTCGCCTCGATCCACGCTCGGAAGGCCCGAGCCTGCTCGCGGGTGTAGGCATCGTCGCTCCCGGGGGACGAGAAGTGCGTCATCAGCCCCGCCAACTGCAGCCGCGGGCTTCCCAGCACCGCCTCCACCATCCGCGTCGCTTCCCCTTCCATCGCTCCGCCGCGGGACATGCCCGTGTCCAACTGCACGTGCACGGGGATCTTCACCCCCACGCGCGCGGCCAGAGCCGCCAACTCCGACACCTGCTCCACGTCGTGCAGCGTCAGGTGCACGCGCCCCCTCACAGCCATGCGGTAGATCGGGTCCGCCCGGTCCAGCGTCCGCACCGGTGAGAGCACCAGCACTGGTGTTTCCATCGGGGTTTCCGCCAGCGCTCGGACCTCGTCCAGGCCGTACACCGCCAGCAACTCGCACCCCAGGGCGGCCAGTTTCCTCGCCAGCCGCGCCCCCCCCAGCCCGTACGCGTCCTGCTTGATCACCCCGCACATCGCGACCCGCGCCGGCTTCACGCCGGGCGTCGCGCCGCCCCCGCCTTCCGCGACCTCCGTGCGGGCAGCGCTCAGGACATCCCGCAGGATCCCGTAGTTCCGGTCGATCGCGGCCAGGTTGATCTCGAGTCTGCTGGTGCCCACGGCGGCTCTCCCAGGGGCCCGCAATGGGGCCCCACTTTGGCGTTCGGAAGATTCTTGTATCGTCCCGCCGCCTTCCATACGATCAGAACCGACCGGCGGCCGATCCCCGCTCCGCGCCGGGCCCTTCCGGGCCCCCCGGCAGCCAAGGCACAAGCCCTCCGCCTCGCCGACTCCTCATGCCCAACTCCCCTGACCCCCGCGACCGTCCCTCCCTCCCGCCCGACGCCGACGACACGCCCGCGAGCCGGCATGGCGGCGGCCCCATGGCCATGGACCTCTCCTCCGCCGCACGCCCGGCGGACTTCGTCGATCAGGTCTTCGACTCCTCCGTCACCTTCGAGTCTCTGGGCCTCCGCTCCAGCGTCATGAAGGGCCTGCAGGAGGCCGGCTTCGTCAAGCCCACCAAGATCCAGGCCCTCCTCATCCCCGTCATGCTCGCCGGGAAGGACGTCCTCGGGCAGGCCCGCACCGGCACCGGCAAGACCGCCGCCTTCGGCCTCCCCCTCCTCCACCTCTGCACCAAAGAGATCCCCTTCCAGGCCCTCATCCTCGTCCCCACGCGCGAACTCTGCCTTCAAGTCGCCGACGACATCAACGCTCTGGGTAAGACCACCCCGATCCGCGCCGCCGCGGTCTATGGCGGGCAGCGCATCAACGCCCAGGTTGACCAACTCAAACGCGGCCCGCAGATCATCGTCTCCACCCCCGGCCGCCTCATGGACATGGTGGAACGCCGCCACCTCCACCTCAACAACGTCCGCTACGCGATCCTCGACGAAGTTGACCGGATGCTCGATATCGGCTTCCGCGACGACATCCGCCGAATCCTGGGCATGTGCCCCAAGCCCGGTCCCGTTGCCGAGGGCGGACGCCAGTCCGTCTTCGTCTCCGCCACGCTCTCGCCCGAGATCGAGCGCCTCGCCCGCACGCACATGCGCGACGCCGAGAAACTCGTCGCCGTGCACACCGGCGCGCTCACCAACGCCAACGTCCGCCAGTTCTACCTCCCCGTTCAGCCCTGGGACAAGCGCCGCCTCCTCATCCACCTCCTCACCCACGAGGAGCCCGCCCTCACCGTCATCTTCTGCCGCACCAAGCGCACCGTCGACGACCTCACCGACTACCTCGCCAAGAAGGGCATCGACGCCCACGCCATGCACGGCGACATGTACCAGTCCAAGCGCAACAAGGTCATCGAACGCCTCCACGCAGGGGACCTTTCCGTCCTCGTCGCCTCCGACCTCGCCTCCCGCGGGCTCGACGTTGACGGCATCACCCACGTCGTCAACTATGACCTCCCCGACGACCCCGAGGCCTACGTCCACCGCATCGGACGCACCGCCCGCGTCGGCCGCGACGGCGTCGCCTGGGCCTTCGTCACCCCAGAGCAGGGCGAACTCCTCACCGCCATCGAAACACTCATCAACGCCGAGATCCCCAAACTCGAATACCCCGACTTCACCCCCGGCCCCATCCCCGACGCCGTCCGCGCTCGCCAGCAGGCCGAGAGCCAGCAGCGCGCCAATACCGCACAGGTCTACAACCGCTACGCCGCCACCGTCGCCCCGCCCCTCCCCGCCGCCGCGGGCGGACCGGCCGTCGATCAGAGCAAGTTCCCCGGCGGCATCGTCCCCACGAAACTGCCCCCCAAGCGCATGTTCGGGAAGGTCCGCAGCACCGAGTCGCTCAAGCAGGCCGTGCAGGCAGCCATCCGCGCCAACCCCGTCCCACCGCCGCCGCCGACCGGTGGGCCCGAACTCCCCACCTGATCCGCAGGGCTACCTCTTCCCCAGCGCGGCCCCGCCCGCTCCCAGGAACTCCAGCGCCGTCCCCCCAAGCAGCCTCGCGCGCTGAGCGTCCGTCAGATCCCGCATCCCCGCGATCATCTCCCCGGGCCGGTCCTCCCCGAGCGGGAACGGATAGTCCGACCCCAGCGCCACACGCTCCGCGCTGAACAGCCTCAGCACCGTCCGCAGCGCCTCCGGATCGTGCGTGAGCGAATCCACATAGAACTTCGCCGGCTCCACACGCCCGTCGGGCGACTCCATCGCCATGTACTCGCGCGGCGTCTTGGGATTGTCCACCGCGCACAGGTCGGGCCGCGCCTCGTACCCATGCTGGATCCGCCCGATCGTCCCCGGGAACGACCCGCCACCGTGCGCGAACCCCAACCGCAGCCGCGGAAACCGATCGAGCAGCCCGCTCGCCAGAACGGAGTAGATCGCGATGCACGTCTCCGTGGGCATCCCGATCAGCCACGGCATCCAGTATCGCGCCAGCCGCGCCGGGTTCTCCGGCGGCGCGGGCGTCGGCCCCGCCAGGCCCGCTTCGCCCCCATGCCCCGCTGCCAGCATGTCCCACGGGTGCACGAACACGCACGCCCCAATCCGCTCGGCACATGCGAACACCGGTCGCAACGCCGCCTCCCCAAGGTTCACCCCGTTCACGTGCGTCCCGATCTGCACGCCGGCCAGGCCCAACGCCCCCACGCACCGCTCCAACTCCGCGCACGCCACCTCCGCGTCCTGCATCGGCACCGTGCCCAGGCCCGCGAACCGGCCCGGGTGCGCCCGGCACGCCTCCGCCACGTGGTCGTTCAGCAGCCTCGACAGGTCCAGCGCATCCCGCGCCCGCGCCCAGTACGAGAACATCACCGGCACCGTCGAGAGCACCTGCGCGTCCACCCCCCGCGCGTCGCACTCCGTCAGCCGGACCGCCGGATCCCAGCAGTTCGCCCCGATCTCCCGGAAGAACCGCGTCCCGCCCCCGGGCAGACTCTGGCACATCCGCGCGCACCCCGGCCCGCAGCGGTCCAGCGCGATCCACCCGGCATACCCCGTCCGCTTCGTCCAGTCGGGCCACCGCTCGGGAAGGATGTGCGTGTGCAGGTCGATGGTGAGCACGCCCCCAGTCTATGGATGCGCCCCACCCCCCCGCGCGGACGCGCCGCACGCGAGAGTCCTCTCTACGGCTTCGCCCGCGGGCCGACCTGGCACAAACACGACGCCGCGGGCCTCACGTCCGCCCGCGCCCACGCCCGCGCTAGCGCCGGCTCCAGAGCCGCCGCCTCTGCCTGCCGCCCTTGCCCCTCCAATGCCTGCTTCAGCCCCAGCAGCGACCACCCGTTCCCCGGGTGCCGCCGCTGGTCCTCCCGGAGCACCGCCTCCGCTTCCGCGAACCTCCCGTCGCCCACCAGCAGCGCGCCCAGCGCGTGCCGCACGGGGAGCATCCACCCCGGGGGCTCGTCGTACACCAGGCCGTCCTCGTGCTCGATCCCCCGATGCAGCGCCGACCACGCCTCGTCCACCCGACCCTCCCGATAGGCGATCTCGCCCTCGAGCATCGCCCGCGCGATTGGCAGAACCGCCGACACCTTGTTGTTGAACAGCACCCAGTCCTCGGGCACGGCGCGAGCCGCCGCCTCGAAAGCCCGCGCCTCCTCGCGCGCCTCACGAGGCCTCCCCAGCGCCGCCAGCGCCACCCCCCGCGCGTACCGCCACGCCGCCCGGCTCACCAGCCGATGCTCGCCCACGGGCTCCGGCTCCCGCAGGATCCTCTCCCACCGCCCGAACCGCACCAGCACGTGCAGCCGCGTCGCGAACATCCCCTCCACCAGCGGGGCCACCTCCTTCATAACCGCCTCGGGGATCTCCCGATCGAGGCGATCGGCCGCCTCCAGCGCCGCCCCCTCGCGACCCTCCATCATCGACGCGTACGCCAGGAAGTGCAGGTTGTGGGCGTAGTACACCCAGTACATCCCCGGCGCGGTCGTCGCTGTCGCCATGTACGCCCGGTCCACCGCCGCCGCGCGTGCGTTCGTCTCCGCGCAGTCCGCGTACCGCCCCACCCGCGCGTAGATGTGCGCGGGCATGTGCACCAGGTGCCCAGACCACGGCACCCGCTCCAGCAGCCGGTCCGCCGCCGCCTCCGCCCGGCCCGGCTCGGACGACGCCTCCACCGCGTGGATGTACAGGTGCATCAGCCCGGGATGGTCCGCGTGCCGCGACAGGCCGCCCTCCAGCACCCGCACAATCTCCTCCGTCCGCCCCTTGGGCTCTCCCCCGGGCGTCCACAGGTCCCACGGCTGGAGGTTCATCAGCGACTCCGCGTACACCGTCGCGACATCCGGATCATCCGGAAACCGCGCGTGCACGCGCCCCATCGCCTCCGCGTACGCCTCGTCCAGGGGCCGCTGATCCGCGGGCGGCGGCCACGCATAGCGCCGCTCCAGCGCCTCCACCAGCCCCCGCTCCACCTCGCTCGCTCCGTCCAACCGCTTCTTCGCCTCACCCACCGCCTCCGCTGCGACGCGCCACCGCTCCGGCGTCATCTTCGGGTCGTTGATGTTGATCCCGTGCGCCAGCGCCTTCCCCCACCAAGGCATGGCCGCTCGCGGGTCCAGCCGCGCCGCGTGCTCGAAGCACCGCACAGCCTCGTCGTGGTTGAACCCGTACGTCCACAGCAGCCCGGCGTTGAACCACGCCCGCGCCGCGCCCGACGCCGTCGTGATCTCCCGGTCGTACCCCACGCGCACAGCGGGCCCGTCGTCCTCTCCGCTCGCCCCACGCGCCGGGGGCACAGGCCCCGCCGGCGCAACACCCTCCACGACCCGCGCGTCGCGCGCACAGCCGCCCGCCAGCAGCACAAGCGCCACACCCCACGCACCAGCCACTCGCCACGCTCGCCGTACAGCCATCGCAGCCTCCTTGGCGGGCACAGGCCCACCCGACGGGCGCTCATGTCGCCTCGATCCCCGATCATTGCGGGCGTGGGTTCCGCCGCGGGTGCACTCCAAGTCAACCACCACCGCGAGGCTGGGCCCTCCGCCTCAGCGCCACCACCGTTGCGTCGTCGTGCAGCCGCCCCTTCTCCCACCGCACCGCCGCCTCCAACACCGCCGCGCACAGATCCTCCGCGACGCTTCCGCCCCCACCCCCCCCGCCCCCACC
>Ga0268299_1003371_pt1 | contig 14930 bp, 8 predicted proteins | sample NOBtaG_FD_193484 | JGI IMG/M metagenome (GOLD analysis project Ga0268299, IMG submission 193484) | Activated sludge microbial communities from bioreactor in Nijmegen, Gelderland, Netherland - NOB reactor | ecosystem: Engineered > Bioreactor > Aerobic > Activated sludge | place: Netherlands...
CCAGAACGGCGCCCATCTCGATGGCGATGACCGCTTCGGCAATCAGTTCGCCTGCGCGCGGTCCGACCATGCCGACGCCCAATACGGCTGTTGTTTCAGGATCGTAGATGACTTTGGTCTGCCCGACAGGCTCTGCCAGAGTCATCGCTCTGCCTGAGGCAGACCACGGAAATTTGGCGGCGGCGACTTCTTTGCCCTGAGCTTTGGCTTCGGTCTCAGTGATGCCTGCCCAGGCGATTTCGGGCTCGGTGAAAACCACAGCAGGAATGGCGCGATTGTCGAAAGCAGACTTGCGACCGGCCAGAACTTCAGCCGCGACCATTCCCTGACGCATGGCTCTGTGAGCCAACATCGGCTGACCAGAGACATCGCCTATGGCGAGGATTTTCTTATCGGACGTGCGGCATTGCTCATCAACAGTGACGAAGCCCTGTGCATCGATTGTCACCTGGGTGCTTTCCAGCCCGATATTGTCGGAGTTGGGGCGTCTGCCTACAGCAATCAACACTTTCTCGAATGTCATTTTTTCCGGAACGTCTTTGCCCTTGAGGGTGACTTCGACGCCGTTTTTGACTTCTTCGAGGCTGACAACTGTTGTGGAAAGCCAGATGTTTTTGAAACTGCCGCTCAGGTGGGTGGCCAGCGGTTTGACCAGATCGCGATCGACGCCCGGCAAGAGCCCGTCGGTCATTTCAACTACCGTCACCTCGCTGCCAAGAGCGTTGTACACGGTTCCCATTTCCAATCCTATATAACCGCCGCCGACAACCAGAAGCGACTTTGGAACGTTTTCCAGATTGAGAGCGCCGGTCGAATCGACGATGCGCGGCGATTTCTGGTCTTTCTCGCTCTTGAAGAGTTTCGGGATTACGGTCGGTCTCGAGCCTGTAGCCAAAATGCAATGCTTGAATTTGATGCGCATGGCACTTTCGCCGGGGCAATCGACACGAAGACTTTTCGAGTCGTTGAACTTTGCTTGTCCGTGAATGATGTCTACGCCGCTGGATTTGCACATGCCGACTATGCCTTGAGCAAGCTTGTCGGTGACTGATGTTTTCCATGTGCGCAATTCTTCGACATTCAATTTCGGTTCTGCAAAATGCAAACCGAATTTGCCGGCGCCTTTAGCAGTGTTGATCACTTCGGCAGCATGCAGGAGTGCTTTCGAAGGAATGCATCCCATGTGCAAGCAAACGCCGCCCGGCTTCGGCATGGCATCGACCAGAATGGTCTTGATTCCAAGCTCTGCAGCTCTCAATGCGGCAGTGTATCCGCCCGGTCCCGCGCCTAAAACGACGAGGTCGACTTCCTGCACCATCTCGCCTACAACCATTGTCTATGCCTCCAGAAGCAGTGTGAATGGGTCTTCGAGTCTCTCGATAATGTGGCGAACGAAGTACGCCGCTTCGGCACCATCGGCGATGCGATGATCGAACGACAATGCCAGAGGCATAATCGTGCCGATTTCAATCTTGCCCGAGCGAACAACGGGTTTTTCGGCTGCTCTCGCCATGCCGAGAATTGCGCATTCGGGATAGTTAATCATGGGAGACATGCTGGTTCCACCGATGGCACCAATATTGGTGATGGTGAAAGTGCCGCCTTGCAGGCGATCCAATTCGATTTTGCCCGAACGTGTTTTTTCTGCGATGTCTTTCAATTCTTTCGACAATTCGATGATCGATTTTTTGTCGACGTCTTTGATTACGGGCACGATCAAACCGCGTTCAGTGGCGACTGCAATGCCGATGTTGTAGAAGTTTTTGAAAACAATCTCGCCGTTCTTTTCATCAAGACTGGCGTTGAATTGCGGGTATTTTTTCAGTCCGCTTACCACCGCCTTCAGCGTCAACACCGTGAGCGTCAGACGCCCGCCGTGCTCGTTGACTTTCGGATCGTGTTTGACTCTGAGCGGTTCGAAAGAAGTGACATCGGCTTCGTCGAAGTGCGTCACATGCGGGATTCGTGACCACGAGATGGTCATGTTTTCCGCAATTTTTCTTCTGATTGATTTCAAAGGCACACGTTCGACCGAACCGTATTTGGTGAAATCCGGAAGTTCGGCTGGAGGCAGGTTGCCACCACCGGTAATCTCAAGCGGTTTTCTCTCGCCTTTGCTGTCGCCGTACTTGTCTTTCAAAGACGGCGCCGGGGCGCCGGGCGAAGAACTTGATGATGCGCAACTGGAAGATGCGCCTGCTCTGGCAACTTGCTCACCGCTTTGGAAATGACCTTCCAATTTGCCGGCCGCATAACTGCGAACATCCTCATTCAAAACGCGACCGGCAGGACCGGAGCCCGGTACTTGCTTGAGATCGACGCCCAGTTCGCGAGCCAGTCTTCTGACTGCCGGCGCGGCAGGAACAGGACCGTCTGCAGTTCGCCCATTGCCGATGTGAGCGCCGCCTCTTGCCTGCACGTCACCGGCGGAAACTGAAGAACCAACGCCAACCGGTTCTTTTTTCGCTTCTTTTGCTTCCTTCTTTTCTTCGACTTTCGCCGGAGCCTTGGCGCCGTCGGTGATGAAGGACATCATCACGTTGCCGACTTTTACGGAATCACCGGCTTTGACGTTAATCTTCTCAACGACGCCTGCCACCGGGCATGGTATCTCGACGACTGCCTTGTCCGTTTCTACTTCCAAGATCGGCTGGTCTTCTTTGACCGTTTCTCCTTCCTTCACTCTGACGGCGATAATCTCCGCTTCGTGAATTCCTTCTCCAAGATCCGGTAGTTTGAATTCAACTGCCATTTCGTTGTCCTTATCTGGGTTGACTGTTTTGAAACTGAATCGAAAGTGCAAGGGCGATGCATAGCACCGCCCCTGCAAAAATTAGAACGAGAGAGTTTTCCTCGCCGCGTTCAATACCTTGTCCGCATCAGGAAGATACGCTTGTTCTTTGGAGAAGTAAGGAATCGGCACGTCGTAGCCGGTTACGCGAAGCACGGGAGCTTCTAGGTATTCCAGTACTTTCTCGTTGATGCGAGCGATTACTTCGGCAGCCAATCCGCATGTACGCGGACCTTCGTGTATAACTACCGCGCGTCCTGTCTTTCTCACCGATTCGATGATCGTATCGGTATCGAGAGGGCAGATGGACAGAAGGTCGATGATTTCGGGTTTGACGCCGTCTTCTTCTTCGAGGCTCTCAGCCGCTTCGAGCGTTGCTCTCATGCTGGCGCCGTAAGAAATGAGCGTGATGTCGCTGCCCTGTTTGACCACTTGAGCTTTGCCGATGGGCAGAGTTTCCATCGCTTCCGGCACGTCTTCGCGGAAAAGGCGATAGCAAGCTTTGGGTTCGTAATAGATGACCGGATCGGGATCTTGAATGGCGCTGTGCAATAGTGCGCGAGCATTTCTCGGACCGGAAGGAATAACGACCTTCAAGCCGGGCGTGTGAGCGTAGATTGCCTCGCGGCTCTCGGAATGGTGTTCCAGGGCGCGAATGCCGCCGCCGTAAGGGGCGCGCATTACCATCGGCACCGTCAGTCTGCCGCGGGTGCGGTTTCTGAAGCGCGCTGCGTGGCTCTCCAACTGGTGGTAGTTGTAATAATCGAAGCCGGAAAATTGGATTTCGCAGACCGGTTTCATGCCGTAGATAGCCATGCCGATTGCTGTTCCGATGATGCCGGACTCGGCAAGCGGGGTGTCGATGACGCGGTCGCCGCCGAATTTTGCATAGAGACCTTCGGTGATACGGAACACGCCTTCATCCGGACCGACGTCTTCGCCCATTACGATCACTTTCGGGTCTTTAGTCATGGCTTCTAAAAGCGCGAGGTTAATCGCCTTTGCCATATTCATCTCAGCCATTTTCAATCTCTCCTCAATTTCGAAACTTGGAAAACCTGCATCTAAAGCCGCGCGGCTCGGCGCTATTTGCGCGAGGCAGCCGGTGTCTGAGCTTGCTTCTGTGGGTTTGACCAGTCTTTTCCTTTCGTCTTGAAGTGGTCGCGCAATTCGTCCTTCTGCTCTTGCAGGTAAGGCGGCACGTCTTCGAACAAGTTGTCGAACATATTTAGCGGATTGAGCAATGCTTCAGATTTGAACATCTCTTCGGCGTTCTGCACTGCAGCCTTGATTTGAGCATCCACCTCTTCTTCCAGGGCGTTGCGTTCCTTTTCGGACAGAACACCTTTGCTTTCCAAATATTTGGCAAAACGCGGCAGAGAGTCGCGCAACATCCACTCTTTGGTCTCGTCTTCGCTGCGATAGCGCTTCGGATCGTCGGCGGTGGTGTGCGGAGTGACGCGGTAGGTCAGGCACTCGATGAGCGACGGACCTTCGCCGCGGCGGGCGCGTTCGACGGCTTCCTTGGTGGCTTGATAAACAGCCAGAACGTCGTTGCCGTCTACTTTGATACCGGGCATGCCGTAGGCAACGGCGCGCTGGGCGATGGTTTCGTTCTTCATTTGCTTGGAGAGCGGAACCGAAATTGCATATTGATTGTTCAAGCACATGAAGACTACCGGTGCATTGAACACTGCGGCAAAGTTGAGCGCTTCGTGGCAGTCGCCTTCCGAGGAGGCGCCGTCGCCGAAGTAAGTCATTACAACTTTCTTCTCTTTTTTCTTGCCGCCGTCGGCTCTGTCTTCGATATTCATCGCCATGCCGATGCCTGCTGCGTGCAGCAATTGGCTGGCAATCGGAACGCAAACCGGCAGGTCGTTGACGCCTTCGGGCGGGCTGGCGCCCTCTTCGAAGCCGTTCCAGTAAAGCAGAATGTGCTCGAGCGGCCAGCCGCGCCACAGCAATCCCGCCAGTTCGCGGTACGCGGGCACATGCCAGTCGTTCTTATTGATATTGAAAATGGAGCCCATGGAGATGGCTTCATGCCCCGACGACTGCGGGAATGTGCCGCAACGTCCCTGGCGCTGCATCAGGAGCATCCGCTCATCAGTGCGGCGTGCGAGCAGCATGTATCGATACATCTCGATCAGACCTTTGTTGTCGATCTTCGGCTCAAGCTCCTTGTCGAGTTCGCCATGTTCATTCAAGATGGACAGGTACTCGATTTTGGGCAGTTCGATTGGTTTTCTGGGCATGGTCTTTCTACCGCGTCCTTGTGCTCATCGGGGCTCTATATGTAACTCGCCAACCTTGAAGTCGTTTAATACCGGCTTCTTCAACCGGAAAACTGCTAGAATTCCGGCTGCTTGACGATCCTCGCTCAGACATTTAGCCTAAGGCCTAGAAGTATGTCATATAGAGGACTGCCGCCGCAATAAAATGGCGGGTGAAGAAAAGGCTAAGAACGCTGTTTCTGAGCGGAAACTTGAACGAAAGATAAAGGCGCAATCGTGAATTCCACTGAAGGTACAAGAGGCAAACAGAGCAAGCCGGATTGGCTGAAGGTGCGGCTTCCCACTGGTGTCGGCTACAAGAATGTCAAAAGCTTGATCGAAGAGCACGATCTGCATACCGTTTGTGAATCGGCAGCCTGTCCTAATCGCGGGGAATGCTGGTCGCGCTCGACAGCGACATTCATGATCCTCGGCAATGTTTGCACTCGCAGTTGCGGCTTCTGCAACGTCATCACCGGGCGCCCGACGGAACTCGATCTCGACGAGCCGCGCCGCGTCGCTAAAGCTGTCAGCAAGCTCAATCTCAAATATGCCGTCATCACCTCGGTCAATCGCGACGAGCTGAAAGACGGGGGCGCATCGGTTTGGGCGGAAACAATCAAAGAAGTGCGCGCCGCCAGTCCCGAGACCAAGATTGAAGTTCTAATCCCGGATTTCTGCGGCAATTGGGATGCGCTGCAAACCGTTCTGGAAGCGCGCCCCGATGTTCTCAATCACAATATCGAAACCGTACCGCGCCTCTACCTGCAAGTGCGCCCGCAGGGAAAATTCGAGCGCAGTCTGGAATTGCTCAGGCGCGCCAAGGATTTCGGCATGACCACCAAATCCGGATTGATGATGGGTCTTGGTGAAACAGACGAAGAGGTCGTTGAAGTCTTAAAACAATGGCGCCAGGTCGAATGCGATCTGGTGACCCTCGGTCAATACATGCAACCGACGCCCAATCATCTGCCCGTTCATCGCTGGGTGCACCCGGATATTTTCCAGCGCCTGTACGACATCGGCATGGAAATGGGCTTCGTCAATGTCTTCTCCGGACCGCTCGTGCGCAGCAGTTACCACGCCGAAGAGCAAGCGGCGCTGCTGGCTAAGTAATCGATCTATTTCCGCTTGGGTTCAAACGGGACGTATTGCCGATTGGGCGAGTTGAAAATCGTGCCCTCTCCTTCATCAACCGGTGCGGAACGATGGTTCTCTTCGAATTGCTTTGGAGAGCCGTTGAGTCTTTCTATGACTCTTCTTTCCAAGTTTTGCTTGATGCTTTGAACTGAGGGATGTTGTTGATACGGCGCACCTGACTGGGTAAAGCCGTCGGTATCGACGAATTCATCCGCCCCCCAGATCTTAGAAGATGGCCCTTTCCTGAAAAGAAGGTCCCGCGAGTGCGTGGAATCGATGCCGTAAAGCTTGTTGCACTTGCCGTTCATGAAGTCTTTGACTGAGCGCCCGTCGCAGTCCTTTTCTTTTCCGAAACTCCATAGGACATCAGGAAGATTTGGATTTGCTTTTGCGCCTCCGACGGACGTGCCGCTCGCCGTCCTGGTAATTGTTCCTAAGCGGGCTCGTTGGTCAGGACCCGGCTGCGAATCGACGCCACTGAGCGAATTTGCAGAGCCGTTCAAAAAATCATTCAGTGAATTGTCCCGTGCCGAAGCACTCGCGGGCAGTGTGAGCAATAATATTGCAACAGCAGTTGACTGTTTTAGCATCGCGTTATCTCGCTTAGTAAATGTGAGCGGTTCGTACACTACTTGCATTAAGACTCTCTGGAAACAGGGTAAACACCGGATATCCTTTTGAACAGTTAAATTTGAAGATTAAACTGCCGTTTCCTTTCCCAAAAGACTATTTTCATGGCGGACAAACGAGAGAAAAAAGCACCGGTGATTTACACCATCGGACACTCGACAAAAACGCTCGAAGAGCTGGTCGAATTGCTTCAGACCAATGAGATAACACTTTTGGCGGATGTGCGCACTGTACCTAAATCACGGACAAACCCGCAATTCAACAAAGAAACGCTTGGCGATACGCTCAAAGAATACGGCATCAAATATGAGCACTGGGCGCACCTTGGCGGATTACGACACGCGCGCAAAGACTCTGAGAACAAGGTTTGGCAGAACGCATCCTTTCGTGGCTATGCGGATTATATGGAGACGGACGAGTTTGGCGACGCGGTTGATACTCTTGTGAAACAATCCAAAAAAGAGAGAATCGCAATTATGTGTTCTGAGGCTGTCTGGTGGCGGTGCCACCGTTCGATGATCGCCGATGAATTGGTGGCGCGAGGATTTGCCGTCAAGCACATAATGAATTTGAAGGAGCCCAAACCGCATACCCTGCGATCATTTGCCCATGTCGAGAGCGGGCATGTTTCTTATCACTGATGAAAGACGCGGCCGCCTACCCGCGAGACTATGCGGCTCTATGCCGCTCTATGCCGCCAGAGGCAATCGAACGGTAAAGGTCGTGCCCTTGCTTTCCTCCGCCTCGCAAGAAATTGAGCCGCGATGCGCTTCCACGATTTGCTGGCAAAGATAAAGTCCCAAGCCCGTCCCTGAGCTGCTGGTGCGTGTTGTATTGCTGCGCCAGAATCGTTTGAAGACGTGTCTTTGTTCCTCTTTCGGAATTCCCGGACCGGTGTCGGAGACTTGCAGAAGCGCTTCTTTGCGGTCGTGTTTCTCCAGACGAATGGATATCGAGCCTCCTTCGCCGACAAATTTGACGGCGTTGCCGACAAGATTGTCCAGCACCCGCATCATGGAAGTTTGATCTCCTCGAATCGGAACCTCTTCCCGTTCCAGGTCGACACTGAGATTGATGCCTTTCACTTCAATCAAAGGCTGGATCGACTTCAGATGTTTGGCAATCACCACTCGCATGTCTATGACTTCCAGGCGGAGGTCATGCATGTCTTTTTCATTGCGATAAACATCCAGAAAGTTCGAAATCATCTCCAGCAGCACATCATTGCTGCACTTAATCGCTGCCAGAATTTCAGACTGTTGTTCGCTCAAATTGCCGAGCTTTTGTTGAACCATAAGATCGAGGATGCGATTGGAGCCGATGATCGGATTTTTCAGGTCGTGAGTGAGCGTCGCCATGAAATCTTCTCGCTCTTCATATAGTTTCAATCTCTCCGATTCGGCGGTTCTCCTCTTCATTCTGGCTCTGGCACGGCAGATTGCCCGCAGCAAAATTGTCGGAGTTACCTCCTCTTTCAACAGATATTCCTGCGCGCCAAGCTCTATCGCTTCTTCGGTCTCGTCCAGAGCCGTTAGTACGACAATTGGTATCTGCGGCACGCAATTTCGCACTGCCACAAGCGTGTCCAATCCACGACTGTCGGACAAGGTCAGGTCTAATAGTATGGCGTCGAATTCGTGTGCGGCGAGCTTCAGCAGTCCGTCCGCCAGTGTATGCGCAGTGGCGGCAACCACCGAAGAGTTGCGAAACATCGAAATTATCGCCAGTGCGCAAGCTCTCGAGTCTTCAATTAGCAGTATGGAGACAGTTGAATTTTCTAATTCCGGAAGCGACATAAGTACCCCTTTTTTTGAAGTTTCACAGAGTCGCCGCCAGACGTAAGAGCCCGCAGCAGGCCAAAAGTTCCCGTTCGGATACCTTAATTTTGGCCAAATGGTAATTGTTTGCGACCGGACGCAGTGCCGGCGGCTCTTCAGGGCGTTTACGTATAGTTTCTGGAAAGTTGCCTATTGCTCGGCAGCAACCGTTGCGATTGTCAAAACGCCGGTAAATTCATGCGATATGCTCGCCGACAGTTTCACTTGCTGTCCGGTCAGATGCGCGGGCGAAACAACAGTGGCTCTGTAAATTGAGCTATTGTTGCCATTTTCCTTGGTCAAACTCTGCACTGTCCACTTTGTAGGGTTGCCACCAATGCCGGTGCCAAGCGCTTTGGCGGCTGCTTCTTTTGCTCCCCATATTCTTGTCAATAACGCATTGCGATCGGCAGCGTTTACACCGTTGAAAAAATGCGTCTCAGCCTCGTTTAAAATCAGCCTTTCGATGCCTTCTTCGCGCTCGGAATAGGGCTCAAAATCGATACCCAGACCGAAGGGCGAAGCATTGCCTCCGGCGAAGGCAGCGATCGCTATCGCGTATCCGGCTTTATGTGTTATCGAAACTTGCGTGGTAACACCCTGACTTTGCAGCAGGTGAGAATGCACTACCGGCGCGCCATTCTGTGCAGGAAGGATGCTGAGTTCCAAGGGCGGCAGCGCGGCATTGAAAGTGCCGGCGTACAATTTTCTGATGGCATCTTTAGCTGCAATTCTGCCCAGCAGCCATTCGCGCTTGCGTTCGCGGCGCGTTATCGAATCCGCCATGAATTGCTGCTCGACCCCGGTCAAGAAGTAGTCGGAAAGCCAGGTCGCAACCGTTTCATCATCGGGAATATCCTGCGGCTTTATGCAAGCCACCGACACTTGCGAAGTCAAATCATGCGGCAAGGAAATATTTTCAATCGGCGTCGCCACCAGATTTGATGCAGGCGCGCGGACGAAATCTTTTATGCTAGATGAAAGTGCGATGCGGCGGCTTGATATTGACTCGAATTCCGCAATAACCTGACCGTCCAGCATGGAGATTTCTACGTCCGCCTCTGTGCCGCGCTCGCTTATTGAGCGCAATCTGGCGAAAACTCTCACCTCACCGTCGATGGTGCCGAGCGGTTTGTACAGCGTCAGGGATTGAACGTGGAAAGGCAGGAGCGCGGTGCAATTCTCTTGATGTTCGTACAGGTGAAACAGCACCAGTTGGGTGGAATTGTCCAGCAAGAGCGGGTCGGCGACGAAAGTCGGCGTGGTGCGCGTTGCATAAGGCAATGTGGGACCGAACCAATCGGCAGCAGTTCGTGCCGATACGATGCCGGTGATTTCGCGCTTGCCGACGCTTTCTATATGTTTTACCGACTGCATGCGCGGTCCGTGGAACATATTGCCTTCGTCATACAATTGATTGTCGGCGATTACAGGCGCGCGACCGTCAGCAGGCTTGATGTTTTTCGAAAGCTTCTCCGGGCGTTCTTTGCCGACCATTATTTGTGCCGTCATATCGGCTGCATCGAGCCTGTGCTGGCCGCTGTAATGCTCCCCGCCACCGGCAAGGCTGAGCCATTCGTCCTGACGAACGACCTTCAAGCCAGCGGTCGTGTTGCCCTTTGCTTCGCGCTTTGCAAAGATCAGCAGCCAGACGCCTTCTTGACCTACGCGAATGCGTCGCATCGCTCTTATGTTTTCCACCGCCGTGACGATGCTGCCGGGATTAACGAGGCAAGCCGCTTCGGCCATCATCTCTATAGCGACAGTGAGAGGCAGCAGATGAACGCGCTCATCTTCGCTTTGCGGCGAATTCAAGCTGGGACCGGCGCCAAAGCGCACCGCTCCGCCGATTGCATGGTCTTTGAGATAGCGATGAGAATCCAGGGTCAAAGGCAAGAGAATTTCAATTTCGCCGGGTGCGCTGTTGACGATGAAGGATGATTCCATAAAAGCCGGCAAACGCGAGTACATGTTGCTCGTGCGTTGATAAGATCCGGGCATCAAAGGTGGTGTCGATTCGAATCCGGCCGGTTGGATGGGAAACTCGCTGCCCGCGCCCTGAGCATCGGCTTCGTATCCGATTAGATTCGGCTCGCCGCCCTGTTCCGGATTGCCCTGGAAAAATTGCGAGAAAATCTGCGCTTGCACAGCCATTATGTTGGTGTGAAAACTCTCGAGAGTTTTTATATAGTTGTCCATCACCGCATCAATAACAGCAAACGGATCGTCCTCCGGCACCGGCGCTGGTGCAACCTCTCCTTGCTCGTAAACTTGGGCGATTTCGGAATTGGGATACGGAAGGTCGTCGTCCGGCTGTTCGTTAAACGATCGAGCATCGCTAAAAAACTCGGCTTTGCGCAAATTGTCGTTCTGTATCGACGGAAGATTCGGGCGCTCCTGCAGCTCGATTTCCGGATAGTGCAAAGAAAGTTTCATACTGGTTGATTTGGCCGGGCGCGCCTCGGCATCGAGGTCGATTACCTCGGCGCGGCGCTCGAAAAGATAATCGAACTTGACCGGAACTCCGTGGCAGAAGAGGCTTGCCAGCGTGCGGTTGAGCTGGGTGATGCCTGATTCGTTCTGCAAATTGGACGCCAGGGCGACGTATTCCTTGCCTTCTAAAACTTCATCGATGACCGGTGTCATTCCGCCGCGCGGACCGACTTCCACGAAGATGCGCGTGCCTTCTTTGTGCATCGCCTCAATCGTTTTTCGAAAGTGAATCGGATGCGTGAAGAGTTCAGTCGTAATCTTGCGAATCGCTTCGGTGTCTTCAGGATATTTATCAATGAGCGAGCATGCCCAGGTGGTTATTTCCGGCTTTGAGACCGTGACGGCTTGCACAGCATCGTCGCTGACGTCGACTTTTCCTTCCACCAGCGGCGTGTGATAGGGAATGGCCACCGGCAGCGGCAGCACTTCAAAACCGGCTTCCTTAATGGCTTTCGTCGCAGCAGTTATGGCCTCGACCGTTCCCGACAGAAGCATTTGCTTCGGTGAAAGATCGGCACCCAGGTAGACGGTGTGCGGGAGCTTCTGCAAAATTGGTTCTATTACATCCCAATTGCCGGTCACTTTTATCGAGCGCAGTTTAGCCAATTCTTCGATAGAAACTGCTTTAGCAACGCCAGTGCTGAGCCGGTAGAAGACAGGGGCCGTCTCCAAAACGTCGGCGGCACCGTTAATGAGCAGCGCGGCAAATTCGCCCGTGCTCACACCTACGATTGACGAAGGTTCCACTCCCAGATTCTTCAGCAATCGATACAGCGACCATTCGGCGAGCAAAACAGTCACAACTGCGGAGTCCATGCTGGCAAGCAGTGCTGCGGTCACCTGAGGTCCCGGGCGGCCCGGTCTGGGAGTGCCGAATATTTTTGTGCTCGGCAGAATCTTGTGCAACTCGCTGAACGGCAGCGCTTGCTTCTCTTCGTGCGAGTAAGTGAGCGCCATCTGGTCGATGTAGTCGAAAGCCATGCGCACTTCCGTGAAGTGCAGGCAGAGGTCGTTGAGCATATTCGGATAAGCAGCTCCCAGTCCCGGAAGGACGTAGGAGAGTTTGCCCTTTGCTATCGACTCTTTGCCGGTCAGATAAATATTGTCTGTGACTTGCCCTTCCGCACCGGCCGCGACATATTCGGCTGCGGCGACAAGCTCTTTGCGCAATTGCTCAAGCGATTTTGCCACCACAGCCAGGCGATGATTTTGCAATTGTGCGGCGGCTTTTCTGCTCAGGCTGCAGGCAAGATCGCGCAATTGAAGATTGCTGCGACTGTCGATCAAGCGGATCGTGTTTTGAATCTGTGCGTTCAATTCATGATTGGTGCCGCCCGAAAAGACGCACAGCTCGCTTTCCCATTCTTTGAAAAGCGCCTGTCTTTTGCATTCGTCCCTGTCTTCGTGCTCTTCCAGAATTACGTGCGCATTGACTCCGCCAAAGCCGAAGGCGCTCACGCCGGCGCGCCTGGGCTCGACGGTTGTTTTCAGCCCGGCATCCTCATGCTGTTCGACGCTGGGATGCACTTTGGGGTGGATCCAAGGACGAGTCTGCACGCTGATGCGGCAGGGATGTTTGTCCCATTCAACTGATTTGCTCTCCTGCGAAACATTGAGAGTCGGGGGCAAAACTCTGTGATAGAGGGAAAGTGCGGCCTTTATCAAACCAGCCATGCCGCTGGCCGCCTGGGTGTGCCCGATGTTGGATTTTACAGACCCGAGCGACAACCAGCCGGATTGCGCATCATCCGTTCCATAGACTTCTTTCACCGCCAGTAATTCGGCGGCGTCCCCGGCCGGTGTTCCTGTGCCGTGCGCTTCCAGAAGACCGACTGTTTTGGGTGAAACTGCCGCATCTTCGAAAGCGCGCCTTATCGCCAGGCTCTCGCCTTCGTGCGACGGCGCGAGCAAGCTCGTGCCGTGACCATCGCTGGAAGAGCCGACACCGCGGATGAGGGCATAGATACGGTCGCCGTTTTCAATCGCTTCGCTGTAACGCTTCAAGACGACAGCTCCGATACCTTCACCGAGTATGGTGCCGTCGGCGGATTGATCGAACGGTCTTATCTGCTGGCTGGCAGACAATGCGGTCAGCGCGCAGAACATCTGGTAGAAACAGGCGAATGAATTGATGTGAATTCCGCCGGCCAGTGCAACATCGCAGGCGCCGGTGCGCAGATCGCGCACGGCTGTTTCCACGGCTATCAATGAGGATGCGCAGGCCGCATCGCAGAGCATATTTCTGCCTTTGAAGCCGAGTCTTTGAGCAATGCGGCCGGCCAGCAGGTTGGGCATGACACCAGGGACGGTGTCAGAGTTGGCCGGCGCTATCGAGCCGTGAAGCAATTCGGCAAGATGGCGAATGTCGTCGTGAGAAATTTCAGGGTGCAAAGTAAGCACCAGGTTCAGCATTTGATCGACGGTTTGACCGTGCTGGATCATATTCATCGAACCCTGGCCGGGCGCGGATGTTCGACCGAGGATGACTTCTCCCTTTTCGATATTTGTCGGCAAATTCGAGTATCCGGCATCCAGCATCGCCTCGACGGCAACTCTCAGCGCCAGGAATTGGTCCGGGTCGGCGCCCTTGACGGCGCGCGGCATGACGCCGTATTTAAGCGGATCGAAGTCGGCAAGTTCGGAGACGAAACCGCCGCGCAAGCAATAGATTTTCTTGAAGTCGGAGCCTACGGGATTGCGATAATTGATCGTCGCCCATTCTTGCTCGTCAGGTTCGCGCAGGCAATCGCGCCCGGCCAGAACATTGCCGAAGAATGACGCTAATCCGGGCGCCATGGGAAATAAGCAGGACATGCCGACAATCGCTATCGGTTCTTGCCCGTTATTCTTGAGGTGGGGCATTCTCAGCTCCGACTGCCACCTGTACTGGTGGACGATTGACTGGACAGGCGATTCAGTGACTTGCTGCCGATGCCGCCCAGTCCTTCTATCACGAATGCAAGTGCGCCTGCCTTGGTGTAGACTGCCACATCGCAAGTGAGTTCGCGGGCTGTGGTGCCCGGCGTGATGAACACGCGCGCGAAGTAGCTGTCTTGCAGCATCAAGTCGCGATCGCCGAGATGCAGATTTTTGAATCCTGTCGGCAGAACGGTAATATCGAGGAATTGACGAGCCCAGATGCCCGCCAACTGCATGGCGCTGTCGAGGAGAATCGGATCGATTGTCCACTCATTATTGCCGGTGCTTCTGCTCAAGCAAGCTTGCGGCTTCGATGCCTGCAGCTCGCCCACGATGCCTTCCTCGCCCAGAGCGGTCACGCTGGTGATGCCCTGGAATAGCGGACCGTGGAACATGAAGTCACGGTACACGATCTGTCTGGTCGGCAGGGGGGTAATAGGTGTGATTCCTTTGGCGATGTTCGCCACAGTAGCGGTCGCCGGCACGAATGACGGAATGGATGCCAGACCGCTGATGCGCGGACCGTAAGCGTTGCCGTTTTGTGCCGCATCTTTATTGCGCGGAATCAGCTCGAAGGATGTTTTGAAATGCTGGCGCTTGTTGCCGGTCAAAACTGTCGTTTCCACAAGCGCGGGCTGGCCGGCTCTTTCAACTTTGCGCGCGCTCACCGTAATGGTTTTGGAAGCGCTGTCGAAAACAATTCCGGCCGGAATCTCCAGTCGATTGACCGTCAGCATCTTCATCTCCGGGCAAAGCGCTTGAGCCGCTTCCGCCATCATTTCCAGAGCCATTGCCATCGGCATTACAGGGACGCTGTCGAAGGTGTGATCTTTTAAATAGAGATCGACGTCGGGGCTTAAAACAGAT
>Ga0268299_1003372_pt1 | contig 14917 bp, 14 predicted proteins | sample NOBtaG_FD_193484 | JGI IMG/M metagenome (GOLD analysis project Ga0268299, IMG submission 193484) | Activated sludge microbial communities from bioreactor in Nijmegen, Gelderland, Netherland - NOB reactor | ecosystem: Engineered > Bioreactor > Aerobic > Activated sludge | place: Netherlands...
GGTGTCGGGACAGCCGCAGATCCCCCGCACGAAGCGCTCGATGATCCGCTGCCCCTGCTCGGTGTGGGTCACTTCCGGGTGGAACTGCAGGCCGTAGAGCCGGCGCGATTCATCGGCCATGCCGGCCAGCGGGGCGTTGGGCGAGCTCGCGATCGGCCTGAAGCCCGGCGGCAGGCGCTTCACCCGGTCGCCGTGGCTCATCCAGACGTTCATGTCGTCCGTGGCCGCGCCGTCCAGAAGTGCGTTGCCGGCCGCGGCCTTCACCGTGGCATGGCCGAACTCCCGGTGGGAGGAGGATTCGACCTCGCCACCCAGCTGCGCAGCCATGGACTGCATGCCGTAGCAGATGCCCAGCACCGGGACGCCCAGCTCGAACACGAGCGGGGGGATCGCCGGGGTCACGTCGCCGAAGGTGGCGCCGGAGATCACCGACTCCGGCCCGCCCGACAGGATCACCCCCGCGGCACCGAAGGCCCGGATGTCGGCCGGCTCCGCGTCCCAGGGCAGGATCTCGCTGTACACGCCGGCCTCGCGCACGCGGCGCGCGATCAGCTGGGTGTACTGGGAGCCGAAGTCCAGGATCAGGATGCGGCTGAACGACGTCGACGAGCCGGTCACGTCTCCGTCCGGTAGTTGGGCGGTTCCTTGGTCATGGTCACGTCGTGCACGTGGCTCTCGCGGATGCCGGCGCCGGTGATGCGCACGAAATCCGGCTTGGTGCGCATCTCGTCGATGCTGCCGCAGCCCGTGTAGCCCATGGCCGCGCGCAGCCCGCCGACCAGCTGGGTGATGATGGCGCTGAGGCTGCCCTTGTAGGGGACCCGGCCCTCGATGCCTTCCGGAACCAGCTTCTCCAGCTCGGAGGACGGGTCCTGGAAGTAGCGGTCCGAAGAGCCGTGCCGCTGGGCCATGGCGCCCAGCGAGCCCATGCCCCGGTAGGACTTGTAGGAGCGCCCCTGGTACAGCTCGACCTCCCCGGGCGCCTCCTCGGTGCCGGCGAACAGGCCGCCGATCATCGTGCAGTGCGCGCCGGCGGCTATGGCCTTGGCGAAGTCGCCGGAATAGCGGATGCCGCCGTCGGCGATCAGCGGTACGCCCGTGCCCTCGAGGGCGGCAGCCACGTCCGCCACCGCGGTGATCTGGGGCACCCCCACGCCGGCGACGATGCGCGTGGTGCAGATGGAGCCCGGGCCCACGCCGACCTTCACGCCGTCGGCGCCGGCTGCCACGAGAGCCTTGGCGGCCTCGGGCGTGACGACGTTGCCGCCGACGACCTGCAGCTTCGGGTAATCCTTCTTGATGGCGGAGATGCGGTCGAGCACGCCCTTCGAGTGGCCGTGGGCGGTGTCGACGATCAGCAGGTCGACGCCCGCCTCCACCAGCGCCTTCACCCGCTCCGCCGTGTCGCCGCCCGTGCCGACGGCGGCGCCGACGCGCAACGCGCCCCGGTCGTCCTTGCAGGCGTAGGGATAGTCCTTGGCCTTCTGGAAATCCTTCGCCGTGATCATGCCGCGCAGCTGGAAGTTCTCGGCGACCACCAGCACCTTCTCGATGCGGTGCTTGTGGAGGAGGTCGAGCACCTCCTTCTTGTCGGCGCCCTCGCGCACGGTGACGAGGCGGCTCTCGGGGGTCATCACGGACGACACCGGTGCGTCGAGGCGGGTCTCGAAACGCAGGTCCCGGTTGGTCACGATGCCCACCGTGCGGCCCCTGTCCACCACCGGCACGCCGGAGATGTTGTGGGCGTGGGTGATGGCCAGCACCTCGCGGATGCTCTGGTCCGGCCGGACGGTGATGGGATCGTTGACGATGCCGCTTTCGTACTTCTTGACCTGGGCCACCTGGCGGGCCTGGTCGGCCGGGCTCATGTTCTTGTGGATGATGCCCATGCCGCCCTCCTGGGCGAGGGCGATCGCGAGGCGGGCCTCGGTGACCGTGTCCATGGCGGCGGACAGGATCGGGATGTTCAGCGTGATGCCACGGGTCACGTGGGTGCGGAGGCTGACTTCCCGGGGGAGGATCTCCGAGTAGGCCGGCTTCAGGAGGACGTCGTCGAAGGTGAGGGCATCGTGGGTGATCCGCATAAGACATTCTACGCAGGCCCCCGGGGCACGTAAACTGCCGGCATGGCCGATGCCCCGGGCAGGAAGGTCCTGACAGTCTCCCAGCTGAACCGCCTGGCGCGGCAGCTGCTGGAAAGCGACCTGCCCGTCCTGTGGGTGGAGGGCGAGGTCTCCAACCTGGCCCGGCCGGCCTCGGGGCACCTGTACTTCTCGCTGAAGGACGACAAGGCCCAGATCCGTTGCGCGCTGTTCCGCGGCCGGGGCCGCAACCCGGACGTCAGCGTGGCCAACGGCCACCAGGTGCTGGCCCGGGGCCGCGTGAGCATCTACGAGCCCCGGGGCGACTACCAGCTGATCGTGGACCACCTGGAGCCCGCCGGCGAAGGCCTGCTGCGCCGCCGCCTGGAGGAACTGAAGCGCCGGCTCGCGGCCGAGGGCCTGTTCGACGAGGCCCGCAAGCGGGACCTGCCGCACCTGCCCCGCCGCATCGGCATCGTGACCTCGCCAAGCGGCGCCGCGGTCCGGGACGTGCTGCACATCCTGAAGCGGCGCTTCCCCGCCATTCCGGTGGTCCTGTACCCGGTGCAGGTCCAGGGCGAGCAGGCGAAGTTCGACATCGTCGGCGCGCTGGAGACGGCCGCTGCACGCGCCGAGTGCGACGTACTGATCCTCGCCCGGGGCGGCGGCTCCCTGGAGGACCTCTGGGCCTTCAACGAGGAGATCGTGGCGCGGGCCATCGCGGCCTGCCCGATCCCGCTGGTGTCCGGCGTGGGCCATGAAGTGGACGTCACGATCGCCGACCTGGTGGCGGACGTGCGGGCGCCGACGCCCTCGGGCGCGGCGGAACTGGCGGTGCCGGACGGACGGGACTGGCTCCGGCGCGTGCAGGTGCTGGAGCGGCGCCTCACCCTCACGACCCGGCGCGTCGTCGAGGCGACCCGGCTGGCACTGCGTGCCCTCGACGCGCGGCTCGCCCGCTGCCACCCCGGCTACTCGCTGCGGCAGAACGCGCAACGGCTGGACGAGCTGCGCGCGGCGCTCGCCACCGCCCTGCGCAACCGCCTCACGCTGGACCAGCTGCGCGTGGGCAGCGCCCTCGCCCGCCTGCGCAGCAACTCACCCGCCGCGCGGCTGCGGATGATGGCCGGGCGGATGGCAAGCTCGGAGCAGCGGCTCGCCGCCGCCGCGCGGGCGCGCCTGGTCGTCCCCGGCACCCGGCTCGCGGTGCTCGCCGGCCGCCTGCACGCCGTGAGCCCCCTGAACACGCTGGAGCGCGGCTACGCCATCGTGCAGGACGCCGCCGGCCGGGTCGTGAAGAGCACGACGCAGACGCAGGCAGGCGACGACATCACCGCCCGCGTCGCCGACGGCGTTATACGAGCCAAGGTGCTCTAAGAGAAATTGGGGTCAGACTGGTATTTCGGCGTACGCCGAAATACCAGTCTGACCCCAATTTCAGGCGAAGAACGCAGACAGCACCGGCCGGAACCGGTCCATGTCCACGAGGAAGGAATCGTGCCCCTGGACGGAGGGCAGCTGCGCGAGCTGCACGTCGCGGCAGGGCGCGGCGAGACCGGCGGCGAGTTCCCGTTGCTGGGCGACCGGAAACAGGATGTCGGTCTCCACGCCGATGACGAGCACGCGCTCGGCGCTGACCCGGGTGAAACCCGCCTGGATCGAGCCGCCGTGGTCGGCCACGTCGAACAGGTCGCTGGCGCGTGACAGGTACAGGTAGCAGTTGGCATCGAACTGGCCGATGAACTTCAGCGCGTGGGCCTCCAGGTACGCCTCCACCTCGAAGTCCAGGGCGAAGGCATTGCCGGCCTGGCGCTCGCCGGGCACCCGCTCGCGCCCGAAGCGCTGCTCCCACTCCCGCGCGCCCCGGTAGGTCATCATGCCCAGCTTGCGGGCGAGGCGCATGCCGGTGATGGGACCGGCATCGGCAGGATAGTTGCCCTCGGCCCAGGCCGGATCGCGCCGGATCATCTCCCGCTGCAGGGACCGGATGGCGATGGAGAACGGCAGGGCCCGCGCCGCCGTCGACAGCAGGACGAGATGGCGCGAGATGCCCGGGTGCTGGATGGCGCAGGCCAGGGCCGTCATGCCGCCCATGGACGGGCCGACGATCGAGTGCAGCTGCCCGATGCCCAGGTGCGCCAGGAGCGCCTGGCCGGCGTTCGCCACGTCCTCCAGGCTCAGCACCGGGAAGGACGTGCGATAGGGCTGGCCCGTCGCAGGATCGGGCGATGCCGGCCCGGTGGACCCGAAGCAGCTGCCGAGGGAATTGATGCAGATGACGAAGAAGCGACGGGTATCGATGGGCCGGGACGGCCCCACGATCTCCTCCCACCAGCCGGGCGACGGGTCCTCCGGCGACGACGTGGCATGGGCCGATGGCGACATGCCGGTAAAGATCACGATGGCGTTGTCGCGGGCGGGATTGAGCTGGCCCCACGTCTCGTAGGCGACCACGGGCCGGTCCAGGTGCCCGCCCCGGCGCATCTCGAACCGGCCGGGAAGCTGGAAGTACTGGCGGGCAGTCGACATAGGGCGGGAATTATGCGGCCTTGTTCGCCGTCGGGCAGCCGTCGCCGGCCACCGATTGGTTATATCGATAGGCTCAGTTCCGCTGCTTGCCCCGGACGCGGACGCGCTCGCGCCGCTTCACCTGCCGGGGCGTGAGCTTGTTGCGCCGGCCGGCGAACGGGTTCTTGCCCGCGCGCAACTCGATGCGGATCGGGGTGCCGCGCAGGCGGAAGGCCTTGCGGAAACAGCCGACCAGGTAGCGACGGTAGCTCTCCGGCAGCGCCGCCGTCTGGTTGCCGTGGATCACGATCAGGGGCGGCCGCCGCCCGCCCTGGTGGGCATAGGTCAGCCTGATGCGGCTCCGCTGCGCCACCGGCGTCGGATAGGCCTGGATCGCGTCCCTGAGGACCCGGTTCAGGTCCGGCGTCGGCAGGTCCCGCACCGCCGCGTCCGCCGCGCGCCGGCCGCTGTCGAGCAGGTCGTAGATCGCGGTGCCGTGGAGCGCCGAAATGTAGTGGGCGTCCGCGAAGTCGAGGAACGGCAGCTTCCGGTCCAGGTCGCCCTTCACCTTGTCCCGCTGATCGGTCGGCAGGCGGTCCCACTTGTTGATGCCGATGGCGAGCGCTCTGCCCCGCTCGAGCACGAGGCCGATCAGCGAGACGTCCTGGTCGGTCACGCCCGAGCGGGCGTCCAGGAGCACGAGCACGGCGTCCGCCTCCTCCAGGGCCTGCAGGGATTTCACGATGCTGAAGCGCTCCACCATCTCGTCCACCCGGGCCTTGCGGCGGATGCCAGCGGTATCCACCAGGACGAAGTCCCGGCCGTCGTGACTGAAGGGCACCTGGATGCTGTCGCGGGTCGTGCCCGCCTGGTCCGAGGTGAGCAGGCGCTCCTCGCCCAGGTAACGGTTGATGAGCGTGGACTTGCCCACGTTGGGCCGGCCGATGACGGCGATACGGGTGCCCGCAGGCAGGGGCGCGGGCGCCGGGGCAGCGGCATCGGCCCCGCCGTCGGCCGGGGCCACCGGCAGCGCGGCGAGGATGCGGGTAGCCAGCAGCGCGAGCCGGTCGCCCTGAAGTGCCGAGATGGGGACGGGCTCGCCGAGGCCCAGTTCGTAGAATCCGGCGGCGAGCTGGAGCGGTTCCCGGCCCTCCGCCTTGTTGATGGCCAGGACCGCCGGCTTTCCCGCCTTCCGGATCCGGTCGACGATGGCGTGATCGTCCGGCAACGGCCCGGTGGCCGCGTCGACGACGAGCACCACCACGTCGGCTTCGCCCACGGCGTAGGCGATCTGGCGGTCGATCAGCGCACGGAGCGAGTCGCTCGCAGCGGCCTTGCCCGTGATGAGGCCGCCGGTGTCGATCACGATGGACAGGCGACCGGCCAGGGTGGCGTACCCGTAGAGCCGGTCGCGGGTCAGGCCCGGGAAATCGGCCACCAGGGCATCGCGGGTGCCGGTCAGCGCATTGAAAAGCGTGGACTTGCCGACGTTCGGGCGGCCGACGAGCGCGAATACCGGCAGCACGTCAGCGCGCCGTCAGTCGGCGATCTGCCGGAAGGCAGCCAGGTCTCCGCCGTCGGTCTGCACGAAGACCATGTCGTTCACCGCGAGCGGGGGGGACGTGATCCGGTCGCGTCCCGCGCGTACCCGGGCCTGCAGCTCGCCCGTGGCGGCGTCGAAGAAGTGCACGTAGCCCTCGAAGTCGCCCACCACGACGGAGCCTTGCCAGGCGGTGGGCCCGGAGATGTCCCGGTTCGCGAGCAGCTCGTGCTTCCACACTTCGGATCCGGTCACGCGGGACAACGCGGTGAGCTCGCTGCCGGCCCCGGACACGTAGACGTTCTCCAGGTCGACGGCGAGGCCCTCGTAGCTCCGGGCATCCTGCGACCAGAGCGACTGCCCCGATTCCGCGGCGACGGCGGAGAGCTGCCCGCGGTAGCCGACCACGTAGAGGTCCTCGCCGATGGTCCGGACCGTCGCGTTGATGTCGGAGAGGCGGTCGATCTCGTTGCGCCCCGAGGGCGGATCGAGCAGGACGTCCCAGCCCGGCGAACCGTCGGCCAGCGCATAGGAGGCGAGCTTGCCGTTGTCGAAGCCGGCGATGACGGCATCCCGGACGATGACCGGTGCGCCCGTGCCGCGCACCGTCAGGCGTGGCATCACCTGCTGCACGAACCACCGCGGGCTGCCATCCCCGAGATCGAGGGCGGTGAGCTTGCCGTCGACCGTGCGCACGAGTGCCAGCCCGTCGGCGATCGCCGGCGCCGCCAGCACTTCGCTGGTGACGCTGGTCCGCCACCGCTGGCCGCCGTCGCCGGCATTCAGGGCGACGACCTCGCCGTTGCTCGAGCCGAGCACGACCACCTCGCCATCGGTGCCGGGGCCGCCTGACAGCTGCAACCCGGTCTTGGTGCGCCAGAGCCGCTTGCCCTTCACGGCGTCGAAGGCAGAGACCTTGCCATCGTGGGCCGCGGCAAAGATCCGGCTGCCGTCGGAAGCGGGCTGCAGGGCGAGCCGCAGGTACTCGCTGTCGTCGCCTAGCCCGGCCGTCCAGGCCTTCTTGATGCGGATGGTCGCCTTGTAATCGGCGAGCTCGGCGGGCGGGCTGGTGTCGTCGTCCCCGCCGAAGATGCTGCAGCCGGCCGTGCCCAGCGCAAGGGCCACGAGCAGGACGCCGCCGCGGATGCTCGCCGGCTGCATCACGGCGCCGGCGGGGCCGTGGCGGCGGGAGGGAGATCGGCGGCGGCCCCGCCCAGGTCGTCGAGCTTTGCCTGGACGTAGGTACGATCGATGACCACGGTGGGGATCTCGCTGTTCAGGGCTTGCTGGTACTCGCTGCGGGCCTCGGCGTGCTTGCCCATGGCGAAGTACGCGTCACCCCGCACCTCGTGGAAGGCCGGTGCAAAGGCCGGTGACCCGGGATCCCTGAGCGCCTTCAGCGCGTCCTCGTTCTTTTCCTGGAAGATGAGTACACGGGCCAGCCGCAGGCTGCCGATGTTGCGGAACTCCGCGGTCGTGCCGTCGTCGGCCACCAGCCGCAGGTACTTGGCAGCCTCGTCCGCCTTGCCCTGCTCCAGGTACAGGCGGGCCAGGGCGAGCCGGCCCTGATCGGTGTATGCCGACGAAGCGAAGCCGCTGGCCAGCGCGGCCATGCCGGCCTCGGCCTCCCCGAGCTGGTTGGACCGGACGGCCTGCAGGAAGACCTCGTAGGCCGCTGACGCCTCGACGGCCTTGCGCTCCTGGTAGCGGTTCCACTGGTTGAGGCCGAACAGGCCACCGAGGCCGAGCACGACCCCGGCCGCCAGGAACACGCCGTTCTGGCGGAGCCAGCCCTTGACCTGTTCCGCTTGCTGTTGATCTGTCAGTAAATCATCCACGACGTCATTCCCGCGATGGTTGCTGTTCTTGGGTTCAGGCCGGTGGGCCCGGGAGGTGTGGCCGGATGGCACTCGCCAGGTCTGCCACGGCTACGGTCCGTTGCTCGATCTCGGCGCGGAGCGGCTTGACCACCGCCGTCCCGCCCGCCACTTCGTCCTCGCCGAGGATCACGGCCACGGCGGCGCCGCTCCGGTCGGCCCGCTTCATCTGCGCCTTGAAGCCGCCGCCGCCGCAGTTCACCTCGACGCGCAGGCCGGGCGTGGCATCGCGCAGGCCCTCGGCAAGCCGGAAGGCCAGCCGCGTGGCACCGTCCCCGACGGCGACCAGGTAGACGTCCGGAGTGCGGTGGGGCGCCGGCAGGCCGGCCAGCGAAAAGAGCTCGACGAGGCGCTCGAGGCCGATCGCGAAACCGATCGCCGGCGTCGGCTCCCCGCCCAGGTGCGCGACGAGGCCATCATACCTGCCCCCGGCGCACACCGCGCCCTGGCTGCCGAGGCGGTCGGTGACCCACTCGAAGACCGTGCGACCGTAGTAGTCCAGGCCGCGGACCAGGCGCGGATTCACGGTGTAGGCCACGCCGGCGTCGTCCAGCAGGGCGCGCAGTTCGGCGAAATGGGCCGCCGACTCGCCGTCCAGGTACTGGGTGAGCTGCGGGGCGCCCGCGATCAGGGCCTGCAGGGCGGGGTTCTTGCTGTCCAGGATGCGCAGCGGGTTGCGGTCGAGCCGCCGCCGGCTGTCCTCGTCGAGCTGGTCGAAGCTCGCGCGGAAGTACGCCGCGAGGTCCGCCCGGTACATCTGCCGCGACTCTGCCGTGCCCAGCGTATTGATCTGCAGGCTCACGTGCCGGATGCCGAGCAGGCGCCACAGGCGGGCCAGCAGGATGAGCAGCTCCGCGTCGATGTCGGGGCCCGCAAAGCCGAGTGCCTCGACGTCGAACTGGTGGAACTGCCGGTAGCGGCCCTTCTGGGGCTTCTCGTAGCGGAACATCGGGCCGGTGGAGAAGAACTTCTGGCGCTGGTTGCGCAGCAGGCCGTGCTCCATGCACGCGCGGACGATGCCCGCCGTCGCCTCGGGGCGCAGCGTAATCGACAGGGCGTTGCGGTCCTCGAAGGTGTACATCTCCTTCTCGACGATGTCGGTCACCTCGCCGATGGACCGCTTGAACAGCTCGGTCCGCTCGACGATGGGCACGCGGATTTCCTGGTAGCCGTAGTCGAGCAGCAGGCCGCGGATCGTCGACTCCACGTGCTGCCAGGCCGCGCTGGCCGGCGGCAGGATGTCCTCCATCCCGCGGATGGCCTGCAGCTGCTCGCTCATTCGAAGCCGCCGGCCGGCTGAGGCTCCGTGGCGGGTGGCGCTTCCGGCGCCGGCGGGACGACGGGCGCCGGCTCGCCGGCTGCCGGCGGGACCGGCTCGGGCGTCGGCACGGGCCCGGGCGTCGGTGGCAGCAGCGGCTCGGTCGTCATCGCCGGTGCCGCCACCGGGGCCGGGGACGGCCCCTCACCGGAACCCAGGATGTACAGGAACAGGATGGCCAGGAGCACGACGCCGGCCACCGCCGCCATGGCGAGGGGACCCGGCGTGGTCGTCAGGGGCTTCTCCAGCTCGCGGGTCACCTTCGGGGGGGCGTCCGCGTTCGGGTCCGCGGCACGGTAGGCGGCCAGCACGGCCTCCTCGGACAGGCCCAGCAGCTTCGCGTAGGCCTTCAGGTGGCCCCGCACGAAGACCGCGGCACCCAGGGTCTCGTAGCGCTCGTCCTCCAGGGCACGGAGCACGGGCACCTCGAGCCGCAGGTTGAAGGCAGCCTGCTCGAGCGTCAGCGCGCGGGCCTTGCGGGCCGATCGCAACCGCTCGCCGAGCCCGAGGGCCGTGTCGTTCTTGCCATCCGGCATCATGATTTCCGCGGGCGTTCCGGCTCAGCCACTGGAGCGCGATTGCTGGAGCAGCAGGCGCGTCTCGCTGGAATCCGGAAAGTCCCTGCGCAGCTGTTCGCCGTAACGGCGGGCAGCGGCGGTGTCGTTGAGCGACTGCTCGATGCGGACGCCGAGCCAGAGCGCCGCGGCGGTGGGCTTGCCCGCCGCCAGGTAGCGCTCGATGAACCCGCGCGCCTGCAACGGGTTGCCCCGCTCCAGGGAGACGTCTGCAAGCTGGTACAGGGCGTCAGGAAACTTCGGGTTCTGGGCCAGTGCGCCGCGCAGGTAGGCCTCGGAGCGCGCCAGGTCGACGCGCTTGGCGCAGGTGCCCGCGTTCGTGTAGAGCATCGTGCGGTTCGCGTTCTTCACGGACAGCGGGATGGAAATCGCCCGATCGAAGAGTTTCAGGGCCTCCTTGGGCTTCTGCTTGCGGGAGCAGGTGAAGACGGCCAGCGCGTTGAGGTTGTCGGGATCCGAGCCGTCCAGGTCCACGGCGCGCCGGTAGTGCATCTCCGCACCGTCGGGATCCTCGAGGCGCTCGAAGACCACGCCGAGCGCGGCATGGGCGGTGGCGAGGCCGGGGTCCTGCTCCAGGGCCTTCTCGAGCTTGTCCCGGGCGGCCGGCAGGTTGTTCTGGCGCAGGTAGCTCACGCCAAGCTGCATGTTGTACTGGGCGGCATCGTTGCTGGACGTCGGCGGCGGCTCGGGGCGGGAGGACGTGGTGACACATCCCGCCAGCGACAGCAGCACGCCCGCCAGCACGGTGGCCATGGGGACCTGGCTGCGGGAGGGCGCGCGCATCAGGACTGCCACCGGATCTCGTGGACCCCGTCCAGCCGCTTGCTGCCCAGCGCGGAGCGCACCCGGTTGCTGACCTGGCCGGCCAGCTGGCCGCAGGCCGCGTCGATGTCGTCGCCGCGGGTGCGCCGGGTGATCGTCATGATCCCGGCGTCGAGGAGCACCTGGCGGAAGCGGGCGAGCGCCTCGGGAGCCGAGCGGCGGTAGCCGCTGCCCGCGAACGGATTGAACGGGATGAGGTTGACCTTGGCCGGCCGGTTTGCCAGCAGCCTGGCCAGGGCCCGCGCCTGGCTCTCGGCATCGTTCACGCCGGCCAGCATGACGTACTCGAAGGTGATGCCCACGGCGTTGGTGGCGGCGGCGTAATCCCAGCACGCGTCGAGCAACTCGGCGATGGGATGCCGGCGGTTGATGGGCACGAGGACGTCGCGCAGGGCGTCATCGGGGGCGTGCAGGGACACGGCGAGTGCCGCATTGGTCTCCTGGGCCAGCTTGCGGATCTGGGGCACGAGGCCCGACGTGCTCACGGTGACCCGCCGCCGCGACAGCTGGAAGCCCAGGTCGTCGATGAGCACGTGGCAGGCCTGCACCAGCGCGCGGAAGTTGGCCAGCGGTTCGCCCATGCCCATGAACACCACGTTGGTGATCCGCGAGCGGCCGGCCACGAGCCCGAGCTCCCGGTTCGCCAGCATCACCTGGCCGATGATCTCGGCCGCCGTCAGGTTGCGGTTGAAGCCCTGGCGGCCGGTGGCGCAGAAGGAGCAGTCGAGGGCGCAACCCACCTGGGACGACACGCACAGCGTGCCGCGGCCCTCCTCCGGGATGAACACGGTCTCGATCAGCTGGCCCGCGCCGGCGGCCAGGCGCCACTTGGTGGTGCCGTCGGCGGACTCCTGCACGGCGTCGATGGCGGGGAGGCTGAAGTCGGCCCGGTCGCGAAGAGTGTCCCGGAGGCTGCCCGACAGGTCGGTCATCGCCGCGGGGTCCAGGACCCCGCGGCCGTACATCCAGCGCATCAACTGCCGCGCGCGGAAGGGCTTCTCGCCCAGCCCCGCGAAGAGCTGCTCGAGTTCCGGCCGCGGCAGGCCGAGGGGCTTCAGCTGCGGGTGCGCGGACAAATGTCGGCCTGCCCGAAGAAGAAGCCGATCTCCTGCCGGGCGGTCTCCACCGCGTCGGACCCGTGGACCACGTTCTCCTCGATGCTCGCGGCGAAGTCGCGGCGGATCGTGCCCGGATCCGCCTTCTTCGGATCGGTGGCGCCCATGATCTTCCGGTGGGCCTCGACGGCGTTCTCGCCCTCCAGCACCTGGGCGATGACGGGACCGGTCGTCATGTAGCTGACCAGGTCCTTGTAGAACGGACGCTCCCGATGGACGGCGTAGAACGCCTCGGCCTGGGCCTTCGTGAGGTGCAGCATGCGGGCGGCCACGATCTTCAGGCCGGCCTGCTCGAAGCGGCGGTAGACCTCGCCGATGAGGTTCTTCTGCACGCCGTCAGGCTTGATGATGGAAAGGGTACGTTCGATGGCCACTAAGGACTCCTGGATTGCTGCTTCTACGATCGATGCTTCAGGCTGGCTAGACGGTAAAACTCTCGCCGCAGCCGCATTCCCCCTTGGCGTTGGGGTTGCGGAAGCGGAACGCCTCGTTGAGACCCTCCCGGACGAAGTCGACGACGGTGCCGTCGATGAGTTCGAGGGCCTGGCGGTCGACGACCACCCGGACGCCGTCCTGGTCGAAGACCACGTCCTCGGGACCGGCCTGGTCGGCGTGGTTGACGACGTAGGCCAGGCCGGAACAGCCGGTGCGCTTGATGCCAATGCGCAGGCCGGGTTGCGGGCCGGAGCCGAACGCGCGCACCCGTTTCAAGGCGTTCTCGGTCAGTGTGACCGCCACCGGCGTCTCCTCTGGTTGAACGGCGTCAGGGGGCAGGTTTCAGTCGCCCATTGTCCCAATCCGCCAAGCAGTTGCGCAAGGCATCTTGAATGATCAGCAGCCGGCCGGCCTTTTCCGGCGGAATTTCCAGCGCTGCCAGCAGCGCCAGGGGGTCCAGGCGGGCCAGTTCGGCGACGGGCGCGCCGGTGAGGAGCTGGACCGCCCGGTCGCAGGCCGCCCGGGTGTGCGGGCAGCCGAACACCCGCAGGTCCAGGTCGGCCACCCGGCCGTCCAGGACCCGGGCGGTGCAGACCACCCAGGTGCCCCCCTCCTCGGACCCGGCCTCGCCGCGGGCCAGCAGGGAGCCCGGCACCGCCTCCGCCCGCGCGGCGGGGGGCCCTGCCCGCCGGAGGTGCTCCACCGCACCCGAGAGGACGGCCGCGGCCCGGTCGATGTCCCCGGTCGTCGTGGGGCGGCCGAAGGAAAAGCGGACCGAACTCCGGGCGAGCGCCACGGAGCGCCCCAGCACCCGGAGCACGTAGGAGGGCTCGTCCGTGAGGCTGGTACAGGCCGCGCCGCTCGCGACGGCCAGCTCCCCGAGGGCCGCGTGCAGGCTCTCGCCCTCCACGCCCGGGACACTCACGTTGAGGATGTGGCCCGTGTTCCGGACCGGGTCGCCGTTCACGAGCACGCCGGGGATCTCCTCGAGCCGGGCCTTGAGGCGGTCCCGCAGTCCGGTCACGTGCACCCGGTCGGCCTCGAGCCGCGCGGCCGCGAGGCGACAGGCCTCGCCCATGCCGACGATCTGGTGGGTGGCCGGTGTGCCGGGCCGCAGGCCCCGCTCCTGGCCGCCACCGAACAACAGCGGCTCCACCCGTCGCACCCGCTGCCGGTCGATGAAGAGCGCGCCGATGCCCTTCGGCCCGTAGAGCTTGTGCGCGGAGAGTGAGAGCAGGTCCACCTGCAGGGCCCGTACGTCGATGGGCACGCGCCCGGCGCTCTGGGCGGCATCCACGTGCAACAGCACCCCGCGCTCCCGGCACAGGCGACCGATGGCCCCGACGTCCGTCACCACGCCCGTCTCGTTGTTCGCGTGCATCAGCGTCACGAGCACCGTGTCCGGCTCGATGGCGGCCGCGACCGCGGCGGGATCCAGGTGCCCGTCGGGGCCCGGCTTCAGCCAGGTCACCCGCCAGCCCTCGCCTGCCAGGTGCCGGCAGCTCCCGAGCACGGCCCTGTGCTCGGTGAGCGCCGTCACCAGATGCCGCCCCCGTGACTTCCGGAAGCGCGCGGCGCCCTGCACGGCCAGGTTGACGGATTCGGTGGCACCGGACGTGAACACGAGTTCACCGGAATCGGCGCCGATGAGGCCGGCCACCTGGCCGCGTGCCTGCTCCAGCAGCGCAGCGGCACGCTGGCCCGGCAGATGGGTACCGGCGGACGGATTGGCAGCCAGTTCCGGCGCACTGAGCACGGCCGTCATCGCCGCCACCACCTCGGGAGCCACCGGCGTACTGGCGGCGTAGTCCAGGTAGATGGTCCCGATCACGGCCGGTCAGTCCCGCCGGGGGTTGTCGCCGGAGCCCGGCGCCAGGCTGCTCAGGATGCCGCGCAGGATATTGAGCTCGTTCTCGTCCAGCCGCGTGCGATTGAACAGGCGCCGCAGCCGGCGCATCAGGTGACGCGGATTGGCCGGATTGAGGAAGCCGCTGCCGAGCAGGACCCGCTCCAGGTGCTCGTAGAAGAGCTCCAGCTGCGCGGGTCCGGCCAGCGGTGACTCGGGCGGCGGAACGTCGCGTTCCAGGACCTGCTGCTGCCGCAATTCGTACGCGATGACCTGCACGGCCTGGGACAGGTTGAGGGACGAATACTCGGGATTCGCGGGGATGTAGACGATGGCGTTGCAGAGGTCCAGCTGCTCATTGGCAAGCCCGGACCGCTCGGGCCCGAACACGAGCGCCGCCGGCCGCGAGCGGGCCTGGGTCATGACCTCGGCGGCGCACTCCCGGGGGTTCATCTCCGGGCAACCGATGCGGCGGTGGCGCGCGCTCGCGCCCAGCACCAGCCCGCAGCCCTCCAGGGCCTGGCCAAGCGTCGGCACCACCCGCACGCCGAGCAGCACGTCCTGGGCGCCCGAGGCCATGGCGCGGGATTCCGTGCACAGCCACTCATCCGGCGGGTTCACCAGCACGAGTTCGTGGAACCCCATGTTCTTCATGGCGCGGGCCACGGACCCGATGTTGCCGGGGTGGGTGGGTTCGAAGAGGACGAAACGGATGGGCGGCGCGGCTGTCATGACCTTCTCACTGCCTCCATAGTATGCCCGCGCTCTGTACAATGCCGGCCCCATGCAGGCCTTCCTCA
>Ga0268299_1003373_pt1 | contig 14916 bp, 9 predicted proteins | sample NOBtaG_FD_193484 | JGI IMG/M metagenome (GOLD analysis project Ga0268299, IMG submission 193484) | Activated sludge microbial communities from bioreactor in Nijmegen, Gelderland, Netherland - NOB reactor | ecosystem: Engineered > Bioreactor > Aerobic > Activated sludge | place: Netherlands...
ATTTGGCGGCCGCCAGCCGCATCTATCGCGACGTGCTCGGCGCCAAGGTTTCGCGGCCGGTGGACATGCCCACGCACGGGGTTACGACCGTGTTCGTGGAGCTTCCCAACACCAAGATCGAACTCCTTCATCCGTTTGGCGAAAATTCGCCGGTTGCCAAGTTCCTGGCAGCCAATCCGTCGGGCGGCATGCACCATGTGTGCTTTGAGGTGGATGATATCCGTGCCGCTCGTGACAAGCTCAAAGGCGAGGGCGCCCGGGTGCTCGGCGACGGCGAACCAAAGATCGGCGCCCACGACAAGCCGGTGCTGTTTCTCCACCCCAAGGATTTCTGCGGCACGCTGGTCGAAATCGAGCAGGCCTGAGCAACAGCCATAGTCTCCCCAATGTTCGACAAACCGCGTAGCGAGTTTCTGGGCAAATCGCGTCTTGCGCGATTTGCCCGTAAGCAACGCACTTGCGTTGCGTCATGACCTGGACCAGCGGCGTCGTCCTGTTCGTCCTCATCTGGTGGGTGGTGTTCTTCACCACCTTGCCCTGGGGCATCCGCCGCGCCGGCGATGAAGACAAAGGCCACGATGCCGGGGCACCCCTGAAGCCGCGCCTCTGGCTCAAGGCGGCGATCGGAACCGGGATCAGCGTTTTGCTCTGGGTCGCCGCGTATTGGATCGTGGAGTCGGGATACCTCTCGCTCCGTTGACGCCGCGGCCGACGGCTAGAAATTCCGCTCGGGCGATTGCCGCGCGCCGTTCTCTTCGCTCGTGGCGCTGGCCGCCGCGGCCAACTCGGCTTCCATCGCTTCCGTCTCCTTGGCGCGCGGCTTCGCGAAGCCGGCGAGCAGCGAATAGAACACCGGGATCAGATAGAGCGTGAAGACGGTGGCGAAGCCCAGGCCGCCGACCACGATCCAGCCCAAGGCCTCGCGCGCCTCGGCGCCGGCGCCGCTCGCGATCACCAGCGGCACGCCGCCGATCACCGCCGCGATCATGGTCATCATCACGGGTCTGAGGCGCAGGCGCGCCGCCTCGCGGATCGCCTCGCCCACCGGCATGCCGCGATCGCGGAGCTGGTCGGCGAATTCGACCACCAGGATGCCGTTCTTGGCGATGATGCCGACCAGCATCACGAGCCCGATCTGGCTGTAATAGTTGATCGAGCCGCCGGTCAGCGCGATGGCGTAGACGGCGGCGGCGAGGCCGAACGGCACGGTCAGCATGATGACCGTGGCGCTCACCAGGCTCTCGAACTGGGCGGCGAGCACCAGGAACACGATCACGATGGCGAAGACGAACACTAGCGCGCCGCTCTGGGTGCTCTGTTCCAGCGTCTTGGCTTCGCCGAGCAGGCTCACGCTCATGCCGGCGGGCAGGGCCGTGCGCGCGGCCGCGCGCATGTCGGCGACGGCCTGCGAGAGCGCGTAGCCTTGCGCGAGGCTGGCGCGGATCGGCACGGCGCGGCGCTGGCCCTCGCGCCCCAGCGACGGCGCCACCGCCACCTCCTTGGTCTCGACGACCGAGGACAGCGGAATGAAGCGTCCGTCCTTGGCCTTGATGAACAGGCTTTCCACGTCGGTGGGATCGTTGATCGGGCGGCCGCCCGAGGTGACCATGATGTCGATCACCTGATCTTTCACGAACAGCGACGCGGCCTTGTATTCGTCGATCATCGTGCGGATCACGGTCGCGATGGACTCGATCGAGATGCCGAGCTTGGTCGCCGCCTCGCGGTCGATCTTGATGTTGAGCTGCGGCTGCGTGGTGTCGTAGGTGAGCTGGACGTCGGTGAAATTGGCGTTCTGCTGCATCGCCTGGATGAGCTTCTCCGCCGCCGTCGCCATGCTGGCGTAGTCCGAGCCGGTCACGGCGAAGTTGAGGCCGGTGCCGGCGCCGCGGATGCCGAGGCTGTTGGGCGAGCGCAGCGTGATGCGGAGCGCCGGGATCAGGGCGAAGCGGCGCTGCAGCTCGGTCTGGATCTGCTGCTGGCTGCGCTTGCGCTTGTCCCAGGGTGCCAGCGTGGCGATCACCGAGGCGCTGTTGGTGCCGCCGCGGCCGACGAAGGAGAGCACGTTGGTGACTTCGCCGGTGCGCTGATAGTCCTGGAGGATTTCTTCGATCTTGGCGACCTGCTCGGCCATGTAGCCGAGATTGACGCCTTGCGGCGCCCGCGCCGAGATCGAGATCACGCCGCGGTCTTCGGCCGGGGTCAGCTCTTGCGGCAACAGGAGGAACAGCGTGTAGGCGAAGCCGGCGAAGACCAGCGCGCCGGCGATGACGATCCACCGGAATTTCAGCGCCAGCTCGAGGGTGCGGAAGTAGAATCCGCCGGCCATGTTGCCGGCGCGCGACCAGACGCGCTTCAGCGGTCCGGGCGGAGGCGGGACGGCGCCCGCCGCCCGCCGGCGTCCTTCGGGCAGCTTCGCGGCCAGCACCGGGCAGAGGGTGAGCGCCACGAAGGACGAGATCAGGATCGCGAAGGCGAGCACGAAGCCGAATTCCGCGAACATCTTGCCCGCCGTGCCGGGCAGGAACGAGATCGGCACGAAGACGGCGACCAAGGTCGCCGTCGTGGCGATGACGGCAAAGAAAACCTCGCGCGTTCCCAGCACCGCCGCGGCGCGCAGGCCCATGCCCTGGTGCCGCCGGCGCTCGATGTTCTCGAGCACCACGATGGCATCGTCGACGACGAGGCCGGTCGCCAGCACCAGCGCAAACAAGGTGAAGATGTTGATCGAGAAGCCGGCGAGCCAGATGCCGGCGACGGTGCCCAGCGCGCAGATCGGGATGGTGAGCGCCGGGATCAGCGTCGCGCGCACGGACAACAGGAACAGGTAAATGACGAGCACCACCACGATGGTGGCGATCACGAGCGTCTCCACCACCTCGCCGATGGCGGCGCTCACGAACACGGCGTCGTCGGAGATGATCGAGATCGTCGTACCCTGGGGCAGGTCGCGCTGCAGCTCCGCGATCGCCTGGCGGATGCCGTTGGAGATCTGCAGCGTGTTGGATTGGGCCTGGCGCACGATGCCGATGCCGATTGCCGTGCGGCCGCCCAGCTGGGTGATCGACGTGGGGGTGGCGGACCCCGCGCGCACCGTGGCGATGTCGCCGATATGCGTCACGTCGTTGATATAAAGCGCGGCCACGTCGGCGGCCGTCACCACCGGCGCCTCGGTGCGCACCAGCAGCGACTGGTCGCGGTTCTCGAGCGTGCCCGAGGGCGTGTCGAGCGCGGCGCGTCCGAGCGCCGCCACCACGTCCTGCATGGTGAGGCCGCGGCTGGCGAGCGCCACCTGGTTGACCGAGACGCGGATGATGGGCAGGCGCGCGCCGGACGTCGTCGCCTCGGCGACGCCGGTGACGGCCGCGAGGCGCCGGACGATGACGTCCTCCACCTGCCGCGTCATGGCGTCCACCGAGAGCGTGGTGGAGGAGACGGAGAGCTGCATGATCGGCGAGGCGTCGGCGTCGGCCTTCACCACCGTCGGCGGATCGACGTTCGTCGGCAGCCGGCGCTGGATGCGCGCCACGGCCTCGCGGATGTCGCTGGCGGCGACGTTGAGGTCGGCGTTGGCGCTGAATTCGACCGTGACGCTGCTCTGGCCGTAGGAGGATTGCGACGAGATCCCGGCGACGCCGGAAACGCGCGACACCGCGCTTTCGATGATGCTCGTGATCTGCGCGTCGACCGTTTCGGGCGTGGCGCCTTCGTAGGACGTGCGGATCGTCACCACCGGCTGATCGACATCCGGCAATTCGCGGACTTCGACGCCCTGGAGCGCCGCATAGCCGGCGATCAAGATCAGGAGGTTCAGCACGTAGGTGAGGACCGGCCGCCGGATGAAGAGGGCGGTGGCGCCGCCGCGCTGCGTGGCGGGTCCGGCGGATTCGCTCACGTCAAATCTCCGTTTACTCGTGCGAAGCCCGCGCGGACGGAAACGGCGCGTCGCCTCGTTTGCGTCCATCCTTCGAGGCCCGCCCGATCCTTCGACAAGAGCTCAGGACGGGCGGGCACCTCAGGATGAGGCCTGTTTTGCTGCAACAAACGAGCCTCATCCCGAGGTGCCGCCGCGCTCGCGGCGGCCTCGAAGGATGGACGCGCACGAGGCACTTCGACCAACTCGGACGGTTCCATCGGTCTGAAGTCCCCGCCTAGTTCTGCGCGAGGGTGACGGGGGCCCCCTCGCGGAGGTTCTGCATGCCCTCGATCACGACGCGGTCGCCGTCCTTCAAATCGGCTTCGACGGCGACGGTGTCGTTTTCCCGGCGGCGGATGGTGACACCGACGCGGCGCGCCACATTGTCCGCCGTCAGCGCCCAGACGAAGGCGCCGTTCCGGTCCCACTGGATGGCGAGGCCGGGGACGACCGGCAGCTTCTCGCCCGGGATGCGGACTTCCACCGAGAAGGTCATGCCGGCGATCAGGCGGCCTTGCTCGTTGGGCAGCGTCGCCTCGACGCGGAGCGTGCGCGAGGCGGCGTCGATGCGCGTGTCGAGCGCCGTGATCTTGCCGAGTATGGCCTGGCCTTGAAGGGCGGGCGTGGTCGCGCGCACTTCCTGGCCGAGGGCCAGCGTGCCGGCGACGCGCTCGGCGACGACGAAGGCGACCAGCAGCGAGGTGCGGTCGTCGATGGTGGCAATGGCGCCGCCTTGCTGGATGTAGTCGCCCTTGCCGAGGGCGGTGAGGCCCATGATGCCCGCGAACGGCGCCAGCACGGTCCGCCGACGGAGCTCGTATTGCTTGGATTCGAGTTCGGTGCGGGCGAGGGCGAGGGCGGTGCGCGCCTGCTCCACCTGCACCGATGCGACGGCGTTGCGCTCCGAGAGCGTCTCGTAGCGCTTCAGGTTCGCGGCGGCTTCGTCGACCTTCACCTGGGCGACCTTGACGGCGAATTCCTCGGCCTCGCTGCGCAGCTTGACCAGCGGGTCGCCGGCCTTGACGGTTTGGCCGGGCGTGAACCGGATCTCCTCGATGAACCCGGCGACGTCGGCGGAGATGGTGAGGCTGCGGACCGCGCGGCCGCTGCCGATGGCGGCGACGCGGTCGCCGATGGTCTGGATTTCGACCTTGGTGGCGACGACGCGGCTCGAGGCCGTTCCGCGGCGGCGCTGCTGCCCGGCGGCGGGCGGCGTCGCGCGCGTGCCGGGGGCCTCGGCATTGCGCGGCGCGGTCGTCGCCGGTTGGGACGGGGTACGCAGGAGGAAATACCAGCCGAGGACGGCGACGGCGACGACGCCGACCCCGGCGACGGCGAGAGTCTTCTTGCTCAACGGCATGCTTCACCCGCGATGCGGCGAATGGGTACGAACCGACGGCACGTTCGTTCGGCGGTATCGCGCCGAACGCCCCTCGAGCCCGATCTCGATATCCGCCCCTGGCCGAACCCCGGGGGGCCGGGCCGTATCCCGGGCGGGACTAGAGCGTGCCGCCACCCACGGCGCAACTGCTATTCGCCGCGCGTCCCATGCCGCGCGCGGCGATTGCGCGGCAACGGCGCGGCGCTAGGGTGGGGGCATGAGCACCTATTGCGATTTCGCCCCCGGGCATCCGCTCCACGGTCCCTATCATGAGCACGAATACGGATTTCCGCTGGCCGGCGACGATGCGTTGTTCGAGCGGCTGATCCTCGAGATCAACCAGGCCGGCCTGTCGTGGGAACTGATGCTGAAGCGGCGCGAATCGTTTCGCCGCGCCTATGACGGCTTCGCCATCGCCAAGGTCGCGCGTTACGGGAAGCGCGAGGTGAAGCGCCTGCTCGCCGATCCCGGCGTGATCCGCAACCGCCTCAAGATCGAGGCCGCGATCGCCAATGCGCAGACCATCGAAGCGCTGCAGGCGGCGCATGGCAGTTTCGCCGACTGGATCGCCGCCCAGCATCCGCTGCCGAAGCCCGACTGGGTCAAGCTGTTCCGGAAAACCTTCCGCTTCGCCGGCCCCGAGATCGTCGGCGAGTTCCTGATGAGCATCGGCTATCTCCCCGGCGCCCACCGGCCCGATTGCCCCGTCTTCAAGCGCATCGCGAGGCTCGAGCCGGCCTGGGCGACCGCGGTGCGCAAGCAAGGCCGCGCGTGAAATGAGCGAAGCAAATGCCTGAAATGAAGCGGGCCGGACCCGCTGGCGCGGATCCGGCCCTGACTTCGGTCCCCCTTATTTCCTTTGCTCCCGTCGGCGTCTCCCCTCCTCGATCCCGGATCGATGACCCGGGCCGCTTGTCCGACGGTGGAGGTGCTTTGTTCCGCGTTCCTCCCCAGACCTGGGCGCAGACTTTGCGATGTAACTTTGCCCATTCCCGTCCCAAATCGCAAGCATTTTGCTTTCGTCGCGGCAAAATAGTCATTTGTTTTCCGTTCGCGCCGCGCTTGGTCGCGCCGCGGTGAAACCGTCCCATGGGCGCGAAGGCGAGAACAAAGCCGGGACGGCTACAGGCGAAGGCTGCATGAATCGTTCGCGCGACAACTGAGAGACGATTTCGACTTTTCCTCTCCCGCGTCAGCGGGAGAGGAGGGGCCCAAAACGCTCTCGCGTTTTGGGAGGTGAGGGTACGGCGTTGACGGCGAGCGAAGCCCTCGACCAGCGCCGGGCCAAAGCATTGTTTCCGCGCGCCGCATTTCCTAAAGTCCGCCGCCTTTGCCGCGGCCCCGCCGCGGCGCTTCTCCCTCACCACGCGTTTCCGGAACCGCTCATGCGCCTGTCGCGCTATTTCCTGCCATTGCTGAAAGAAACTCCGGCCGAGGCGCAGATCGTCTCGCACCGCTACATGCTGCGCGCCGGCATGGTGCGCCAGTCGGCGGCCGGCATCTACACTTGGCTGCCGCTCGGCCTGCGCGTGCTCGACAAGATCGCGCGGATCGTGCGCGAGGAGCAGGACCGCTCCGGCGCCATCGAAGTGCTGATGCCCACGATCCAGTCGGCCGATCTCTGGAAGGCGTCCGGCCGCTACGAGGCCTACGGCAAGGAGATGCTGCGCATCACCGACCGCCACGAGCGCGAGATGCTCTACGGGCCCACCAACGAGGAGCTCATCACCGACATCTTCGCCCACGAGGTGAAGAGCTACCGCGATCTCCCGCTGAATCTTTATCACATCCAGTGGAAATTCCGCGACGAGGTGCGGCCGCGCTTCGGCGTGATGCGCGGGCGCGAATTCCTGATGAAGGACGCCTACAGCTTCGATCTCGACTACGCGGCGGCACGGCTCTCCTACAACAAGATGTTCATCGCCTATCTCCGCACCTTCGCGCGCATGGGGTTGAAGGCGATCCCGATGGAGGCCGAGACCGGCCCCATCGGCGGCAATCTCAGCCACGAATTCATCATCCTGGCCGAGACCGGCGAGAGCCAGGTGTTCTGCGACCGCGACTTCATCAACGCCGACGTGCTGGCGCGGCCGGTGGACTACGGCGACGAGGGCGCCGTCAACGGCGTCGTCGAGCGCTTCACCAAGCTCTATGCGCGCACCGACGAGAAACACGATGCGGCCATATTCGAGACGGAGGTTCCCGCGGAGCGCCGCTACGAGGGCCGCGGCATCGAGGTGGGCCACATCTTTTATTTCGGCACCAAATATTCCGCGCCGCTAAACGCCAAGGTCGCGGGCACCGACGGCAAGGACGCGGTCGTGCACATGGGCTCCTACGGCATCGGCGTCTCGCGCCTGGTCGGCGGCATCATCGAGGCGAGCCACGACGAGAACGGCTGCGTCTGGCCCGAATCCGTGGCGCCGTTCAAGGTCGGGCTCATCAGCCTGCGCCCCGACGACATGGCCGCGGCGCCGTTTGCCGACAAGCTCTATGCGTCGCTGACCGAAGCGGGCGTCGAGACCCTCTACGACGACGTCGACGACCGCCCAGGCGCCAAATTCGCGGCCATGGACCTCATCGGCCTGCCCTGGCAGCTCATCGTCGGCCCGCGCGGCGTCAAGGCCGGCACGGTCGAGATGAAGGAGCGCAAGACCGGCAAGCGCGAAGACGTCTCGCTCGAAAGCGCGCTCGCGCGCATGACGCAGCGCTAGGGCGGGATCGGCGCACGCGATGGCCATCGCCCGACGCCTTCTCGTCTTCTCGCCGCTGGAGCGGATGATCGCGTGGCGGTATTTGAGGCCGCGGCGGAAGGAAGGCTTCGTCTCGGTCATCGCCGGCTTCTCCTTCCTCGGCATCATGCTGGGCGTGGCGACGCTCATCATCGTCATGTCGGTGATGAACGGCTTCCGCCACGATCTCCTGGGCCGCCTGCTCGGCTATGCCGGCCACGTCGTGGTCGGCAGCACCACGGGCCAGTTGAAGGACTACGACGCGGTCGCCCGGCGGCTCACGGCCGTGCCCGACGTGCTCTCGGCGGTGCCCGTCATCGACGGGCAGGGGATGATCACCGCGCGGAGCGTGATCGCGCCGACGCAAGTGCGCGGCATGAAGCCCGAGGATCTCGCGCGCCATCGCCTCTTCGCGGCCAACATCCTCGGCGGCAAGATCGAGGATTTCAAAGGCGACCGCGCCATCATTCTCGGTTACCGCCTGGCCGACCGGCTCGGCGTCAAGGCCGGCGGCGCCGTCCAGCTCTTGACGCCGGCGCCCGCGGACATGGCGACGCCGTTCGGCACGCCGCCCTTCATCACCCTCAACTTCACCGTCATCGGCGTCTTCAACGTCGGCATGTCGCAGATCGACGGGCTGATGGCGCTGACGACCTTGGAAGGCGCCCGGCGCCTGTTCGGCTACGACGAGGCGGTGAGCGGCGTCGAGCTCATGCTCCGCGAGCCGGACCGGACGACGGCGGCGACCGACTCGATCCTTCGCCTCGCCATTCCCGGCATCTTGGTGCGCACCTGGCAGCAGACCTTCAACGACTACTTCAACGCGCTCGAGACCGAGCGCCACGTGATGTTCCTGATCCTGACGCTCATCATCATCGTCGCCGCGTTCAACATCATCTCCAGCCTGGTGATGATGGTGAAGGACAAGACGCAGGCGATCGCCATCCTGCGCACCATCGGCGCCACGCGCGGCACGGTGATGCGCATCTTCGTGCTGAGCGGCGCCAGCATCGGCGTGGTCGGGACACTCGCCGGCGTCGGCATCGGCCTCCTCATCTCCTACAACATCGACGCCATCAAGCGCGCGGTCGAGGAACTGCTCGGCACGCAGCTCTTCCCGGCGACGATCTATTTCCTGTCGCGCCTCCCGGCGCGCGTGGACGTCCAGCAGGTGATCGAGATCTGCCTGATGGGCCTCGGCCTTTCGCTGCTGGCCACGATCTATCCCTCGTGGAAGGCGGCGCGGCTCGATCCCGTGGAGGCGCTGCGCTATGAATAGCGGCGCCGGCCAGGTTCCCATTCTCGAGCTGCGCGGCATCGCCAAGAGCTTCACGCAGGCGACCGGCACGCTCGAAATCCTCAAGAGCGTCGATCTCGCGATCATGCCGGGCCAGATGGTGGCGCTGGTCGGGCCCTCGGGCTCGGGCAAGTCCACGCTGCTGCACATTGCGGGCCTCCTCGACCGGCCGACGGCGGGCGAAGTCTGGATCAAGGGGCGCAACTGCTCGAACCTGCCCGACAGCGAGCGCACGCGTCTCCGCCGGGAACTGCTGGGCTTCGTCTACCAGTATCACCATCTGCTGCCCGAATTCTCGGCGCTGGAGAACGTGATGCTGCCGCAGATGGTGGGCGGCAAGCCGGCGCGCGCGGCCAAGAAGATCGCGCGCGACCTGCTGGATGCACTCGGCTTGAAGCCGCGCGAGGCGCACCGGCCCTCGCGGCTCTCGGGCGGCGAGCAGCAGCGCGTCGCCATCGCCCGTGCCATGTCGAACCACCCGGTGCTGATCATCGCCGACGAGCCGACCGGCAACCTCGACCCCGCCACCGCCGACCGTGTCTTCTTCCAGCTCAACGCGCTAGTCAGCACTGCGGGCATCGGGGCCCTCGTCGCCACCCACAATCTCGATCTCGCCCACCGCATGACCCGCATCCTCCGCCTCCACGACGGACACATCGTCGAGCACGCGATGGTTTGAGGTGGATAAGTGAGTGGGCGCGGTTGACGCCGCGCTAGGCACGCTCGACCATTGTTTTGAATCTCGCAATTCATTGCATGCGGCCCGACCCCCTCCCGCCTCCCCCGCAAGCGGGGGAGGAGCAGCGAGACAAGGCCTTCCCCCGCAAGCGGGGGAAGGTTGGATGGGGTCAGGCCGGCACTTCAGCGCCGAACGGATAGAGAAGAATGCCTCCCGCCGATTTCGTCCATCTCCGCGTCCACAGCGCCTATTCGCTTTCCGAGGGGGCGTTGAAGACGCCGGAGATCGTGGCGCTCTGCAAGGCGGCGGCGATGCCGGCGGTGGCGATCACCGACACCAACAATCTCTTCGGCGCGCTCGAATTCTCGACTGCGTGCAAGGAGGGCGGCATCCAGCCGATCATCGGCTGCCAGCTGGCGCTCGCGGATACGCGCGAGCGGCCCGACCGTCCCGGCATCGCGCGCGAGCACGACCACATCGTGCTGCTCGCCCAGAACGAGGCCGGCTACCGGAATCTCATGAAACTATCGAGCGCGGCCAATCTCGAGCCCGGCCCGGGCGAGCTGCCGCACATCGCCTGGAGCAAGCTCGAGGCGCATGCCGAAGGCCTGATCGCACTCACCGGCGGCGCCGCCGGGCCGCTCGGCACGGCGCTCCTCAACGGACAGGCGCAGGCGGCGGAAGCGGCACTGCTGCGCTTGAAGGCCGCGTTCGGCGACCGGCTCTATCTCGAAATCGCGCGCCACGGCACCGAGGCCGAGCGGCGCATCGAGGCGGCGCTCATCGATCTCGCCTATGCCCACGACGTGCCGCTGGTGGCCACCAACGAGGCCTTCTTCGGCAGCGCCAACATGTACGACGCCCACGATGCGCTGTTGTGCATCGCCACGGGCACGGTGGTGGCCGACCGGCAGCGGAAGCGCCTCTCGCCCGAATTCCGCTTCAAGAATCCGGCCGAGATGAAGGCGCTGTTCGCGGATCTCCCCGAGGCGATCGAGAACACGCTCGCGATCGCGCGGCGCTGCTCGGTCATGGCCGATGCCCGCAAGCCCATGCTGCCGCCTTACGTGGGCCCGAGCGGCCGCAGCGAGGCCGACGAGATCCGCCATCTCAGCCTCGCGGGCCTCGAGGACAGGCTGGCGCGCCACGTGTTCGCGCCGGCGGCGAGCGCGGCCGAGCGTGAAGCGGCCGCCAAGCCCTATCGTGACCGCCTCGAATTCGAGCTCGGCGTCATCGTCCAGATGGGCTTCGCCGGGTACTTCCTGATCGTCGCCGACTTCATCAACTGGGCCAAGGGCAACGGCATTCCGGTGGGGCCGGGCCGCGGCTCGGGCGCGGGCTCGGTCGTTGCCTGGTCGCTGTCGATCACCGACCTCGATCCGCTGCGCTGGGGCCTGCTGTTCGAGCGCTTCCTCAATCCCGAGCGCGTGTCGATGCCGGATTTCGACATCGATTTCTGCCAAGACCGGCGCGACGAGGTGATCGCCTACGTCCGCAACCGCTACGGCCGCGAGCGCGTGGCGCAGATCATCACCTTCGGCAAGCTGCAGGCGCGCGCCGTGGTGCGCGACGTCGGCCGCGTGCTGCAAATGCCGCGCGGGCAGGTGGACCGCATCGCCAAGCTCGTGCCCTACAACCCGGCCAATCCGGTGACGCTGCAGCAGGCCATCGACGGCGAGCCGCAGCTCCAGGAGATGCGCCGCGCCGACGAGAGTGTGGCCCAGCTCGTGGACGTGGCGCTGAAGCTCGAAGGCCTCTACCGCCACGCCTCGACCCACGCCGCCGGCGTCGTCATTGGCGACCGCCCGCTCGAGGAGCTGATCCCGCTCTACAGGGATCCGCGCCACGACGCGCTCGTGACGCAGTTCAACATGAAGGACGTGGAGAAGGCCGGGCTGGTGAAGTTCGACTTCCTCGGCCTCACCACGCTCAGCCTGCTCGCGCTGGCGGAGAAGCTGCTCGAGGCCCGCGGCGTCGCGCTGGATCTCTTGACCATACCGCTCGACGACAAGAAGACGTTCGATCTCTTGGGCGCGGGCGATGCCACGGGCGTGTTCCAATTGGAAAGCGGCGGCATGCGGAACGCGCTCAGGAGCCTCAAGCCCGACCGGTTCGAGGACATCATCGCCGTGGTGGCGCTCTACCGCCCGGGCCCGATGGAGAACATCCCGAGCTACATCAACCGCAAGCACGGCCGCGAGAAGCCCGATTACCTCCATCCCTTGATCGAGCCGATCCTCAAGGAGACCTACGGCATCATCATCTACCAGGAGCAGGTGATGGAGATCGCCAAGACCCTGGCCGGCTTCACGCTCGGCGGCGCCGATCTCTTGCGCCGCGCCATGGGCAAGAAGATCCGCGCCGAGATGGAGGCGCAGCGCGAGATCTTCGTGAACGGCGCGATGGAGAAGGGCGTCGACAAGAATCGCGCCACCTACATCTTCGACCTAGTCGAGAAATTCGCGGGCTACGGCTTCAACAAGTCGCACGCCGCAGCCTATGCGCTGGTCGCGTACCAGACCGCCTACCTCAAGGCCAACTATCCGGTCGAGTTTTTCGCCGCTTCGATGACCTACACCATGCACTCGCCCGAGAAGCTCGCGAGCTTCCGGCGCGAATGCACCAAGCGCGGCATCGCCGTGCTGCCGCCGGACGTCAACGCGTCGGAGGCGCGCTTCTCGGTCGACAAGGCGAGCCAGCGCGCCACGCCGCCGGGCTCGGTTCGTTACGCGCTCGCGGCCATCAAGAACGTCGGCATCGGTGCCATGGAGGCCCTGGTCGCGGAGCGCGCGCGCGGCGGGCCGTTCCGCGACCTCGCCGATTTCTCGCGACGCCTCGACACCGCCACGCTCAACAAGCGCCAGCTCGAGAATCTGGTGAAGGCGGGCGTGCTCGATTCGCTCCATGCCAACCGGCGCCAATTGCTCGAGGGCGCCGATGTCCTCCTCCGCCACGGCGCCGCCGCCCAGCACGAACGCAAGAGCGGGCAGAACTCGCTGTTCGGCGACGAGGCCGGTGCCGAGGCGCAGGCCTTGCCGCTGCCGCCGGTTCCCGATTGGAGCGAGAGCGACCGCCTGCGCCACGAATACGAGGCGATCGGCTTCTATCTCTCGGCCCATCCGCTCGACGGCCAGGAGAAGATGCTGGCCAAGCTCGGCGTCACCCGTTTCGCCGACATGGTGCTGCGCGCCGGGCAGGGCGTTCCGGCCGTGGGCCTGAAGCTCGCCGGCATCGCCATCTCGTGGCGCCAGCGCAGCTCCGCCAAGGGCGCCAAATACGCCGTCGTCCAGATGAGCGATCCTTCGGGCGTGTTCGAAGTGATGCTGTTCGCCGAGGCGCTGACCGCGCACCGCGACCTCATCGAGCGCGCGGTCGCCGAGTCGTTTCCGCTCATCGTCGAGGCCGACGCCCAGCGCCGCGACGACGACGTCAGCCTGTTCGCACGCGCGGTTTCGCCCTACGACCAGGCCGTGGCCCGGGCGCCCACGGTCGTCGAAGTCTTCATGGGCGACGAGGGCGCGGTCGAGACGCTCGGCAAGCTGCTGGCCCGCGAGAAGCCCGGCCGCGGCATCGTCAAGCTCAAGGTTCCCGACGGCCCGGCCGAGATCGAGATCCAGCTTCCCGGCCGCTACGCCATCACCACCGAGGTGCGCCAGGCGATCAAGGCCATTCCGGGCGTGGCCCATGTGGAGATGGTGTAGACGCTGGGAGCACTCCGGCCACCTCTGCCGGTGCGGCAACCTTTCCCGCACAAGCGCTTGAAATTCCGGCCCAAACCCTCTAAATCCCGCCCATCAACGTAACCCCAAGGCGTGGGACACGGCGCCGCGAGCCAAAAGAAGCGGTGGCCGATTCCGGTGTCGATCGATCCCCAAAGGCATTGTTTGCCCAAAGGGTTAGATCGATGCAGATCCCACGCCAGGATCAACCGGAGAGAAATCGCGATGGCGCTGCCCTCGTTCAGCATGCGTCAGCTTTTGGAAGCTGGCGTTCATTTCGGCCACCACACCCGCCGTTGGAATCCGCGCATGGCGCCGTACATCTACGGCGTGCGCAACAACGTGCACATCATCGACCTCCAGCAAAGCGTGCCCATGCTGCAGAGAGCCCTTCAGGCTCTCCGCGAGACGGCCGCCAAGGGCGGGCGCATCCTGTTCGTGGCCACCAAGCGCCAGGCGGCGCCGCTCATCGCCAAGACCAAGGAGCGCACCGGCCAGTTCTTCGTCAACCACCGCTGGTTGGGGGGCATGCTCACCAACTGGGCGACGATCAAGCACTCGATCCAGCGCTTGAAGGAACTCGAATCCAAGCTCGGCGACGAGAAGGCGGTCGCCGGCTTCACCAAGAAGGAGCTGCTCGATCTCCAGCGCCAGCGCGACAAGCTCGAGCGCGCGCTCGGCGGCATCAAGGAGATGAGCGACCGGCCCGACCTCATCGTCGTCATCGACACCAACAAGGAATCGATCGCCATCGAAGAGGCCAAGACGCTCGGCATCCCGGTGGTGGCCATCCTCGACAGCAATTGCAATCCCGACGGCATCACCTATCCGGTGCCGGGCAACGACGACGCGCTGCGCGCCATCGAGCTCTATCTCGAGCTGTTCTGGGCCGCGGTGCTCGACGGGATCGCCGAGGAAGCGGCCAAGTCCGGACACGACATGGGTGCGAGCGAGAACGCGCCCAACGAGCCGGTGATCGAAGCCACGCCCGACAAGCCCGCCGAGGCGGGCGCGCCGGCCTGAGGCGATAGGGGCGGTCCGCGGCGGCCGCCCGACTTCAGATCTGCGATACAAGACGGAAAGGATTAGCCATGGCGGAAATCTCTGCCTCTCTGGTCAAGGAACTGCGCGAGCGCACCGGCGCCGGCATGATGGACTGCAAGAAGGCGCTGTCCGAGGCCGGCGCCAACAT
>Ga0268299_1003374_pt1 | contig 14894 bp, 18 predicted proteins | sample NOBtaG_FD_193484 | JGI IMG/M metagenome (GOLD analysis project Ga0268299, IMG submission 193484) | Activated sludge microbial communities from bioreactor in Nijmegen, Gelderland, Netherland - NOB reactor | ecosystem: Engineered > Bioreactor > Aerobic > Activated sludge | place: Netherlands...
CCACGTCGCCCACGAACACGAAGTCGCCCGAGAGGATGCCCATGGGTTCGGTGGCGCCGGCGGTGTCGGTCACCAGGAACGAGAGGTGCTCCGGGGTGTGGCCGGGCGTGTGCATCACCTCGAGACGGATGTTGCCGACGGCGATCACGTCGCCGTCGCGCACGAGCACCGCGCCATCGTCCTCGGCGAAGCGGTACTGCCAGTCCTTGCCGCCTTCGGCGCTGAGGTACAGGCGACCGCCGCTGGCGCGCGCGAGTTCGCGCGAGCCGGAGACGTAGTCGGCGTGGATGTGCGTCTCCGTGATGTGGGTGATGCGCAGCTTCTCGGCCGCGGCCGCGTCGAGGTACGGGGCGATGTCGCGATTGGCATCGATGACGATGGCTTCGCCCGTCTTGGCGCAGCCGATGAGGTACGAGGCCTGGGCGAGGCCATCGTCGTAGAAGCGCTTGAGGAGCATGGCAGACCTCCGAGGGTCAGATGGTGCCGTATTGGAACAGGATCCAGGAACCGATGAGGACGAGGAGCAGCGAGAACGCGTACTTGAGCGCCCGTTGGGGGACGTGTGCGACCATGGCGGTGCCGCCCAGGATGCCCACGGCCGTGAGCGCCGCGAAGGAGCCGACGAGCGGCCAGTCGATGTCCACGCTGCCCTGGTAGCCCACGAAGCCCGAGAGCGTGTTCATGGCGATCACGAGCAGCGAGGTGCCCACCGCGTGGTGCATGGGGAGCCCGCCGAGGACGACCAGGGCCGGCACGATGAGGAATCCGCCGCCCGCGCCCACGAGTCCGGTGACGGCCCCGACGAGGACACCGATGACGAGCAACGCGCTCCAGGTGGGCTGCGCGCGTGGCGTGGCGGGTTCGCGGCGCCGTGCGCTGCGGAACATCGAGACAGCGGCGCCGAGCATCACCACCGCGAACATCGCCAGCTGGTAGTGCCCGTTGATGTCGCTGGAGAGTCGCGCCCCGAGGAAGGCACCGAGCATCGCGGCGGCGCCGAAGGGAACCGCGGTGCGCAGCACCACATTTCCCTTGCGCCAGTGCTGCACCGCGCCGACGAGGGCAGCCCCGCCGACGACCGGGAGGCTCATGGCGATGGCGCGCTTGGGGTCGAGGCCCAGCGCGTAGACGAAGACCGGGACGGTGAGGATGGAGCCCCCGCCGCCGAGGAGGCCGAGCGTGATGCCGATGAGCAGGGCGAGGAGGGCAGCCAGTGGCGTCATATATAACTGAATAGTAGAATACTCGACGGCAGGGCGCAACGGGAGGCGCGATGGCGGGTGGCGTGTGGGGGATGGTGCTGGTGGGCGCGGTCCTCGCGATCGGGCTGCTGTTCGCGTTGTGGGTGCTGCACCTGCGCTGGCGGAACGCGGCGGTGGTGGATGTGGGCTGGACGCTGGCGATCGGGTTGCAGGCCCTGGTGGCGGCCGGGCTGGGCCCCGGCGACCTGACCCGTCGGCTGCTCGTGGGCGCGGTGGGTGGACTGTGGAGCGCACGACTCGCGCTGCACCTGGCGCGCCGGGTGGCGTCGGAGCCCGAGGATCCGCGGTACCAGGAGTTGCGGGCACGCTGGGGTGGCAACCTCCGCCTCAAGTTCCTCGCGTTCTTCCTCTTCCAGGGCGTGTTGGCGGTCGCGCTGTCGGCGCCGTTCTTCGTGGCGGCGGCGGATCCGTCGCCGACCCTCTCCCCGCTGCTGTGGGCGGGTGTGGCACTCGCGCTGGTGTCAGTGGCCGGCGAAGGGGTGGCTGACGCGCAGCTGCGCCGCTTCAAGGCCGAGGAGCAGCATCGGGGTCTCGTGTGCCGCGTGGGATTGTGGGGTTGGTCCCGGCACCCGAACTACTTCTTCGACTGGCTCATCTGGTGCGCATTCGTGCTGCTCGCACTCGGGTCGCCGCATGGCTGGCGGACGGTGGGCAGTCCGGTGCTGATGCTGTACTTCCTGCTGCGGGTGACCGGCATCCCTGCCACCGAGGCGCACGCACTGCGGTCCCGCGGCGAGGCGTACCGACGCTATCAGCAGGAGGTGAGCGCCTTCGTGCCGTGGCCGCCACGTCGGGGCGCGTGAGCGCGTATCTTTGGGCGTGATGCGACGATTGTTGTTGGCAACCGTCCTCGTGGCGGGATGCTCCCCAGCGCCGATGCACGGCACGGTCATGGACCCGCCGTCGGCGGCCCCGCCGCTCGTCGCGGCGGGGGACACGAGCGTCCCGGCCTGGTCGCTGAAGGACGTGGCGGGTCGGACGACGCTGCTGTTCTTCGGCTACACGTCCTGTCCGGACGTCTGTCCCACCGTGCTCGCGGATTGGGCGCGCGCGAAGCGCGCGCTCGGGAGCGACACGGCGGACTACGCGTTCGTGTTCGTCGCGGTGGATCCGGCGCGGGACAGTCCCGAGACGACCCGGCGCCACGCGCGGCAGTTCGACGCGGGGTTCCTCGGTGTGGCCTTGAGCGACGCCGAGGTGGCGACGGTGACGCGGGACTGGGGGTTCGCGGTGTACCCGGAGGGCGACCCGCGGCAACCGAACTACACGGTCGCGCACCCGGCGCATGCGTTCGTGGTGGATCGACGCGGTCGCCTGCGTCTCATGTTGCGTCCAGGAGTCCGTGGTGAGGATATCGCGAGCGATCTCCGTCGCATCCGTTAGCGCGTTCGCGCTGGGGTTGTCCGGCTGCAGCGGCGGTGACGCGGCGCCTGCGGCCGCGCCGACGCGCGCGTCGAGCCCGTTGGCGGCGCACGCGGCCTGGTCACGCAGCGCGGACAGCGGGGCGACGGCGGCGGTGTACTTCTGGCTGGTGAATCGCTCGACCGTCGCCGACACGCTCACCGGCGCGCGCAGCGAGCTCGCCGAGGAGACCACGCTGCACGTCTCGATGGAACACGGCGGCACGATGCACATGGCCGCGGTCGCGTCGCTGCCCGTGCCGGCGAAGGACAGTGTCGCATTCCAGCCGCTCGGCGCCCACGTGATGCTCCGTGGCCTGCGCCGCCCCTTGGTGGACGGTGATACCGTCGCCCTCACGCTCACGTTCGCATCGGGACGCAGCATCCCGGTGCGGTCCGGTGTACGACTTCCGTGATGCTCCCGTTGATGCCCTCGCTGTCGCTCCCGACCCTCGCCCTCGGGCTCGCGCTCGCCGCCGTGCCGGAGCCGTGCCCCCTCACGGACGCGAGCTGCATCCCGCCGAGCGTGGCGCGCGAGTTCCGGGGCATGTGGGTGGCGTCGGTGGACAACATCGACTGGCCGTCGAAGCCCGGCCTGCCCGTGGCGGTCGCCAAACGCGAGTTGCTCACGATCCTCGAGCGTGCGCGGCTGAGCGGACTGAATGCGGTGATCCTGCAGGTCCGGCCCTCGGGTGATGCGCTGTACGCGAGCAGCATCGAACCGTGGTCGGAGTACCTCACCGGCGCGCAGGGCCGTGCGCCCTCGCCGCGGTGGGATCCGCTCGCGTTCGCGGTCGACGAGGCCCACAAGCGCGGGCTCGAACTGCATGCGTGGTTCAACCCGTACCGGGCGCGGCACCCCTCGGCGGAGACGCCGCAGTCGGCGCGGCACCTGTCACGCCGCATGCCGGCCCTGGTGAAGCCGTACGGCAAGCACCTGTGGATGGACCCGGGGGAGGACGCGGTGCGCGAGCAGACGCTGCGCGTGATCCTCGACGTGGTGAAGCGCTACGACATCGACGGCGTGCACATCGATGACTACTTCTACCCGTACAAGGAGAAGGACCGGCGCGGGAACACGATCGAGTTCCCCGATTCGGCGAGTTATGCGCGCTACCGGTTCGCCGGTGGCATGCTGGGTCGCGAGGACTGGCGGCGGCAGAACGTGGACCGCCTGGTGGAGGCGCTGTACCACGGGATCCACGACGTGAAGCCGTGGGTGAAGTTCGGCGTGAGTCCGTTCGGGATCTGGCGGCCCGGCTTCCCGAGCGTGGTCAGCGGGTTCGATGCGTACACGGAGCTCTACGCCGACGCGCGCCGCTGGCTGCAGGAAGGGTGGGTGGACTACTTCGCACCGCAGCTCTACTGGTCGGTGTCGTCGGCCGCGCAGCCCTACCCGACGCTGCTGCGCTGGTGGGCGGAGCAGAACCAGTACGGGCGGCACATCTGGCCCGGGAACTACACGAGCCGCATCGGCGACAGCTCGCGGACGGCGTGGCGCAGCGCGGAGATCCTCGCGCAGATCGACGCGACGCGGGCCGAGGCCGGCGCCACGGGCAACATCCACTTCTCCGCCAAGGTGTTCCTGCAGGACCGCGACTCCATCGCCTCGCGCGTGGCGACGAGTGCGTACGCCGAGCCGGCCCTGGTGCCGCCGTCCCCGTGGATGGACGTCGTGCCGCACGAGGCGCCGAAGGTGGAGCTGCGCCGCGCGGCGCGCGGTGCCTGGACCGCCCGCCTCACGTCGGCGGACGGCACGGTGCCCAAGTGGTGGCTGGTACAGGTGCGCGTGGATTCCGCCCGCTGGGTGAGTCGCGTGGTGCGGGGCAGCACCCGGGACGTGCCGATCGTCGCGGCCGCCGACCGGGTCGCGGTCAGGGCCGTGGATCGCGCCGCGGTGGAGGGACCGATGCAGGTGCTGAAGCTGCGCGATTGAGCAGCTCGGGCAGCGCGTGCAGCTGGTCCACGTGGTCCGGCGCGCTGTTGCCCGCGTACCCCAGCAACTCGAAGCCGCCGGCGACCACGTGGCTGGTCTGCTGCATCCCGCGTGGTCCCCACTCGAGCACCGCGCGTCGGCGCAGGCCGAGGGCGGCGAGCATCCAGTCCGCGGTCTCGGTGGTGCTCGCGAACGTCCCCGGGAAGATCTCGGAGTGCGTGACGAGGAAACGCTTGCGCCCCTGCGTGGCCTCCCGCGCGAACGCCGTGAGTGCGACGAGATTCGTGGTGTCGAGGGTCCCCGAATCGGCGAGCACGCGGCCCTCGGGCACGTAGGAGGTGTGCATCCCGTCGATGAGCAGCACCGCATCCACGCGCGCGGCGTGCCGCGGCTCGAGCAGGATGGCGCGGATGGCGCCATGCCCCGCCGACCAGCCGGAGAGCGTGATGCGCCGCAACGTGACGGCGCCGCCGCGCGCGAGGCTGAGCTCACGCGTGATGCCGGCGAGCAGCGAGTCGAAGACGGCGGCGTCCGCGAACGGGCGATGGTAGGTGCCCGATCCGGACCCGAGGTTGAGCACGGCAGCGACGCTCGGACCCGGCAGTGACGCGACCGCGTGTTCGGCGATCCAGGCCGCGCCGTGGAAGTGGACCACGAGGTCCACGACGGCACTGCCGGCCGCCGCCGCGGGCACGCGCAACTCGACGCGACGGTCCGCCGGGCCGGTGAAGCCCAGCGACCGACCATCGAACGCGCGCTGCACCAGCCGCTCGTGCGCGCGGGTCGACTCGGTCATCGGCGAGGGATTCTGCCCGCTCGCCGGCCGCGGGGCCTGCGCGGCGAGTGGTGCGACACCCACGCATCCGAGCAGCACTGCCACCGTCAGGAGCGAAACGGGCACCACCGGGACCTCGCGGCAGACATGGGGAGATCGTCGCGGACGCGACGACGCTCCACCTTAGTCCAGCGACCCCACTCGGCGCCAGCGATGAGTCCCGAAGCGGATGGTGGCCTCGATGGTCTCGGGCTGGACGGTGATCCGCGCAGCGGGCGGCAGCTCACAGGCCAGGTCGCTCGGGCAGTCGGGACGTTGCTGCAGGACCGGGCCGATTGCCGTCTCGTCGATGGTGAACGGCACCTCGAGCGCCGAGACGGAGAGCGGGCCTCCGGCGGTCCGCCAGCGGTAGTGACTGCGCCACACTCCCGTCCCGTCGGATTGGAGCAGCAACGTGTCGGCGATCACTTCGATGAAGAGCTCGGTGTCGTCGATCACCACGTGCGGGATCGGCACGGCATTGACGCTGGCGAGCGCGAAGCGCCCGGAACGGTCGGGGGCGGCGAGCGGGTCACTGCACGCGAGCGCGAGCGCGAGCGCGGTGGCGGCGACGGCGAGCAAGGCGAGGCGGAGCACGGGAGAGGACGGCATGTGCGACGGAGTCAGGGGTAGGACTGCGACTCCTCATGCGTGCCGGTACGCCGACCCCCGACATCCGACCGCCGACCCGCGACCCGACTATTCGGTCGCTGTCCCGAGTGACGCGGCGAGGTCGCGCAGGTAGCCGTCGATGCTGCGCGTGTGCCCGAGCAGGTAGGTCCCCACGAAGCGGAACAGCGCCGAGTGCACGACGCCATCCTCGCGGATGGTGAGGCGCGCCTGCGCCGGCCCGAGGGAGTCGATGGTGAAGGTCCATTGTCCCCCGAACGGCAGCGCATCGGTGTCGATGACCGACGTGAAGCGGCGGTCGGTGCTGTCCTCGACGAACCGGAACGGGATCGCGCCATTGGTCCCGTGTTCAGTGTAGCGGAGGCCGCTTGCGCTGCGCTCGTGGATCTCGATCCGGCTCACCCCGCCCCGCCAGCGTGGCTGCGCCTCGACGTCGCGGACCGCCGCGGCGACGCGGGTGGCGGCGACGGCGAACTCCCGGCTGCCCTCCGCGACATGCCGTGCGGGCAAGCGGCGGCCGATCAGCACCGCGACGAGGCCGGCGAGCACGCAGAGCACGGCGAGCGCGGCGAGTCCCATCAGGAGCGTCCTCATGCCTGTCCCCTGCGCACGGTGAGGCGCTGTGCGGCGGCCGCCAGGATGACGAGTCCGCGCACCGCGCGCGCGCGGTCGCGGGCGGGGACCTCGGCCAACAGTGCCGCCACGCGTCCGGTGTCGAGCACGGCATCGGCGCGGAGGGAGGCGCGACCCGCCTCGGTGAGGCGGATGAGACGTCGACGCTTGTCGCCCCGCGCGACGGTGTTCTCGAGGAGGCCGAGCCCCGCGAGCCGCGTGAGGTGCGCACTCAGCGTGGACTTGGCGATGCCGAGGTGCCGGGCGAGCGGTCCGGGCTCGACGGCGTCCAGTCCGATGTGCGCGAGGATCCCCGATTCGCGGTCGGTGAGCCCGCTGCGATGCGGGCGTCCGCGCGTGCGGTGCTCGACGTGGCAGGCGTGCCAGAGCCGCGGATAGGACTGCTGGATACGGTCGATGAGGTCGGTGTCGGCCATGCGCGAAGCATGGGCCGCACCGGATGGTTCGTCAAACCGAACGATTCAGGGCGTCGCGTCGAGGTGCCACGAGGTGTGGACCCAGCGTCCATCGCTGCGCACGAACACCTCGGTCGCACGGCCGCGCAGCTCCTGGGGCACGCCGCCCTTCGTGGTGGTGACGTGGTATCGCGAGAACATGACCACGGTCTCGCCGAAACGGTGCACCGTGCTGGAGTCGAACGCCACCGAGACGAATCGGCCGCCCGAGGCGCGGAACGCCGCCGACGCGGCCAGCGACTCCTCGAGTGATTCCCAATAACGCGCGCCGGTGCTCATGGCGACCAGTTCCGGGCCGAGGGCACGCCGCAGCGCCGCCGTGTCCCCCGAGAACCAGTCCACCCAGACCGCACGACGCAGGTCCTCGAGGTGAGCGAGTTCGCGTGGGGGAAGTGTGCTGGAGACGCGCGGTGCTGGCGTCGCTGCCGACTGGGCGAGGACGACGGTGCGCGGAACCACGAGAGCGGCTGCAGCGACGAACAGCGTGCGGAGCGAGCGTGCCGACGACATGGGTCCTCCGAGAGTGGAGGACGGACGTTAGCTCCGCTGGCGGAGCAAGTCTTGCACTTTCCGTCGTCTTTCCGCGAGTGCCAGTGCGGGCCATGCGGACGCCCGCACGCCGAACGCGCGCTGGAAGCTGCGCGAGAAATGGCTGAGGTTCTCGAACCCGGCGCGGAAGCAGCTCTCGCTCACGTTCCAGCCCTCGGAGCGGAGCTCGGCCGCCCGCGCGAGGCGCCAGCGGATCACCACTTGGTGCGGGGACTCGCCGAGGTAGCGACGGAAGGCGTGCGTGAGTTGTGTGCTGCTGCGTCCGACCGCGCGTGCCCGCTCGGCGATGCTGCGCCGCGCACCCGGGTCGGCCTCGATGGCTTCGCAGGCCGCGACGACGGCGTCCACGTCGTGCGGGTCGGCCGCATAGCGCCCGCGGCTGCCCGCGCGACCGTCCGCCTGCAGTGCGTCGAGGGTGGCCAGTGCCCAGCGCTCGAGCTCGAACGGATCCTGCGCGCGGGCGGCCCTCGCGAGGCGGCGATCGACGTAGGCGAGGTGCGGGGTGGCGACCACACGCGCCTGCCAGCCGGCGGTATGCCAGGCCGATTCGAACGGCGCCACCGCAGCGGGTGCGAACCCCACCGACACGCAGACGTCGCGCGGGCAGCACTCGTCGTGCGCACAGCGGCTCACCTGACCGGGTCGCGAGAGCAGCACGCTCCCCGGCCGCAGCGCGTAGCTGCGGCGCCCGTGCGAAATGCGGAACGATCCCTCCCACACGAACGCGACCGCCCAGCGCTGCGAGACCTCCTCATCGGGATCCTCGTGGACCTCGTGCGGGGGGTGGTCGAAGCGGCTGACGCTGACGTCGGATGTCGCGAAGAGGGATTCGTACCGGTTCACGGGAGCGACCCGCGCGGGTCAGGCAGAGAGCACGAAGAGGATACTCGCCGCGACCAGCAGGCCGGCGCAATGGTAGCCGCCGGTCACCGCCGCGTAGAGCGCCGGGCGCGGCATGTTGGGCGCGATCGCGTTCACACCGGTGATGGCGGCGCCGTACCCGAGCCCGACCACCGCACCCAAGGCGACCGCGTCGCGGAGCGTCGCCGGCTCGGCGATGCGGAACAGCACTGCGGTGGCGGTGGTGGCGATGAGGCAGCCGAGGAGCGGTCCGAGGTAGTACTCGGCGGCGGGCCGCCACTTGGGTGGCCGCGCGAAGCCGACCGCGCGATCCCACTGCGTGCCGAACAGTGGGGTGAACCACAGGCCGCCGAGCGCGAAGTATGCGAGCCCGGCGACGAGGATGGCGATCCAATCCATGTGGGGGATGGTGACGGGGTGAGTGTCACCTCAGTTGCGCCAAGCGCTCCCCGCTGCCGACATCGCCGCCCGTCCGCCGTCGCCGGCTCAGGACGAAGGCCGAGATGAGCGTGAACAGCAGCCCGATCGGCAGCGGCTCGATGAGCGTGATCGCGACGTTCACCCACGGCTTCCGGTAGCTCACGAGGAACGCGGCGAGCTCCTCCTGCTTGGCGGCGATCTCCGCCGCGCTGGCGCCGCTGGCCTTCATGCTCTCGGCCGTGGCGGTGAGCATCTTGTCGCCGATCGTGGGGTCGAGCTTGTAGAAGATCAGTTCCCAGGTGGCGACGTAGCAGGCCGCCGCGACCAGCGTGATCAACAGCCCGACGCTGAACGCCCGGCCGAACGAGACCTGCCCGCCGGCGACATTGTCGCGGTACGTCTTGACGCCGACGAACACCATCAGGAATGCGAGGACCATCGTCGTGTAGCCGATCAGCTCGCCGTTCTCGATGCCGATCTGCTCCTGGAACGGGAGGGTGATCAGCAGCATGGCCGAGAGGACCGTGCCGGCGATGAGGCCGAAGGTGAGGACGACTTTGCGCATGGAGACTCCGGGTGGGTGGTGGAGCGGCGAGTCTAGCCGTCACCAGGGGCGCGGCACATCACCCGAAGGGGTGATTTTCACCTGCGGGGCCGAAAATCATCCGAAAGTCCTACACTCCGTGGCCCGTTCAGGGGATCAGGCGCAGGGATTTCCCGAGCTGGACCGCCTGGGTGCGTCGCCGGGCGCCCAGCTTGTCGAAGACCCGGCTCGTGTGGGTCTTCACCGTGTTCTCGCTCACGAACACGCGGTCCGCGATCTCCTTGTTGCTCAGTCCCTCGGCCATGAGCTCCAGGATCTCGAGTTCGCGCGCGGTGAGCCCAAGGGCCTGGCGCTGTTCCTCGTCGCGGACGAACGGTGCGCCGTCCGGCACGCGGACTTCGCGCACCACGACGGTCTCCTTGATCGTCTCCTTGGGGCGGGTCAGCCGGAGGCCGAGCCAGATGCCGACTCCGGAGAAAACCGCGGCGATGAGGCCGCCGTATATCTCGAAGGAGTGTTCGATCACGAGCCAGCGATATTCGATGAACCGCAGCGCCGCGATGAGCGCGCCGCACAGCACACCATAGAGGAGCACTGTCTTCCGCATGCCGGATTCTACGCAGTCTCGTTGCGGAGGGGAACGACCGATGCGAGCACGAACCAACCACATCTCCCGCACGATCCTCGGCGCGACCGTGCTCGCCGTGGCGGCCTGCGCCGACTCGGCGACCGCGCCCGACTGGCCTTCGACCACCACCCGTGATCCGGCCCAGGCGCAGATCGTCACGGCGGACATCAAGCGCTACTGGGAGGCCGTGGATGCCGGCGGCGGCGCGACCGACTTCGAGACACGCTACCTCCAGCGCGGCAGCGCGGGGCTGCGCGACTTCACGCAGCGGCGCCAGCTCTCCGGCGCGGCGATGCGCGCCGCGTTCGTCGCCGCGCCGCAGTACCTCGCGTCCATAAGACCCACCAGCCTGAGCCTCGCGACGGACACCGCCGTCCGCAACCGGATCCGCCGCAACTTCGCCGTGATGCAACAGCGGTATCCGGACGCGATCTTCCCGCCGGTGACGTTCCTGATCGGTCGGTTCTCGACCGGCGGGACCGTGGGCGCGTCGGGCATCCTGATCGGCGCGGAGTTCTACACCAAGACCGCGACCTCGCCACTGCACGAGCTCAATCCCTTCGTGCGCAACAATGCGCGGCCGATCGACAGCATCGCCATCATCGTCGCGCACGAGCACGTACACGTGCTGCAGCTCGCGTCGGGCGGGTTGTACGCGCGCGGGACGCTCACGCTGCTCGAGCAGGCGTTGCTCGAAGGCAGCGCGGACTTCCTGGGTGAGCTGGTCTCCGGGTCGCAGATCAACGCCGGACTGCACGTCTGGGCACTGCCGCGGGAGGACTCGCTCTGGACCGCGTTCCGCGCCGCGATGCACGGGACGAGCATCTCGCAATGGCTGTACAACCAGAGCACGGCGACCGCGGAGCGGCCGGGCGACCTCGGGTACTTCATCGGATACCGCATCGCGCAGGCGTACTACGACGCGGCCACCGACAAGACGGCGGCCATCCGTGACATCATCCGTGTGCGGGACGCCGACGCGTTCCTGGCCGCCAGCGGCTACGATCCGTCGGGTGCGGCCCTCAGCAGCCCGGTGAGCGCTCGCCGATCGAGTAGCGGCGGCCCGCCGTCGCCGTGAAGGTGGTGTCCCAGTCGCGGCAGTTGAGTCGCCGCACGGACACCGAGACCGGGCCCGGCGCGACGGTGGTGGCGACCAGTCCCCGTGCGCCGATGATGCCGAGCTGACGGCCGTTGATGAAGAGCACCGTCTCCGGAGTCTGGCTGCCGACCCGGATGACCACGGAATCCTCCGGTGCTTCGGTGTCGACGACCGGCGCGGCCGCGACGCGCGCGGCGAAGGCGGCGATGGCGGAATCGAGGTTCGCGGTGCCGCTTCCGGCGTCCGCGGAGTCGCCCGCTGCGGCGCTGTCCGGTTGCGCCGCGAGGACGGAGTCAGGCGGGGCCGCGGGCTCCGGTGCCGATACCAGCGCGGCCGGCGGGGAGACATTCGCCGCGGGGTCCGACGCCGCGCTGCCGCGCTGACCTTCCATCACGTACCAGCCTCCCGCGCCTGCCGCCGCGAGCAGCAGCAGCACGAGCAACGCCGGCGCGGCGCTCGACTTCGCGGGCTCCGGCTCCGGACGCGGTTGCGCCGCGGTCACCGGCCGGCGGGCGCCTGACGTCTGGAGGGAAGGGTTGGACCGTGACTTCGGGATGGGTGTCGTGGGGCTCGCCTGCGCGGCCGCGACCCCGGGGACCATCGTGGGGCGATTGCTCGCGCCCTTCACGGCGGCGGCCGCCGCCTCGAGTGCCGTCGCGGCGTCGGCCAATGTCGCAAAACGCTTGTCGGCCTCCTTCTCGAGCATACGCGTGACGATGTCGGCGATCGCCGTCGGCACGTCGATACGCAGCGTGCGGATGGGAGGTACGGGGTCCAGCAAGTGCCCCCGCATGACCTCGCCGAGCGACGGGCCATCGAACGGCGCACGTCCGGTGAGCATCTCGTAGGCGACGATGCCGAGCGAGTACTGGTCCGCCGCGCCGGTGATCGGCAGTCCGTTGAACTGCTCGGGGGACATGTACGCCGGCGTGCCGATGACCGTGCCGGCCTGCGTCAGTGCGTGCGCGTCGTCGCGCTTGGCGATGCCGAAGTCGGTGACGTAGGTCCAGTCGTCGTTGCCGACCATGATGTTGGCCGGCTTGACGTCACGGTGCACGACGCCACGTTCGTGCGCGTAGTGCAGCGCCTTGCCGACGGTGCCGATGATGCGTGCGACGGTCGCGATCGACTGCGCGCCCTCCTTGCGGAGGATCGCATCGAGGCCGCGTCCCTCGATGAACTTCATCGCGAAGTAGGCGAGTGCGGGATCCTCGCCGATGGCGTAGATGGGCACGATGTGCGGGTGGCTGAGCGCCGCCGCCACGCGGGCTTCGCGGCGGAAGCGCTCGAACGCGCCCGGGGAGGCGGCCACGTCGGCCGCCATCACCTTGATGGCCACCTCGCGCTCCAGCGCGATCTCGGTCGCGCGGAACACCGTGGCCATGCCACCGGCGCCGAGCTCGCCGTGGATCGTGTAGCGTCCCGCCGTCGACGCGCGCAGGCGCTCGAGGAGCGGGAGCTCTCGGGGGATGTTCGGTGGGGGAGGGGTGGTCATGTGCAGTGGGCTGGGCCCACTACACAGGACGAACCGAGGCCGGCTCAGGCCACGCGGGGGTCACTCCGTCGTGGTGCCGAGCTCCGGGAACAGGAGGCCGATCAGGGCAAGGATGAGCGTGATCCCGCCGACGGCACCGAGCAGGATGTTGACCAGCGAGAACGAGCGGTTCATGCCCTCGCGTGCGCCGGCGACGGTGTTGATCCTCTCGATGGTGACCACGGCCGGCAGCAGGGGGAAGACGCTCAGGAAGTAGAGCAGCCACCAGGGCTCCGGCAGGCGCTGGAGCGCGTTGCCGATGAGATAGAGCAGCGCGAGCAGCTGGCCGTTCCAGGTGGCCACCACGCGCCGGCTCCCGGCCGTCTCCTGGATGATGGGCAGCAGGCTGAACATCCAGATGACGGCGAAGAACGCGCGCCAGAACGGGCGGATGTCCGAATCCTCGCGTGCCCGGATGCGCTGCCACTGCTTGTACGACCAGTAGATCGGGTACGCCCCGAAGGTGCAGAACGACATCACGGTGAACTTGAACGGGCTCACCGGGAAGAACGGATGCTGCTCCGGGCGGCCATTCGCACCTGTGGGATCGACACTCTCCGTGCGCACGCTCAGCATTGCCCGTTCTCCGGTTGAAGTGCGCGGAGTCTGGCGTCGGGACCAGCGTGCGTCAACTACAGCGCCGCGCGGCGCAGCGTGAACAGCGTCACCTCGGGGCGCACATTGAATCGCGCCTGGATGAGGTGTCCCACGCCGCGGCTGATGTACAACGTGCGCCCGGCGTCCACGGACACGGCACCCGCCACGTAGCGACGGTTCCTGACCGGCAGCAGTGGCGGCGGGAGGAAGGGCGCCTTGCACTGCCCGCCGTGCGTGTGACCAGCGAGCATCCAGCCACGATAGTCCCCCCAGCGCGGCTCGTCGGCCGCGTCGGGGTTGTGCACGAGCACCAGCGCAGCCGATTGCGATCGCGCGCGAAGGGCACGTGGAGGGTCACCCTGTCCCGCCCAGAGGTCGTCGACGCCGATCACATCCAACCCGCCGGCGACCGTGACCGCCTCATTGCGCAGGATCCGGATGCCCGCGCGTTCGGCCGCCTCCACCACGCGATGTGCCACCACCACTTCGCGCCACCCGTGCCCGTAGTCGTGGTTGCCGAGGATGCCGAGCGTGGCAAGGCCACCGCGCGGTGCCTCGGCCAGGAGCGCATGCAGTTGCTGGTACTGCGCCTCGCCGCGGACCTCGGAGTAGCTCAGGAAGTCGCCCGTGTACACGACGATGTCGGGCGCGAGCGCGCGCACGGTGGCGAAGGTCTCGCGCAGGTAGGCGTCGCTCACCTGCGGCCCGATGTGCAGGTCGCTGAGCTGCGCGAGGGTCGCGCCCTCGAGCGCCGGCGGCAGCGCGTCGATCGGCAGGTCGCGGCGGGTCAGCTCCAGCCAGTGCGGTTCGATGCCGAGCGTGTAGGCCACGCTGCCCACGCCACCGACGGCGAGTCCCGCGAGTCCCACCTTGATGAAGGTGCGTCGATTCACCGCGGCATGGTCCGGGGGTGGGGCAGCAACCGTGATCCGGTCTCCGAGTGCCGAACATCAGTGTCGGGCCGCGTCGGGTCAAGCCGACCCGCACGATATCCGTACAGCTCCACCGCGACGGCGTCGTCCGCTGCGCCTAGATTCACGCGACCATCATCGAAAGGGGACCACCATGACCATCCGTGCACTCGCCTGCGGCGTACTGCTCGCCCTCGCGCCCGCCACCAGCGCCGCCCAGTCCGACTCGGCCGCCGTGGTCGCTACGCTCGACCGCTTCCTGCGGGCGCTCTACGTGCGTGACACCGCGGCGATGAAGGCGGAGTTCGACGCCGACGCCCGCATGACGCTGCTGCGACCGGACCCGAACGGTGGCGTGCGGGTGGTCGCCCTCACGGCCGATGGATTCGTGAAGGCGGCGACGAATCCCAACGGGCCCGCGCTGGACGAGCCGCTGCGGAACCTCCGTGTCTTCGTGGACGGGGACCTCGCCAGCGTGTGGGGGGAGTACCAGGTCCGGGTGGCCGGTGCGGTCGGTCATTGCGGATACGACGCGTTCCACCTGGTGCGACGTGGTGGCGTCTGGCGCATCCTCAATGTCTCCGACACGTTCCGGCGCGAGGGCTGCGGTGCGCCCTGGAC
>Ga0268299_1003375_pt1 | contig 14893 bp, 13 predicted proteins | sample NOBtaG_FD_193484 | JGI IMG/M metagenome (GOLD analysis project Ga0268299, IMG submission 193484) | Activated sludge microbial communities from bioreactor in Nijmegen, Gelderland, Netherland - NOB reactor | ecosystem: Engineered > Bioreactor > Aerobic > Activated sludge | place: Netherlands...
GATACTCATTGGTCGACGACCTCCACCTGCCGAAATCGCCGACCTTATACTAATCCAGCAGCCCCAATTTTCATCCATCAGGGTGCGGCCACGCCGCCGGACGACTGACCGGCAACACCAGCGGCGTCTGTTCGGAATGCGGCGAGCCGAAGCCGCCGCCTGCGGCCGTGTAGGATGTCGATATGTACCGACCTTCCCGTGCCCGCCGCATCCTCAAATGGACCGGGACAGGACTTTCCCGAGCACGACCGACCTTGAAGTGGGTTGGCTTGATTGCCTGTCTTGCACTTATCGCCGCGTACGTGTTTAGCTTGCGCTATGGTGCCGCCATCCGCGAGGGGAGAATGCTCCTCCAACTGGGGAGTCAGTGCGTCTCCCTCCTTGTTACAACTCAGCCAGATTCCTATTCCTCACTTGATGACTATTCTTGGGAACGACCACGATTCGACCCTCTGTATGCAGGCGGCCTTGAGGACGGTGACTGGCTCCTTTACCTTCCGCTCTGGATACCGTTTGTTCTACTCGCCATCGCGACGGCGTGGCTGTGGCATCGCGACCGGCGGCGGATCCGGCCCGGCTGCTGCCTGCGCTGCGGCTACGATCTGACCGGCAACACCTCCGGCGTTTGCTCGGAATGCGGATTGCCCGCAACCCCCGCGCCCGAAAAGTCGGGTCGATGATCCGGCCTACATTAAATCGAAGGATACGCCCTCATGGCGAGCATCTATAGATGCAAATCGTGCAGCTTGGAATTTCAGGTGGGATGGGATCACTACCACCAGGTACACCGCGGCGCGACCGCTTCCACGTCGCTGGTGTGCCGATGGTGTGGCACCTGGTACATACTCGACCACAAGATCGACGGCACGCCTGATGAGTTGTACTCGCGCGGCGGACCGACCTCGGCACCAGATTGGTCCACAACTCCGCTCCTGCCGGTTCCAACAAGCCATCAATTTCGTCCAATCAGAAAACAGTGCGAAGATTTGTTCCGGGAAGGACTGCTCGATACGCTGGAACTTGGCACGTTCACCTGTCCCGTCTGCAATAAGGAGGGCAAGCTGACCGATTCGTGGTCGCAGGACGATGTGACCTGTCCACGATGTCTGGAACAAGCGTTGACTTTGGTCTCCCATTACTTGTCCTAAAGCGACGAGTGGCATGGCCGCGGCTGTTGGCGGCCATGTTTTTCGGACAGCGGGGTTGCATCGACGAGCTGAAACAAGTCGCCGCTGGCCATTCGCGCTTCCGCGCTGGCCAGTTTTATGTTCGCGCTGGCCAGTTTTGACTTCGCGCTGGCCAGCGCGGAAGTCGCGCAGGCTCCTTATACGGGCGTTTGTAGATTTTCAGCCCCGCCGCAGGCCCGATTCCGAGGACCGCGCGGTTATCTGACGAACGCCGAACGCGGAATTCGGAACGCGGAACTGAGAATTCCGCCTGTGGTCATTCCTATTTTTTATCGAGACTTCGAAAGATAACGAAGATCGTTGCCAAAAGGACAATGATCAAACCGAGACCGAAATAATCATCGATTCGGTCAAATAGGCGAAGAATCGTAAGGACAATAACGAGAAGAAGGAGGCCCCTCGCAAGCCAGGAAAGAAGAATTCGTCGATTGCCAGTTGCCTTGGCCATTCCATCAGCTTAACCGGTAGCGTGACTTATATTCAATCCTCAGTTCCGCGTTCCCACATCCCACATCCGACATCCGACATGGTGTTCCGCGTTCCGACTTCCGCGTTCCACGTTTTAACCAAAGTCGGCCCCCTCCCCGCGGGCATCTTCCGATAAGCCCCGACAGGGGCGCGGGGCTGTAGCCACGGGTGGAGGTCGCCGCGGCGACCGGAACCCGTGGAGAGAGTCGGTCTCTTGTCGATTCTGCCCTGGAGGGGCGGAGGGATCGTCGGCATCCGCGCGGCGTGTCGGACTCCATCGCGGTATCCGCGCTTCCGCTGCCCCTTCGGGGCAGAACGAAAAAATTCCGCTTCCACGGGTTGCGCGACGCATGAGGCCGCGTCGCTCCACCCGTGGCTACATTCCGCCGCCCCGTTGGGGCGGCTGGCGCGCGAATACCATCTCGCATCCACCTTTGAAGGAATCCGTTCCTGCGTGTGCCGTCTAGGCGTCTTCATGCGTGGGAATGGACTCCCACGGCGGGGCGTGCGAGATGGGAACCACGCACGAGCGAATTGCGCAAGGGAACAAGAAAAGCAGCGGGCCGCGCCGGATCGATTCGACCCGGCGCGGCCCGCGAACGTTTCAACTCATCCCCTCGTCACCTCGAAACCTTGACACCTCGACACCTGTGCCGAAGCGCCGCCGATTGGCTTATGGCTTAGGGCTTAAGGCTTCCGCCTCACCCCTTCGTCCCAACCGGCTCGGGCTCCTTGTCCTTGGTCTTCGTCGGCTCCGACACCTCGGCATCCTCATCCTCCGGCGTGGCCACGATGCGGATGATCTTGTCGTCGGTCATGTACTTCTTGACCGTGTCCTGCATCTGCTTGCCGGTGATGGTGTCATAGACCGCGGGCAGGTCCTTCAGTTCCGAGAGCGGGCGGCTGCGATAGGTCATCTCGCTCAACTGGCCCAGCCAGAAGCTCGGCTCCTTCATGCTGGTGTCGAGGCTCTTGGCCATCTGCTTCTTGGCCGTGGCCACTTCCTTGTCGGTGGGGCCCTCGGCGGCGAAGTCGCGGAACATCGCGAGCACCGTGTCGGCCAGTTTGTCACCATTGGCCGGGTCGGTCATCGAGCCGGCCATCATCATGCCGGTGCCGGGCAGGTCGCGACCCGGCTGGTTCTGGCAGCCGATGCTGTAGACAAGTTGCAGGTTTTCGCGGATCTCCTTGATCATGCGATCGGTCAGGACGCGCGAGGCCAGCGACAGGACGCGGCGGTCGACCACGTTGCGCTCGTCGCAACTGATGAAGCCGGCCATACCCACGGCCTGCGGCGTCACGCTCTCGAAGACGCTGGAGTTCTTAAATGGCCCGTCAGCGCGGGTGATCTTGCGGAGGGGGTCGAGGTCGTCGAACCCGCCCTTGCGCTTGGGCAGGCAGGCGATGTACTTGCCGACCAGTTTTGACGCGGCGTCGAAATCGATGTCGCCCACGATGGTGACTTCGATCGGGGCGTTCGAGGCGATCCGCTTGAACCACGCCTCGGCGGCCGCCTTCTCCTGGCGGTTGATGATTTCCGGCGTCAGTTCGGTGAAGCGGATGTCGTTGCCGTAGATCAACTGATCGAGGGCCTTGCGAATCGGCCCGCCCGGGGACTTCTCCATCGCCTTGAGCCGGTCGACCGCCGACTTCTTCCAGGTGTCGAGGGCCGATTGCTCCAGCTGCCCGTCGGTCAGCAGGGCGTGGGCCAGTTCGAAACCGAGCGGCATTTCGGAGGGCTTGCCGGTGATGCTGAGGGTCATGGTGTCGCGGCCGATGCCGCCGCCGACGTTGACCTTCTTGCCGGTCATGTAGTCGCGAATCTGCGTCGACGAAGACTTGCTGGTGGCGGGTTGCTGGAAGATGAGGCTGGCGACCTGGCTGACGCCCTTGTTGGCCGCGTTCTCCTCGATCTGTCCGCCGGGCAGGATGATCGAGACCAGCACCTGGTTCTTCTTGTAGTCCATCTCCCGATGGTGCATCACGACGCCGTTTTCAAAGGTGGCGGTTGTGATCGCCAATTCGTCGTCGGTCTCTTTCTTGGCGATCTTGCCGGCCTCGGGCAGTTTTGCGACCAGACCCTTGATGTCATCCTCGCCCGTGGGCTTGGTGGTCTTGCGGGCCCACGCCTCCTTGGCGGCGGCGAGGAATTCCTCATCGGTGGGGAGTTTGACGTCGGCCTTCTTCGGGCCCTTCAAGACATAGGCATAATTCGGCGTCTTGAAGTTCTCGACGAACACCTTGTGGACCTCGGCAGCCTTGACGTCGGGCAGCATCATCTTGAGTTGAATCAGCCGCTGCATGGCCGACATAATGGGCTGATCGTCGCCGACGGCCGAGGACAGCCGGTTGACGAACATCCGCGCGTCGGCGGTCGGCTCGGTCTCGACGGCGCGTTCGGCGCCGTTGAGCAGGGCGGTCCGGGCCAGTTCGATCTCCTTGTCGGTGAAGCCGTGCTCGATGGCGCGGTTCACCTCGACGATGACCTGCTCGAGCATGGCGTTCCAGTCTTCAGGCTCGCCGATGGCGTTCATGGTGGGCAGGATGGCGTCGTTCAGCGGGGCGCCCTCGACGCCGACCATGGCGCGGCGGAACTTGGCGGTGCCCTTGTTGGTCATTTCATCGAGCCGGCGGTTGACGATCCACGGGCCGATGTTCTCGATTTCGTTGAAGCGAAACTCGTCGACGGTGCGGATCGGCGGGCGGCCGTCCTTGACTGCCATGATCTCGATGTGACAGGTGACCTGCTCCTTGTCGGACAGCACGAATGCACGGGGCTTGTCGGCGCCCTTGATGCCGGGGCGGCCGATCGGTCGCTTGTCGGCGCGGGGCTTCATGTCGGCGAAGTGCTTCCGGGCGCGCTCGATCATCTCCAACGGCTCGATGTCGCCGACGACGATCAGGGTCATGTTGTCGGGGCGGTACCAGGTGTTCCAGTAGTCCTCAAACTCTTTTTTGGGGAACGTCTTGATCTGCTCTTCAAGCCCGATGACGTCATGCAGAGCCATCTTCGAGCCGGGGAAGACCTTGTTCAGCATCGCCTTGTTGAGCCGTTCGCGTGCGCCCTGGCCGCTGCGAAACTCCTCGAGGATGACCTTGCGCTCGTTATCGATTTCGGTGTCGGTCATGACCAGCCCGGCGGCATCGTCCTCGAGCACGGTCATGCACTTGTCAATGGTCTCCTTCTTGTTGTCGGGCAGGAAAAGCTTGTAGACGGTCTCGTGCTGATTGGTGTGCGCGTTGGTGTCGGCGCCGAACTGCATGCCGAGGCTGTTCAGGTACGGGACGAGTTCGCCCGGCTTGAAGTGCTTCGAGCCGTTGAAGGCCATGTGCTCGAGGAAGTGGGCGATGCCGTTCTGCTTGTCGGTCTCATTCAGGGCGCCGGTCTTGACGTGCAGGTAGAGCGCGACGCGACCCGGCGGATTGGCGTGCTTGCGAATGATGTACTTGAAACCGTTGTCGAACATGCCATAGACGTTGTTGTCGTCCTTGGGCAGCATTTCATCGGCATGGACGGGCATGGCAGCGAACGCGCCCGCAAGACAGACGATCCCAATCGAAATCCGGCGATTCATGAATCACATTTCCTTTTGACGCGAAGGTCGGCAGTCGGCGTGTCCCCCCGGCCCGATGCCTGGCGAAGTGCCGTCTGCCGGCATTTTAGCGGCTTTCATAAGCGACGGCGGAGACGGCCGTTGACGGTCAAGAAAACACGGTTCGAGTGTATTCATGTCGGGGGATCGAAGCACGAGTGGAACGGTCACCAGATGGCGAATCCTGGTGACCGTTCTGAGGCGATCGTGGGTACTTCTGGTTGGCGCGAGCGGGGCCGTCGAGGCTAGGGTGTCCATCGCGGGTCATTCGAATTCGGTGTGAAGTTTCCGCTGCTCTTTAGTCCTCGGACCACTTACAGGCAGACTGCTGGCGTGCTGCAAAAGGTGGGCTGCCCCAGCAGGAACGCAATGATGTTGACGGCATAGAACCACAGCATCAAAGCCGCCTCACCAAGTTGCGGAGAGATGTCCTTCAACTGGAAAATGAGTGTCAGGATCGGGTCCATGGTGTCTTTCCTCCAATGTCCGGCGAGTCGGACAAGAGGGGTACCCCAGAGGGCAACGGTACTGACGCCGGAAACGTCCCAAATCCGAATTTTTTCTCGCGACGCGCGGACCCGGACCACTGGGTTGCCGACCTATCCTCGACTGGCGGCGGCGCATAAACTGTTGTGATGCAAGCGGGTGCCCGTAGCTCAGCTGGATAGAGCATCGGATTTCTAATCCGACGGTCGCAGGTTCGAATCCTGCCGGGCACGGTCACGATCAACGGGGACGGGGTGCACGGGGTGGAATACGCACAAAAACGACGGCATTTCACTCGCGCGATCGCCTCGCTTGCGGCGGTCATCGCGTTTGGCCTGAGCGTGCCGGTCGTGAACGGGCAGCCGGTCGTGCAGTTCGCGCGATCGATCTACTCCGGGTCCGAGGCGATCAGCCCCGTCGCGGTCGAACTCACCCTCAGCGAGCCGTCCGTCGGCACGGTGACCGTTGATCTCGTCCGCAGCGGCACGGCCGCAACGCCGGCGGATTTCACCCTGTCGTCCCTTCAGGTTCCATTCGCCGACGGCACGTCATCCGCCCAGGTGTTTCTGACAATCGTCAACGATAACGCAATCGAGCCCCCGCCGTTTGAGACGATCATCCTCACGCTCGCCAATCCCAGCGGGGCGGTCATCGGCCCGATTTCGACATTCACCTATCAGATCATCGACAATGACAATCCGACCTGGCCCGCCGACATCCCGACGGCATCCACGGTGACGGCCGTCGACACGACCAGCGCCAATCTGGGCAGCAACAGCAGCGGGGCGACCTGTCAGCCCGCGACGCAGACCGAGCCGGAGTATCTCTGGATCGTCAAGAACGGTCCGCCGACGCTGCATCGCCTGGTGCGAAACGTGAATGGAACGTGGGGGCCGTCGACCGGCTGGCCCAGCGCGGGCCTGACGCTGCGCTACGTGCTCGGCTCATCACAGTATCCCGGCGAGCCGGATTCCGAGGGCGTGACCAAGGCGGAGTGGGCCGGTTCATCCCTGTACGTGTGCTGCGAACGCAACGGCTCGGGGGTTAGCCGCCTCAGCGTGCTGCGCTACGACACGGCGGGCGTGACAGCGGGCACCTCGACCCGCGACGCCGCGCGTGAATGGAACTTGACGCACGTCAACGGCAACGCCGATACGATTGACGAAACGCCATCGGCCAATGCCGGGTTGGAGGGCATCAGTTGGATCCCTGACGCCCACCTCGTCGCACGCCAGTTTCGAACGGATGCGGGCATCCTCTACGACCCCAACGCCCCCGAATACGCGGGCCACGGCACGGGCCTCTTCGTCGTCGCCCTTGAGACCGATGCCGTGATGTACGTCTATGCCCTCAAGGCCGACGGCACCTTCAAACGCGTCGCGAAGGTCAGCCCCACGGGCCTGCAGGTCATCGTGGCCCTGGAGTTTGACCGCGACACCGGTCTGCTTTGGGCCGCCTGTGACAACAGCGACACCGCCTGCGGCAATAAGCATGCGGTATTCGAGGTGAACAACAATTCCTTGAGCGCGACCTTCGGCCGACTCGTCCTGCGGCGCATCTACAACAAGCCGGCCCAACTGCCGCCCACCGCGGTCACACGGAACTTCGAGGGCTTTGCCATCGAGCCGGAGAGCGCCTGCCTTGATGGAAGCAAGCGGGTATTTTGGGTCAACGACAGCGGCACACCGGGGATAACGCTCTATCAGGGCGCGCTGCCCTGCGGCTGCGGCGACATCGACACCGACCTCGACGGCGCCGCCGACTGCGAGGAGGAGTGCCCCGCCGACTCGCTCAAAACCTATCCCGGTCTCTGCGGCTGCGGCTGGCCCGACGCGGCGCTGAAGGGCGACTTCGATCTCTCCAGTGCGGTCGATGGCCGCGACATCGGTCTGTTTGTGAATGCCATTACCTCCCAATCGCTCGCCGCCCGGGATCTCTGCGCCGGCGACTTCAATCAGGATCAGATGCTGAATGATCTCGACCTCCCCGGCATGACCGAGGCGCTGATCGGACCGTAGAGACGCTTCAAGCCATTTGCCGTCAGCCTTTGGCCATGTGCCGGTCAGAGCCTGCAGCCAGTGCGATGAATGCCGAGCGCGTCCGCCTCATGCCAATCGTCAGTCATCAGTTAACCGCATGCGGTTCTCAAAAAGAGCGGCACGCAATTCCGCCGACGCCCTTGGCCTGCTGCGCGATCTCCCCCTATCATGGCCGTGACGTGCGGGCTCAACGCCGAGTATCCGCGTCACTTTCATTTTCCGGAGGCGCCCAGCATGATTGAGATTCGCCGTGTGATGTATCCCACCGATTTTTCCGAGCCGTCGGAATGCGCTTTTGCCCACGCTCTCGACTTTGCAACCCATTTCAAGGCCAGCCTGCACGTGCTGCATGTGGTCGATGAATCCTTCCAGCACTGGATCGCCTCGGTGCCCGGAGCCACCGGTCCCAGCCGCGATGATTTGCTCGGCAGCTCCATTGATCGGGTCCGCGAGTTTGTGGCACGAGCGGTGCCGAATTCCAAATCCGACGTTGTCACCACGGTGACATGGGGCCATCCGCCGACCGAGATTCTTCGGCATGCCGACGAGCACAAAATCGATCTGATCGTGATCGGCACCCACGGCCGTAGCGGCCTGGCACACGCCCTGATGGGCTCGGTCGCCGAGAAAGTCGTGCGCCAGGCGACTTGTCCCGTATTGACGATTCGCGCAGCCGGTTCAAAGGGTAAGTGAGAAGAGCAGTCATCGGTCGTCAATCGTCGGATATCAATCGCCAGCGCTCGCGTTCTTAACGATCCTCACCAAGGAGGCTCCCATGTATCGATTCCTATCAGCGGCATGTATATTGATGGTTGTCAGCATTGCGGAGGGCGCGATCGTGAAGAAGGCGATTGAATACAAGCACGATGGCACGAACCTCGAGGGGCTCCTGTGCTATGACGACGCTCAAACGGGCAAGCGGCCCGGCGTGCTCGTGGTGCACGAGTGGTGGGGCTGCAATGACTATGCCAAGTCGCGGGCTGAGCAATTGGCGAAGCTAGGCTACGTGGCGTTCGCCCTGGACATGTACGGCAAGGGCGTGACCACGACCAGCCCGCAAGAGGCCGGCAAACTGGCCGGCGAGGCCAAGAAGGTGTTGCGGCCGCGAGCCCAGGCTGGTCTGGACATTCTGCTGGCGCAGCCGAACGTGGATAAAGACAAAATATGCGCGATTGGGTACTGCTTCGGTGGCACGACCGTGCTGGAGCTGGCCTACAGCGGGGCGCCGCTCGCCGGCGTGGTGAGTTTTCACGGCAATCTGACCAATCCGTCCGCCGAGGATGCCAAGCGGATCAAGGCGAAGATCCTGGTGTGCCATGGCGCGGCCGATGCGTTTCAGCCGGAGAAGGAAGTCGCCGCGTGGCGCGACGCGATGCACAAGACCAAGGCTGACTGGCAGATGATCTACTATGCCGATGCGGTGCACGCGTTCACCAATCCGAACGCCGACAAGGCCGGCATTTCTGGGGTCGGATACAACAAGAATGCCGACATGCGAAGCTGGCGGCACATGCAGGAACTCTTCAACGAAGTCTTTGGCGAGGCCAAAGCGACGCGCTGACGGGGAGCGCGGACCTCCGGTCCGCAATGAGCCTGCCGTATCTTTCAATCTGGCGAGAATTGGGCCGCTGCGGACGAGACGTCCGCACTCCCCAAATGGAGACCAATCGGCCATGTCCACGATGATCATCCTCAACAACGACCAGATGGGCGTCGGCGATGCCGGGCTGGGCCGCAAGGTGCTGGGCAACTGCCTGAAAAAGCTCGGGGCCTTCACCGACCTGGAGGCGATCGCGCTCTACAACGCGGGCGTCAAGCTGGCGGCGAAGGACTCACCGGTCGCGACCGAGCTGCATCTGCTCAACGAAAACGGCGTCGATGTGATGGCCTGTGTGACGTGCGTCGAATTCTACGGACTGAAGGGGAACCTCATCGTCGAGTCGCCGAGCAGCCTGGACGACATCCTTGCCGCGATGAAGCGGATGGACCGCGTGATTACGCTGTAAGGCATCTATTTCATCGGCATGGCATGGGCGATGCCGGCGAGAATGATGATCGCGACGCCAAGCGTGATATTCACAATTTGCCAGAAACCAGCATTCGCTCGCATTTTCTCGAACGCAGCCGACCGACCGGCAAGGGCGCTGCCAATGAAGAAGACCGCCATCGCCAGCAGGATCTTGATGCCCATCACCATGTGGTATTGGCCCTGCCCCTCATGTCGCGGGGCTTTGATCATCAGATAGTTGTAGAAACCGGTGATGAGCAGCAGCGTCATGCTCATCATGAACAGACCGGCCCAGCGCCTGCGTATGGCCTCGCGAAGTGTGTCGCGGTCGGCCTCGGGCACGAGCGGCAGGACACAGCGGGTCACTTTGAATGCATAAATCGTGCCACCCAGCGCAATGACAGCACCGAGCAGGTGGAACACGCGAATGACAATTTCAGTTGCATACATCAAAGTTTCTCAGAATGGCTTTTTTTGATCAGAGCCGGACTGTCCTCAGTCCGGAGTTGACGCGAGAGCATTCCTCTGTTGAGCAACTGCAAAAAAACTCCCAATCACTTCGCGTTCACCGGCGTGAGGACACGCCTGCTCCGCTCGGTTATTCAATCAGCGCCGCGTAGTTTCGCAATTCCGTGCGAAAGTCGCGCATCGTGATGCCGAATGCCGCCTCGGCCGGACGCGTGTCGCAGATTGAGTCTTCCTGCGACATGGCCACCTGTCCCTCGTTGAAACGCAGGGCCATCGGCAGCACCGGCAGCTTCATCACTGTCTTCGCGAGAAATTTCGCCTTCCAGACCGGCATGCCGACAATCGGCTTCCATTGCTTCGCGCCGGGAATCAGATCCTTGCACGTCTGGTAGAGTTGCTTCCAGGTGAGCGCCTCCGGTCCGCCGAGATCGAACGACTTGCCGATTGTCTCGGGGCGGGCCAGCGCGCCGACGAAGCACGTCGCCACATCTCTCACGTCAACCGGCTGCAACTTCTTGTCGCCCTTGCCGAAGTAGGGAATGACCGGAAACGGCGCCGGCAGGAAGCCGAATGAGGTGACCATGGCGTCGCAGACGAAGGTCCGCATCATCTGCATGAATTCGCCATCGGGCCCGTGGATGATGCTGGGCCGGAAGATCGTGTAATCCAGACCACTGTCGCGCACAGCGCACTCGGCCACCCACTTGGTGCGATGGTATTCCGCCGGGGCATTCAATCGCGAGCCCAAAGCCGACATGTGGATGAACCGCTTCACGCCGGCCGCCTTGGCTGCCTCCAACGCGCGCTTCGTCCCCTCGACGTGAATTCGCTCAAAGGTCTGCCCCTTAAGCGGACGCTCCTGAATGATCCCGACAATATGGATGACGGCGGCACAGTCCTTGACGGTCGTCGCGAATGCGTCGCGATCGAACAGCGAGCCGCCGATCGCGTCGTATCGATCGGCCGGCAGCCGGCGCATCTGATCGACGAACACGCTGCGGTCGCGCACCAGGCAAACCGGGTGATGCCCCCGGGCGACCAGCTCGTTGACCACGTGCCGGCCCACGAAACCGCTTCCACCGGTCACGGCAACCCGGGCGTGCTCGATGGGCCCGGCCGGTTGGGGCGAGTCTGAGGTCGTCGGAGCAGCGTTTACATTGGCCACATCGGTCATTGAGCCACCTTGTCAATTTCAGCCGCCAGGGCAAAGTCCTTGTCGGTCAGTCCGCCGGCGTCGTGGGTGGTCAGTGACATGGCCACGCACGGCCACTTCAGCAGCACGTCGGGATGATGATTGGCCTTTTCGGCCAGCACGGCCACCTTCGTCACGAACGCGAGTCCATCGAGAAAATTGCTGCGCGGGAATGTCCGAGCGATGCCCGGTTTGCCGCCCACATCGGCGCGCTTCCAGCCCTTCGCCCTTGCCAATTTCAATTTGATCTGAGCGTCGGTCAACTTGTTCGCTTTTGCCATGTATGCCCTCACAAACGAGCATAAGGCGCGTTGCTGGCGTGGTAAACAAGCAGGCGGCTTATTGAACTTTCAAACAGTTCGCCAGTTTGACGCGGGGTCTGCCAACCTGGCCGAGCCCGACGGTATAATCCCACCTATGTTCGTCCGCACGAGCGGCGACGTCGCGCCATTGATGATCCGGAATCGCGGAGCATTTCACCCATGCTGACCACTTACCAACCCGAACCCTATGTCAATTTCGCCGATGCCGGGCCCAAGCAGAAGATGCAGGAGGCACTGGCCTTGGTGAAGAGCCAGCTCGGCCGGACGTATCCGTTGCGGATCGGCGGCAAGCGAATTGAGACCGCCAAGACCATCGATTCGATCAACCCGGCCAATCCCGGCGAAATCGTTGGCAAAGTCGGTCGAGCATCCGGCGAGCAGGCGGTCGAGGCCATCAAGGCGGCCGACGAGGCGTTCAAGACCTGGTCGCGAACCTGCCCCGACGTGCGGGCGCGATACTTGCTCAAGGCCGCCGCGATCCTCAAGCGACGCGTGTATGAATTCTCCGCGTGGATGACCTACGAAGTCTCGAAGCCCTGGCTCGAGGCCTACGCCGACACTTGCGAGGCCATCGACTTCCTCGACTTCTACGGCCGCGAGATGATGCGGCTCGGCGGTGCCCACGCGGTCACGCCCTTCGCCGGCGAGGAGAACGAGCTGCGCTACATCCCGCTCGGCGTCGGCACGGTCATCCCGCCCTGGAACTTCCCGCTGGCCATCATGGCCGGCATGACCACCGCCGCGGCGGTCACCGGCAATACGGTTGTCTTGAAGCCGTCGAGCGTCGCCCCGATCATCGCGGCGAAGTTCTACGAGATTCTCGAAGAGTGCATGCTGCCGCCGGGCGTGGTGAACTTCTGCCCCGGCTCTGGCGGCGAGATGGGTGACACCCTGGTGGATCATCCGCGCGTGCGGTTCATCGCCTTCACCGGCTCGCGCGAGGTGGGCTGCCGCATCTTCGAGCGAGCGTCGAAGGTGCACCCGGGGCAGCTCTGGCTCAAGCGGACCATTCTGGAAATGGGCGGCAAGGACTGCATCGTCGTCAGCGACAAATGTGGTGATCTCGATGCGGCGGCCGACGGCATCGTCGCGGCGGCCTTCGGCTTCCAGGGACAGAAGTGCTCGGCCTGCAGCCGGCTCGTGGTGGATGAGAAGATCCACGACGCCCTCGTCGAGAAGGTCGTCGCCCGCACCCGCAAGCTGACCGTCGGCAACCCCACCGGTCAGGAGAACGTGTCGATGGGCGCGGTCGCCGACAAGTCGGCCTATGACAAGATCGTGGGCTACATCGAAGTCGGCGAGAAGGAGGGCAAGCTGGCCACCGGCAAGCCCGCCGCCGACTATCGCAAGATCGGCAGCAATGAAGGTCTCTTCATCCAGCCGACCATCTTCACCGGCATCGGCCCGCATGCCCGGCTGGCCCAGGAGGAAATCTTCGGCCCCGTCCTGGCGGTCATCAAGGGCAAGGGCTTCGACAACCTGCTGGAGATCGCCAACAACACCGAGTACGGACTGACCGGCGCCTTGTACAGCCACGATCGCGCCGAGCTGGAGCGTGCCCGCCACGAGTTCCACGTCGGCAACTTGTATCTCAACCGCAAGTGCACCGGCGCCTTGGTGGATGTGCAGCCCTTCGGCGGCTTCAACATGTCCGGCACGGACAGCAAGGCCGGCGGCCGCGATTATTTGCAGTTGTTCATGCAGGGCAAGAGCATCACCGAGCGGTGGTGATGTAGCGTCACCCCTTTGAGGGGGACGACGTAATGATCGTTGTGCCGCCGTAAAGCACCGACGGTGCGATTCAGCTACAGCCCAGGGCAACGCCCTGGGTTGTGGTTTGCGTGTGCCTTTAGCCCTGAAAGGGCGATCTAAATTCTTCGGTGACGCGCGGCACAGAGCTTTGAACCGCACCTTCAGTGCTAAATATCCCTACTCTCGTCTATTCCCAGGCCGTTGGCCTGGGCTCTAGCTAGGGCGCACCTTTGGTGCTGAATCAGAGGATCAAATCCTTCAAACTCGGCCGCTCTTTTTTCACCGTCACGGCTGTCTCGGGCAACGGCTTGCCGCTTGCCTTCGCGGCCGCTGCGGCCTTCTCCGCCTTGTCGGCCTCGATGTGCTTCGCCGCGAACTTGACCACCTTGTAGCCCATCTTGGCGGCGCCCACGTACATGCATCCGGTCGAGCCGGCCAGCATCGTGGCGAGCAGGGTCACGCAGACAAGTTGTCGAAATCGCGTCATGGTCTCATCTCCCTTGTGGCACTGACCCATGGTCAGTGTTGTGGCACCGGCCAATGACCGGTGGTGTGGCACTGGCCAATGGCCAGTTTCCGCGAGGACTTCGCCCGGCCAGACGTGGTTCGCCGGGCCGGACAAAAGGAGTACGCATGACGGAGGGATTTCTTACGCGACGCAGGAGAAAGCCCGCCTGGGGCGTGAAAAACCGCGTTGGCGGGGTGAAAAATGAGGCTCGAAGGCACGGAGGCACGGAGCCACGAAGGGGAGGGACAAAGAGCCAAAGGGACAGAGGGACAGAGGGACAAAGTGCGTCGGTTACGATATCGAAATGCACCCGCCATCACGCGCCCGCCGCATGCTCAAGTGGACCGGAGTTGGCCTGTTGGTCCTGCTTCTCTCGGCTTCGTTATTTAGCTACCACTCGTGTATCGACTACATCTGCGGGGACAAGAATTGGTGCATTGAGTCACGGTCAGGCGCCGTCAGGTTGGCATGGGGTGGACAAGACCCCTGGCACCCATATCGAATTGGTTGGCGTTGTTGGAAAATGGGAGGGAAGGTCAGCTACAAAGGAGTCGCGTACGACCTTGCCGATCCCATCCGGTTTGAATGGCCTCATATATACAACGGTGGGGGTAATTGGCGAACAGTTGTATTGCCGCACTGGTTCGCATTTGCCATCGTTTTAGCCTTGACGGCGTGGTTGTGGCATCGCGACCGTCGCCTGATCTCCTCTTCGCCGGATCACCGACTCTGCCTCCGCTGCGGCTACGACCTGTCCTGAAAATACCCGCCGCTGTGCCTGTGCTACGCGGTTTTCGGCGTGAGCTGCACGTTGAATCCCAGAGAGTCGAGGCGTTTGATAATTCCATGGATAACCCTCTGCGGTTTGA
>Ga0268299_1003376_pt1 | contig 14886 bp, 12 predicted proteins | sample NOBtaG_FD_193484 | JGI IMG/M metagenome (GOLD analysis project Ga0268299, IMG submission 193484) | Activated sludge microbial communities from bioreactor in Nijmegen, Gelderland, Netherland - NOB reactor | ecosystem: Engineered > Bioreactor > Aerobic > Activated sludge | place: Netherlands...
CCCGTCACGCATACGGCCCCGCCCGATGTGGCTGGGGCGAGGCCGCCGAACGCAGTAAACTAGCGGCCGCGGGAACCCCGCGCCACCCCCTGCCCTTCCTCTGAGCGTGACCGCCAAGACCCCGCTGCATCGCCTTGAGTCCGAATACGTCCGCGGCCAGCTCTCCCTGCGCCGCCGCGACGCCAACCAGGCCGACCTCCGCCCGGCAGGCGAGTACGTGCTCTACTGGATGCAGGCCACGCATCGCTTCGAGGACAACTGGGCCCTGCGCTACGCCGTCCTCCAGGCCGACGCCCTCGGCAAGCCCCTGCTCATCCACCAGGGCCTCGACCCCACCTACGAGCACGCCAACGACCGCATCCACACGGTCATCCTCGAGAACGCCGTGGCGTTGCACCGCCGCGCCGAGAAACTGGGCCTGCGCTACCAGTTCGTGCTGCGCCGCCGCCGCGACGACGATCGTCGCGTGGTCGACCGCCTGGCCGCGCGCGCCGCAGTGGTGGTCACCGATCTCTTCCCCACCGCGGGCATCGCCGCGCGCACGGCGCGCTTCGCCGAGCGCTGCCCGGTGCGCGTGGTCGAAGTCGAATCGCATTGCATCGTGCCCTTCGGCAACTTCGTGAAGGAGGAGTACGCGGCGCGGACCATCCGTCCGAAGATCGCCAAGGTGCTCGACCACGCGCTCGAACCCGTCGAGGACCGCGGCCCGCGCGCGCAGTTCCCGCAGGCGCTCTGGGACTCGCTCGAGGTGCCGCGCCTCGACCTCGCCACGCTCGACGTGCCGGCCGCCGTCGCGAGCTGCGAGATCGACCACGCGGTGCCCGCCGTGCCCTTCGCCAGCGGACTCGACGGCGCCCGCGCGCGGCTCGCCGCCTTCTGCGCCGGCGCGCTCTCCGACTACGCCGAGCGCCGCAACGAGCCCAGCGACACGGAGGGCAGCTCGCGCCTCTCGCCCTACCTGCACTTCGGGCAGATCTCCGCCGCCGAGGTGCTGCGCACGGTGCGCGCCGCCGGCCACAAGGCCTCGGCGGAGAAGTTCGCCGACGAGCTGGTCACGTGGCGCGAGCTCGCCTTCAACTTCTGTGTTCGCAATCCCAATCACGGAAAACTGAAGGGCCTGCCCGACTGGGTGCACCGCTCGATGGAGAAGCACAAGGACGACCCGCGCGAGGCCATCTATTCACTCGAGCAACTCGAGCGCGCCGAGTCGCACGACGAACTTTGGAACGCCGCCCAGCGCGAGATCGTCCGCACGGGCTTCATGCACAACGTGACGCGCATGCTCTGGGGCAAGTCGGTGCTGCTCTGGACGGCGCGCTACAAGCACGCGTTGGAGCACCTAATCCTGCTCAACAACAAGTACGGGCTCGACGGCCGCGACCCCTCGAGCTACGGCGGCATCCAGTGGTGCTTCGGCAAGTTCGACCGGCCGTGGTTCGACAAGCCCGTCTTCGGCGTGATCCGGCCGATGTCGCTGGCCCGGGCGCGGGAGAAGTTCGATGCCGAGGCGTATATCCGGATGTTTCCGGCGCATCGCTAGAAAGGACCTCGCCACAGAGGCACAGAGACACAGAGGATTGCGTGACGCCTCCGAGGTTCATCGCATTCTCCTTCCGGCATGAATGGGATCCTCTCCGGAGCTCGCCGCGTGGCACGCAGAGCTCCGTGCCTCTGTGTCTCCGTGGCCATGTCTTTGGTAGCTTTCGGAGTGAAGCCAAGCCTCCTGCCCAGCGCCGACGAGATCCGCGCCGCGCACGCGCGAATCGCGCCGCACGTAGCGCGCACGCCACTGGTCCGCGACGACGCGCTCTCCCAGCAGCTCGGTGGCGAGGTGCTGCTCAAGCTCGAGTGCCTTCAGCACGGCGGCTCGTTCAAGCTCCGCGGCGCACTCAATGCGGTGATGTCGCTCTGGGAATCGGAGCGCCAGGATGGCATCGTCGCCTCGTCGGCGGGCAACCACGGCATCGGCGTCGCCATGGCGGCGCAGCGACTCGGCGTGCGGGCCACCGTGTTCGTGCCGAGCAGCGCACCGGCCGTGAAGCGCGACAAGATCGCGGCGCTCGGTGCGGTCGTCGATGCTTCGCAGCCGAGCTACGACGCCGCTGAGGACGCGGCCAAGGCATACGCGGCGCAATCGGGTGGGACCTTCGTGAGTCCCTGCACCGGCCGCAGCCTCCTCGCCGGCGCCGGCACCGTCGCGTTGGAGATCTTCGAGGAGCGGCCCGACACATCCACCCTCGTCGTCTGCGTGGGCGGCGGTGGACTGGTGGGTGGCATGGGTGGCTTCGTGCGCGACGCCGCGCGGCACGTGCGCGTACTCGGGGCGCAGTCCATCAAGACCAACGCGATGGCGCTCGCCCTCGCCGCGGGCCATGCCGTCGACATCCCCGACGAGCCGACGCTCTGCGACGGATTGGCCGGACGCGTGGACGCCGAGATGTATGCGCAGGGCAAGGCGGCCATCGACGAGATCGCGACCGTCGAGGAATCGGAGGTCGCGGCTGCCATGCGCTTCCTGCACCGGCGGCACGGGCTGGTGGTCGAGGGATCCGGTGCGGTCGGCGTCGCGGCACTGCTGCACGGAAGGCTCAGGCCCTCCGCCTTCCCGGCCGTCGTGACGGTGAGCGGCGCCAACATCGAACGCGCGCGCTTCGATGCGGTGCTGGCGGGCTAACGGGCGCGGGCGCATCGCTGCGCTAGGCCGCGCGCGGGGCGTTGCCGGCGGCACGCCTTAGATTTGCCCAGATGCAGCTCACGTTCCTCGGCACCTCCGCCTCCCGGCCCACGGTCGAACGCGGCCTCTCGTCCATCGCGCTCGCGCGCGACGGCGAGACGCTCATGTTCGACTGCGGCGAAGGCACGCAGCGCCAGATGATGCGCTACGGCGTCGGGTTCACGCTCGAGGACATCTTCTTCACGCACTTCCACACCGATCACTTTCTCGGCGCGCTGGGCTTGCTGAAGACGCTGGCCCTACAGCTGCGTGAGCAGCCACTGCGCATCTGGGGGCCGAAGGGCGCGCAGGCGCTGTTCAAGCGCGCCGAGGGCCTGGGCAACGAGAAGCTCACGTTCCCGCTCACCGTGACGGACCTCGAGCACGGCGCGGTGGTCCGCCGCAAGGACTACGAGATCCGCGCCTTCGACGTGGAGCACCGGAAGGGCGCGGCGCTCGGCTTCGCGCTCGTGGAGGACATCCGCCGCGGGCGCTTCGATCCTGACCACGCGCGCGCGTTGGGCATTCCCGAAGGGCCGCTCTGGGGGCGCATCCACAAGGGCGAGACGATCACGCTCGACGACGGCCGCCGCATCGCACCGAGCGAGCTCGTGGGGCCGGAGCGTCCGGGCCGCCGCGTCGTCATCACCGGCGATACCCGGCCCTGCGCGGCGACGATCGAGCATGCCGTCGGAGCGGACCTCCTCGTGCACGAAGCCACCTTCGGCGACGAGGAGGCCGCGCGCGCGATGGAAACGATGCACTCGACGGCGCGCGAGGCGGCGACGGTCGCCAAGATGGCCGGCGTGAAGCGCTTGGCGCTCACGCACTTCTCGGCGCGCTACTCGCGCGACCCGAGCGACCTCGGTCGCGAGGCGCGCGAGGTGTTCACGGGGGACGTCATCCTCGCCAAGGACGGCATGGAACTCGAGGTTCCCTTCGCCGATCAGATCGGCTGACGGCCCGCGAAGCCCGCGTCGCGCGCATGCCAGTGCGCAACGCGGGCTTCGCCGCGCATCCAGCACCAGTACACCGGTTCGCCGTCACGCTCACCCGGGAAGTCGATGAACCCCTGTTCCATGCTCTTGCACTCGACGCCCAGCGCCTCGAGCTCAGCGAGGCAGGCCTGCACGTCCGCGGCTGCGCGCTGCACCTCGCGCTGGAGCAGCTCCGCTTCGGGATCCTGCGCGGTCGGCGTGCTGCGCAGCGACGCCAGCTCGTAGCGCTCCACCAACTCCTGCCAGCGCCGGTACCCCAGCACCAGGTCGTCCGTGATACGCCGCAGGAGCGGCAAGGCCTTGTTGGCGCGTTCGGGAGTCCAGAGGGCGTGGGCGGTGGCGTTCATGGCTTCTCAAGTTACGCGTGGAAGGAACGGATGCGACCCGCGTCTCGTCGCCGTAGAGGGCGGCCTCGTCGAAGGCACGCACGAGCGCCTCGCGCGTGCCCGGGACGACCAATGAATCCTCGAGCCACATGAGCCGTTGCACGGGCGCCGGCACGAAGCCCAGCGGCCACTCCTGCCCGCCGGCATCACGTAGCGCGAAGGCCACGCGCGGCGCCTGCCCCGCGACGGGCCGCGCGACGACCGTGTACTCGCCGCGGGGCCAGCGCCGCTCGCCGTCGCCCTGCACCTCCGGATACGCGTCGGCCACCGTCGGCCACCACGCGGGCTCCTCGATGGCGATCGGCCCGAGCTGCATCGCCTCCGCCGCGTTCAGCGCGCCACGCTGCACCAGCGTGAACTGCACCCACGGCCGGCGGCCCTGCGCCTGCAAGCCGAAGCTCCGCGCGTCGAACGCGAGGCGCTCGTACTCCGCCCGCAACGACTCGCCGTCGGGAGAGTCCGCCGCCGCGGCCAGCGTGGAGTCGCGCAGCTCCTGCCATTGCCGTTGGCCCTCGGCGGCCAATCGGCGCGCATCCTGGCGCCCGAACAGCGCCTCGAGCGTGCTCGGCAGCCCCGTGCGCAGGTCGAGTACGCCGCGCCGCAGGCCGAACGACGACGGCCGGCCGATCACATCCACGTCGGTGCGGTATTCGTAGGACGCCCACGGTCCCATGATGTCGAGCACGACGATCTCCGCGCTCGCGACGATGCGCGGATCCTCGCTGCCGGCCTCTTCCGCGCCGAGCGGGAGCTCCTCGGGATTCGCGGCGGCGTAGCCGCGCGCGAGGGCGCGCATGAGCGTGTCGGCGAAGAGCTGCACCGAGTCGCCGTTCACGAGATCGCGCTTGTAAAGGCGCTGGCCCACGTAGATCGCGTCGTAGAACGAGAGATCCTCGTCCGTGACGTAGAGCTCGGAGAGGCGCCCACCGACCATCGCGAGCAGCATCGGCGCACCGCGCACGCGGATGCCGTCGGCTTCGGATCGGATCCAGAACACGGAATCGCCGGCGGCCACGAGGAACTCGGCCGGCGGGGCCGGCGGCGGCGGTTCGACCCGCTCGCAGGCCAGCGCCCCGAGGAACGAAATCGTCAGCAGCAGGGCGCGGGCCGTCATGCCCGCAATATAGCCCGGACGCTCTACCGCTTCGCGACCTCGCTCACGGCGGCGAGCAGACGCTCGATCTCCTCCATCGTCGTGTAGCACGCGGCACCCACGCGCACGAGACCGTCGTCGCCATGCCCGAGCAGGCGGACGAGCGTGGTGGCGTAGAAGTCGCCGCTGCTCACGAAGACCGCGTGATTGACGAGGGCCTTCGCCACGTCGTCGCTCTTCACGCCATCCACGGTGAAGCTCACCGTCGGCGTGCGCGGACGATCGGGCCCCGGGCCGTAGCGGGTGACGCCGGGGATCTTGCCGAGGCCATCCCACAGGCGACGGAACAGCGTCATGGCGTCGTCGTGCAGCGTGTGGAAGGCCGACGCCAGCCGCTCGCGACGCGTCGCGCCGTCCCCGAGCGACGCGAGGAACTCCACGGCCGCCGCCGCGCCGACGATGCCCTCATGGTTCTGCGTGCCCGTCTCCATGCGCTCCGGCACCTGTTCCGGCGCCGGCTCCAGCTTGGGCACATCGAGGCGCCCGAGCTGCGCTTCCTTGCCGAAGATGATGCCGACGTGCGGCCCGTAGAACTTGTAGGCCGAGCAGCCGAGGAAGTCGCAGTCGAAGGCCTTCACGTCGACGAGGTGGTGCGGGGCGTAGTGCACCGCGTCCACGTAGACCAGCGCCCCGACGTCGTGGGCGAGGCGCGCCGCCGCCGCGACGTCGGTGACCGTGCCGAGGGCGTTCGAGCCGGCGCCGATCGCGAGCAGCTTGGTGCGCTGCGAGAGCGTGTCTTCGAGCGACGACCAATCCAGCTCGCCGCGCGTCGCATCCACCTTCACCTTGCGGATCGTGAGGCCCCGCTCGCGCTCGAGCGCGCGCCACGGCGCGATGTTCGCGTGATGGTCGAGTTCCGTGACGACGATCTCGTCGCCCGGGCCCCAGGTGCGGCCCAGTGCGCGCGCGAGGTGGAAGGTCCCCGTCGTCATGTTGTTGGCGAACGACACCTCGCGCGGCGACGCGTTGAGGAAGTCGGCGATCGTCTCGCGCGCCGCGAGCAGCTTGGCGTCGGTCTCGACGCTGGTCGGGTACACCCAATGCGTGTTGGCATTGTGGTGCAGCAGGTACTGCGTCATCGCATCCACGACCATCCGTGGGACCTGCGTGCCGCCGGGACCATCGAAGTACGCGACCGGGCGACCGTTATGCGTGCGCTGGAGCGCGGGGAAATGCGGACGGACGGAATTCATCGGGGGGAAGATTCCGGGACGACAAGGGGGGATTTTTGCGAAACCAGACCGAAGATAGTACGCAGGGCCCCATAGGACCCGTTAGTCCAAACTTTGTCGAGGTCTTACTCTCGATGCCGTGTCAGGCTTCCCCGCGCAGCCACTTCACGATCTCCACGTGATCGGCCTCCTCGCCCATCGCCGCATGTGCGTCGCGGTAGCGCTGGCTGGCGAGCTCGAGCATCGGTGCCGTCACCCCCGCATCGCGCGCGACCTGCAGCGCGATGCCCACATCCTTGTCGAGCAGCGCGAGGCGGAACGTGCGCGGATACGCCTTCGTGAGCACGCGCTCGGGGAAGAGGTTCATCGACGCGTTGCTGCGGCCACTCGAGTTGTTGATCACGTCCAGCGCGAGTGCGGGATCGACGCCGACGCGCTCGAGGGCCATGAGTCCCTCGGCGGTGCCGATGATGTGCTGCGCAAGCAGCGCGTTGTTCACCGCCTTCACGGCATCGCCGGCCCCAACGGGGCCGCAGTGGACGATGCGCTTGCCGAAGGCTTCGAGCGCGGGGCGCACGCGCTCGAGGGTCGCGGCGTCGCCGCCGATCATCACTGTGAGGGTCGCCGCCTCGGCGCCCACGACACCGCCGGAGACCGGGGCGTCGAGGAAACCGATGCCGCGCTCGGCCAGTCGCGCGGCAATGCGCTGCGACGTCGCCGGATCGCCAGAGGTGCAGTCGACGAGCGTGCTGCCCGGCTTGAGCCCGGCCAGCAGCCCGTCCGGGCCGTCGAGCAGCGATTCCACATCGCGCGACACGGGAAAACAGGTGATGACGACGTCCGCATTACGGGCCGCCTCGGCGGGCGTGGCCGCGTGCATGCCGCCGTACTGCGTGACGAAGGCGGCGGCCTTCGCGGCCGTGCGATTCCAGATGCGGGTGCCGGCGAACTTGGCGGCGAGGTGGCGCGCCATGGGCGTACCGATGGCACCGAGGCCGAGGAAGGCGGTCTGCATGGGGAAGAATGTAACTTCCCCTGATGCGCATCGAGCTCACGATCTCCGGCATGGTGGCCGTGCACGCCAAGCACGCGGTGTTCGCCGCGCTGGCAGGCGTCGAGGGTGTGATCCGTGCGGAGGTGGAGCTAGGGCGCGCCGAGCTCGAGCTGTCGCGCGCGGAGCATGAGCTCGACGCCGTTACGCACGAGCTGCGCACGGCGATTGCGGCGCTGGGCTTCGCGGTGACGGACGTCCGGCGGTTGGCCCGCCAGCTGCCGACGCTCTAGGACGCGCCACGGGGCGCCGCGCGATGCCCTTCACAACATCGCGTGACGCCCCGTGGATGTACCCTGCGTAGTGAACCCCCTTCGAGTTGAGCGGGCAGGGGGTGGGCCGGTCCCCCACCAGCACCGACGCCACCCCGCTGCCGCTCGTACTCTCGGGTCCTGCACTTACTCTGACACCCTGTACGGACCCAGGGTTTACCGGGTTTCAGGGCCTACAGGCTGAACCAGTACGACGCCTTGATCAGGAAGGTGTTATCCGACCGGGTGCGGAAGAGGTCGCCGTAGTCGCGGCCGAACTCGAATGACCCCGGGTTCCGGTAGTCCTGGCGGCCCTGCTGCCACACGAAGAACAGCACGGACCCCGGGCGGTACTCCCAGCGCAGCACGGTGTTCGAGCGGAACTGCTTGAAGTTGAAGTCGGTCGGCGTGACCGCCGTGTACGGCGCGAAGCGGTCCTCGTAGCGATCGGCGCGCGGGTCCACGACTTCCTTCAGCTCCGAGTAGTCGCCGGCCGTGACGAAGGGCTGCGCATACAGCTGCAGCGACAGCGTCGGCGTCATCGTGTAGTCCAACCGCGTCGTCACGCCCATCGTCGTCTGGTCGAGGCGCGCGAAGGTGTACGCGGTGCCGCTGGGCGTCGAGAAGTTGTTGTACCACTGCTGGTCGTTCACGCCTTCGTAGTAGTTGAGCGCGACGCTGCCCTGCACGTTGCCGCCGGCGCGGAAGTTCACCTCGGGATCGACACCCCACTCCGACGACCCGGAGGCGTCCCTGAAGACGAAGAAGCCTTGGAGCGTGCCGGTGACCGGCTTGCGCCCGTCGGTCTCGAAGCCCAGCCAGGCGTTCTGGCGGAAGTTGCGACGCAGCGCGGGGCCACCGCGCGTCACGCGGTCGTCATAGACCTCGCCGATGCCGTTCACGTTGTAGCCCGCCCAGAACCACCACTGGTTGGGCAGCTCGCCGTTGACATTGATGTTGCCGCCGCTGTTCAGGCGCAGGCCGTCCGTGGTCCAGTTGTTCCACTGGTTGAAGTTCACGAACAGGCGGCGATAGAACTTGGTCGGCTCGACGAAGTTGAGGCCGAACCAGTTGCCGTTCTCCGTGAAGTCGGCGCGGGGCTGGAAGCCGGCGTCGTTCACCTCGTAGCCGGCGCTGATGCGCGTCACGCCGGTATTGAAGCGCGTCACGCCGCCGCCCTGCTTGCCGATGCTCGCATTGAAGCGCGTGCCGCTCAGCGACGTGCGCGACGAGTCCACTTCGAGCGGCGAATCCGGCCGCTGGAACTGCTGCACCGCGCTGCGCTGCGTGCGCCAGATGGCCTCCTCGCTGCCGGTGACGTGCGAACCGACGGCCGAGCCGCTGATCTGGTAGTTGTTGTTCTCGCCGAAGCGGTGGCGTGCGTCGAGCCCGAACGCGTAGGCCCCTTCGCGCAGGAAGCGGCGCGTGTCGGCGTCCAGCGAGCGGTTGGTCGCCGTCGCCATCACGCCGAAGCCCGAGTTGCCCTGACGCAGATCCTGCTGCAGGCGCAGCACCATGTAGTTGGTCTGCGGCTCGATGGTCCGCGCGCCGGCCCCCAGCTCCTGCTGCGTCACGGCGTCGATGAAGCCCACGTTGAGCCCGCTCGCGGTGCGGCCCGTGATCTTGGCGGCGCCGAGGATCGTCGTGTTGAGCGGATTGTCCTGGGCGTAGTAGGTCCCACCCAGCTGCGGGGCGCGACCCACGCGACGCGAGTAGAACAGGTTGTTGGCGAAGTTGAAGATGCCGGCGCCTTCCAGGAAGAACGGCCGGCGCTCCTCGAAGAACTGTTCGAACGCGCCGAGATTCAGCACCGCGGGGTCCGCCTCGACCTGGCCGAAGTCGGGATTCGCGGTCGCGTCCAGCGTGAGATTCGACGTGATACCGTACTTCACGTCCGCGCCGAAGGTGATGGTCTGCTGGCGCGCGTAGCCGTTCGCCGTCGGACGCGGCGCGTCGGTCGACACCGAGTACGGCAGCACTTCGAGACGCCGCGGGCTGGCGATGCCCTGGAAGCCGTCGACCTCGCCCCACTGCGAGACGAAGCCCATCTGCGTGCGGCGGAAGAGCGGCCACGAGATGCGCTCGTTGTGCCGCGCGATGTCGCGCCAGATGGCGAAGCCGAAGGTGTGTGCCTCAGCCGCCGGGAATCGCAGCTGGCTGAACGGGATGCGATACTCGGCCGTCCACCCCTGCTCGTCGACCTTCGTGACCGCGTCCCACACGCCGTCCCACGAGAGATCCTCGTTGCCGTCGTTGGAGATGTACACGTCGCGCTTCACGCCCAGCGGGTTCACGGTGAACCGGAAGCCGGTGCGCTTGTCGTGGTAGCTGTCCACCATCAGGTGCAGGTAGTCGCTCTGCGTGCGCGCGTCGCGCCGCGAGAGGAAGGCCATCACGGAGTCGGGCGCCGGGTCGTAGGCGCGCACGAACACATAGAGGTAGCGGTCGTCGTAGGCGACGCGCGCCTCGGTGCGGTAGCGCGGATCGCCGTCTTCCACGGGATCGTGCTGGCGGAACTGCGTGATGGCCGGCGCGTCGCGCCAGATCGCGTCGGAATCCACACCGTCGAGGATGGGCGGCGTCGCGGCACGCATGGCCGTCGCGCCGCGGGCCGTCGGAGCGGGAACGGTCTTCGGTGCCGGCGGCACGAGGACCCCTTCGCGCGGCGGGGTGGCGGGGCCTGCGGCCACCACCGTCTGGAAGGCCAGGGCGAGTTCGACGAACATGGTGCATCCGGGTGTGTGAGGTACCCGGTGGGGGTCGGGCCCTGCGTGGGACGACGTAGGCGAGCCTACGCGCGGCTTCGGTTGCCTGTTTCGACAAACGGACGCGCGGAAGGGTTGCGTCCTTCCGTTGGCGGCTTGGTCAGGGCGCGGGTTCCACCCGCTGCGCGGGCGGTTTAGCTTCGGGCATCCCCTTCCGCCTCAATAGGTTCGCGCGAGCGCGCGCGAGCCGCCGTGCCCCCGGCGAGGTCCTTCCGTGCAACAAGCGCCCGACGAGCCCGAGCGGTCCCTGGCCGCGCTACTGGCGCCCGATATCCTGGACTTGCTCGAGACGGATCCGCGCAGCATCGCCGCGGAGACGGAGGAGCTGCACGCCGCCGACCTCGCCGACGTCGCCGAGCTGATCGATCGCGCGCTGGTGCCGCAGCTGCTCGCCGCGCTCCCTGCCCCGCGCGCGGCTGCCGTGCTAGAGTACCTCGGCGAGGAGCTGCGGACCGAGCTGCTCGAGACCATGGCGCCGGAGCAGGCGGCCGCGCTGATCGCCGCGATGACGCCGGACGAGCGCGCCGACGCGCTCGAAGAGATGGACGAGGAGGTCGCCGACGAGATCCTCGAGGCGATTCCCGAACGCGAGCGCGCCGAGACCGAGCGGCTGCTCCAGTACGAGGCCGACACGGCCGGCGGTCTCATGACCACCGAGTTCGTTTCGGTCCCGGAATCGCAGACGGTCGACGAGGCGCTGGCGACGGTACGGGCCATCGCCCGCGCGGGTCGGCGCGAGGCGATGCAGACGATCTACGTGGTGGATGCGCAGGGCGTGCTGACGGGCGTGATGTCGTTGCGCGAACTCCTGGCGGCGCCCGAAGGCACGCGCGTCGCCGACAATGCGTGGACGGAGATCGTCACCGTGCCCGCCGACGCGCACCGCGAGACGGTCGTGCAGCTCACGTCCAACTACGACCTCGTCGCCGTGCCGGTGGTGGATGCCGACCGCCGCTTGCTCGGCGTCATCACCGTGGACGACGTCATCGACGTCATCCAGGAAGAACAGACGGAGGACGTGCAGAAGTTCGGCGGTCTCGAGGCGCTCGAAGAGCCATACCTGCAGGTGGGCTTCGTGGAGCTGCTCAAGAAGCGCGTGCCGTGGCTCATCGTGCTGTTCGTGGGCCAGATGTTCACGGCGGCGGCGATGGGCTTCTTCGAGGACTCCATCTCCGCGGCCACGGTGCTCGCGCTGTTCGTGCCGTTGATCATCTCGTCGGGCGGCAACTCCGGGTCGCAGGCCACGTCGCTGATCATCCGGGCCATGGCCCTGCAGGAGCTCCGGCCGCGCGACTGGACGCGCGTCCTGCTCCGCGAGGCCGGCATGGGCCTCGTACTCGGCGCGCTGCTGGGCATCGTCGGGGCGCTGCGCATCGTGGTGTGGCAGTGGGCCGGGTTCTATCCCTTCGGCGAGCACTATGGCGTGCTCGCGACGACGATCGGCGCGACCGTGCTCGGCGTCGTGCTGTTCGGGACGCTCACCGGCGCGATGCTGCCCTTCGTGCTGCGGAAGGTGGGCTTCGACCCCGCGAGCGCCTCGGCGCCACTGGTCGCGACGCTGGTCGACGTGACGGGTGTGGTGCTGTACTTCTCGATGGCCTTGCTGCTCCTGCGCGGGACGCTGCTCTGACGACACCCCGGCGGGCGGCCTTGTTGGTCATCATCGCGGCATCGGCGTATGGCTCGTTGAGCATCGTGACGACGCTGGGCGGACGCATCGGCGTCGGGCTGCTGCCGTTGATGGCGTGGCGCTACGCGCTCGCGGCACCGATCCTCGCGGCGATCGCCGGTTGGCGGGAGCTGGCGACCGTGCCGTGGCGGCGCGCGTTGGCGCTGTTCGTGATCGGCGGCGGCGGGCAGTCGCTGGTGACGTACTTCTCGCTCTCGGCGCTGGCATGGATGCCGGCCGCGTCGCTGGGCTTCCTGTTCTATACGTATCCGGCGTGGGTCGCGATCTTCGCGGCGCTGTCCGGCACCGAGCGATTGACGCCAACGCGCGTGGCGGCGCTGGGCTTCGCGCTGTTCGGCATCACCCTGATGGTGGGAGCGCCGTGGAATCTCGCGCTCCCGTGGCCGGGCGTGTGGCGCGCCCTGCTCTCGGCGGTCATCTATGCGTTGTACATCCCGCTGCTGCATCGGCTGCGCGGACCGCTGTCGCCCGCTGCCGCGTCGGCGTACCTGATTGCCGGCGCGGCGACGATCTTCCTGGTCGCCGCCGAGCGCACGGGTGGCGCGCTGGCGCCCATGACCTCGATCGGAGCATGGGGCGCCGCCGGCACCTTGGCGGTGTACAGCACGGTGATCGCGTTCCTGACGTTCCTGCGCGGGCTCGAGGTGTTGGGCGCCGTGCGGGCCGCGATTCTCTCGACCACCGAACCGCTCTTCACTGCCGTGCTTGCGTTGCTGATCCTCCGTCAGCCGCTTGGCCTGCCGACGCTGCTTGGCGGCGCCTGCATCGTCGCGGCCATCCTCGTGCTCGAACGCGCCTCGCCTCCGACCGATGAACTCCCCCACGCGGCCTGACGCCGGCGCCCTCGGCGCCGGCACGTTCTATACGCTGCTCGCCGCCGCTGGCTTCGCGGCGGTGAGCATCCTCACGTCCCTGGCTACGGCGACGGGGCTCTCGCTCGCGACGGTGCTCGCGTGGCGCTACACGCTGTCGGCCGTGGTGCTCGTCGGCTGGGTGGGCGCGCGGCAGTACAAGCGCATCCGGCCGAACGAGATGCTGCGGCTCGTCGCGCTCGGCGGTGGCGGGCAGGCGCTGCTGGTGTTCGTGGCGCTGAGCGCGCTTGCGTACATCCCCGCGGCGACGCTGGCGTTCCTGTTCTATACCTATCCCGCGTGGGTGGCGCTGGTGCAGGCCGTGCGCGGCGCCGAGCGTCTGGATGGACGACGCGCGCTCGCGTTGGCGCTGAGTTTTGCCGGCATCGGCGCCATGGTTGGCCTCCCGGCGGACAGCCTCGACTGGCGCGGCGTGGCCTTGGCGTTGGGCGCGGCGGCGATCTACGGCGCCTACATCCCGATGATGCGCGTGCTGGCGAAGGACCATCCCGTCGCACCGGTGAGCGCCTACGGCAAGATCGGCTCTGCCCTGTGCTTCCTCGTGCTCGCCGTGAGCGACCGCTCGTTCACGTACCAGATGGAACCGCGCACCTGGCTGGTGATCGCGGCACTCACGCTGTTCAGTACCGTGCTGCCGGGTGTGTTCTTCCTGATGGGGCTCGTGCGGCTCGGGCCCGTGCGCACGGCGATTGTCTCGACGGTGGAGCCGTTCCTGACCGCGCTGCTCGGCGTGCTCGTGCTCTCGCAGGCGTTGACGTTGCCGACCGTGCTCGGCGGCACGCTGATCATCGCCGCGGTGGTGCTGCTGCAGGTCAAGCGGGACCGGGTCGCGTAGCGGGTCCGGTCCCGCGCAGGGAAGAATCCCTGCGGTCGCTCCGTCTGTGTCGCAGATGGCCGAATCACCCACCCCCGCGTCCCCGGATGAACGGGCGCTGATCGAGGGCTGCCGCCGTGGCGAGCCCTCGGCGCAACGCGTCGTCTTCGATCGGTACCGGGACCGGGTGTACGGCGTCGCCCTGCACTACCTGCGGGGGGACGCGGCGGCCGCGCAGGATGCGACCCAGGAGGTCTTCGTGCGGTTCTTCCAGTCCGCGACGCGGTTCCGCGAGGATGCGCGGCTCGTGACGTATCTCTACCGATCCGTGGCCAACGCGTGCATCGACGAACTGCGGCGGCGACGCCGCTTTGTCTTTGTCGGCGACATGCCGGAGCCGCTGCATCCGCAGACGGACGTGGGCGCGTGGGAGCGTGAGGCCCTGGGGAATGCCGGTGACGACGCTGCCTTGCAGCAGGCCGTCCACGCGCTCTCGCCGAAGCTCCGCATGGTCGTGCTCATGCGCTACTACGACGACCTGTCGTACGACGAAATCGCTGCGGCGCTCGGCGTCTCTGCGGGTACCGTGGCCTCGCGCCTGAGCCGCGCGCACGCGGCGCTGTCGCAGCGCTTGGGTCGGGACATTCGGGAAGAGGAGTCGCACGATGCGGCCTGACGAGTTCCGTCGTGGCATGGGCGAGCCGCGTCTGCCGGACGCCGAGCGCCAGTGGACGGCCATTCGCGCCCGGCTCGACGGCGAGGGGGCCGGACAGCATCGCGGTTCGCTTCGATCGGCCCGGGTTCCGCTGCCGTTTGCAGCGGCTGCGGCCCTCGCCGCCGTGTTGGTGGGCATCGTGGCCGGCGTCTACCGTCAGTTCGCCGCCCCCGAGCGCTGGATGGCCGTGGGACCGGCACCCGCCGCGGCGCTGGATACCGCGTGGGTCGAGACCGGCAGCGCGACCATGCGCGTGGCGGTCGGTCGCATCGGGCACGTCACGCTCGCTCCCGGCGCGAAGGCACG
>Ga0268299_1003378_pt1 | contig 14876 bp, 11 predicted proteins | sample NOBtaG_FD_193484 | JGI IMG/M metagenome (GOLD analysis project Ga0268299, IMG submission 193484) | Activated sludge microbial communities from bioreactor in Nijmegen, Gelderland, Netherland - NOB reactor | ecosystem: Engineered > Bioreactor > Aerobic > Activated sludge | place: Netherlands...
CACCGGGGCGATAGCCGGCGACCTGGAAGCCGACCACCTTTCCCCCCTCGCGCAGCGCCGCCAGCAGCACGGTCTGCCAGCCGAACCGCCGGGCGAGCTCGCTGTCGACGATCAGCTCGTCGCGATCGAGCTGCTCGAGCACCCGTCGCATCCCCTCGCGGGTGAGATCGAGGTGTCGCAGGGCATCGGCCGCCTTGGGCGGATCGCCGTGCGTCGCCACCAGCCGCAGGCGCCCCTCGTCGCGGTCGACGAAGTAGGTGCGGCTGAAGTCACAGGGCAGCACCTCGACGCTGAGCTCGCACAGGCGCTCGAGCAGGCTCGAGGGGTCGCCGGTCGCGAGCAGGCCGTAGCCGACCCGCAACAACGCCGCCGAGAACTCCCCTTCGTCGCGCGCCTGACGGTAGAGTCGCGCCGTCTCGAGCCCGGAGGCGAGCTCCTTGGCGATCGCCTCGATCAGCAGCAGCTCGCGGTCCTCGAAGCGATCGGGCGAGTCGCGCCCGACCAGGAAGGTGCCGATGCGTCGCCCGCGCGCCGCCAGGGCGACGGCGGCGAGACTGTCGAGGCCGAGCGCCCGCACCGCCGCCCGCTCTCCGGCGTCGGCGCCAACCAGCGACGGGCCATCCGTGCGGAGCTGTCGATCGAGGCGCAGGGCGAGCTCCTCCAGCGCCGCATGGCGGGCGTCGGAGAGGCTCGTCTCGGTCTGCACGTGCAGGGCGGCGGCGCGGCCATCCTCGTCCTCGCCGCGCACCAGCGCGGCGGCCAAGCTCGCTCCCAGCACCTGGCGCGCGCGCCGCTGCACCCGTCGCAGCAGGGCGGGCACCTCGAGCGTGCCGCCGATCTCCTGCGTCACGCCCAGGAGCGTCCGCACGCTGAGCTCCGCCCAGCGGCGCTCGGTCGTGTCGCGCCCGCTCACCACGATGCCGGCGACGGCCTCGTCGGCCAGCAGGTTGCGCGCCACGCCCTCGATCAGGCGCCAGGCGCCGTCGGCGCGGCGCAGACGCGTCTCGAAGGCGACCGTCGCGCCCGGCTCGGCCTGCAGCCGCTGCAGGGCGGAGTCGAGATCGGCGACGTCGTGCGGATGGATCAACTCGAAGAACGTGCGCCCGACCAGGTCGGCGCGCCGCTGGCCGACGATGGTCTCGGCGGCGGGACTGAGGTAGCGCAACTTGCCGTCGGCGCCGAGGACGGCGACCAGCTCGCTGCCGCTCTCGATCAACGAACGGAAGTAGATCTCGCTGCGCCGCAGCGCCTCGGCCGCCTGGCGGCGGTTGGCGGCCTCGACCGCCAGCGCCGCCGTGTCGGCGAGCGCGCGCGCGAACAGGCGGTGCGCGTGGTTCCAGCGCCGCGGGCGACCCGTGGCTTCGTGGCAGAGCACGCCCCACAGCCGGCCGCCGACCAGAATGGGGGCGTCGAGCATCGAGCGGATGCCGTGGCGCGCCAGATACGGCTCGGCCAGCTCGCGGGTGCGTCGGTCGCGCACGGCATCGCCCGCGGCGATCACCACTTCGCTGTCGAGCGCGCGGAAGTAGTTCGGGTACTCGGTCGCGGCCAGTTCCTCGCCGCGCGCGAAGCGGCCGCGGCCGAGGTCGTAGAGCATGGCGCAACGGAGCACCAGCCGGCCGCGGCCATACTGCCAGATCGAGACCCTGCGCACGTTGGCCGAATGCGCGGCGGTGCGGACGATCCGGCGGAACGCGCCCTCGAGGTCGCCCCGGTTGAGGGCCTCGTCGCGCGACAGCGCCACGATGGCGCGTTCCTGCGCCCGCGAACCGGTGGGGCTGGTTCTCGTCCTCGCGTTCCGGGGGGGGCGGCCCAGCGCGCTTCCCCGCTTCTTGGGGGCCTTTCGCGTCACTCCCACTCTCGCGGCGCGGACCATACTCCCGAGCGGGCCGCGCCGGAAGAGGGAAGTGCACCGAAGGGCGGGAATTGAACGTTGTTCAGCGCCGATGAACGCCCCGCCGGCAGGAGGGGTGTGACCCATGAAGAAGATCTGCGTATCGCTGGCGGCGCTGGCCGCCCTCGTCGGAGTCGCCGGCTGCGGCGCGACCAAGATCACCTACAAGCCGCTGCCCGGCAGCCCGCCGGCGGCCAGCCACGCGGTGGCCCTCAAGGTCGTCGACGAGCGGCCGGCCGACAAGGGCGGGAGCGAGAAGGCCCAGGTCGGCCAGGTGCGCGGCAGCTACGGCATCCCGTCGGCGGTCAAGGACGGCAGCCCGGACGTCGCCCCGCGCACCGTCGGCGAGGCGACCACCGACGCCCTCAAGCAGGCCGGGGTGAGCGTCGATCCCGCCGCCAAGCAGACCCTGGTGGCGACGGTGAAGCACTACTGGATGGACGGCATGGCCGGCTACAAGTCGACCGTGACGGTGCAGTACGCCCTTCAGGACGCCTCCGGCAAGACGCTCTGGAGCAAGGACGTCAGCGGCGGCGCCGGCGGCGCACTGTTCTTCAAGTCGGCCGAGTCGATGGCCCAGGACATGTTCGGCAACGCGCTGACCGATCTCGCCAACAAGGCCGCCGAGCAGTTCAAGTCCGCCGACTTCCAGAAGGCGCTGGCGGGCTGACCCCCGATCCGCCACGCCATCGATGCCGCGGCGGGCAGCGACCGTCGCGGCATCGATGCGCGGCCCGATCGAGCAGGACCTCGGAGCCGCGACCGTCAGGGAGCGGTTGGCCTCGCGCTGGCACGCAGCCGACCGCCCCCTGACGGTCGCAGTTCCGATTGCGTGGCGCGCCGTGGTCGGCTATCGGCCGCGGCCATGGGGGAGAACTCTCGGCGCGTCGTTCCGGTCGTCCTCGTGATGCTGGCGCTCGGCGTCGGCCTGTGGCTGTGGAGCCGCGGGCGCGACGCCGCGCCGCCGACGGACGGCGAGACCGCCGCCCGACCGGCGGCCCCGGCCGCCCCGCCCGACGCCGCAGGACCGGCTTCCGCGAGCGCGCCGACCGCAGCCGCCGGCGCGCTCGCGCAGGCCCCCGTTCCCGCCGCGGAGCCGCCCGTGGCCGAGGAGTGGGAGGAGGTGACGGGCGAGTTCGAGGGCGACGACCTCGACCCGAGCGAGCTGGTGCACGAGGATCCCGAGGCCAATGCCGCCGCCTGGGCCGAGGTCGACATGGAAGCCGTCCGCCGCGCTCTCCCCGGCAACCTCTACTTCGAGCTCTCCGCGCCGACGACGGACGAGGCCGAGCTCGAGCGGCGGCGCCGCGAGCGCGACCGCTGGAACACCGAGTACGGCAAGATCCTCTCCGGCACCGGCAGCGAGGAGGAGATCCGCGCCTTCTACGACCATCGCGCGCGCCTCTCGACCGACTACATCGAGTTCGCCACCCATCTGCTCGACCAGTACCGCGACACCCTGCCCGAGCGCGACGTCGCCATGCTCGAGCTCGCCCGCAAGCTGAACGCAGCGCGCCTCGAAGAGATTCCGCGCCGCGTCGAGGAAGCGTACGCGCGCAAGCGCCAGCAGGACGAAGCGCGCGCCGCCTGGCTCGCGGGCGAGGCGGAGTTCGCCGGCGGCAACGAGGGCGATGACGCACCGTGACGAGACCTTCGGCGCGCTGCTTCCTTGACGGTCGTGGGCGAATGGCGCTAAGTCGCCGCCGCAATTGCAGTCGGAATCCGCACCGTTCGGTACCACTGGCCTGATCCCGCGGCGGCATGCGCCGCGGGCCAACTCAACGAAGGGGGAGAGTATGAGAGCGAGGGCAGTACTGGGAGCGTGGATCGCCGCGATGCTGATGAGCGCCGTGCCACTGCAGTCGGCGCGCGCGATCGGCATCGAGGACGTCGTCGACGGCGGCAACAACTACAACTGGCAATTGGTCGAGTTGCCGGGAACGGTCTGCAGCAACGGCTCGCAGTACCGCTTCTGGTACTACGACTCGCCCACCTCGAACAGCCTGCTGATCTCGTTCGAGGGCGGCGGCGCATGCTGGGACTACCCGAGCTGCAGCGGCCAGACCGGCATCCTCGGGGCCGCCAACCCGAACGGCATCCCGACGAGCTACATCACCGACTTCAAGGCGAAGTTCGTGTCGCCGCTGGTCAACGGCGCCGACCCCGGCATTCCGCCGTTCCGCTCGAAGACGAACATCGCCACCAACGGCTTCGACATGGTGTACATGCCGTACTGCACCGGTGACGTGCACGTCGGCAACCGCGTCGTCACGTACACCGACCCGTCCGGCGTCAACCCGCCGATCACCTTCCGCCACAACGGCTACAACAACACCATCGCGGCGCTGAACTTCCTGCGCACCCGCTTCCCCAGCATCAACAAGCTGGTGATCACCGGCTTCAGCGCCGGCGGCGTCGCCAGCAGCGCGGTCTTCTACCAGGCGCGCCGGACCCTCGTTCCGACCCAGGCCTACATGCTGAACGACTCGGGCCCGATCTTCCCGGCCCCGAACGCGACCTACAACTCGAAGCCGCTGCACACCCTGATCACCTCGCAGTGGAACCTGTCGTCGCTCTACAGCCAGTTGCCGGCGTCCTTCGACCCGAACAACTTCGGCAGCATCAACGCCATGATCGCAACCGAGTTTCCGGGCGATCGGCTGGCCTACACGGCGTATTCGAGCGACTTCAACTTCTCGCGCTTCTCCTACGAGCGCTTCTACCCCGGCATCACCCAGGCCGGCATCCTGCAGAAGTGGCGGCAGGACCAGACCAACCTGATCAACCAGATCAAGAACTACTCCAACTACAGCTACCACGTCCCCTGGCACCGCCCGATCAACGACAGCCACTGCAGCGCGATCATCACGTTCATCGGCAGCCACGCCTGTCCGACCGTGCGCAAGAAGAAGTGGTACGAGGCGCTGGAGTGGCCGTGGACGCAGACGTGGAAGTGCCCCAGCGGCATGATGCCGATGGAGACCTTCCTCACCCGCTTCATCACCAACAACCAGCAGACGCGAATCGTCGAGCCCGAGAACTACTACAACAACGAGGACCCGGGCATGCAGATCGTCGGCCCGCTGATCAACGACGCCCTCGCCGGGGCGTGACGTCTTGATGCGACACCGGCGCCGGGGCCCGCACGGGCCCCGGCGCACGGCGCGCGGCGCACTGCTGCTCGTCTTCCTGGCGACGGCGTGCGAGAAGGCGCCCGCCCCGATCGCCGCGACGCCCACCGCCGCGGCCGCGCCGGCGGCCCGCAACCTCGCCATGGGCACGGGCGAGGCACCCCTGCCGGAGCCGTTCACGCCCGAGCAGCGCCTGCTCGACGCCGCCCGCCGCGGCGACCGCGCCACCCTGCAGCGCGCGCTCGAGCGCGGCGTCAGCATCGACGCCAAGGACGATCTCGGCCGCTCGGCCCTCTTCCTCGTCGTGATGGACGCCCACAGCCTCGAGCTGGCGCGCTGGCTGCACTCCAAAGGGGGCAAGGTCGACGAACAGGACGTCGGCGGCCGCACCCCGCTCAGCTTCGCCGCCGCCAACGGCGAGCTCGAGATCGTTCGCTTTCTGGTCGAGAGCGGCGCGGCCCCGGACCGCGGCGACGTGCAGAAGCGCACGCCCCTGTTCCACGCCGCCCTCGACAACCACCGCGAGGTCGTCGGCTTCCTCCTGGACCGCGGCGCCGACGTCAACGCGCGCGATCAGTTCGGCGACACGCCGCTCATCGTCGCCTGCGCCAAGGGCCACGGATCGACCGCGGCCCTCCTGCTGCAGCGCGGCGCCGACCCGTCGCTGAAGGACCAGGAGGGCCGGAACGCGCGCGACCGCGCCGCCGCCGGCACCACCGTCTGTACGGAGACGGCCCCGCAGTGACCGAGCCGGCGGCTGCCGCGAGCGCCGCTCTCGCCGCCGCCGTCATCGGCGGCGCCCTCTGCTTCCTCGGCTTTCTCGGCTTCGGCTGCTGGCCGTTGTCGCTGCTGTGCTTCGTGCCGCTGTGGTGGGCGATCGAGGCCAGCCGGGCGCGCGGCCTCCCCTTCGCCGCGCTGCTCGGCTTCGTCTTCGGTCTCACCGCCTACATCGGCGGCTTCCACTGGATGTGGCGGTTGGTCGACGCGTTTCTCGGCGGCGACGTCCTGCTGGGCGCCCTGCTGTTCCTCTCGGACGCCTCCTGGTTCGCGCTGCGCTTCGCCCTCTGGGCGGGCGCCTTTGCCCTGCTGCGCCGGCGCGGCTGCCCGGCGGCGGTGGCCGGCGTCGCCGGCCTGGTGGCGATCGAGTGGCTGCACCCGATGCTGTTCCCCGTCTACCTCGGCCACGCCCTCGCGCGTCGGCCGAGCGTGGCGCAGATCTCCGACCTCGGCGGCCCGCTGCTGATGACGGCCTTCCTCGCGCTGATGAACGCCGCCGCCTTCGACGGCTGGCAGTGGCTGCGGCGGCGGCGCGGCCTGCCGCTCTGGACCTGGACCGCGGCAGCGCTGGCGGCGGCGCTGACGCTCCAGTACGCGCGCGTCCGGACTCGTCAGATCGACGCCGCCGTCGCCGCCGCGCCCTCGATCGAGGTCGGCATCGTGCAGGGCAACCTCGGCCTCTTCGAGAAGGGCAGCCGCGCCGTGCTCGACCATCGCCGCTACCTCGAGCAGACGCGCGAGCTGCTCGCCGCGGGCCCGGTCGACCTGGTCGTCTGGCCCGAGACGATCTACACCCGCGGCCTGCTGCGGCCGCTGCCGCTCTCGGGCCGGCTGGTGCGCGAGGAGATCGAGGTGCCGCTGCTGTTCGGCGGTGCCTCGGTGCGCGGCGACAGCGGCCATCGCCTGAAGTACAACTCCGCCCTGCTGGTGGGCGCCGACGGCGTGATTCGCGACGTCTACGACAAGAACCTGCTCATCCCATTCACCGAGTACGTGCCGCTGGCCGAGCTCGGCGGGGCATGGCTGGAGCGCTTCGCCGGCGCATCGGAGTTCGCCGCCGCCGGCGACGTTCCCGCGCTCCGCTTCGGAACGTGGCGAATCTCGACGCCGATCTGCTACGAAGCCGTGCGCCCCGCCTTCGTCCGCCGCATGGTGCTCGAGGCCGATCCGAGCCTGATCGCCACCCTGGCGAACGACTCGTGGTTCGGCGACTCGCAGGAGGCCGAGCTGCATCTCGCGATGGCCGAGATGCGCGCCATCGAGCACCGGCGTTTCCTCGTGCGCGCCACCAACAGCGGCATCAGCGCCATCGTCGACCCGGTCGGCCGCGAGCTCGTCCGCAGCGGCCTGCTGACGCGCGAGAACCTGCGCGCTCGCGTACACGCCCTCGACACGCCGACGCTCTACACCGCCTTTGGCGACTGGCCGGGCTGGGTCGCGGTCGCCGCGCTGGCGCTGTGGGCCCTCAGCAGTCGCGGTAGAGCTTGCCGCGCTTGCGCACCGGATCGAGCAGGCTGAGGTCGTTGGGCGGCATCTCGTAGCCCTTCGGGTGCGGCGGCCGCGGCTCGAGGCCGAGGGTCTCCAGGACACGCGGATGGCGGTAGTAGGCCGAAAAGGTCTGCACCATCAGCATCGGCGGAAACGCCTCGGTCGAGGCCTCCACCTCGCTCATCACCGCCTCGCGCTCGGCCTCGCCCAGGGCGAGGAAGTCGGCGGCGCCGCTGGCGCGCGCGCGAGCGTCGAGCGCGGCGACGGCGCGCGCCACCGCGCCGAGAAGCTCCGGGGTCCGTCTCATCTCCTCCTCGAGATCGCCCGCCAGGCCGATCTCGCCCGCGCCCGGGCGGGTCCCCTTCGGAATGATCCGGTCGAGAGCCCAGTTGAAGACGTCCTTCTCGTGCGCCGTCAGGCGGAGCTCGCTCATCGCCCTTCCCCTCAGTCGAAGAGATTCGCCAGGTTCTTCTTGATCGCGTCGCCGACGTAGAGCGCCAGCGCCTGGATCGTGTTGGTCGGATTCACGCCCGCCGAGGTGACGAAGATGCTGCCGTCGACGAGGAACAGGTTGCGGACGTCGTGGCAGCGTCCCCATGGGTTGACCACCGAGGTCTCGGGGTCGGTTCCCATGCGGGCGGTGCCCATCAGGTGCCAGCCGGCGAACGGCAGCGGCGCCTGCACGTAGGTCGCCCTGGCGCCCGCCGCCGTCAGCACCTCCTGACCGCGCGCGACGGCGTGCTCCATCATGCGCGTGCTGTTCTCGCTCATGCGATACGCGATGCTGGGCGCCGGGATGCCGTCGGCGTCCTTGAGATCGGGATCGAGGGTGACGCGGTTGTCCGGGTCGGGCAGGTCCTCGCAGATCACGACCATGCCGGCGGTGCGGTCGAAGAGCTCGCCGTAGCCGCGGTGATGGTCCGCGCCGGGCGTCACGAGCCCCCACTGCATCCCCCACATCGCCGTCGACAGCGGCCCGAAGCCGCGCAGGATCTCGAACGAGTAGCCGCGCACGAAGCCGCGCGCGCGGTCGGTCTCGTAGAACTCCTGGCTCATGATGCAGCAGCCGGTCGGCCCCTTGTAGCCCTCGAGCGGCTCGCCGAACACGCCGGTCACCATGGCGTAGGGATGCAGCATGAGATTCCGGCCCACCAGCCCGCTGCGGTTCGCCAGACCGTCGGGGAAGAGTTTCGAGCGCGAGTTGAGCAGCAGCCGCGGCGTGCCGACGCCGTTGCACGCCACCACCACGACGTGCGCCCGCTGGCGCCGCTCGACGCCGTCGGCATCGTAGAAGATCACGCCGTCGGCCATGCCGTGCTCGTTCACCGTGATCTCCCGAACGCGCGCGTGCGTCTGCAGCCGCACCCCGGCGCGGATCGCCGCCGGCCAGTAGGTGATGTCGGTGCTCGCCTTGGCGCCCTGGGCGCAGCCCGTGAGGCAGGTGCCGGCGTTGATGCAGGCGGCCCGGCCTTCGTACTCCTCGGTGGTGATGGCGCTGTCGGACGGCCACCAGTGCCAGCCGAGGCGATTGAAGCCACGCGCCAGCGTCTCGCCCAGCTTGCCGAGCGCCACCGGCGGCAGCGGCAGCGCCTTCGGCGGGTAGGCGGGATCGCCGGCGAGCCCCGAGACGCCCATCATGCGGGCGTTGATGTCGTAGAAGGGCGCCAGGGTGCGGTAGTCGAGCGGCCAGTCGTCGGCGACGCCGTCGAGCGTGCGGACGCGGAAATCCGATGGGTGGAAGCGGGGGAAGTGCGCGGCGTAGAGGATCGTGCTGCCGCCGACCGCGTTGAACATCGACAGCGCGATCGGCGAGCCCGAGTCGTTGACGGGATAGTCCTCGCGCCGGCCGCGCTGGTTGGGGCTGAAGGCGAAGTCGCCGAACTGGCGCGTCTCCCAGTCGCCGCGCATGCCGGGATAGTCCTCCGACTTCATCCACCCGCCCTGCTCCAGGCAGAGGATGTTCATGCGCGTCTCCGCCAGCGTCCACGCCAGCGCCGCGCCCGAGGCGCCGGCGCCGACGATCAGCACGTCCACGATCTCATCGGCCATAGCGCAGGCCTCCTAGCACACCTGGCAGGATATCGGAGCCGCGACCGTCAGGGAGCGGTTGGCCCCGCGCTGGAACGCAGCCAACCGCTCCCTGACGGTCGCGGCTCCGCTGTTCTGCCGGACTGCCGATCGACCGCATCAGCCCCGCCGGCGGCGGTCGTCCCACTCGAGGATCGCGGGCAGGACGACGACGTAGGCGACCAGCGTGAGGAACACGCCGAGGGTGAGCATCTGGCCGATGGCGGCCATGCCGCGGTGACTGGCGAAGCCGAGGCTGCCGAAGCTGAGGATGGTGGTCACGCCGGAGTAGAAGACCGCCCGCGCGGTGCTGCTCGACAGCACGTCGATCTCGTCGGGGCGGGTGCGGTGCCGGTGGACGAGATGCACGCCGTTGTCGATTCCCATGCCGAGCAGCATCGGCAGCACGATGACGTTGGTGAAGTTGAACGGCTGGCCGGCCAGCACCATCACCGCGCAGGTGACCACCGCCATCAGCGACAGCGGAAAGAACGCCAGCAGCGGATCCCAGACGCTGCGCCACAACACGATCAGGACCATCGCCATGCACGCGACCCCGCCGAGGAGCGCGTACAGCATCGCCGTCCAGGTGACCGTGCCCCACTCCACCAGCCACACCGCCGGCCCCGACGCTTCGGGAGCGACCGTGCGCACCTGGTCGACGAATCGCTGCAGCGCGGCGCTGTCGGACATGTCCTCCTTCGGCACCACCTCGACCCGGGCGCGACCGTCGGCGGCCAGGTTCTGCCGCACCACCGCCGGCGGCAGATCCTCCAGACCGACCTCCTCCGGCGCGAGCAGCGGCGTGAGGTCGGCGAGTTGGTCGGGCAGCGAGCCGACGACGTTCTTCTGCAGCAACGCGTACGCCGCCGGCGGCGGCCCGTCGCTGCCGGGCGGGCCGTTGAAGCGCGCCAGCGCGCGCGCCAGGCGCTGCGCCGCCGCTGCCTGCGCGCCGCCGCTCGTCGCCGCCTTCTCCGCCTCGGCCTGCAGCGCCAACAGCGCCGCTCGCACCTCGGCCTGCTCGGGCGGCGTCGCTCGCCGCCGCACCGGCTCGACGAAGTAGGCCGCATCGCCGAGGATCCGGCGCTTCTCCTCCTGGTCCTCGGGCACGTGGTCGCGCAGCGTGCGCGCCTCCGCCACCAGCGGCAGCGCGCGCAGGCGCGCGGCGAGCTCTTCGCCGGAGGCGAGGCTGGGGGCGATGACGTCGATCGTCCAGGGAGTGGTGCCGGGGCGCGACAACAGCTCCTCGAAGGTCTGCACCGACTCCAGGTTCGGGTCGCGCAGGTTGAGCAGGTTGTGGTCGAAGCGCACCCGCGGCAACAGCGCCACCGCTCCGAGCCCGAGGGCGAGCGCCGCGATCCGGATCGGGCCGGCCCAGCGCAACGGCAGGTGCTCGAGGCGCGCCGCCCAGCCCGGCACCTCCTGCGCTTCCACCTTCGGCGCCGGCGCGCCGATGGCGAGCACCGCGGGCAGGATGGTGAAGGTGCTCACCAGGCTGAGAAGCACGCCAGTGCCGGAGATGAATCCCATCTGCGCGACGCCGGTGAAGTCGGTGAGCAGGAAGATGTAGAAGCCGATCGAGGTCGTCGACGCGCTCGACAGCAGCGAGCTGCCGATGCTCTGCCCGGTCTCCACCAGCGCCTGCGTCCGCCCGCGCCCGCTGGCGATCAGCTCGGCGTAGCGCATGCAGAAATGGATGCCGAGCTCGCCGCCCAGGCCGATGATCAGCACGTTGAAGACCGCCGAGATGGTGTTGAGGTGGCCGACGGCGAGCGCGGCGAAGGCGTTGCTCCAGACCAGGCTGAAGAGCAGGCTCGTGACCAGGGCGAGCACGGTGCGCAGCGAGCGCAGCGCGTAGCTCACGGTGGCCGCGAAGAGAAAGAAGGAGACCACGCCCACCAGCGTCGCCTGCTTCTGGATCACGATGATCTGCTCCTCGTTGAGCATCGGCTCGCCGGTGATGCGGACGCGCACGCCGCGCGCCGGCGTCAGCCCGAGCTCGAGCGCCGCGGCGCGGATCTCGGCGATGCCGGCGCTGGCGCTCTCGAGCGAGTCGAAGTCGAGATTGGGGCGCAGCGCGATCACGCGCTGGCGCGCCTCCGACGGTAGCGAGGCGCCGATCAGCGCGCTGCCCCATGGATCGGGGGCGGCCTGGCCGTCGGCGGCGGCGGAGACGGCGGCGCTGACGCGATCGAGCGCCGCGCCCAGATCGATGCCGACGTCGTTGCCCCGCTGCGAGGCTCGCAGGGCGTCGCGCAGCAGGTTCGCGATTCCCGCCGCGCTCTGGTCGCGCGACAGCTCGGCGAGAAAGGGCTGCACCATGCTGAGGCGATCGGCGAAGTCGTCGAGTTGCTCCGGCTCGAGGTAGAGCAGCGCGTTGCGCGCGTAGAAGGGCCCGCCGCCCGGCACGTCGACCTGCGAGAAGAGATCGCCGCGGCGCGCCAACCGCTCCGCCAACGCGTCGGCGGCGCGGCCGGCGGCGAAGGGGCTGTCGGCGTCGATCACCACCAGGAAGCCGTCGGCGATCGTGCCGAAGGTCGCCGTGACCTCGCGCTGGCGCACCTGGAACGGCAGCTTGGGGTTGATCAGGTTGCGCGTGTCGCCATCGGTGCCGAGGTACAAGGCGGTGTAGAGCCCGGCCGCGATCGTGACCAGCAGGCCGGCGGCGAGAACGGCGCGCGCCTGCCGGTCGACGATCGCCAGCCAGCGCCCGCAGGCGCGATCGAAGGCGCTCAGCGGCGCGGAGAGCATGGCGCCCAGGGATATCAGGTTGGCCGCGTCATCACAGCCCCTCGCCGCGGCGCTTCGACGAGTTCGGGCTCGGCCGCGGCTCGACGCGGATCCAAGCCCTCCGATCCGTGTCCATCCGTGCCCTCCGTGCCATCCGTGTCCAGGCCATCACCGCGCTGCCGCGGCCCACTCCTCCGCCGCCGTCAGCACCAGCACGACGTCGACCTCGAGCTTGCCGACCGTATCCCCGTCGTGGGCGATCGGCGCGGCTGGAAACCAGAGGCCCTCGCCCGGCTCGAGGCGGAGGCGCAGCAGCGGCGAGTCGGGCGCCTCGGCGGCGAGTCGGCGGAGGGCGGCCGGGTCGTGCACGGCGGGCGCCGGCACCAGGACCAGGTGCGTCGCCTCGTCTCCGAGGTTGACCCAGGCGAGCGTGCGCCGCCCGGCGGCAGGGGCCGTGAAGCCGAGCCCGGGGGCGTCCGTGCGCGTCGTACGCAACCCCGGCCGGCTGACGCGCACGTCGAAGCCGCACGCCTCCGGCAGAGGGAGTTGCTTGAAGGTCAGGAAGTCGACCGCGTGCGCGACGAACTCCTGGTACGCGCCGCCGCCGCTGCTGCCCGGCTCGATCTGCTCGGCCGCGCGCCACCACGAGCGGCGCAGGTGGCTCGGGAGCTGGAACAACAGCCCGCCGCCCTCGCCGAGCCAGAGATGCGACTCCTCCTCGCCCGCGCGGCGCCAGCTCGCCTTCGGCCAGAGGGCGCCGGCGGCGTCGACCTCGATGCCGTCGTTCACTTCCAGGCGCGCGCCCCAGTCGGCGGAAAGATGAAAGCGCGGCGCGATGCCGAGGCGGAGAGCGTCGGCAGTCACGCCGGCGTCCGCTGCGCCGCGACCGCGCCGCCGCCCAGCCGGCCGAGGACGACGTCGGCCATGGCCTTGCGGTTGAGGCGGCAGAAGAGCGTCTCGGTGGAATCGAACGAGCCGTTCTCGCACAGCTTGTTGACCGGCGCGCCGCCGCCGCAGAGGGCGAAGTAATCGCACGAGCGGCGGCAGCGCTCGACGCCGGCGGCGATCTCGCCGTGCAGACGCGCGAACGCCGGGCCGCGCGCGGCGTCTTCGAAGGAATCGCGCGCGACGTTGCCGAGGACGAAGTCGCCGTAGCGCTCGTCGCGCTGCCCCAACAGCTCGGGCGAGAACGAGCCGAAGTTGCCTTCGCAGTCGACCGACACGATCGCGAACGGCGCCGTCTCCTGGGTCCGCAGATCGACCTCGTCCCCCTTCTCGATGGCGGCCAGCATGGCGGCCAGCTCGCGCACGTGCAGGCGATGACCGCCGCGCGCGACCAGATCGTAGAAGCGCTCGACGAAGCGGCGGAAGCGCTGGTCGGCGGCGGCGAGCGAGGAGGCGCGGTTCGGGCCTTCGATCTCCTCGACGTTGAAGCCGACCTGCTCGAGTCCGTGCTCGAGGAAGAACTCGTAGATCTCGTCCGGGTAGTCGAGCGCGGCATCGGTGAGCACGGCAATGACGTGGAACGGGATCTGGTAGCGGCGCAGCCTGGCGATGCCCTCCATCACCCGCGCGTGCGTACCCGCGCCGCCGCGCGTGCGGCGGCTGCGGTCGTGCAGGAAGGCGGGGCCGTCGACGCTGACGCCGATGCGGATGCGGCGCTCGACGATCAGCTCGCACCAGGCGTCGTCGACCAGCGTGGCGTTGGTCTGGAACGAGTGCGCCACCTCGACGCCGGCGCGGTTCTCCGCCGCGACGATCTCGAAGGCGCGCCGGTACCAGTCGCGCGGCACCACCATCGGCTCGCCCGCGTGCCAGACGACGGTGAAGGGGCCGCGCACGAGCGAGCTCTCGAACACGCGCGCGAAGAGAGCGCGCAGCGTCGCCTCGCTCATCCTGCGCTTGTCGAGGCGGTCGGGCAGGTAACAGTAGCTGCAGTCGAGATTGCAGAACGGCGTCGGCTGGACGACCAGCAGGTCCAGCGGCCCGAACTCGACCGGCGGCAAGCTACCAGTTGCCCCAGTTGTGCCAGTTCCGCCAGTTCGGCCAGTTGTGCCAGTAGGGGTGCCAACCGCCATTGTGCCAGTTGCCCCACCAGGCGAGTTGCACCGGAGCGGCCTGGTCGCGCGCCTCGGCCGGCGCGGCGAGCTTCTCGCGCGCCTGCTCGGTGCGCTCCGACACGCTCGCGGCCTCGGCTCGCAGCGCCGCGTCGGCGGGCGCGGGCGCCGCCGCGGAGGCCACCAGGAGGGAGCCCGCGCTGGCGGCGAGCAGCTTGGTCAGGGTCTCTTTCGCCTTCTCGTTCTTGCTCACGACGCCCCCCTCACTTGGTCTCGACGACTTCCAGCAGCGACTCGGACACGACCTTGCCGCCCTTCTTCTCGGTCAGGGTCTGCTTGACGATGCCGCCCGGGACGTCCTTGGCGGTCCAGATCTTCTCGGTCCAGGAGGACTCGCCTTCCTTCACCGTCGCCTCGACCCACTCGGCCTCGATCTTCTTGCCCTTGAAGTCGACCGTCTCCTTGCCCTCGGTGACCGAGGCCGAGGCGTCGTCGGGCGTGTCGACGTCCTTGCGCTTCACCTTGGCCGGATAGGCCGTCGCCGTGGTCTCCGACTCGATCGCACCGCCGCCGCTCTGCTTGACCGTGCTCTCGACCACCACCTGGTCCTTGGACTTCGACACCAGCTTGAGCGTCTTGGTGAGCTGCACCTTGCTGCCGTCGGCGAGGGTCACGGTCTCCTGCTGCGCGACGGTGGTGCCGGGCTCGAACATCGACCAGTTGGCGAACGGC
>Ga0268299_1003379_pt1 | contig 14872 bp, 14 predicted proteins | sample NOBtaG_FD_193484 | JGI IMG/M metagenome (GOLD analysis project Ga0268299, IMG submission 193484) | Activated sludge microbial communities from bioreactor in Nijmegen, Gelderland, Netherland - NOB reactor | ecosystem: Engineered > Bioreactor > Aerobic > Activated sludge | place: Netherlands...
TACCGCATGGCCCCGGCGACGCAGCAATTCGTTGATGGCATCGTCGATCGAGTAGCCGGTACGCCGGAGTTCGTCGAGCGGCGCGTTGTCGTCTATCTTGTTGCTGAAGAGGAGGTGGCTGAACGGGTCGAGGATGATCCGGGCGACGCCCTCGCCGACGGGCGACGAGACGTAGCACTCGGAGAAGACACCATCCTCCATGCGGAGGGACTGCAGCAGGCGCTTCTTGCTTTCGTCCATCGAGATGCGGCCGTTGCGGCCGAGGAGTTCGATCGACTCGGACTTCTGCCGCAACAGGAAGGTCCAGTCAGAGCAGTTGAGCGCCGCTTCCATCTGGGTCGAGCCGTAGTAGTCGTCACCGCTTTGCGTGGCGGTGACCAGCGAGCCGCCATACTTGCGCGCGCGGCGGGCGGCCTCTTCCACGGAGGCGGCCATGATCAGGTCGTTGGAGCCGGCATCGCCGAGCTGCTGCTTCAACTCGTCGATGAACCAGACCTTCTTGCGATTGCGCGTGAGATACATCTCGCGCGTGATCTGATAGAAGAGCAGGATGTTGACGACCGAGTGAAGATCGGGCTTGCGCTTGAGTTCCTCGTTCTCGATGACCACGAAGTCGTTCGAGAAGTCGATGGTGTTGGGCCCGCTGAAGAAGCGCTCGTACTGGCCCCCCTTGGCGTAGGGGTTGAGCATCACGGCCAGGTCCTTGATGCGCTGGTCGTTGTTGATCCCGAGTTCTTCGATGGTGCCCTGCACGAAGGCATCACGAAGGATCGTCATGTCCAGATCGCGGCCGTACCTGCCCCAGAGCTTGAGCACCATGGCGGAGATCGCCTTGTGCTGAACCTCGTCCATCGGGCGGCTCATCGATGCCATCTTGGCGATGGCAGGCTGGAGCATGTCGATGTCCTCGTTGATGTCCTCGACGAGGGGGAAGGGGTTCAGGGACAGCTGCACATCGGGGCGGAACTCGATGTAGGTGCCGTCGGCCTTGCGGCACAGTTTCTCGAAGGAGCGGCCCAGGTCCTGCATCCACACCTTGGCGCCGATCGAGCGGTACGACCAGGCCATCTCGTTGAGCAGCACCGACTTGCCGGAACCGGGCGCGCCGATGATCGCGGCGTTGTAGTTGCCGAGGTTGTTGTCGTAGAGGTCCAGCGTCATCAGCTGACCGCGCCGGCCGGCGAACAACAGCGTGGGGGTCTTGGTGCCGCGCCATTCGGCGACCAGCGGCGCGAGATGAATCGCGTTGCCGATGGTCTTGCGCGTCACGCGGCGCATCTTCTTGAGGTCGCCGTGAAACCTGGGCGACAGCGTCATCGGAAGGCTGGCGATCAGAGCCTGCCGGTGCATGTAGACGTCGGCGTTGAGCTCGAAACCGCGGGCGCGCCAGATGGCCTTGGCGGTTTCCTGGTTCTGCACCGAGCGGTCCGGGGCGCTGAACACCGCAAGCTGGTGGTACAGGCTGACGATCGAGCCGCCGGCGTCGATGACATCCGCGGCCGCGGTCCAGTCGCGAGCCTTCTTGCCGACGTCGGGCATCACCACGGCCATCTTGCTGCCGGCGTTCTGGGTTGCGCGAACGTGGTTGGCGGTGACGGTCGTGCGCGTCGCGTTGGGGTCGAGCAGGTGGACGCCCAGCGTGAGGAGGAAGGGCGAGTTGTATTGCAGCGCTGGCTGCATCAGGTCACCGATCAGCGAACCCATCTGCCACAGGCCGAAGCGCTCGGGGAAGGACTTGATGCTGAAGAAGCGCACGTCGAGCCCGGGGCCGCCTCCTTCCTTCCAGAGTTGCAGGCCGTTGGCCTCGGCATCCTGGATGGTGTCGTGATCGACGATCTGGTCGCGGATCTCGCGGCCGTCGTCGTAGTGGAGGTCGGGGGCGTGGCTGCTGTTGATTCGATCGGGGTTGCAGAACAGGGAACACCAGTTGATGAGGTCGGCGGCGTCGCACACGCGGTTGGGCAGCGACGCCGAGCGCAGCGTGGTGGCCATGCCATCGCGCAGCGAGACGATCTGCTCGCGAAGGCCCAGATCCTCGGGGTCGCCCTGGATGGTGACGCTCATCACCAGGCGGAAGTCGCGGACCGTGTAGTGGAAGCCCTGGGTCAGCGAATGATGGGCGCCGTTCGTGAGGTGCTCGAAGCGGCGCCGTGCGAGTTTGCGGTACAGGTTGTCGTTGCGGGCCGGGCGACCCCAGGCACCGGCCTTGTCGAGCTGATCGCTGTCCTCGGTGCGCAGGTTGGCGTACTGGCGCAACTGCGGACGAATGTGCGGTGAGCCGAAGAGATGGAACTGGATGCCGGTGTCGGGCGGGCAGTTCGCGTACAGCGAGATGAGCACCTCGACCATGCGATCGTCGGCGCCGCTCTGCGGCATGACTTCCAGCATGAAGCCGATGCCGTCGCGATTGACGAACAGCTGCTCCTCGTCGAGGTAGGAGATGTAGGGCAGCCAGCTGGCGAACTGGTCGGCCGGCGACTCTTCGTCGCCGCCGAAGGCGAAGCCGAGGAAGCCGGCACGCGCAGACGAGGTCCGGGAGCCGAACAGACTGGAGCGGAGGGCGGCAGACATCGGTGGCGCATCCCGTGGTGTGGGTCAGTTGTCGGAGGCGGCGGGTGTGCGGCTCTGCAGGGCTCGAAGGGCCTGCGTGATGGAGCTCGCGTCGTCGGTGCCTGCGTTTGCCGATGGCTTGGTCGCGTCCACGCTCTTGGCCGCAGCTGGGGACTTGCCTGGGCGTACCGGCGCGAAAGCCTCGCGCGACTGGCGCTGCACGTGATCGACCAGCCAGCGACCGTTGTCGACCTGGACATAGACCAGGCTTTCACCGTTGAGGTCGCGATCGGCGTCCTCCCAGGACTTGATCCACAGACGCAGGATCCTGGGAGCCGCTCGGAGCGGCGCGGCCACATAGCCGGGGGCATCGTCGGATGGCGTCGTGCGCGCAGCGGTGTCGAGCATCGCGGGCACGCTGCGCACACCCGCGGGGCCCGGCGCGGCGGGTGGTTGCGACTGACCGCTGGTGGGTCCGCGACGCTGAGACGGCAGGTTGTTCTGCAGCGCGTTGTGATAGGTGCCGGAGACCGAGTCGCACCTGACGCCCTCGGGCGCCTTGCAGGCGTAGCTGGAACCGCCGTCCAGTCCGGTGATGCTGGCGCACGCGGACAGGAGAAGGGACGAGGCCGCGGCGCTGAAGATGCCGAAACGGGCGCTGGCAAAGCTCATGGGTTCTTCTCCTGATGGGGGTTGAACTTCGCGCCCGCGACGGGACCGGTCGCGCTCGAAGAAGCCACGACACGACGCTCGATTTCGGATACGGCCACATAGCCGGCGGTGCGGGTGCCGTCGGCGTAGAACAGCGTCGGTGTGCCGGAGACGCCGAGCCGGCGGGCGAGTTCAAGGTTGCGATCCAGAGACGACGCGCAGTCGGCTCGAGGCGACAGACCCGAGGAGTCGCCGTCGAGCATCAGGGCGTGCCAGGCCTTCGAGGGATCGGCGGCACAGAGCACCGATTGCGGCAGCTGACGGCCCTGGAAGGGGATCACGAAGGTGTAGATCGTGACGTCCTGAAGCTTGGCGAGTTCGGGCTCGAGGCGTCGGCAGAAACTGCAGCCTGGATCGCTGAAGACGTACAGGGCGCGCGAGCCGTTGCCCTGAACAAACTTCAGTGCGTCACCGAGCGGCAGCGAGGCGACCGCGATGGGCTGGCCTTCCGCGGCACTGGTCTCGGTCTCGACACGGGCGCCCTGTGCACGGGCGAGCTTGGGGCCCGTCATGTCGGTAAGCGTGGCCGTGTCGAGAACGCGGCCCATGATGAAGTAGCGCGGGTTCCTGGGCGACACGTAGGCCACGTTGGGACCCATCCAGACCTCGAAGACCCCGGGGACCGGGCTCTCGTTCACCGACGTGAACCTGGTGCCGGGATGGGTCTTCTGCAGAAAGGCCATGAACCTGGCCTCGTCCTTGGTGGGGCCTGCGGCGGCGGGAGCGCCGAACGACAGGACGGCAACCAGGCTCGCGGCACCGAGCACGGGCAGGCGATTACTCTTCATCACTGATCACCTTGGTATATGGCTCGGACGGCTGCGAGCGGGAGGGGAGGGAGGTCGGAGACGCCTTGGCCGGGTCGGGGGCCTCGATGCGAACCCCCTTGGTGAGCACGACATCGATCTCGCGGCCCGCATCGATCTCGATGATGGGGAAGGTCTGCTCGGCGAGCTTGATGTAGTACTGCGCGAGTCGATCGAGGGCCTTGCCAACGCCGCTGCCCAGGCCGGCCTTCAAGGCGTCGGAGCCGGTCGTCGTGGCGACGGACCCCAGGGCCGACGTGCTGTAGGTGGTGTTGGCGGTCGAGATGCCCTGACCGATGCCGCTGACGACGCCGGCGAGCAGGGCATTGGCAAGCATCTGGCCCTGCTTGGTGATGAGCCGGCCGCGCATGCCGACCTTGCCGTCTTCGCCATAGACGCTGCCCTGGATCCTGACCTCGAGGGCCGTTCCATCGGCGCGGACGCACGACAGGGACTCGGTGCGCAAGTAGGCGCGCTCGGAGCTGATGTCGCCGTACCCGGCGGCGATCACGAAACACTCGCGGTACTCGGCCCGATAGCGATTCGGCAGGACGGAGTTGTCGGACAGCCGAATCAGCACCGGGTGGGGATTGGTCTGGCTCTGCCCACCGGTCGGCGCGTCGAGACCACCCAACAGGACGCCGCGCGTGAAGCTGACGGGAAGAAAAGTGTCGATGGTCTGAGGAGGCGATTTGCCCGCATCAGCGCTGCCTGCTTGAGCTTTGCCCGGCGTGGCCAGCGTCACGCGCACGAGCGCGGGTTGAGGAGGAGCGTCCGCACCCATGCCAGAGGGAAAGCCCGGCGCGCCCACCGGCATTCCGGCGCGCGCGCCGGCGGGGGGCGGCGGAGGAGGGAGACCGGACTGCCGTGCGAGGGCGGCGTCGGGCGGGAAACGGGACGGCGGCGCCGCGCCGACCGGTGGTGAAGCCAGGGCCGGCGCCGACGCAGGCCTGGGAGGCTCGGGAGCCGCGGCCCCCTTCAGCCTGGCCTCCAGTTCCGCGAAGCGCCGCAACAGTGCATCCTGCTGTTCCTGGCGCTCACGATTGATGCGGCGCTGGTCTTCCCGATCCGCTTTGTACTGGTCAAGCTCGCGGCCGGCCTTGCCGATCCAGACCTCTTCGGGCTTCAGCGCCGCGCCCGGTGCCATCAGATCGACGTTGGTGGGCTTCAGGTCGGTCTTGCCTGAAGCGGACGCGGCGCGCTGGGAGGTGTCGCCCGAGCCCATCGCGAAGACGGCCCAAAGGATGGCGACGGCGGCGGCAGCGATCGCGCCGATGGTGGCCCACTGCCGTGTGCGGGGCGACATGCTCTCGACAAGACCGGACCAGCGCTGCCTGAGGGTGGACTGCATGGCTACGCTCCTTGGCGAATGACGTAGACCGTCGTGCTTTCGCCCGGGCGAAGGTTGTGGTTCTCGATCGAGACGGCGAGGATCGTTCCGGACTCGCGGTCGAACTCCTGCTCGGTGAGGACCATGTTCTGGTTGCTGACGTTGGTCAGGATGTAGCGCTCGCCGAGCAGGCCGCGGCCTTCGTACAGGCGAATCAGCGAGAAGCGGGCCTCGGCCCAGAGCTGGATCGGGCGGTTGACCTCGTCGACGCGGATGTCGGTGGGTGCCCTGTCGGAGGCCATCGCGACCAACATGGCCTTGAGGGAGCGAATGTGCTGAGCCTGACGGCCCGTGGGGTTGGAGGCCGACGTGTCGAGCCTGGCGGCACGTGGCGCCTTGTCACGGATGACGATCGTGTCGGCCGGCGTGTCGGACCTGCGCAGCAGCAAGGTGTAAGTCGCGTGCTGCGACGAGACGAACAGGTTGACGGGCTTGACCGAGTCGCCGACCGGGCGAACGTAGATCTCGCCCTTGTCGACATCGCACTCGAGCACGATCTCCCCGGCGGGATTGACCTGCGAGCCCGGAAGCGTCTGGGGTGCGCCGCTCTGTGGCGCACCGGGTGGAGCGGAGGTGGTGGCGCCGCAATTGCTCGAGTAGATGTTGCCGAAGACGTTCGTGATCGACGATCCATCGATCCGGATGCGGGTCGCTTCCTTGATCGACAGGACGGCCTCGACGGTGACGCCGTCGCTGGCCTCGACCACTTGAAGCGCGTGGGCAGGTGGCGCGCTAGCGAGCCACAGTGCCGGAACCAGCGACGCCCACGCGAACCTGGCCAGGTTGGACATTGGCGATCTCCTTGAAGGTCTGGATGTGGACACGGCCGCCCGTGTAATGGAACTGCGCGAGGTAGGAGCGTGTCTCCGGCTCGGCGACGTCGGTGCCGTTGATCTGCCGGCGCAGGCGGCCGGTGATCAGGACCGACTGCTCCTTCTCGTCGGTGGTGAGCTGCTGAATGAGGAAGGAAGTGGAGGCGTTGTGGGTGCGCAGACGGTCGGCCTCCAGATCCATCTTGGTCTTCATCGCCGCGTGCTGCTCAGGCGACACCCAGTTCAGCAGCACGTTGCGCTTCCAGTCGACCGTCGTGGGAGTGACGTCGAGCATCAGCCAGGACACGTAGCCGGCCATCTGCTCGAGGTACTCGCGACTGGCTTTGTCCCTGGACACCCAGAACGACTTGTCGATGTTCGGGGGCACGATGACCGTGCGTTCGGAGCCGACGATGCTTGCGATCACGACCAGCGAGATCAGCTGGCAAACGCCGAGCAGCGCGAGCACGGCTCCCAAGGTGCGATTGGCCTTGCGCTGGACGCGCAAGTCGTTCTGGTGGCGTTCGAAATCCATGGTGTTCGCGAGTGAGGGTCAGCCGACCATGCGGCGAAGGTGCGATGGCGGGGTGGACCGCATCGCGGTGATCGGATTCGAGGGCAGCGCCCAATAGGCCCAGTGCATTGCGAAGGCAGGGTGCTTGTCGGCCTTGGTGCGCGAAACCCAGCGGCTGAGGTAGAGGCCTGCCGCGACGCAGAGGAAGAAGCCGAGCTTGGTGCTCGACATGTACCCGACGAAGAACGAGAAAGCGAAGGGGAACGCGACGTCGGCATCCCAGAAGCCGACCTTCCATTGGTCGTCAAGACGGCGTGGGATGTAGGTGTCGGTCTGCATCGAGTTCTCCTCGCTTGGTGGTTGCGACTGGAGCCGGCGTCAGATGACCGCGCCCATGATCGCGCCGGCGATGACGAGGCCGACGGCGCCGAAGATGGCCATCCCGATGTAGAACAGCACAGGACCGAAGTTGCGCAGTGCGGCGAGGCTGATGAAGGCGACGACGAAGCCGATGAAGGCAACGAGCGCCTTGATGCCGGGGCCGAGAGCGGCCAGGAGCGTCAGTGCGCCAACCAGCGGGCCCGTGATGCCGGTGAAGGCGACCAGGTCGAGGGCGTGGGTCGGAAACGCCGCCAGCAGGCCCGCGAACAAGACGGCCAGCAGGCCGATGAGGGGGACCAGCTTGCGCGAAGGCGCGGGAAGGGGCGAAATCGATGCATTCATGACTGGAACTCCATGGAAAGATTGATGGGTCAGGCTGAGGTGCGTGCCGGACGCAGGGCGTCCAGTGCGCGCTGCACGATGACTTCCGCGCCAATGTCCAGAGCGATCTGAAGGCACGCGTCCGTCAGGTAGCTCAGGTCGATCGCGGGATCGCTCGTGGATTTCTGGATGGCCCTCAGCTTCGCGAAAGTCTCGGCTCGGACGATGGTTGCTTTCCATCCGGGCCTCACCCTGCGCTTGGGCTGCGGGTATGCAGAGGAGCGCGCCGTCATGTCGCGTCGCCGCGGATCGGACTGCGGTCTCTCGGGAGTCGTGGCCGCAGGCCTGAGAATCGGCTGATTCATCAAGCGCCTCCTACGGCCATGAACACGATCTCGACGCGGCGATTGCGCGCGCGTCCGTCCTCGTCGCTGTTCGACGCCACGAAGCAGCAGCGACCCTTGGCGTCGATGGCGATCGTGGCACTGATGTCGGGCGCGATCGTGCGAATGCGGTCGCGCACCGCGAGCGCTCGGGCCATCGCGAGCGCCTGGTTGACGTTGACGTCGCCGATGGCGTCGGTCCGGCCGGAGATGACGATGCGGTTAGCCTTCTTCGCATCGCCCATCGAGGCATCGAGCGCTGCTTTCGCCGAAGGCGACAACTCTGCTGATGCGAACGCGAACGTCAGCACCATGTGGCGCGTCGCATCGACGGGCGAGGGCTTCCCGGCTTCGGTGGGCTGCGGTGCCGAGGCCGCTGACTTCGTCGGCTCGACGTGGAGCGCGGCAGTGGAGGTGGGCTGCGCGAGAGGCTCCCGCTGTGCGACGGGCTGCGGAGTCAACAGTGCGGTCGCAAGCGTCTTGCGCGTCACCTGTGGGCAGGCAGGTTCGGCGCAGATGCCGAATACCGCGTCACGCCCGAAGGAGAATTGCGCCAGCCGCTGTCTCAGCGGGGCGTGGGCAGCACGTGTGGCTCCATCGCTCAGCGCATCGCTCGGCGTTTGTGAACGCAATCCGGCGCACGACGAACAGGTCATCACCAAGCAGCCGGCGAGCGTCGATGTGACGGCCGCCCGAGAGATGCGGCGGCTCATGGAGAGACCCTCGCTGACAGGATGAAGCCCACCTTCGCTACTCGCGTGCTGCGCTCCGGCGCCGGCGCCTTCGTTGCGCCAGGCGTCGCGTGGCCAGGAGTCGGCAGGCGGTGGTAGACGCGCCATGCGTAGCGGCTGCGGGCTTGCGTGCACGCCTCGCCCTTCAGCTGGCTGCACGCGGCGTTGTAGGCCCCGACGGCATTCCAAGACATGCCATAGCGGGCGAACGCATGCGCCATCAGCCAGGCGCCGACCTTGATGTTGGTGCAGGGGTCGTAGAGATCGCGCTCGGTGATCCCGGCCGCCGCGAGCGTCGGCAAGTGGCTGCTGTTGATCTGCATGAGGCCGATGTCATAGGTCCCCGTCCGGGAACGATGCGTGAGGTTCACGGCCGACGGATCGAGGTCTGACTCGGCACGCGCCACCGCGTAGAGTAGGCTCGAGGACACGCCGTACAAGCGCTCGGCCTCCTCCCAGCAGGCGCGGCTGCTGTTGGGCACCCAGGCGGCGCAGGCCGCAGAGGCAGCAACGAGAACACGCAAAGACGGCTTCATCGCGGTCAGTTCGTCGTGACGCCGCGCGCCTTGGCCCGCGCGAGAAGGTTGAGGCGGGCTTGGCGGAGCACGCTCGCCTGGCCGTCGGGCAGCGACATCGCGATCGCCACGCAGCCGGTCGTGATGTGGTCGATCTCGAACATGGGGTTCGGGAAGCGGTTCCATGCCGCCCGATGCGCCTCCATCAGCTGTTCGAACTGCGCGCTCCAGATGTCGCAGCTGCGGCGCTCCGTCTTCGGATCGCGCTGCGTCAGGCGTGTCTCGAGGTATTCGACGAGGCGCTGCTGTCCGTCCGAACTGTCGACCGCCAACGAGACGCACGCGCCCAACAGGTCGGGGAAGCGGAACTTCGGAGAGCGGTTCTCGGGCGACTTGAAGATGCGATGGAGCCAGTCGTGTTCCTCGATCCAGACGCCCGTTTGAACAGTGGGTTGTCGATCTTCACGGTCGATCGGACTTGCCATCGACAGACCTCGCGAGAGTTGCATTTCGGCTTGCATCGGGTGGCCTTTGGAGACGCGCGTTGGTGTCGTCTCAGTGGCCATCAGCGTATGGAAGACGCGCCCCGCGCGCACCCGGAAATCCGGCCCAGATGAGGCCGAGTTGAGGGGGGTGGCCCCTCAGCGGATCACGTGATAGTTCGCCAGGGCCCGACTCAGCACGAAGAGCATCAGGAGCAGGCACAGCGTGACGAACATCGGGTGCATCTGAAGCGGAAGGAACCAGGCGACGACCACCGCACTTCCCAGGGCGATGCCGCCGGCGACGCTGCCGCCGAACATTTCGGCGCTGTGGGGAATGAACTCGCGCGCCCGGACCAAGCGCACCACCAGCCCGTCGACCGCCACCACCAGACAAAAGATCAACAACAGCGGAAGAAGCTCGACGAGTGCGCTGAGCCGGTAGGTGACGAGTACGAAGAGCGAGTCGATCGAGCGAAAGTACGGGTTGCCGAATAGGCGTGCGCTCATTTGGCTCACCTGGTGCACCATGGCGGCGTCGATGGCCCCGCTCGGTGGGACCTGGATCGTCGGAGCCGGCGGGTCACTGAGTTGCTTGCCTGCCTGCTGCATGTCGAGCATCCGCGAAAGGATGCGCTGCGCCGTGGCCGCGCCCCACACGTGTTCGTTCATCGCATGCTCGGCGCGCAGCACCTCGAGGAAGCGCTCCGGAGGGGCCGCGGACGGGATGTACAGCACGATGCACAGGATGGCCAGCATGGCCGTGATCCAGACGTAGCGGATCACTTGGCGGCTTCCTTCGCTGCGGACCCCTGCCGGTCGAAGTCGGGGTTCAAGATCGCGAATCTTCCCTTGACCAGGCGGCCCGCGACCGACCCGAAGTACTGCAGGTTGGGAAGCTTGCCAAGGATGTCCACAGGTACGCGTTCCTCCATCGACTCGGTAACCTGGACGCTCTTGCCTGCGCTCCAGTCGCCGAGGTGCGTGTCCGCGCCCTGGTTGAGCCCCACGCGCATCGTGTGGATGCCGGTCTTGCCGAAGGTCTCGACGATGAAGTCCTGTGTCGGTCGGTCCTTGGAGCGAAGCGCGAAGAGGTTGTTCAGGTTGCCCAGCGCCATGCGGGCCGCGTCCTCGGAGCCGAGGCGCTTGGCCAGGTCGGCGAGCGTCTGCATCGCGCAGATCGAATGGATGCCGCCTTCGGCGCCCTTGTTCAGGATCTCGATGAGGGGCTGGTTGATCACGTTCGCGATCTCGTCGACGACGAGCGTGATCCGCCGGCTGCTGCCCAGGTTGTAGCGCATGCCCGCACGCGCCGCGAGGTCGGCGATCGCCAGCGCGCCGATCGCCGAGGCGACCGAGGGGTCCGGCAGGGAGTCGAGGCACATGTAGAGCACGTGGCCGCCGCGCTCGATCTTCTCGAAGTTCATGATCGGACGCTTGTCGTCCAGATCGAACGGATCCGGCGAAAGGCTCTGCCCGAGGTCGCCCGAGGTGAGCATGGACAGGATCGGCAGCAGATTGGCCGTGATCTTCTGGTAGTGCTCTCGGTTGTGGCGGAACACCCGGATCTGCGAGTCGATGACCTTGTCGCGCTGGGTCTGCGAAATGCGCTGCTCGTAGTACGACACGAACGCGAGCAGCTGTGGTGTGGCAACCTCCGACGGCTTCTTGATGCCCCCGCGCGCCGCCGTCTGCAGCAGGGCGCGCATCTCCTGCGAGTCGCGCCATCCGTAGCCCAGTTGCCGGTCGAAGAAGCGCTGCAGCGATGCTTCGAGCACGGGCTCGATGCCGCCCTCGATGTAGTGCGTGAGCTTCAGCAGGTTCGGCCTGTCTTCCAGACTCACCAGCCCCTGCACGACGACGTTCACTGCGTCCCATCCGAATGCAGTGAACGCGCCGCCCGTGTCCACCGGCATGATCGACTGGATGCGGGAGGCGATCTCGGTCGGCTTCTGCCAGTTGAACGTGAAGTCGAGCCGCACACCGGTCTCGGGGAACGCGGGGTGGAACTCCATGAAGGTGTCCGCCTCGCGGTAGTCCTCGCAAGCACGCTGGACCACGCGCTTGAGGCGGCGGCTGTTCTTCGGGTCGATGAAGACCACGACGTCGCCGCGTCGGACGGCCTGGGTCAGGAAGTTGCCGAGCGCGACGCCTTTGCCGGCTTGGGTCGTGCCGACCAGCAGTGTCCCGCCCTCGAAGTTCTGCAGTGGACGGTAGAGCGCGTGCTCCCGTGATTCGACGCCATGGATGTACGGGAGCCCGATCTCGGAATCGGGTTGAGGACTGACCGCGAAGCCCAGCAATCGCAGCAGGTGGGGCGAAACGGCATAGTCCTTGTAGTTGATCTTCGCGAGCTCATACAGGCGCTGCGAATGGACGGGCAGCCACTCGAACCCGAAACCGAGGAACACCTGGCTCGGGTCGCGCGTGAACGTCTCGAGCTTCCGGGTGGTGATGATCTGCATGGCCTTGCCGGACAGTGAGGCGCGAACCGTGAGGACCCGCAGTCCCTGACGCGTCCGGTGAGCGGCCATCATCAGCGCCACGAGCGCCAGTCCGAGCGCGACCGCAGATGTGATGAGGCCGCGCCCGCCGAGGTACACGAAGGAGAGCAATCCGACCAGCCACGCAGCGCCGGCCCACATCTCGTACGCCGGCCGCCACGGCATTTCATAGTCACGGACCAGCATGGCTCATTCTCCCGGCGCCGGCGCGAAGTCGGCGGGGTCGAGCCCGCGAACGAACGCGGGCTTCAGGACGAAGCCGAACTCGGACTGCCCGCCGAGCTCGTGCTGCACGGTGTCGACGCGCGACGAATGGCGGCCGACGGCCATTCCTGTTTCGGCCAGTGATCGCAGCACGACGGGCAGGTCGATGTTGGTCCGCTTGAAGTGCTCCAGCGAAACGAACACGCCGGCTGGCACCGTGACGGCGATCGCTGCCTTCGAGTCGCCGTTCATGGTGTCGATGGCGGCGGCGAGCGCGTCTCGCACACGCGGGTTCAAGCGCATCGGAGCTTCGAGCTTGAACACGGGTGGCGGCGCCGGCTCGGTGTGGCGCGCCGGCGCGGCTTCGTTGTCCGGTTCTTGGGCGGCGTCGGCGATGTCGTGCGCAGCGCCGCTGCTCCCCGCGGGGAGGATCTCGCCGTCGGCTGTCACCGCCTGCCGCTCGGGGACCGACATGGACGGCGGCGCGGGCACGTGGACTTCCAGACTGAGTTGCTCGGGCTGCGGGCACGGCGGCGCTGGTTCGCTCGCCTTGGGCTGTGGGCGGACTGCGAGCGCAATGGGCAGGGGCGCGACGGGGTCGAGGTGAGTGGACAAAAGGATCTCGGGCGACGACAGCTTGACCGCCTCGATGACGTTCTTGCCCGGCGGCGGAGCGATGGTCCACAGCGCCTCCGCGCCGCCGCGGCCCTCCAGCACCTTCGCGCCGAGGAGGATCTCCAGGATCGTCTCGGGCGCCTTCGGAATGCCCGGCAGTGCGTCTTCCTCGAGGAGCTTGCGGATCTCGGCAGCGGCATTCGGCCAGACGATGAACAAGCCGTCCTTGCCGTACCAGACGCGGGAGCGCTCCTGATTCGGGACCCAGGCAGTGTGCGACGTGACCAGGCGCCGCATCGCATCAAGCAGATAGCGCTCGAGGTGAGCGCCGAGGATGGGTCGCCCGTAGCGGTTCGCGCTGGCAATCAGGTTCCGGTCAATGACGAGCGCGGTCGCGCGCTTCACGAGCTCGGCAAGGATGCTTTGCTCACGGTACTGGGGCACGCCGGCCAGGCAGGCGAGGAACTGCGGCATGACAACCGAGTTGCCCGTCGCGAGGTGCTGCATTGTCTGTTCCGGCACGATGTGGCGCAACGCGAACAGCCCGAGCGCCCGAGTCTCTTGAGCACCCGAAAGCCACCGGATGAAGAAGCGCTTGGAGCGCCTGTGTTGCAGCCAGCTCGTCAGCGGACTCAGGTAGGCCGGCCATTCCTCGCCCCGGTCGTCGGTCACGACGACATGGCTGAGAGTTCGGTGCAGCTCGCTGCACAGCCCCGCCAAGAAGGTTGCCTGTCGCCATCGCGGTTCGAGATGTCGGCGCGTCGAGATCGTTGAACGCCCTGAGACGATGTGGCCGTCGGTGCCCTGCAGCGCGTAGAAGCCGACTTCCAGTCCGAGCCGGAACAGTCCGCCCACCTCGCAGTAGTAGTTGTCGGCCGTCGCCGGAAGCAGGTTCACGAAGTCCGCGAAGTTGCGGACTGACGGCAGCAGGTCCGCCTCGAACGTGGCGCGATCAGCGCCGTAGCACAGCTTGATCCGCGAGAGCAGGTCCTCGTGGGCGGCAAGCAGTTGGTCCACCGAACCGGCGGCCAAGCCGGGGTCGACCGACGGATAGGTCGCGGCGTCTGCAGCAAGAGAAGGATCGGTGCGTGCGGCGGGCGAGGCACGCCGTGGGGCCAAGAAGGATAGAAGGGACATGTCCGTCGCTGCGAAGCCATGCGGCGACGATGTTGGACGTACGACCCGCGGCGGTCTACCCGAAAAGTCGGGGCGATTCGGTCAGAGAAGGCGGGGGGTGGCCGCTGGAGTGGTCGCGTGAGCGCGCGGCGGATATATCTCGGGGTGGCGAAGCAGCACGCAGAACGGGCAACGCTGCGGCGACGGGTCGACGCGGCTCGCGAGATACGTGGAGCCGCAGCGCTCGCAGTCCTTCAGCTGCAGCTTGGGCTCGGAGACACCCCACCGTCCCTCGGACAGGCAGACGACCTCAAAGCATCGATTGAACGACAAAGGCGATGCGTGGTGAAAGGCGGCGAGGACATGCCGGTACGCGGCGGTGATGGCCTGTTCGGGCTCGATCCCTCGATCGACCAGCCGCTTGAACGTCGAGGCCATGATGGAGAACTGCGCGCGCAGCAGCGTCCTGACACCGGAACTCCATCTGGACACCGGGAGGGCCTTGCCGACGCGGACCAGCCGCGAGGGTGCGCGGCGGCTGGGATCCGGATACCCGGAGAGGATGGCCGCTACGACTCGAGGGTGGGCCCCGGCGGACTCGAGCACGCGCTGCATCCGGAGAATCTCGATTTGAAGGGGCAGCCCCGCCGAGACACCGATCGATCCTGAGTCAGGAGGCACGCGGCCTGCGACCCTCCGCCGCAGCCCGCGCTCGCCGCATTCCTCCTTGCAGAAGGCGCACACGGGCGTGAACGCGCCGCCGTGCGCGACCAGCCTCCTCGCCGTACATCGGGGGCAAGGTTCGAGTTGCAGCGTGGGGGTGGTGCAGGCCCAGAT
>Ga0268299_1003380_pt1 | contig 14862 bp, 12 predicted proteins | sample NOBtaG_FD_193484 | JGI IMG/M metagenome (GOLD analysis project Ga0268299, IMG submission 193484) | Activated sludge microbial communities from bioreactor in Nijmegen, Gelderland, Netherland - NOB reactor | ecosystem: Engineered > Bioreactor > Aerobic > Activated sludge | place: Netherlands...
ACTGGGGCTGGCTGTCAGACAAGGACCGCTTCGCCTACCAGGTCACCGAGAGCGAGAACCGGGTCACCGAGCCCATGCTGCGCCGGGAGGGCAACGACCTCACGCCGAGCCGCTGGTCCGACGCCACCAAGACGGCGGCCCGGGCCCTGCGGGGCGACCCGGCCCGGGTGGCGGTGCTGGGCGGGGCCCGGCTCAACATCGAGGGCCAGTACGCCTGGGCCAAGCTGATGAAGGGCGTGATCGGCACCGATCACATCGACTGCCAGCTGAGCGACGGGCTGCCGGCGCCGATGGCGCTCGGCCTGCCCCGGGCCACGATCAACCAGGTCTGCGCCCCCGGCGGCGTGGTGGTGCTGCTCGGACCCGACCCCAAAGAGGAGCTGCCCACCCTCTACCTCCGCCTCCGCCACGCCGTGGTGGAAGACGGGGTGAGCCTGATCGAGCTGACCCCCGGGCCGACCTCCCTGTCCGAACTGGCCGCCGCCCGCCTGCACTGCGTGCCCGGCACCGTCGGCCAGGTGGCGGCCGGTCTGGCCCCCGGCGTGACGAACGACTCGGCCGACGCCCAACCGGCGGCCGAGATGGCGGCGGCCCGGGCCCTGCTCGACGGCAGCCGACCCGTCACGGTGGTGCTCGGTCGGGCCAACCTGGCCGAGTCGGCCCGCTACACGGCCGATGCCGTGGGCGCGCTGCAGCGCCTCGTGCCCGGCGTGACGTTCCTGCCGGCGCTGCGCCGGGGCAACGTGCTGGGCGGCCTGGAGATGGGCCTCACCGCCGGCTTCCTGCCCGGCGGGGTGCGCCGGGCCGGCGCCAACTTCCCGGCCTGGCCCTTCGTGCCCGACTTCGACGGCAAGGACGCCGACGGGATCATGCGGGCGGCGGCCAACGGCGAGATCGACACGATCGTGCTGCTGGGGGCCGACCCCATGGAGGACTACCCCGACGCCGCCCTGGCCCGGGCCGCTCTGGAACGGGTGTCCACCCTGATCTCGGTCGACGCGTTCGTCACCAGCTCGGCCGCCCTGGCCGACGTGATCCTGCCCGCCGCCCTGTTCGGCGAGTCCGACGGGTCGTTCCTCAACCTCGAGGGCCGGCTGTCGCCCCTGGTGGCCAAGGTCACCCCGCCGGGGCAGGCCAAAGCTGACTGGATGATCGCCGTCGAGCTGGCCACCGCCCTGGGCATCGACCTCGGGTTCGTCACCCTGGCCGAGCTGCGGGCCGAGCTGAGCTCGATGGCCACCACCTTCGCCGGGGTCGACTGGAACCGCCTGGCCTCGGCCGACGACGGCCCGGTGCTGGAGCTGAAGCGGCACTGGGTGCTGGAGTTCGGCGACGCCGCCACCCCGCCTGCCCCGTCCAGCTACGGGCTGCGGCTGGTGGTGGACCACAAGCTGTGGGACCTCGGCACGATGGTGCAGGGGTCGCCGTCGCTGGCCGGGCTGGCCCCGCCGGCCCTGCTCCACCTGCACCCGGCCGACGTGGAGGCCCTCGGGCTGTCGGAGGGCACACCGGCCACCATCGACCGCGACGGTGCCACGCTGGAGGCCCCCTGGGTGGCCGATCCCAGCGTCGTGCCCCGCACCGCCCGCATGTCGACCCGGCTTCCCGGCTTCGACGTGCGCAGCCTGCTCACCGTGGGCCGGTCGGTCACCAACATCCTGATCCGCTCGGCGGGAGGAAGTCACTGATGTCGCTGCTGGCGCTGGGCGAGCCCTACCTGAGCGATGGCGTCGACCTGGGCGACGTGATCCTCACCGTGGTGAAGGTCGTGGTGGCCTTCGCCGTGCTGCTGGTGTCCGTGATGCTCATGGTGTGGTTCGAGCGCAAGGTGATCAGCCGCCTCCAGAACCGCATCGGCCCCAACGTGGCCGGCCCCTTCGGCCTGCTGCAGACCCTGGCCGACGGCATGAAGCTCTTCTTCAAAGAAGACCTGATCCCCGAGCGGTCGGACCGGTTCGTGTTCCAGCTGGCGCCCTACCTGTCGGTGGTGCCGGCGTTCCTCACCTTCATCCTGGTGCCGATCGCCGGCGACTTCTCCGACGGCAAGGACGGCTCGGTCACCGTGGCCGGGCGCCAGTTCTTCCTCCAGGTGGCCGACGTCCCCGTCGGCATCCTGTTCTTCCTGGCCATGAGCTCGATCGGGGTCTACGGGGTGATGCTGGCCGGATGGTCGTCGGGCTCCAAGTACCCGCTGCTGGGCTCGGTCCGGGCGTCGGCCCAGGCGATCAGCTACGAGGCCGCCCTCGGCCTGTCGCTGGCCTCGGTGCTGCTGATCTCGGGCACGCTCAGCACCAACGAGATCGTCCAGGTGCAGGCGGGCGAGGGGTTCCGGGGCTTCATCCCCAACTGGAACCTGATCACCACCGGGTTCGTGCCGTTCATGATCTTCCTCATCGCCGGCACGGCCGAGCTGAACCGGCCCCCGTTCGACATGGTCGAGGCCGAGCAGGAGCTGGTGGGCGGGTTCCACACCGAGTACTCCTCGATCCGGTTCGCCATGTTCTACCTGGCCGAGTTCATGAACACGGTCACCATGTCGGCCATCATCGTCACCCTGTTCTTCGGCGGGCCGGCCGGTCCCAACTTCGGCGTGTTGCCGGGCTGGCTGTGGGGCTTCGTCTGGTTCTTCGCCAAGCTGCTGATCTTCCTGTTCACCTTCGTGTGGTTCCGGGCCACCCTGCCCCGCCTCCGCTACGACCAGCTGATGGATCTGGGCTGGAAGCTGCTGATCCCGCTGGCGCTGGGCTGGCTGATGATCCTGGCCGGTATCCGGGTGGCCCAGTCGGGCGGGTTCGGCATCACCGACTCCACCCAGGTCGACACCGGCATCGTGCTGGTGGTGGGCCTGGCCATCGGGGTGGTGGCGGCGCTGCTGCTGTCGAGCGCGGTGCGCACCGCCCGCCAGGACCGGCTGGGACGCCACGGTCTGATCGAGGTGGCGGCCCCGGGAACGGGGTCGGTGTACGAGCTCGACGGCGGCACCCCCGCCGGGGAGAAGGGGGGGCATCACTGATGGGATACCTGGAAGGTTTCGGGGTCACGTTCCGCAAGTGGGGCGAAGGCGTCACCACCCGTCAGTACCTCGGCGGCCGGGGCGGCTCGAGCGACCAGAAGGCGCCCAAGCCGGAGCGGCTGCACGGCCGGCACGTCCTCAACCGATACGAGGACGGGATGGAGAAGTGCATCGGGTGCGAGCTGTGCGCCGGCGTGTGCCCGGCCCGCTGCATCTACGTGCGGGGGGCCGACAACCCGCCCGAGGAGCCCCGCTCGCCCGGTGAGCGCTACGGCTACGTCTACGAGATCAACTATCTGCGCTGCATCCACTGCGATCTGTGCGTGGAGGCCTGCCCCACCGAGGCCATCACCGAGACCAAGCTGTTCGAGTTCTCGTTCACCAACCGGGCCGACGCCATCTACACCAAGGACGAGCTCCTGGTGGGCGACGACGGCAAGCCCCGCCACCTCCCGTGGGAAGACTGGCGGCCGGGAGAGGACACCCACACGTCGGCGTGGATGCGGGCCACGGCCCCGTCGGGCCGGGCCGCCTTCGAAGGCGTGGTCGGCTGGTCGGGCGAGCTGGGCTACGGCGTCCGGGCGCCCGAGCTGGGCCAGACCGCACCGCCCGACGAGGCCGACCGGGAAGCCGGCACCTTCGACGACCACGGCCACAGTGACCACGGGGCGCACGGGGGCGGACACGGCCACGACGACCATGGAGGTCACCACTGATGGTCGACGTGATCGTGTTCGTGGTGGCCGGTGTGATCGTGCTGGCCGGCGGCCTGGGCGTGGTGCTCAACCGCAACCCGGTGCGCTCGGCCCTGTCGCTGGTCGCTTCCTTCTTCGGGGTGGCGGTGCTGTTCGTGCTGCAGGAGGCCCACTTCCTGGCCCTGGTCCAGGTGGTGGTGTACGCCGGCGCCATCGTGGTGCTGTTCCTGTTCGTGATCATGCTGCTCGGGGTGGACGAGGTGGAGGACCTGTCGGTCGAGCCGCTCACCGGGCAGCGGATAGGCGGGGTGGTTGCCGGCGTGGCCGTGCTGGCCTTCCTGCTCGGGGGGCTGTTCCTGTCGGGCCGGGGCGGCGACGAGGGTGCGGTGGCGCTCACCGGCACCGAGTCGGTCACCCAGCCCATCGACGAGACGCAGCCCAACATCGACAACCTGGCCGCCGACCTGTTCGGCCGCAACGTGTTGGCGTTCGAGGCCACCGCCCTGCTGCTCACGATCGCCACCGTGGGGGCGGTGGTGCTGGTGCGCAACGCCGGGGCCGAGGATCTTACGGTCGACGAACCGGGCCGGGCCGACCGCTGAGGGCGGCCGGCCGCGGCTAGAGGGCGAATTACGAGGGAGACGGGTAGGAGATGGGTTCGAAAGGGATGGGAGGGCGGCCCCGATGAGGGTGACCGAGACCTGGTACCTGACGCTGAGCGCGGTGCTGTTCGCCATCGGTTTCGTCGGGGTGCTGGTGCGCCGCAACCCGCTGGTGATGTTCATGTCGCTGGAGCTGATGCTGAACGCCGTGAACATCAGCTTCGTGGCCTTCGCCGGCCGGCTCGACGACATCGCCGGCCAGACTGCGGTGTTCTTCGTGCTGGTGGTGGCGGCGGCCGAGGTGGTGGTGGGCCTGTCGATCGTGGTGGCCGTCATGCGCCGCCGCCCGTCGATCACGGCCGACGACCTGCGATCGTTGAAGGGCTGAGGCGATGCTCGAAGCTGCCTGGTTGATCCCCACATTCCCCCTGGTCGGGTTCGTGCTGCTGGTGGCCTTCGGCCGCCGGTTGGGCGACCCGGTGGCCGGCTGGTTGGCCACGCTGGCCAGCGCCGGTTCCTTCGTCTCCACCCTGGTCGTGTTCGCCGGGCTGGTGGGGGAGCAGAGCGAGTCGCGCTTCTTCATCCAGCACCTGTTCTCCTGGGTGGCCGCCGGCTCGTTCTCGGTCGACGCCGGCCTGCTGGTGGACCCGCTGGCCGTCACCATGTGCCTGTTCATCACCGGGGTGGGCACGCTGATCCACCTCTACTCGATCGGCTACATGCACGGCGACCGGAACTACTCCAAGTTCTTCGTCTACCTGAACCTGTTCGTGTTCTCGATGCTCATGCTGGTCCTGGGCGACAACATGCTCCTCACCTTCCTCGGGTGGGAGGGCGTGGGCGCCTGCTCGTACCTGCTGATCTCGTTCTGGTTCACCTCCGAGTCCAACGCCTCAGCCGGCAAGAAGGCGTTCGTGACCAACCGGGTGGGCGACTTCGGGTTCATGCTGGCCATGTTCCTGCTGTTCCACGAGATCGGCTCGATCCGCTACGCCGACATCCTGACCCGGGCCGGCACCCTGTCCACCTTCGCCGCCACCCTGGCCGTGGTGCTGTTGCTGCTGGCCGCCGCCGGCAAGTCGGCCCAGCTGCCGCTGTACGTGTGGCTGCCCGACGCCATGGCCGGCCCCACGCCGGTGTCGGCCCTCATCCACGCCGCCACCATGGTGACCTCGGGCGTGTTCCTCCTGACCCGCCTGAACCCGGTGCTGGCCGAGGCCGACGTCTGGAGCCGGGGCCTGGTGGCCTGGATCGGGGCCGGCACGGCCCTGTTCGCCGCCACCGTGGCCGTGGCCCAGAACGACATCAAGAAGGTGCTGGCCTACTCCACCGTCTCCCAGCTCGGCTACCTGTTCCTGGCCGTGGGGGTGGGGGGCTATGTGGCCGCCATCTTCCACATGGTCACCCACGCCTTCTTCAAGGCCCTGCTGTTCCTCGGGTCGGGCTCGGTCATCCACGGCATGCACGACGAGCAGGACATGCGCCGCATGGGTGGCCTCTACAAGTTCATGCCCCTCACCGGCTTCACCTTCATCGTGGGCTGGCTGGCCATCGCCGGCGTGTTCCCCTTCAGCGGCTTCTGGTCGAAGGACGAGATCCTGCTCTACGCCTGGAACGCCGATGAGATCGGGGGCAAGGGCCTGTGGGTGGTGGGCATCGTCACCGCCATCCTCACCGCCTTCTACATGACCCGCCAGGTGATCCTCACCTTCTTCGGCCGCACCCGCTTCTACGACGCCACCGGCGACGAGATCAGCGCCGCCTGGTCGGCCCGGATCGACGCCGTGCGCCAGGAGATGACGGCGGCCGAGGTGGCCCGGGACAAGGCGGCCGAGGCCGTGGGCAAGGCCGAGGCCGACGTGGCCAAGCGGGCCGAGGCGCTGGAAGCGGCCCGGGGCGAGGTCCGCCAGGCCAACGCCGCCGTCGCCACCTCCAACCCGGCCGACGACGGCCACGACAAGCTGGTCAAGGCGCTCGACAAGGCGGTCAAGGCCGTGCCGAAGGCCGAGCAGGCCCTGGCCAAGGCGAACGACGCCGTGGTCACCGCCAACGACGGCGTGGCCACCGCCACCGAGGAGCTCGACGCCGCCGTGGCCCGCCTCGACGCCCTCAAGGCACGCCAGCCCGCCCTACCGCCGCTGGTGGTCACCGCCCGCACCCCCGCCCCCGACGTGAGCGAGGTGGCCGACCACCTGCCGGAGAGCTACGAGCACCGCCAGCACTACCACCCGCACGAGTCGCCGGCCACGATGACGCTGCCGCTGATGGTGCTGGCCGTGCTGGCCGCCCTGGGCGGCCTGCTCAACCTGCCGTTCACCAGCGACCTCAAGGTGCTGGAGCACTGGCTGGAGCCGTCGCTGTTCGGCCACGAGGCCGAGATCGGGGCGTCGGCCGCCACCAAGTGGCTGCTGGCCGCGGTGGCCCTCGGCGGCGCCGTGACCGCCATCGTCGCCTCGTTCCGGGTCTACCTCCGAGGCCGGGGGCGCCCGGCCTCGATCGAGAAGCCGGTGTTGGCCCACGCCTGGTACGTCGACGAGAGCTACGCCGACTTCTTCGGCGGCCCCGGGCGCAAGCTGTTCGACCTCGCCGCCTGGTTCGACCGGACCATCGTCGACGGGGCGGTGCGGGGCACCGCCACCGTGCTGTCGATGGCCGGCCGGCAGCTCCGGGTGGCCCAGCCCGGCTTCGTCCGGGCCTACGCCACGTTCATCGGGTTCGGAACCGTGCTCGTCATGGCCTGGTTCCTCGTGGGAAGGCTGTACCTGAGGCAATGATCCCCGTCGCCCTCCTCGCTCCGCTGGCCGCCGAAAGCGCGGCCCCCGCTCCCTTCGCCCTGCTCCCGGCCCTCATCGCGGTGCCCGTGCTGACGGCCGTCGCCATCGCCCTGCTGCCGGCGAACCGGGGCGACTACGCCAAGGCCACGGCCCTGGTCGGCTCCACCATCACCGGCGCCATCTCGCTGTTCGTGCTGGCCACCTTCGACAAGGGCGACCCCGGCTTCCAGCTGGTGTCGGAGCAGTCGTGGGTGTCGAGCCTCGGCCTCAGCTGGATCCTCGGGGTCGACGGGATCTCCCTGTTCCTGGTCGTCCTCACCGGGATCCTGTTCCCCATCGCCATCGTCACCACCGAGGCCCACCACGAGCCCAAGCCCTACTACCTGTGGCTGATGCTGCTCATGGCCGGGTCGATGGGGGCGTTCCTGGCGCTCGACCTGCTGCTGTTCTTCCTGTTCTTCGAGGTCGTGCTGGTCCCCATGTACTTCCTCATCGGCGGGTGGGGCCACGGCGACCGGGTGAAGGCCGCCATGAAGTTCTTCCTCTACACCATGGCCGCCTCGGCTCTGATGCTGGTGGGCATCGTGAGCCTGGCCCTGCTGGTGGGCCGGGAGACCGGCCTCACCACCTTCGACGTGCGGGTGCTGGCCGACAACTCCGACGTGTTGTCGCACACCGCGGCCCTGCTGATCTTCCTGTCGTTCGCCGCCGCCTTCGCCGTCAAGGTGCCGCTGTTCCCGCTCCACACCTGGTTGCCCGACGCCCACACCGAGGCCCCCACCGCCGGGTCGGTGATCCTGGCCGGCGTGATGCTGAAGCTCGGCACCTACGGCTTCATCCGCTTCGGCCTCTACCTGTTCCCCGAGATCGCCCACGAGCTGGCCTGGATCTTCTTCACGCTGGGGGTCGTCGGGATCGTCTACGGGGCGGCCGTGGCCACCATGCAGAGAGACCTCAAGCGCCTGGTGGCCTACTCCTCCATCGCCCACCTCGGCTTCATCGTGCTCGGGGTGTTCGCCATGAACGCCCAGGGCCTGACGGGCGCCGTGCTCCAGATGGTGAACCACGGGATCTCCACCGGCGCCCTGTTCATCCTCGTCGGCTGGATCTACGAGCGGCGCCACACCCGGGAGATCGCCCTGTTGGGCGGCCTGCAGGGGGTGGCCCCGATCATGGCCGCAGTGTTCACCGTGGTGATGCTGTCGAGCATCGGCCTGCCCGGCCTCAACGGGTTCGTGGGCGAGTTCCTGATCCTGCTGGGTGCGTTCTCCAGCGCCCGGTGGTGGGCGGTGGTGGGGGTGAGCGGCGTGATCCTGGCCGCCCTCTACCTGCTGTGGGCCTACCAGCGGGTGTTCCACGGGCCGGTGTCGGGCGACAACGAGAAGATGAGCGACCTGAAGCTGTCCGAGCTGTTCGGGATCGCTCCCCTGATCGCCCTGATCATCGCCATGGGGGTCTACCCCAAGCCGGTCCTGGACCGGATCGAGCCGTCGGTCGAGGCCCTCGTGGCCCACATCGCCGACCGGGTCGACGGGTTCGACGAGCCGGAGCCGGAACCGGTGGAGCCGGCCGGGGTCGAGGAACTGATCGCCACCGCCGAGGCCTCGGGCCACGGCGGCGAAGCCGAAGCCCACGAAACCGAAGAGGGGGCCGAATGATCGCGCTGTTGGGCCAGGCGGCTCCGCCGGCGGCACTGCCGTCGCCCCCGGTGGTGTGGTCGCTCCTGTGGCCGTTCATGATCCTGGCCGTGGGCGGCGTCCTGCTGGTCACGATCACCTCGGTGGTGCCGGTGCTGCGGGGCCGCGGGTTCCCGGCCGCCTTCACCTGCCTGGCCGCGCTGGCCTCGGGGCTGTCGCTGATCCCGGTGTGGCAGCGGGTCAACCGGCTCGACGTGTTCGACTCGGTGATCGGCAGCGGCACCGAAGGGCCCCGGAGCCTGGTGTCGGGGGCCTATGCGGTCGACGGGTTCACCGTGTTCGTCACCGGCGTGATCTGCGTGTCGGTGTTCCTCGCTTCGCTCCTGCTCGACGGCTACCTGCGCCGGGAGGGCCTCGACGGGCCGGAGTGGTACGTCCTGATGCTGATGTCGGCGTCCGGTGGGGTGCTGCTGACCTCGGCCAACGACCTGATCGTGTCGTTCCTCGGCCTCGAGATCCTGTCGATCGCGGCCTACGTGATGGCGGCCCTGCACCTCCGGCGGGCCGACTCCCAGGAGGCCGGGTTCAAGTACTTCGTGCTGGGGGCGCTGGCGTCGGCGATCTTCCTCTACGGGATCGCCATGGTCTACGGGGCGACCGGCTCCACCACCCTGCAGGGGATCTTCGCCGCCGGCCCCAACGCCGCCGGGCTCGACCCCCGCACCGACTCCTCACTGATCCTGGCCGGCATGGCGCTGCTGCTGGTGGGTTTCGCCTTCAAGGTGTCGGCCGTGCCCTTCCACTTCTGGGCCCCCGACGTGTACCAGGGGGCGCCCAGCCCCGTGGTGGCGTTCATGGCCTCGGCGGTGAAGGTGGCGGCGTTCGCCGGGCTGGCCCGCATCTTCCTCTACGCCTTCCAGTCCTACTGGGCCGACTGGCGCCCGATGGTGGCGGCCCTGGCCGTGCTGTCGGTCATCGGCGGGGCGCTGCTGGCCCTGGCCCAGCGCAACGTCAAGCGCATGCTGGCGTATTCGTCGATCAACCACGCCGGCTTCATGCTGCTGGCCATCCACGCCGCCGCCAGCCCCGACGACGGCGGCCAGCGGGGAGCCGAGGCCCTGCTGTTCTACCTCCTGGCCTACACGGTGATGGTGGCCGGCACGTTCGGCGTGGCCACCATCGTGGGCGGGCTGGGCGACGGCCGCCACGACCTCGACGACTACCGGGGCCTGTCCCGCTCGAACCCGGTGCTGGCCGGGGCCATGGCCATCCTGCTGTTCTCCCAGGCCGGGGTGCCGTTCACGTCGGGCTTCTTCGCCAAGTTCCGGGTGATCGGGGCCGTCGCCTCCGACGGCTCCTACGCCCTGGGCGGGATCGCCATGCTGGCCGCCGTGGTGTCGGCCGTGCTGTACCTGCGCATCGTGGTGTCGATGTTCCTGGTCGACAACGGCGAGGCCCACGACGCCGACCACGAGGCTGTGGCCGCCGTCGACGGCGGCTCGGCCGGTCCCTCCGCCGAGGGCGACACCCTGGTGGAGGCGAGCCCCGAGGCCGCGGTGCTGGCCCCGGTGCGGGCCCCCGCTCCCACCGCCGTGATCGCCGTGTGCCTGGCCGCCGCCGTCACCCTGGTGCTGGGCCTGCTGCCCGACCTGGGCGGCGGTGTGCTGCGCGATGCCGCCGCGGCCCTCCTCCTGGCCGGCTGACCCCCAGCCTCACGCCCGAACTGCGCGACGAAAACCGCGCCCTCCAGCCGTTCTGCGTCGCGAAACCCCCGGATTCCGGGGGTTTCGCGCCGTCGGTTCGCCGGTGGGCGCGGTTTCCGCGCCGTCGGTTGGGGGGCGGGGTGGCCCCTATCGTGGAGGGGTGACCGACCGGGCCGCCTCTGCAACCGCCACCGCCGTGGGCTCCGCCCTGCGCATCGGGCCGTTGGAGCTCGACCAGCCGGTGGTGCTGGCCCCGATGGCCGGGGTCACCAACGCTCCGTTCCGGCGGCTGTGCCGCCGGTTCGGGGGCGGGCTGTACGTGAGCGAGATGATCTCGGCCCGGGCCCTGTGCGAGGGCAACGACAAGACCGACGGCATGGCCGCCTTCGCTCCCGACGAGTCGCCCCGCAGCCTCCAGCTGGTGGGGGTCGACCCGGCCTACGTGGGCCGGGCGGTGGAGATCCTCGTGACCGAGGGCCGGGTGGACCACATCGACCTGAACTTCGGTTGCCCGGCCCGCAAGGTCACCCGGGCCGGAGGCGGCGGTGCCCTGCCCTGGAAGCGCCGCCTCTACACCGCCATCGTTGCCGCCGCCGTGCGGGCCGCCGGGCCGGTGCCGGTGACGGTCAAGCTCCGGGTCGGGATCGACGACGAGCGCCACACCTACCTCGACGCCGGCCGCATTGCGGAGGCCGAGGGGATCGCGGCGGTCGCCCTCCACGGCCGCACGGTGGCCCAGCTCTACTCGGGCCAGGCCGACTGGTCCCACATCGGCCGGCTGAAGGAGGCGGTGACGTCGATCCCGGTGCTGGGCAACGGCGACATCTGGGAGGCGTCCGACGCCCTGGCCATGATGGAGCGCACCGGCTGTGACGGGGTGGTGATCGGCCGGGGCTGCCTGGGCCGCCCCTGGCTGTTCGGGGAGCTGGCCGCCGCCCTCGGCGGCCTCCCGGCGCCGCCCCCGCCCACCGTGGGCCAGGTGGTGCCCGTGCTGGCGGAGCACGCCACGTTGCTCTGCGACTGGTTCGGGCCCCACAAGGGCATCCGGGAGCTGCGCAAGCACACCGGCTGGTACCTCAAGGGCTACCCGGTGGGCAGCCCGGTGCGGGCCGCCCTCAACCAGGTCCGCAGCCTGGCCGAGCTGGACGACCTGCTGGGCGGCCTGCCCGACGTGGCCCTGCCTCCCGACGCCCTCCGCCTGGCCCGCGGTCACACCCAGGGCCCCCAGCAGGTGGCCGTGCCCGCCGGCTGGCTCGACGACCCCTGGGATGACGCCCTGGCCGACGCCAGCGCCGACACCACCGCCTCGGGCGGCTGACCCGCCGGCGGTCACCCCCGCCGAACATTGTCGAGAACTACGGCGTGGCGCCGTACTTCTCGACAGAGTTCGCCGCCGAGGCGCGATTCGCGCGCCGGGCGGCGGGTGAGCGGGCGGCGGGGGGTCGGCGCGGGCTAAGTTCCGCTCCATGACCGTTGCTCTCATCACTGGCGCCAACTCGGGAATCGGACGATCGGCGGCCGTCGACCTGGCGGCCAAGGGGTGGACCGTCTACGGGTCGATGCGCAGCCTCGACAAGGGCACGAAGCTGGCCGAGATGGCCGAGGCCCGCGGCGTGACCGTTCACCCCGTGGTGTGCGACGTCACCGACACCGACTCGGTGAACCGGGCCGTGGCCGAGGTGACCGAGGCCGCCGGCCAGATCGACGTGCTGGTCAACAACGCCGGCATCGGCGGCAACGGGGTGTCCGAAGAGTGCCCGATCTCCCTCTACGAGGAGGTCATGGACGTCAACGTGTACGGGATCATCCGCTGCTCCCAGGCCGTGGTGCCCCAGATGCGGGCCCGGGGCAACGGCTGCATCATCAACATCGGCTCCATCGCCGGGGTGATCGCCGCCATCTCCCAGAGCCCCTACGTGGTGTCGAAGTTCGCGGTGGAGGGCCTGAGCGAGGGGATGGCCCAGGAGCTGGCCCCGTTCGGGATCCGGGTGGCCCTGATCGAGCCCGGCATCGTGAAGACGGCGATCATGGCCAAGAACACCGACGCCCCCAACACCACCGGCGCCTACGACGCCCACAACCGGCGCCTGTTCGCCTTCTACGCCGCCGGCCTGCGCACCCCGGGCCAGCCCGAGGAGGTGGCCGAGGTGATCCACGCCGCCGCCACCGACGATCCGCCCAAGTTCCGCTACACCTGCGGCTGGGGTGGCCCGGAGATCACCGAGCGGCGGCCCCAGATGGCCATGGCCGACTGGATCGCCCTCGGCGCCGCCCCCACCGACGCCGAGTACGCGGCAGGATTCAAGGACCTCTTCGGGGTCGACATCTCCTCCGGCTTCAACTGATCCCAGGACGGAGCGCGACGGGCCGGGAGGGTCCGGAGCAGGTGACAGATCTCAACCAGAAAGTCACATGTGAGTATCTTGGTTAGCTGAGAGCTAGCCCGGTAGGATCGCCAGTCGTGTCGGACTTCCTCCGCCAGTACCTGCTCGTCATCCTGTTCGCCCTGCTCGCCGTGGGGGTGGTTGGCGCCTTCATCGGCCTGGCGTCCCTCCTACGGCCGAACCGGCCCTCGAAGGGCAAGGTCGAGAACTACGAGTCCGGCGTGGATCCCGTCGGCTCCGGCTGGTCACAGAGCCAGATTCGGTACTACATATTCGCTCTGCTGTTCGTGATGTTCGATGTCGAGGCGGTCTTCATCTTCCCCTGGGCCACCCGCCTGGAGGAGTACGGCTACTTCGGCCTGGTGGAGATGCTCATCTTCATCGCCATCCTCACCCTGGGTCTGGGATACGCCTGGCGCAAGGGCGTGCTCCGATGGGCCTGAGGCTGGCATAGCGAGCGGGCTGGGGAGAGGGGAACGGGAGAGGCGCAAGTGGGACTGGTCGAATCGGGCAAGCTGCCCAAGGGTCTGACGACCCTGCTGAACATGAGCCGCAAGTACTCGCTGTGGGTGTACCAGTGGGGCCTGGCGTGCTGCGCCATCGAGATGGGGGCGGCCTTCGGCTCGCCCCGTTACGACGTGATGCGCCTGGGCGTGATCCCGCTGCCGGCCAGCCCCCGCCAGGCCGACCTGGTGGTGATCTCGGGCACCGTGACCGACAAGATGGCCCCCGCCGTCCGCCGGCTCTACGAGCAGATGCCGGAGCCGAAGTACGTGATCTCCATGGGTTCGTGCGCCAACTGCGGCGGCCCCTACTGGGACAGCTACTCGGTCACCAAGGGCGTCGACCAGGTGATCCCGGTCGACGTGTACGTGCCCGGGTGCCCGCCCCGGCCCGAGGCGCTGCTGGAGGGCATCGTGCTGCTCCAGGAGCTGATCATGAACGAAGACATGGCGACCAAGTGGAAGGGTGATCCCCTTGCCGTCGGCTGACACCGAGACCACCGACGCCGGCACCGAGGCCGCCGTCGACGAAGGGCGCAGCGCCCTCCTGGAAGCCCTCACCGCCGAGCTGGGCGACGCCCTGGTCGATTCCCACCTCATCCCGGGCAAGGACCTGTGGATCCGGGTGGACACCGACGCCTGGGCCTCCACGGCCGACTACCTGCGCAACCGCCAGCGGTTCCGCTTCTTCGACTGGCTGTCGGCCATCGACTGGCTGCCCTCCCCCTACGGCCGCAGCCTCGACGCCGCCGTCGACAACATCCTCGAAGGTAAGGGTCTCGTCGGCGACGACGAGGGTGAGGGCGGCGACTCCGCCGCCCACGCCGCGTCGGGAGCCGGCGCCTACGCCGGCGGCGAGACCCGGTTCCAGGTCTTCGCCCGGGTCTACAGCCTCACCACCAAGCTCGGGGTGACGGTGAAGGCCGACGTCGGCAACCTGGGGGATCCCCTCGAGGTCGGTACCTGGACCGGCACCTACCCCGGGGCCGACTGGCACGAGCGGGAGGCCTACGAGATGTTCGGCATCACGTTCGTGGGCCATCCGGGGCTGCGCAAGCTCTACCTGCCGGGCGATTTCGAGGGGCACCCTATGCGCAAGGACTTCCCCCTGCTGGCCCGGCTGATCAAGCCCTGGCCCGGCATCGTCGACGTGGAGCCGATGCCCGGCGTGGCCGACGAGGGCGGCGACGCCGCCGAAGAAGGTGGAGCATGACCGCCACCCAGCCCAACATCGACCGGCGCCAGCTGTCCTACATCGCGGCCCAGGCGGCCGACGCCCGGGTCAACGTGGAGCTCGAGGCCGAGGGCATGACCCTCAACATCGGGCCTCAGCACCCGGCCACCCACGGCACCCTGCGGCTGGTCGTGCGCCTCGACGGGGAGCAGGTGATCGAGGCCGACCCGATCATGGGCTACATGCACCGCGGCTACGAGAAGCTGGTCGAGGTCCGCACCTATCCCCAGATCAACACGCTGGTCAACCGGATCGACTGGCTCGGCAGCTTCGCCAACGAGGTGCCGTTCATCCTGGCCTGCGAGCAGCTGATGGGC